>OLQS01000010.1_pt1 | contig 166153 bp, 161 predicted proteins | sample 1672291 | NCBI WGS metagenome assembly OLQS01 (sample SAMEA3136668, study PRJEB25190) | human gut metagenome | biome: human gut; feature: human-associated habitat; material: faeces | place: Austria | collected 2013
CCATCGGGGCCCCCGGGTGGCCGGATTTGGCTTTCTGTACAGCGTCCATGCTCAGCGCACGAATAGCGTTAGCAAGCTCTTTACGTGAGGACATTTTGACTCCAGTTCGGACTGTTGAAGGCCATGCCCTTAACGACTTGACGAGAGCGCGTTTTGGGCTACGCCGGAAAAAAGTGTGAACAATGTAACCCAAGCGACAAGTCATGTACATGGAGCATCCTTTTGCCCTTTAAGAAATCTCTGGAACAGGTTGTGCTACGCCGGAATCCGCTCGCCCGCATCCTGCGATACTCTTTATAATTTACGCAGAATACGGTTCCCTGCCGTCGCCGTATTTTCGGATAAACAACCATAAGATTGTGGAAGATAAAAATGAAAATTCGCTCAACCGTACTTGCTCTTGGGATCGCAGCAACCCTCACCGGATGTCAGAACATGGACTCCAACGGTCTGCTCAGCTCAGGCGCCGAAGCCTTCCAGGCATACTCTCTCAGCGACGCGCAGGTGAAAACCTTAAGCGACCAGGCCTGTAAAGAGATGGACGCCAAAGCGAAAATCGCCCCGGCCAACAGTGAATACAGCCAGCGGCTGAACAAAATCGCGGCTGCGCTGGGCGATAACATCAATGGTCAGCCCGTGAACTACAAGGTCTATGAGACCAAGGATGTCAACGCCTTCGCCATGGCCAACGGCTGCATCCGCGTCTACAGCGGGCTGATGGATCTGATGAACGATAATGAAGTCGAGGCGGTGATCGGCCACGAAATGGGCCACGTCGCGCTGGGCCACGTGAAGAAAGGCATGCAGGTCGCCCTGGGCACCAACGCCGTGCGTGCGGCGGCGGCCTCCGCGGGCGGTATCGTCGGTAGCCTGTCGCAGTCTCAGTTGGGCGATCTGGGCGAAAAACTGGTGAACTCGCAGTTCTCCCAGCGTCAGGAATCGGAAGCGGATGACTACTCTTACGACCTGCTGCGTAAGCGCGGTATCAATCCGTCGGGACTGGCCACCAGCTTCGAGAAACTGGCCAAGCTGGAAGCCGGCCGTCAGAGCTCCATGTTTGACGATCACCCGGCCTCAGAAGCGCGTGCCCAGCATATTCGCGATCGCATGAAGGCCGACGGCATTAAATAAGCGACAGCGGGAGGCGCTAGCGCCTCCTCACCAATCTTTGCCAGCCAACAATCAAATAGCCAGGGCTTTATTGAAGACAGCCACTTGGAACTCTTTTTACGTAACGCTTATACCCGTCATACTTCAAGCTGCATGTGCGTTGGCAATAACTCGGCCTATCCCTGGGCCTCGCCCCTACGGGGCCAGCGCAAGCGCTGTTCAAAACGGCTAGCCGTTTTGTCCGGCAACTCGAAATATTTAGGGTATATACCAAACGTGATTATCGCGATGGGTTGCCGGATAAAGCCGAATGGGGCCAGGGGATTATCGCCACCTTCAAATCGGGGTTTACCCAGGGACCGGTCGGCTTCGGTGTGGACTGTATCGCCCAGTATGCGGTGCACCTTGACGGCGGTCGCGGGCCCAGCGGCCTGCGCCTTGATTAACCCCCTGTACCGTACGGCACAGGGGGTTACCGGGGTTATTCGCCCTTCTTCGCCGCCTGGATGTACAGCATCTCCAGCGCCAGGGTCGCCGCCGCCAGAGCGGTAATTTCGGACTGATCGTAGGCCGGGGCAACTTCCACCACGTCCATCCCGACGATGTTCAGATCCTTCAGGCCGCGCACCAGCTTGATCGCGCGGTCGGAGGTCAGCCCACCGATAACCGGGGTACCGGTGCCTGGCGCAAACGCCGGATCCAGACAGTCGATATCAAAGGTCAGGTACACCGGCATGTCGCCGACGATCTGCTTCACCTGGGCAATCACGTCATCAACGCTGCGGTCGTTAACCTGGCCGGCGTCGAGCACCGTAAAGCCATTGTCTTTGTCGAACTCGGTGCGGATCCCGATCTGTACGGAGTGGTTCGGATCGATAAGCCCTTCGTTCGGCGCGGTATAGAACATGGTGCCGTGGTCGAACTCGCAGCCGTTGGCGTAGGTATCGGTGTGAGCATCGAAGTGCACCAGCGCCATTTTACCAAAGTGCTTGGCATGGGCGCGCAGCAGCGGCAGGGTAACGAAGTGGTCGCCGCCAAAGGAGAGCATACGTTTGCCGGCCGCCAGCAGCTTCTCGGCGTGAGCCTGCAGCTTCTCGCTCATTTCGCGCGCGTCGCCGAAGGCGTACACCAGATCCCCACAGTCCACCACGTTCAGGCGCTCGCGCATATCGAAGTTCCACGGGAAACGGTTGTGCTCCCAGGCAAGGTTAGTGGAAACCTGACGGATCGCCGCCGGGCCATGACGGCCGCCCGCGCGCCCGGAGGTCGCCATATCGAACGGCACGCCGGTGATGACCCAGTCCGCATCGCTTTCATACGGCATAAAGTTCATTGGCAAACGCAGAAAGCCAAAGGCATTGGATACCAGGGAGTTATCGTATTGATGACCTAAAGTGCTCATGGATATGACCTCTTTTGACAGTCGTGGAACGTAAAAAATAAGTATAAAAAAACCCCTCCGCGTCGTTAGGCCCGACGAGGAAGGGTTTGATAGATAAATCGCTTATTGGCGTGAATTATCGCCGGTAATGCATACGGGTTCAAGTGAGTATCGCATGCTGCCGGATGACGGCTTCGCCTTATCCGGCCGACATACGCAGGCCCGGTCAGCGCAGCGCCACCGGGCATCAGCAGCTACTCGTCTTCCAGATAAGTATAGCCGTACAGTCCCGCCTCGAACTCCTCGAGGAACTGCTGCTGCAGCGCGTCGTCCAGACCGGTATTTTTCACCTGATCGCGGAACTGGGTCAGCAGCGTATTCGGATCCAGCTGCACATACTGCAGCATATCCGCCACGGTATCGCCCTCGTCGGACAGCTCAACCTCAACGCTGCCGTCAGGGAAGACGAACACGTCCACCGCCTCGGTATCGCCGAACAGGTTATGCATGTTGCCGAGGATCTCCTGATAGGCGCCAACCATGAAGAAGCCCAGCATCGGCGGGTTCTCCGGGTCGTATTCCGGCATCGGCATGGTGGTGGCGATCCCGTCGCCGTCCACGTAGTGATCGATGGCGCCATCGGAATCGCAGGTGATGTCCAGCAGCACCGCGCGGCGCTCCGGCGACTTGTTCAGCCCTTCCAGCGGCATCACCGGGAACAGCTGATCGATCCCCCAGGCATCCGGCATCGACTGGAACAACGAGAAGTTGACGTAGATTTTATCCGCCATTCGCTCCTGCAGCTCATCGATGATGGGACGATGGGCGCGGTTGCTCGGGTCGAGCTGCTTCTGCACCTCATGGCACATGTTCAGATACAGCTGTTCCGCCCACGCGCGCTCCTGCAGGTTGAAGGTGCCTGAGGAGTAGCCGATGTGGATATCGTGCAGGTCCATCTGGCTGTCGTGCAGCCATTCGCGCAGCGAGCGGCGGTTGCCGGTCTCGTGCATCTCCAGCCAGGTTTCCCACATGCTCTGCAGCGGACGCGCAGCGTCTTCCGCCGGCGGGGTCGCCTCGGTGTATTCGTTACGCTCAACGCCGATGATGTTGGAAACCAGCACGGTATGGTGCGCGGTCACCGCGCGGCCGGACTCGGTGATCACCGTCGGGTGCGGCAGGCCATTCTCTTCGCAGGCATCGCCGATCGCCCAGATGATATTGTTGGCGTATTCGTTCAGACCGTAGTTCACCGAGCAATCGGACTGCGAGCGGGTGCCTTCATAGTCCACGCCCAGGCCGCCGCCGACGTCGAAGCACTGAATATTGACGCCCAGCTTATGCAGTTCGACGTAGAAACGCGCCGATTCACGCACGCCGGTGGCGATATCGCGAATGTTAGCCATCTGCGAACCGAGGTGGAAGTGCAGCAGTTGCAGGCTCTCAAGATGGCCTGCCTCGCGCAGAATTTCGACCAGTTGCAGCACCTGGGTCGCTGCGAGGCCGAACTTGGACTTCTCGCCGCCGGAGGACTGCCATTTACCGGAGCCCTGCGAGGCCAGACGCGCACGTACGCCAAGGCGCGGCACCACGTTCAGGCGCTCGGCCTCTTCCAGTACGATAGCGATCTCGGACATCTTCTCAATGACCAGATAGACCTTGTGGCCCATCTTCTCGCCCACCAGCGCCAGACGGATATATTCGCGGTCTTTATAACCATTACAGACGATGACGCTGCGGGTCATCCCGGCGTGCGCCAGCACGGCCATCAGTTCCGCTTTCGAACCGGCTTCCAGGCCCAGCGGCTCGCCGGAATGGATCAGCGATTCAATCACGCGACGGTGCTGGTTAACCTTGATCGGGTAGACGAGGAAGTAATCGCCGTTATAGCCATACGATTCACGCGCGCGTTTGAAGGCGGCGTTGATCGAGCGCAGGCGGTGCTGCAGGATCTGCGGGAAGCAGAACAGCGCCGGCAAGCGCTGCCCTTGCGCCTCGCGGGCTTTGACTAATTCCGCGAGGTCAACGCGCGCTTCCGGGACGTCCGGATCCGGGCAAACGCTGATGTGGCCCAGTTCGTTGACGTCATAATAGTTATTGCCCCACCAGGCAATATTATAAGTACGCAGCATCTTGCTGGCTTCCTGGGAGCTCATCGCTACCTCCTGCATGGAACGTAGTACACCGTGTTCGCCTGCTGACGAAGGCGAAACCATAGACATGTCGTCAGACATAGCGAACCTCAATTTTTAATAATAAGTGTAAGACAGTTAACTACTATCGCAGTCCAAAGATGCGATAACAACCCATGAACAGTCCTAAAGCCCAGCACTATCTGCTGGTTTTGCGACTGCGCGACCGGTTTCTTATTCATATCATCGTAAAACACGTAGCCGAACAGAGTATGACAGTCCGGAGAAACCACGAGAAAACTCTTGCCAGGCAAGAGCGCCCTTGTTCAGTTTTCTGACGGCCGACCGGCCCTGGAATCCTGAGAAGCGCCGAGATGGGGTGAACATCGGCTGGTTTGCATGAGAGAGATGCAGGTTGCGGAGTGCTGACGCGCGACAGAACGACGCGACGAATCAAACGAAAAACATTGGTTCATTATCTGGTATCACCTCCACACCGCCCTGCGACAGGGTCGGCGACAAGCCAAAGCTATACATACCGGGCAACAGGCGCTACGCCGCTGCGAGATTCTGTAAATACAGACTGCTTAACCCGGCTGGAAGTGGCACCACAGGGCCATGCCCCGTGCGCTTTTTTAATGAGCCGCGCGCGGCGTTTTATACCGAGAAGCGGGGTAAAAAGCAAAATAAAAATGTGCCTGTTTGCGCGGTTGTCAGGAAATTTTGCCAGGCGGGTTTTCCCATAAATGCGACCGCCATCAAAAAAGGCTGGAAATGGGCTCAAGATTTGACCTAAAATGGCCGTCCAGAAGTTAATCCGTCTATACTGATTAACACTCAGACTGCTCGTGTCGCTACCTGCGCGGCTTTGCGCTGATTATCCACCAAAGCCACATTACACAACAGTATGAGCTATCCGAATCGTCCACAGGTGAAATAAAATATGGCAAAACACCTTTTTACGTCTGAGTCCGTATCAGAAGGGCATCCTGACAAAATTGCTGACCAAATCTCCGATGCCGTGCTGGATGCGATCCTCGAGCAGGATCCGAAAGCGCGTGTCGCATGTGAAACCTATGTCAAAACCGGCATGGTGCTGGTAGGCGGCGAAATCACCACCAGCGCATGGGTTGATATCGAAGAGATCACCCGCAACACCGTCCGCGAAATTGGCTACGTGCATTCCGATATGGGCTTTGACGCCAACTCGTGCGCCGTACTGAGCGCCATTGGTAAACAGTCTCCGGACATTAACCAGGGCGTTGACCGTGCCGATCCGCTGGAACAGGGCGCCGGCGACCAGGGGCTGATGTTTGGCTACGCCACTAACGAAACCGACGTGCTGATGCCGGCGCCGGTGACTTACGCTCACCGTCTGGTGCAGCGTCAGGCTGAAGTGCGTAAAAACGGCACCCTGCCGTGGCTGCGCCCGGATGCGAAAAGCCAGGTGACCTTCCAGTATGACGACGGCAAAATCGTCGGCATCGACGCGGTCGTTCTGTCGACTCAGCACGCGGAAGATATCGATCAGAAATCCCTGCAGGAAGCAGTGATGGAAGAGATTATCAAGCCGATTCTGCCGACCGAATGGCTCAACGCGTCCACCAAATTCTTCATCAACCCGACCGGCCGTTTCGTTATTGGCGGCCCGATGGGCGACTGCGGTCTGACCGGTCGTAAGATCATCGTTGATACCTACGGCGGCATGGCTCGCCACGGCGGCGGCGCGTTCTCCGGTAAAGATCCGTCTAAAGTTGACCGTTCCGCAGCCTACGCGGCGCGCTATGTGGCGAAGAACATCATTGCCGCAGGCCTGGCCGATCGTTGCGAAATTCAGGTTTCCTACGCTATCGGCGTTGCAGAACCAACGTCCATCATGGTGGAAACCTTTGGCACCGAGAAAGTGCCTTCTGAACAGCTGACCCTGCTGGTGCGCGAGTTCTTCGACCTGCGTCCATACGGCCTGATTCAGATGCTGGATCTGCTGCACCCGATCTACAAAGAAACCGCAGCCTACGGTCACTTTGGTCGCGAACATTTCCCATGGGAAAAAACCGACAAAGCGGCGCTGCTGCGGGAAGCGGCCGGTCTGAAATAATCTCCGCGCTTCCTCTCTTCAAGGCCAGCCTCGCGCTGGCCTTTTTATTTACACCCCCCCCCCCCCCCTTTTCTGCGCCCCCATTTCAACGCGCGGCCGCCAAAAAATGAAAGCGATTACATAGTAAAGACTGTCACCTTCTGCCCAAAGACGCTATCTCCTGTACCCATTTTTCACAATGTTACATATTGTTTCGGTCAACTCTGATTACCGTTTTTCAAAATGTCGTCTATCCTTGTTTATATTGCTGATTTAAAAAGCATTTAATGAATTACGTTTCTTTACCTTTGTGGAAACGATTACACAGCCGTGATTATAGTCACGTTTTTTTACCGACGAGTGTCCTACCCTAACCATCGACAGAATCAATAACTCAACTGGAGGGCGTTATGCCTGACAACAAAAAACAAGGGCGTTCGAACAAGACTATGACGTTCTTCGTCTGTTTCCTCGCCGCGCTGGCTGGCCTGCTGTTCGGCCTTGATATCGGTGTTATTGCGGGTGCCTTACCCTTTATTGCCAATGAGTTCCAGATTTCCGCCCACACCCAGGAGTGGGTGGTCAGCTCCATGATGTTCGGAGCTGCCGTCGGCGCGGTCGGCAGCGGCTGGCTCTCTTTCAAACTGGGCCGGAAAAAGAGCCTGATGATCGGCGCCATCCTCTTCGTCGCCGGTTCGCTGTTCTCTGCCGCCGCGCCAAACGTCGAGATCCTGCTGGTTTCCCGTGTGCTGCTCGGCCTGGCGGTGGGCGTCGCCTCATATACGGCTCCGCTGTATCTGTCGGAAATCGCGCCAGAAAAAATTCGCGGCAGTATGATTTCCATGTACCAGCTGATGATCACCATCGGGATCCTTGGCGCCTATCTCTCTGACACCGCTTTCAGCTACAGCGGCGCATGGCGCTGGATGCTCGGGGTTATCATCATTCCGGCGGTATTGCTGCTGATCGGCGTTATCTTCCTGCCGGACAGCCCGCGCTGGTTCGCCGCCAAACGTCGCTTTGTCGATGCGGAACGCGTGCTGCTGCGCCTGCGCGATACCAGCGCCGAAGCGAAACGCGAGCTCGATGAAATCCGTGAAAGCCTGAAGGTAAAACAGTCCGGCTGGTCGCTGTTTAAAGACAACAGCAACTTCCGCCGCGCGGTGTTCCTCGGCATCCTGCTGCAGGTGATGCAACAGTTCACCGGGATGAACGTCATCATGTACTACGCGCCGAAGATCTTTGAGCTGGCGGGTTATGCCAACACCACTGAGCAAATGTGGGGGACAGTGATCGTCGGTCTGACTAACGTGCTGGCCACCTTTATCGCCATCGGTCTGGTCGACCGCTGGGGCCGTAAACCGACGCTGATCCTTGGCTTTATCGTGATGGCCGCGGGTATGGGCGTCCTGGGTACCATGATGCACATCGGCATTCACTCCTCTACCGCGCAGTACATCGCCGTCCTGATGCTGCTGATGTTCATCGTCGGTTTCGCCATGAGCGCCGGCCCGCTGATTTGGGTACTGTGCTCCGAAATCCAGCCGCTGAAAGGCCGCGACTTCGGTATCACCTGCTCCACAGCGACCAACTGGATTGCCAACATGATTGTCGGCGCCACCTTCCTGACCATGCTCAACTCGCTGGGCAGCGCCAATACCTTCTGGGTGTACGGCGGTCTGAACGTGCTGTTTATCCTGCTGACGCTGTGGCTGATCCCGGAAACCAAAAACGTCTCGCTGGAACATATTGAACGTAACCTGATGCAGGGTCGTCCACTGCGCGAGATCGGTGCCCGCGATTAACCTTCCTGAGCTTCCTCCCATCCCGGGAGGAAGCTTCCTCTTGCTCTCCCCCCTCCGCCGCACTATCCTCTGGCGCTATGAAAACGCCCCGTATTCCCATCGCTATTCAGCAGGCCGTCATGCGCAGCCTGCGGGAGCATCTCGCCAATGCGAATCGCAAGCTGGAACGCCGCTATGCGGAACCGACGCTGGTCTACCTGCAGCGTGGTACTTCCGCCGGCACCGCCTGGCTGGAGAAAAACGAAATTCGTTTAAACCCGGTGCTGCTGCTGGAAAATCAGCGTGAGTTTATCGATGAAGTGGTGCCGCATGAGCTGGCGCACCTGCTGGTCTGGCAGCATTTCGGCCGCGTCGCGCCGCACGGGAAAGAGTGGAAATGGATGATGGAGAGCGTCCTTGGCGTTCCCGCGCGTCGCACCCACCGCTTTGAACTCGCTTCGGTCCGCCAGAACACCTTCCCCTATCGCTGTCGCTGTCAGCAGCACCAGCTCACCGTCCGTCGCCATAACCGGGTGGTTCGCGGCGAGGCCACCTACCGCTGCGTTCGCTGCGGCGATCTGCTGGTGGCTGAAAAATAACCATCGGAATTAATTAGAAACTTTCTGATCTGACTGATTGCATCCGGCACCCTCATTCGCTACGTTGCGGGCTCGTTTTGACACGGAGTTAACGATGTCCCGTATGCATGTTTTAGCCGTAGCGGTATTGAGCGCGGCAGTCAGTGGTCCGCTTGCGGCCGCTGGTATTAATAGTTTTTCCCAGGCCAAAGCCGCTGGCGTCAAAGTGAATGCCGACGTTCCGGGCGATTTTTATTGCGGCTGTAAAATCGACTGGCAGGGGAAAAAAGGCGTTATCGATTTGGAATCCTGCGGCTATAAAGTGCGTAAAAATGAGAACCGCGCCAGCCGGGTTGAATGGGAGCACGTAGTGCCGGCATGGCAGTTCGGCCATCAGCGTCAGTGCTGGCAGGAGGGGGGACGTAAAAACTGCGCCAAAGATCCGGAATACCGCAAGATGGAAAGCGATATGCACAACCTGCAGCCGGCGGTGGGAGAAGTGAATGGCGATCGCGGCAACTTTATGTACAGCCAGTGGAACGGTGGTGAAGGCCAGTACGGCCAGTGCACCATGAAGGTCGATTTTAAAGATAAAATCGCCGAGCCCCCTGCCCGCGCTCGCGGCGCCATCGCCCGCACCTACTTCTATATGCGCGACCGCTATCAGCTGAATCTTTCCCGCCAGCAAACTCAGCTGTTTACCGCCTGGAATAAACAGTACCCGGTCACCGCCTGGGAATGTGAACGTGATGAGCGCATCGCGAAAGTGCAGGGCAACCATAATCCGTATGTCCAGCAGGCTTGCCAGGCGCAAAAGAGCTAACCTACACTAGCGGCAATTGTTAATTTGCAGCCCTGTGCTTCCCGCCCGATGGCGGGAAGCTGGCATCTGCGCAACGAACGGAATATCAAGCATGCGCATTCCTCGCATCCATCATCCAGAACGCCTCATTGTCGGCAGCCAGTTCGCGCTGAGCGATGACGCGGCCAACCACGTCGGCCGCGTCCTGCGCATGACCGCCGGTCAGCACCTACAGCTTTTTGACGGCAGTAACCAGGTGTTTGACGCGGTCATCACCGAGGCCGGTAAGAAAAACGTTACGGTTGAGGTGCTCAGTGGCGAACCCGACGATCGGGAATCGCCGCTGCATATCCATTTAGGCCAGGTGATGTCCCGCGGCGAAAAAATGGAATTCACCATCCAGAAATCGATCGAACTCGGGGTAAGCCTCATAACGCCACTGTTTTCCGAGCGCTGCGGCGTTAAACTGGATGCCGAACGTTTGCAGAAAAAGATCCAGCAGTGGCAGAAAATCGCTATTGCCGCCTGCGAACAGAGCGGTCGTAACGTGGTACCGGAAATACGTCCGGCGATGCAGCTGGAGGCGTGGTGCGCCGAGCAGGACAGCGGGCTGAAGCTCAACCTGCACCCGCGCGCCAGCGCCAGCATTAACACGCTGCCGCTGCCGGTTGAACGCGTCCGTCTGCTGATTGGCCCGGAAGGCGGGCTGTCGGCTGAAGAGATAGCGATGACCGCGCAATACCAGTTTACTGATATCCTGTTGGGACCGCGCGTTCTGCGTACAGAGACTACTGCGCTCACCGCCATCACCGCCCTACAGGTGCGTTTTGGCGACTTAGGTTGAGGCGTTAACGGAGAAGAACCATGATCAAGCTCGGCATCGTGATGGATCCCATCGCAACCATCAACATCAAGAAAGACACCAGCTTCGCTATGTTGCTGGAGGCGCAGCGTCGCGGCTATGAACTCCATTATATGGAGATGAACGACCTCTATTTGATCAACGGCGAAGCCCGCGCCCGGACGCGCACGCTGAGCGTCGAACAGAACTACGATAAATGGTATGACTTCACCGGCGAGCAGGATCTGCCGCTGGCGGACCTTGACGTCATCCTGATGCGTAAGGATCCGCCGTTTGATACCGAATTTATTTATGCCACCTACATCCTGGAGCGAGCGGAAGAGAAAGGCACGCTTATCGTCAACAAGCCGCAGAGTCTGCGCGACTGTAACGAGAAGCTGTTCACCGCCTGGTTCTCTGAACTGACTCCGGAAACGTTGGTCACCCGCAATAAAGCCCAGCTGAAAGCCTTCTGGGAAAAGCACGGCGATATCATCATGAAACCGCTCGACGGCATGGGCGGCGCCTCTATTTTCCGTGTTAAAGCCGGCGATCCAAACCTTGGGGTGATTGCCGAGACGCTGACCGAACTGGGCAGCCGCTACTGCATGGCGCAGAACTATCTGCCGGCCATTAAAGATGGCGACAAGCGCGTGTTGGTAGTGGATGGAGAGCCCGTGCCTTACTGCCTGGCGCGAATTCCGCAGGGTGGCGAGACCCGCGGCAATCTGGCCGCCGGCGGCCGCGGCGAAGCCCGCCCGTTGACCGAAAGCGACTGGGAAATCGCCCGCCGCGTCGGCCCGACGCTGAAGGCCAAAGGCCTTATCTTCGTCGGCCTGGATATCATCGGCGACCGTCTGACGGAAATTAACGTCACCAGCCCCACCTGCGTACGCGAAATCGAAGCCGCCTTCCCGGATATTTCGATCACCGGTATGCTGATGGACGCTATCGAAAGACGTATCGATAAATAAGCACGACGGCGGACCAACGTCCGCTTTTGGCGCAGCGAGCGCGGATTACCGCGCTCGTGAAACGTTGCCAGCCTGACGCCACTCGGGCGCCAGCCAGATAAAGTGCATCGACACCATTCTACTTTGCCCGCATACTGGGTGTTGCTTTTTTGAACCAGGAACGAACCTCTGACAATGAATTTACAGCATCACTTTCTGATTGCCATGCCCGCGCTTCAGGACCCCATTTTCCGCCGCTCGGTAGTCTATATCTGCGAGTACAACGACGAGGGTGCCATGGGCATTATTATCAATAAGCCGCTGGAAAATCTGCAGGTGGAAGGGATCCTTGAGAAGCTCAAAATTGTCCCGGAGCCGCGCAATCCAGAGATCCGTCTGGATAAACCGGTGATGCTGGGAGGCCCGCTGGCGGAAGACCGCGGCTTCATTTTGCATACCCCGCCCTCTGACTTTTCCTCGAGCATTCGCATCTCGGATAACACGGTGATTACCACCTCGCGGGATGTTCTTGAAACCTTAGGAACCGATCGGCAGCCGGGCAACGTGCTGGTTGCGTTGGGCTACTCTTCGTGGGAGAAAGGGCAGCTGGAGCAGGAGATTTTAGATAATGCCTGGCTCACCGCCCCGGCGGATCAGAATATTCTTTTCCGTACGCCGATCGCCGATCGCTGGCGCGAGGCGGCTAAACTGATTGGTATCGACATTGTGACGATGCCAGGCGTCGCGGGGCATGCGTGATGAGCGGAACCTTTCTCGGCTTTGACTTTGGCACCAAAAGCATCGGCGTGGCGGTGGGACAACGCATCACCGCGACCGCACGACCATTACCGGCGCTGAAGGCGCAGGACGGTAAACCGGACTGGAACGTCATCGAAAAACTGCTTAAAGAGTGGCAGCCTGAGGCGGTAATCGTCGGCCTGCCGCTCAATATGGACGGCACCGAGCAACCGCTGACGGCGCGCGCGCGTAATTTCGCCAATAAAATTCATGGCCGCTTTGGCGTCGCGATCCTTCTCCACGATGAACGGCTGAGTACGGTTGAGGCCCGCGCGGGCCTGTTTGAACACGGCGGCTACCGGGCGCTGAATAAAGGCAGCGTCGATTCAGCCTCTGCCGTAGTCATACTGGAAAGCTACTTCGAGCAGAGCTTTTAAACTCTGCCCTCCTGCGCCGCCGGCGGACCGCTGACGGCGCACGTTTACCCGCTTAGTGGCGCAGATGTTCGTTAGCCCAGCTCACCGCCTGGGTGCGATTTTTCACGCTCAGTTTACGAAACACATTGTACAGGTGCGTCCGCACCGTGTTCTCGCTGATAAACAGCGCGCGGGCGATATCCAGGTTCGTCGCGCCGCAGCGCAGTTCGTTGAGGATCTCGCATTCCCGCTCGGTCAGCGGCGAGTTCTCTACTGGAGTCGATGCATGGTCCGCAGCGTACATCGCCGGGTGCATCACGCTCAATTCAGCCGTCTGCTCGCCGTTCAGCACGGCCTTAACGCCCTCAATTAAGCGCGATTCATCATCGTCATGACGGAACACGCCATATAAAGCCGGCCACTGCGCCATTTCGTATAGCTCATACTTTTGTGCGCTATTAATAATCAACAAACGAGGATTATCTGCCTGCAGGCGAATAATATCCCGCCACACCCCGTTTAATTTCTTATTTGACACTGCAATATCAAATAATATTACAGAATCTTTTGCCAAACGCTGCGCCAGCGGTTTATTAATATTTTGTAAAACCACCGGTGCCATCAGGGTTTCGCTCAGATAGCTGGCAAAGGCTTTGCTTTGAATAGACGGGTGGGTAATAAAGGTTACCTGACGAGAAGATGATGAATTTCCATTTAAATTAATCACTTAAAACTCTCCTTAGCTGTTACCCACCGCCATGGTGGTTAAATGAATAAAAAAAGATACAAACAGTCGTGAATTTATAAATCACCAAGGTAATTTACAAACTGAAACGTTATTCCATGAGAATCATCCTATTCCCACAAACAGCATAAATCGAATGACTCAAAGCTGTCAAAAGATAATCAAACTTTTTTCCTGGAAATGCGTATTCACTGTCGACATATCTAATCTGAATGTGTTATTTGAATTTATAATCAAAAGTTATTTGTATTACCAAATAATATTAATAAACAACAAATAAACATTCATCTAACATATCATTTAACCTGTCATATCAATCTCTTTCTCATCTTATAGCGCGCCTGCAGCGACACGTTGCTGAAAACTCTGGGTAAAGGTCAACATTCCGGCCTGCATCCCGGTCTGCATCACACCAGGCAATTGATGTACTTTTCCTTCACGGATCAAATTCGCCACCGCTGGCGTGTTGACCAGAAGCTCGTATAGCGCAACTCTCCCGCCCTGACGTGCAGGTAACAATTTTTGCGCCAGCACCGCGCACAGGCTTCCGGCAAGCTGGCTACGAACCTGATCTTTCTCCTCCGCCGGAAAGACATCGATCAATCTCTCCACCGCCGGCGCCGCGCCGCGGGTATGTAATGTCGCCATTACCAGGTGCCCGGTCTCCGCCGCGGTTAACGCCAGGCGAATGGTTTCGCTGTCGCGTAGCTCTCCGAGCAGGATCACATCCGGATCCTGGCGCAGCGCCACGCGGAGCGCCGCGGCGAACGAAGGACAGTGACGGCCAACTTCCCGCTGCTGGATCAGACAGCGCTCGCTGTGATGAATAAATTCCACCGGATCTTCAAGCGTCAGAATATGGCCATCAAGATGCTGATTGAGGTGCCCCACCATTGCCGCCAGGGTGGTCGACTTGCCGCTGCCCGTCGCTCCGGTGACCAACAGCAAACCACTCTCTTCCGCCAGCAGTTCGCTCAGCGCAGGCGGGGCGCCGAGCATATCCAGACGCGGGCACTGTTCAGGAAGGAGACGCAGCACCAGCGATATCCCACGCGTATGGGCGAAGGCGCTGGCGCGCAGCCGCGCACCGCAGGCCAGGTTCAGCGCAAAGTCAATCTGGCCGTGTTCCTGCCAGTGCAGTAACTGTGCGGCATCGAGCCAGTCGTTGAGTAAATTCGCAATATCCGGCGCGGGAAAGGGCGCGGGCTCCAGCCTGCCCTGCCGCCGCCAGCGCGGTGCGGCGGAATTGCACAGGTGTAGATCGGAGACATTATGCTTTACACTAAGGGCTACGATTTCTTCCAGCTTCATAACTCATCCTCGGAATATGAACGATATTGCGCATAACCTGGCACAGGTCCGGGACAAAATCTCCGGTGCTGCCGCCCGATGCGGGCGTGCGCCAGAAGAAGTGACATTGCTTGCAGTGAGTAAAACGAAACCTGCGAGCGCGATCGAAGAAGCCATTGCGGCAGGCCAGCGGGCATTTGGTGAAAACTACGTCCAGGAGGGCGTGGAGAAGATTAACCATTTCCAGCAGGCTGGCGTCAGCGGGCTGCAGTGGCACTTTATTGGCCCCCTGCAGTCCAACAAAAGCCGGTTGGTGGCAGAGCATTTTGACTGGTGCCACACCGTCGATCGGCTGAAAATCGCCACCCGCCTGAACGAGCAGCGCCCGGCGCATTTACCGCCGCTGAAGGTGCTGATTCAAATTAACATCAGCGATGAGCAGAGCAAATCCGGCATCCCGCTGGAAGCGCTCGACGGCTTAGCGGCGGAGATCGCTGAGTTACCTCATCTGGAACTGCGCGGCCTGATGGCCATCCCCGCGCCTGAGTCAGAATATGTAAGGCAGTTTGCCGTCGCCCGGCAAATGGCGGTAGCATTTGCGCGATTAAAAACGCGGTACCCCACGGTCGATACGTTGTCTCTGGGAATGTCGGACGATATGGAAGCCGCAATCGCGGCGGGAAGCACGATGGTGCGCATCGGTACAGCCATTTTTGGTGCGCGCGACTACAGCAAATAATAAGGAATCTGAGGAACGCCATGAAGACGTTGACTTTCCTGCTTTCAACGGTCATTGAGCTTTACACGATGGTCGTGTTGTTACGCGTCTGGATGCAGTGGGCGCGCTGCGACTTTTACAATCCGTTTTCGCAGTTTGTGGTGAAAGCCACGCAGCCGATTGTCGGACCGCTGCGCCGGATTATCCCGGCAATGGGGCCGATTGACAGCGCCTCGCTGCTGGTGGCATTTATTCTCTGCGTCATCAAAGCGATCGTGCTGTTTATGGTGATCACCTTCCAGCCGATCATCTGGATCTCCGCTCTGCTTATTCTGCTGAAAACCATCGGCTCGTTGATCTTCTGGGTACTGCTATTGATGGCGATCATGAGCTGGGTCAGCCAGGGCCGTAGCCCGGTGGAGTATGTGCTGATGCAGCTGGCGGACCCGCTGCTGCGCCCTATCCGCAACCTGCTGCCGTCGATGGGCGGTATCGATTTCTCGCCGATGGTGCTGGTATTGCTGTTGTACGTAATCAATATGGGCATCGCCGAAGTGCTGCAGGCCACCGGTAATGTACTGCTGCCGGGGCTGTGGATGGCGCTATGAGTGCCGTTGAAACCTGCGCTGACGGGCTGGTGCTGAGGCTGTACATTCAGCCTAAGGCCAGCCGCGATAGCATCGTGGGCGTACATGGCGACGAGCTTAAAGTCGCCATTACCGCCCCGCCCGTTGATGGCCAGGCCAATGCCCACCTGGTGAAATTTCTCGCCAAACAGTTCCGCGTCGCCAAAAGCCAGGTACTGATTGAAAAAGGCGAGCTGGGCCGCCATAAGCAAGTTAAAATCATCGCCCCACAACAGATCCCGACTGCGGTCGCGGCGCTAACTGAATAAACAGGATTCATCATGCAAAAAGTCGTCCTCGCTACCGGCAACGCCGGCAAAGTGCGCGAACTGGCCTCGCTGCTGGAAGATTTTGGTCTCGATATCGTCGCTCAGACCGAGCTGGGCGTGGACTCTGCGGAAGAGACCGGCCTGACCTTCATTGAAAACGCGATTCTGAAAGCGCGCCACGCGGCGCAGATCACCGGCCTGCCAGCCATCGCCGACGATTCCGGTCTGGCCGTCGATGCTCTTGGCGGCGCGCCGGGTATTTACTCCGCCCGCTATTCCGGCGTCGACGCCAGCGACCAGCAGAATCTTGAGAAGCTGCTCGACGCGTTAAAGGACGTGCCGGACGACCAGCGTCAGGCCCAGTTCCACTGCGTGCTGGTCTATCTGCGCCATGCCGAAGATCCCACGCCGCTGGTGTGCCACGGCAGCTGGCCTGGGGTAATCACCCGACAAGCCGCCGGTCATGGCGGCTTCGGTTACGACCCGATCTTCTTCGTCCCGTCAGAAGGGAAAACCGCGGCCGAACTGAGCCGTGAAGAAAAGAGCGCCATTTCCCATCGCGGGCAGGCGCTGAAACTGTTACTGGAAGCATTACGTAATGGCTAATTTGCCGCCGCTGAGTCTCTATATCCATATTCCCTGGTGCGTGCAGAAATGCCCGTACTGCGATTTTAATTCGCATGCGCTGAAAGGCGAGGTGCCGCATGATGACTACGTCCAGCATCTGCTGAACGATCTGCAGGCTGATGCGCACTATGCCCAGGGACGGGAAATAGGCACTATTTTTATCGGCGGCGGAACGCCGAGCCTGCTGTCCGGCCCGGCCATGCAAACCCTGCTCGATGGCGTCCGCGCCTGCCTGCCGCTGGCCGCCGGGGCGGAAATCACCATGGAAGCCAACCCGGGTACCGTGGAGGCCGATCGCTTCGTTGATTATCAGCGCGCCGGGGTGAACCGCATCTCCATCGGCGTACAAAGCTTTAGCGAACCGAAGCTGCAGCGCCTGGGGCGGATCCACGGCCCGGAGGAGGCCAAGCGCGCAGCACGTCTCGCCAGCGGCCTCGGCTTGCGCAGCTTCAACCTCGACCTGATGCACGGTCTGCCGGACCAGTCGCTGGAGGAGGCGCTGGACGATCTGCGTCAGGCGATTGCCCTCAACCCGCCGCACCTGTCGTGGTACCAGCTGACCATTGAGCCGAACACCTTGTTCGGCTCCCGGCCGCCGGTGCTGCCGGATGACGACGCGCTATGGGATATTTTCGAGCAGGGGCATCAGCTGCTGAGCGCCGCCGGCTATCAGCAGTACGAGACGTCCGCCTATGCTAAGCCAGGCTTCCAGTGTCAGCATAATCTCAACTACTGGCGCTTTGGCGACTACCTCGGCATCGGCTGCGGCGCGCACGGCAAGATCACCTTCCCTGACGGACGCATTCTGCGAACCGCCAAAACCCGCCACCCGCGCGGGTATATGGAAGGCCGTTACCTTGAGCGTCAGCATGATGTGGAAGAAGCGGATAAACCGTTTGAGTTCTTTATGAACCGTTTTCGCCTGCTGGAGGCCGCGCCGCGCGCTGAATTTAGCCGCTATACCGGACTTGAGGAAGCGGCGATCCGCCCGCAGCTGGACGCGGCGATAGCCCAGGGCTACCTGCAGGAAGACGAGCAGAACTGGCAGATTACCGAGCACGGTAAGCTGTTCCTGAATTCCCTGCTTGAGTTGTTTCTGAACGAGTAAACGCTGCGGCGGTCCTGCCGGGAAGCGGACCGCCATGGCATTATTTCAGCGAGCCAACCAGCGCTTTGCGGCTGTCCTCCAGCGATACCACCCGGCTGCAGACGTCCTTACCAAACTGCTGGAAATCGGCCTCCTGGTTTTTCCATTCCTCCTGAATCGCCGTTTGCAGGCCGCCGAGGCTGCCGAGAATGCCCTGTAGCGGATTACCGCCGCCTTTGAGCACCGCTTTCGCCCCCATCTCGTTAATGCTGTCCTGCAGAATGCCGCCCATCGCCTGATTCACCAGCTGCTGGCCATCGGCGCGTACCTGGTCGATAGCTTTATAGTGGAAAGTCAGGCCATCGCTGCGACGTTCGATAATGCGGTTCATCTGTTCTTTCAGCTGAGCATCCAGTTTGGTCAGGCGACCGTGCATGCTGCTGTTGGCGCCAACCTGTTCGGTAATGATTTTATCCAGCGCCTTGCGGCTTTTTTCGACTCGCGAACGCGCGCCTTCGTCAATCCACGGCAGGCTGCTGCGCAGGCTGGCCTGATAATCCTGCGCCTGTTCGCGCTGGGCGGCGCTGAGCGCATAGGCCTTGCCGTTAAAGGTCAGATTGCCGTCCGGCTTTATCACCAGATCGCCGTTTTCCCCTTTCACCTGCACCTGCTGCGGGCTGAGGATCACATCGTCACGCGGCGTGACGCTACACTGGTAGTCCGCATGGGCAGACAAAGCGGTGATGGAGAGCGCCACCGCCAGCAGCGTTTTACGCATCATAAAACTCCCTTAAGACAAAACGGGCCGGCAATTGCCGACCCTTGTCAAACTTAGTCCCACCAGACGTCAAAAAGTTCGCTGGTGCGCACATCCTCTAACTTACGCGCTTCCAGCCATTTGCGTACGATAGCCTGATGCTCTTCAGTGCACTTACCAATCTCCTGCATGCAGATGAGCCCTTCCCAGGAGAGATAACCGCTGCCGTCGAAGGCCAGCTTGTTCGGCTCTATCACCTCTTCGATCAGATCGTTGACCGTCTGGTCGATCTGCTCTTCGCTGGTCCCTTCCGGGAAACGCCAGGCGACGGAGAAGCCTAACTCCTGAAACTCATCGATATGCATTTTTTTACGCAGACGACGGCTACGATTCTTGGCCATTATTTCACCCTCTCGAACATTAAGTCCCATACGCCGTGGCCGAGACGATGGCCACGCTGTTCAAATTTGGTTACCGGGCGCGATTCCGGGCGCGGTACGTAATCGTTGCTTGCAGACTGGTTACGATAGCCTTCCAGCGAGGACATAACTTCCAGCATATGCACGGCATAGGCTTCCCAGTCGGTCGCCATATGGAAGACGCCGCCGAGCTTCAACTTGCTTTTCACCAGCTCAGCGAAAGGCGGCTGCACGATACGACGTTTATTATGACGCGCTTTATGCCACGGATCAGGGAAAAACAGTTGCACCATATTCAGCGAGTTATCCGGGATCATGGTATGCAGCACTTCCACCGCATCGTGACACATTACGCGCAGGTTTTGTACGCCTTCTTCTTCCGCAGAAGCCAGACAAGCGCCAACGCCCGGGGAGTGTACTTCAATGCCGAGGAAATTCTGTTCCGGTTTGGCTTTCGCCATCGCCACCAGCGAGGCGCCCATCCCGAAGCCAATTTCTAAGGTGACCGGCGCGTCACGGCCAAACAGGGCGGCGAAATCGAGCGGCGCATCGTTGAATTCAACGCCCATCACCGGCCAAATGTTATCCAGCGCATGCTGCTGCCCTTTCGTCAGGCGGCCCTGGCGACGGACGAAGCTACGAATACGGCGCAGCGGGCGACCGTTTTCATCGAATTCCGGAGAGATGACGTCGTTTTTCATAAAAGTTTGGTCTGCTTGTGAATGTGTTCGGAAAACGGGCATTATCCAAAGTTACCCGGCGGATGCAAGGGTTTACAGCCACTCGCCCTTATGCTGCAATCTGCCCCCCTGTAATCGCGATCCCGGAGCCGTAGCTTTGACTTTTCTCGCCACGCAATTTTCAGCCCAGGTTCTGGACTGGTACGACAAATACGGGCGTAAAACCCTGCCCTGGCAAATCGCCAAGACGCCCTACAAAGTATGGCTCTCCGAAGTGATGTTGCAACAAACCCAGGTGACCACGGTAATCCCCTATTTTGAACGCTTTATGGCGCGTTTCCCCACGGTGGTGGATCTCGCCAACGCGCCGCTGGATGAAGTGCTGCATCTGTGGACCGGTCTGGGCTACTACGCGCGGGCGCGCAACTTACATAAAGCCGCACAGCAAGTCGCCACACTGCACGGCGGGGAATTCCCCCGGACCTTTGACGAAGTGGCGGCGCTGCCCGGCGTCGGGCGCTCAACGGCGGGGGCGATTTTATCCCTTTCGCTCGGTCAGCATTATCCGATTCTCGACGGCAACGTGAAGCGCGTGCTCGCCCGCTGCTATGCTGTCAGCGGCTGGCCGGGGAAAAAAGAGGTGGAAAAACGGCTGTGGGACATCAGCGAAGAGGTCACCCCGGCAGAGGGCGTCGAGCGCTTCAACCAGGCGATGATGGATCTCGGGGCAATGGTTTGCACCCGCTCGAAGCCGAAGTGCGAGCTGTGTCCGCTGAGCAACGGCTGCGTGGCCTACGCGAACCATTCATGGGCGGAATATCCGGGCAAAAAACCGAAGCAGACCCTCCCGGAACGCACCGGCTACTTCCTGCTGATGCAGCACGGCGACGAGGTGTTTCTTTCCCAGCGTCCGCCGGTGGGTCTGTGGGGCGGGTTGTTCTGTTTTCCGCAGTTTGCAGACGAAGCGGAGCTACGCGAGTGGCTGGCGCAGCGCCAGATTAAGGCCGATAATCTGACGCAATTAACCGCTTTTCGCCACACTTTCAGTCATTTCCACCTGGATATTATTCCGATGTGGCTTACAGTGCACTCATCTGGCGCATGCATGGATGAAGGCAACGCACTCTGGTATAACTTAGCGCAGCCGCCGTCGGTCGGTCTGGCGGCCCCCGTGGAGCGCTTGTTGCAACAGCTAAAAGCCGGAGCGCCGGTATAAATTTTTCGGCTATCAAAGAGGATTAATTATGAGCAGAACCATTTTTTGTACCTTCCTGCAGCGTGAAGCGGACGGCCAGGATTTCCAGCTGTATCCGGGCGAGCTCGGAAAGCGTATTTACAACGAAATCTCCAAAGAAGCCTGGGCGCAGTGGCAGCACAAGCAGACCATGCTGATCAACGAGAAAAAGCTCAGCATGATGAACCCGGAGCACCGCAAACTGCTTGAGCAGGAGATGGTGCAGTTCCTGTTTGAAGGGAAAGACGTGCACATCGAAGGCTACACGCCGCCGGAAAAACAGTAAGGGCCCTGCGGCCTTTAAAAAAACAAACACAACACGCACGCCCGGAATGATGAAAAAATACTTAGCGCTCGCGCTGATTGCGCCGTTGCTCGTTTCGTGTTCCAGCTCCAATAAAAAAGGCGCCGAATACAACGAGGCCTGGGTCAAGGACACGAACGGATTCGATATTTTGATGGGCCAGTTCGCCCACAACATCGAGAACATTTGGGGGTACAACGAAGTCCTGCTCGCCGGGCCAAAGGACTACGTCAAGTACACCGACCAGTATCAAACCCGCAGCCACATCAACTTCGATGAAGGGACGATCACCGTCGAGACCATTGCCGGCACCGACCCTCGCGGACGACTGCGCCAGGCTATCGTCAAAACCCTGTTGATGGGCGATGACCCCAACTCCATTGACCTCTATTCCGATGTCGATGACATCCAGATCTCCAAAGAGCCGTTCCTCTATGGTCAGGTGGTGGATAACACCGGGGCGTCGATTCGCTGGGAGTGGCGCGCCGCGCGCTTTGCCGACTATCTGCTGCAAACCCGTCTGAAGAGCCGCAACAACGGCCTGCGCGTGGTCTACAGCATCACCATTAACCTGGTGCCGAACCACCTCGACAAACGTGCGCATAAATACCTCGGCATGGTGCGTCAGGCCTCGCGTAAGTATGGGGTTGATGAGTCGCTGATCCTCGCGATTATGCAGACCGAATCCTCCTTTAACCCCTATGCGGTCAGCCATGCCGACGCCATGGGGCTGATGCAGGTGGTCCAGCACAGCGCCGGCAGAGACGTCTTCCGCTCCCAGGGTAAATCCGGCCTGCCAAGCCGCAGCTATCTGTTTGACCCGGCGAATAACATCGACACCGGTACCGCCTACCTGGCGATGCTGAACAATGTTTACCTCGCCGGCATCGATAACCCCACCTCGCGTCGCTACGCGGTGATCACTGCCTATAACGGCGGCGCCGGCAGCGTACTGCGGGTCTTCTCCAGCGATAAAGTGCAGGCGGCCAATATTATCAACAGCATGGCGCCAGGGGACGTCTACCAGACGCTGACCACCCGCCATCCGTCGGCGGAATCGCGCCGCTATCTGTACAAAGTTAATACGGCGCAGAAAAGCTACCGCCGTAAATAGCCCTCCTCCCGACTCCGGCCTCAGCCCCGCGCTGAGGCCGCGCTTATTCTCCGCCATACTCTGTAATATCTTTCGGTTTTCTGCGGCAGTTAACAGAAGCATTAAGCTAGTGAATGATAGAATCGCATCAAAATAACGGGATTAATGTTATTTTAAAAACATAACAAGCCCACATTCGTGAGGATAACTACATGAATCTTAAGCTGCAGCTCAAAATACTGTCGTTCCTGCAGTTCTGCCTTTGGGGGAGCTGGCTCACCACGCTTGGCTCGTACATGTTTGTCACGCTGAAGTTTGACGGCGCGGCAATCGGCGCAGTGTATAGCTCGCTCGGTATCGCCGCGGTGTTGATGCCGACGCTGCTCGGCATCGTCGCCGATAAGTGGATCAGCGCCAAATGGGTATACGCCATCTGCCACCTGGTCGGCGCGTTAACGCTGTACCTCGCGGCGCAGGTCACCACGCCGGGCGAGATGTTCCTCGTGATCCTGCTTAACTCGCTGGCCTATATGCCGACGCTTGGCTTGATCAATACCATCTCCTACTACCGCCTGCAGTCGGCGGGGCTGGATATTGTCACCGATTTCCCGCCAATTCGTATCTGGGGCACCATCGGCTTTATCCTCGCCATGTGGGGCGTGAGCTTCTCCGGCTTTGAACTGAGCCATATGCAGCTGTACATTGGCGCGACGCTGTCGGTCCTGCTGACTCTGTTCACCCTGACGCTGCCGCATATTCCGGTCGCCAACGCCCAGCGCAATCAAAGCTGGACGGAGATGCTCGGCCTGAACGCTTTTGCGCTGTTTAAAAACAAGCGTATGGCTATCTTCTTTATCTTCTCGATGATGCTCGGCGCCGAGCTGCAAATCACTAACATGTTCGGTAACACCTTCCTGCACAGCTTCGATAAAGATCCGCTGTTTGCCGGCAGCTTTATCGTCGAGCACGCGTCAGTGCTGATGTCGATTTCGCAGATTTCCGAAACGCTGTTTATCCTGACCATCCCATTCTTCCTTAGCCGCTACGGCATTAAGAACGTGATGCTTATCAGTATTGTGGCGTGGATGCTGCGCTTCGGCCTGTTCGCCTTTGGCGACCCGACGCCGTTCGGCACTGTACTGCTGGTGCTGTCGATGATCGTCTACGGCTGCGCCTTCGACTTCTTTAACATCTCCGGTTCGGTGTTCGTTGAGAAAGAGGTGCGCCCGGAAATCCGCGCCAGCGCTCAGGGGATGTTCCTGATGATGACCAACGGCTTCGGCTGTATTCTCGGCGGGATGGTGAGCGGCAAAGTCGTCGAACACTTTACCGTCGAGGGGATCACTGACTGGCAGAGCGTGTGGCTGATTTTCGCCGGCTATTCGCTGGTGCTGGCCTTTGCCTTCGTGGCGCTGTTCAAATACAAACACGTCAGACAACCGACCGCCGCCCAGCAGAGCGTGTGATCGGCAAAAGTAAAACGCCCCGCCTGTTCGGCGGGGCGTTTTTTTATCCCTTCAGCACGTAGCCATACAGCCGCTTAATGCCGTCCGGATCCGTCTCGCTGTAAACCCCCTGCAGCTCCGGCGAGAAGCCAGGCAGCATATTGACCCCCTCCTCCAGCGCGAGGAAATAGCGCAGCACGGCGCCGCCCCAGACCTCGCCGGGCACCACGCACAGCACGCCCGGCGGATACGGCAGCGCCCCCTCCGCCGCGACGCGGCCTTCCGCCTCGCTCAGACGCACCAGCTCAACGTTGCCGCGAATAAACTCGTGGTTGGCATCCTGGGGATTCATCACCACCCTTGGGAAGCTCCGTTTACGGAACATCTCTTTTTGCAGGCTCTTCACGTCAAAGCTAACGTACAGATCGTGCATCTCCTGGCACAGCTCGCGCAGGGTATAGTCGCGATAACGCACCGGATATTTGTTATAGATGGTCGGCAACACATCGGCCAGCGGCGTATCCGCTTCAATATGCTGTTCAAACTGCCCCAGCATCGCCACCAGCTGCGCCATTTTTTCGGCGCTCTCCGCCGGCGTCAGCAGGAACAGAATCGAGTTGAGATCGCACTTCTCCGGCACGATGCCGTTTTCACGCAGATAATGCGCCAGAATGGTTGCCGGGATGCCAAACTCACTGTACTCCCCACTTTCAGCGTCAATGCCCGGGGTGGTCAGCAACAGTTTGCACGGGTCGACAAAATACTGGTCGTCCGCATAGCCCTCAAAACCATGCCAGCGCGCGCCCGGCTCGAAGCTGAAGAAGCGGCGCTCCCGGGCGATCGCCTCGGTCGGGTGATCCTGCCACGGGCGCCCCGCCACCGTCGGCGGAATAAAGGGCTGGATCATCTTGCAGTTAGCGATGATCGCTTTGCGCGCCTCGATGCCCAGCGCCACGCACTCGGCCCACAGGCGGCGGCCGCTCTCGCCTTCGTGGATTTTAGCGTTGACGTCCAGCGCGGCGAACAGCGGATAGAACGGGCTGGTGGAGGCATGCAGCATAAAGGCGTTATTCAGCCGCTTGTGCGGACAGAAGCGCGCCTGGCCGCGCAGATGGTTATCTTTTTTATGGATCTGCGACGTCTGTGAGAAGCCGGCCTGCTGCTTGTGCACGGACTGGGTGACAAAAATACCCGGATCGTCGGGGGTCAGCTCCAGCAGCAGCGGCGAGCAGTCGGCCATCATTGGGATAAACTGCTCATAGCCCACCCACGCCGAGTCGAACAGGATGTAATCGCAGAGGTGGCCGATCTTATCCACCACCTGGCGGGCGTTATAGACCGTGCCGTCGTAGGTTCCGAGCTGGATCACCGCCAGACGAAACGGGCGGGAGGCATTGGCTTTCTCAGGCGCCGCTTCGCGGATGAGATCCCGCAGGTAATGCTCATCAAAGCAGCGCTCGTCAATGCCGCCGATAAAGCCGAACGGATTGCGCGCGGCTTCCAGGTAAACAGGCGTCGCCCCCGCCTGGATCAGCGCCCCGTGATGGTTTGACTTGTGGTTGTTACGATCGAACAGCACCAGATCGCCGCGGGTCAATAGCGCGTTGGTCACGACTTTGTTGGCCGCCGAGGTGCCGTTGAGGACGAAGTAGGTTTTATCCGCATTGAACACCTTCGCAGCGAACTTCTGCGCGTGCTTGGCCGATCCTTCGTGGATCAGCAGATCGCCTAATTTCACATCGGCGTTGCACATGTCGGCGCGAAAGACATTTTCGCCAAAAAAGTCATAGAACTGACGGCCTGCAGGGTGCTTTTTGAAAAACGCCCCGTGCTGATGCCCCGGACAGGCAAAGGTGCTGTTATCCATCTCGACGTACTGGGTCAGGGTATTGAAAAACGGCGGCAGCAGACGCGCTTCATAATCACAGGCCGCCGCCTCCAGCTCCAGCCACTCCTGATCTTTACCGGCGATCACCGCCTGCACCCCCTCCGGCTTGTCGACCGCCGTCTCACTCAGCAGGTAGACCGGCAGGTTAAATCCGCTACGCCTGAGGAGAGTAAGGATGCCGCTGCGACTGTCGGCCACGGAGATGACGACTGCCGCCACATCGGTAAAATCGGTACTGTCCAGCGCCACAACGCGACGGTGGGTGGACAAGCGGGTGACCAGCTCGCAGCTGGCGGCAATGTGCATGGATTTCATAAGCGCAAATGCCCGTATCGGGAGTGTAAAAACCTCAGACAAGGGAGACCTTGCCCAACGATGTGTCCGGGTCTGACGGATTCAGCTCCGACCGCCGGACATCAGTAAAAGCAGACGCGTCCGATCTTACTGTTGCCCTACAGTGAGCATACGTGTCCTTCACCGCATGGTGAACAGAGGGGTAAGCGTAGCAAGATGAGGCAGCCCGCGCATCTGGGCGCGGCGTCGCTGGCGAGATAATGGCTGTGTCGTCATCGGCGGCCTCATATCAGGGAGGAGAAAATTCGCGCAATCATGGCACCTTTCCCGAACAGGCGCAAGATGAAAACCGTATGCACTTATATCACGGATACACAAGCTTTCCCGGTAAGTTAACGCCATAATAATGCGGTTATCAGGGATTTTTAACAGGAGTCAGCGTGGTTACAGGACCTTTTATTAACGCCAGCGCGGTGCTGGTCGGCGGTGTGCTGGGCGCCTTACTCAGCCAACGGTTGCCGGAACGGATCCGCACCGCAATGACCTCTATTTTTGGCCTGGCGTCATTGGGCATCGGCATTTTACTGGTCATTAAGTGCGCCAATCTGCCGGTGATGGTGCTGTCGACCCTGGTAGGGACGCTGCTCGGCGAAATATGCAATATGGAAAAAGGCATCAATACGCTGGTCAGTAAACTCCAGCAGTTGATGTCAGCGAAAGGCAAGAAAAAGGCTTCGGCTCATGAGTCTTATATTCAGAGCTATGTGGCGATTATCGTCCTGTTCTGCGCCAGCGGCACCGGCGTCTTCGGCGCCATGCGCGAAGGGATGACCGGCGACGCCAGCATTCTGATTGCCAAAGCGTTTCTCGACTTTTTCACCGCCACCATCTTCGCCTGCACCCTGGGCATTGCCGTCGCCGCCATCAGCGTACCGATGCTGCTTATCCAGCTGACTCTTGCAGCCTGCGCGGCGATCATTATGCCGCTTACCACGCCGATGATGCTGGCGGATTTCAGCGCCGTCGGCGGCATGCTGCTGGTGGCCACCGGGCTGCGCATCTGCGGGATAAAAATGTTTGCCGTAGTGAATATGCTGCCTGCGCTGGTGCTGGCGATGCCGATTTCCGCGGCCTGGACGCTGTTTTTTGCCTGAAAACGCGTGCTTTTAGCGCAATGTGGTGATAGATTGTTCAGTCTGCTGCAAAACAGATAAATTTCGTTGACGAGGCGCGGCGATTACGGTTTAATGCGCCCCGTTGCCCGGATAGCTCAGTCGGTAGAGCAGGGGATTGAAAATCCCCGTGTCCTTGGTTCGATTCCGAGTCCGGGCACCACTATTTAAAGAACCCGCCCAAAAGGCGGGTTTTTGCTTTTCTGTAGCCGGACTCTCCATCGAACTGCGTTAACCCGTGATTTCCCTGCTGCGTTTTTCTCCTGGCCAGCCCGCTGCTAGTTAACGACAAGCGCAGGCCTATTCTCCATAGAATCTTTTCGCAAATACATTTTCAGATATCAGATAACACACTGATCAAAATCGCCATTTTCCCGCTAAAAGCGGCTAAAAACGCTCTTTTCTGGCAATCGATCCGCCCAGGTGGCTGCCCTGCTTTCCCTCCAGATGGCCAAATAGCATCTTATATTCCATTTTGCGCTAAATGACAGAGAAATATTCTTTAAATAACCGTTTTCACAGTTCTAGTATGCAAAAATATCTTAAACGAGTGGGTAAATGGTTATGTCACTGTTTCATTCCGTGAGCGACCTGATCGGTCATACTCCCCTGCTCCAGTTGCACAAACTGGATACCGGGCCCTGCAGTCTGTTTTTAAAACTGGAAAATCAGAACCCCGGCGGGTCAATTAAAGATCGGGTTGCGCTGTCGATGATTAATGAAGCCGAGCGCCAGGGAAAACTGGCGCCCGGGGGAACGATTATCGAAGCCACCGCCGGCAATACCGGCCTCGGTCTGGCGCTGATTGCGGCGCAGAAAAATTACCGCCTGATCCTGGTGGTGCCGGACAAAATGAGCCGCGAGAAAATCTTTCACCTGCGGGCGCTGGGCGCGACGGTGCTGCTCACCCGCTCCGACGTCAATAAAGGCCACCCGGCCTACTACCAGGATTATGCCCGCCGCCTTGCCGATGAAACGCCGGGCGCCTTTTATATCGACCAGTTTAATAACGACGCCAATCCGCTGGCCCATGCCACCTCCACTGCGCCGGAGCTTTATCAGCAGCTGGAGGGCGACATCGACGCCATCGTCGTCGGCGTCGGCTCCGGCGGCACGCTGGGTGGGCTTCAGGCCTGGTTTGCTGAGCACTCGCCGAAAACGGAATTTATTCTCGCCGATCCGGCGGGTTCGATCCTTGCCGATCAGGTCGATACCGGACGCTACGGCGAAACGGGATCCTGGCTGGTCGAAGGGATCGGCGAAGATTTTATCCCGCCGCTGGCCAGGCTGGAGGGGGTACATACCGCGTATCGCGTCAGCGACCGCGAAGCGTTCCACACCGCGCGCCAGCTGCTGCAGGTTGAGGGCGTGCTGGCCGGCTCTTCCACCGGCACCCTGCTCAGCGCCGCGCTGCGCTACTGCCGGGCACAAAGCCGTCCGAAACGGGTAGTAACCTTCGCCTGCGACAGCGGCAATAAATACCTGTCCAAAATGTTCAACGACGACTGGATGCGCCAGCAAGGACTGATCGCCCGCCCCGAACAGGGCGATCTCAGTGATTTTATCGCCCTGCGCCATGACGAAGGCGCTACCGTCACGGCCGCGCCGGACGACACCCTGGCCGCGGTCTTTACCCGCATGCGGCTGTATGACATCTCCCAACTGCCGGTACTGGAGGATGGCCGCGTGGTCGGCATCGTCGATGAGTGGGATTTGATCCGCCACGTACAGGGCGATCGCCAACGCTTCTCCCTGCCGGTCAGCGAAGCGATGAGCCGCCATGTTGAAACTCTCGATAAGCGTGCGCCAGAGAGTGAACTGCAGGCCATTCTCGATCGCGGTCTGGTGGCGGTGATTGCTGACAACACGCGTTTTCTTGGCCTGGTCACCCGCAGCGATGTATTGACCGCCTGGCGTAACCGAGTCGCACAATAAGGAATTTTTTATGTCATCTATCCACACCCTGAGTGTACATAGCGGAACCTTCACCGACAGCCATGGCGCAGTGATGCCGCCGATTTATGCCACCTCCACTTTTGCTCAGCCAGCGCCGGGGCAGCATACCGGTTATGAATATTCCCGCAGCGGGAATCCCACCCGTCACGCGCTGGAGACGGCGATCGCCGACCTGGAAAACGGCACGCGCGGCTACGCGTTCGCCTCCGGGCTGGCCGCCATCTCCACCGTGCTGGAGCTGCTGGATAAGGACAGTCATCTGGTGGCGGTCGATGATGTGTATGGCGGCACTTACCGCCTGCTGGAAAACGTTCGCCGCCGTAGCGCGGGTCTGCAGGTGAGCTGGGTGAAACCCGACGACCTGGCGGGAATTGAAGCGGCGATCCGCCCCGATACGCGCATGATCTGGGTGGAAACGCCCACCAACCCGCTGCTGAAGCTCGCGGATCTCAGCGCCATCGCCGCCATCGCGCGCCGCCATAACCTGATCAGCGTCGCCGATAACACCTTTGCTTCGCCGGCGATCCATCGCCCGCTGGAGCATGGGTTTGATATTGTGGTGCACTCCGCGACCAAGTACCTCAACGGCCATTCCGATGTCGTCGCCGGCCTGGCGGTGGTTGGCGATAACTCCGGGCTCGCGGAAAAGCTTGGCTATCTGCAGAATGCGGTAGGCGGCGTGCTTGACCCGTTCAGCAGCTTCCTGACGCTGCGCGGCATCCGTACCCTGGCGCTGCGGATGGAGCGCCACAGCGCGAACGCGCTGCAGCTCGCCGAATGGCTGGAACAGCAGCCGGAAGTGGAGCGAGTCTGGTTTCCCTGGCTGGCTTCGCACCCGCATCATCAGCTGGCGCGCCAGCAAATGGCCCTGCCCGGCGGCATGATTTCGGTGGTGGTGAAGGGCGATGAAGGTTACGCCGAGCGCATCATCAGCAAGCTGCGCTGGTTTACGCTTGCGGAGAGCCTGGGCGGCGTGGAGAGTCTGGTGAGCCAGCCCTTCAGCATGACCCATGCCTCGATCCCGCTGGAGAAACGCCTGGCGAACGGTATCACACCGCAGCTGATCCGCCTGTCGGTGGGGATCGAAGATCCTCACGATCTGATTGCCGACTGGCAGCAGGCGCTGCGGAGGGAGTGATTATTCCGACGCGCGGGTCGTTGTCAGCGCGTCGGCCATTCCCTGCTGAAGGTGGGCGATAAACTGCGTCAGCTTCGGCAGGGGCCGACGATCCTGGCGCCAGAGCAGATGCACGGGTCTCGGCTGCGGAGTCCACGCCTCCAGCACCCGAACCAGGCTGCCGCTGGCCAGCGCATCGGCCAGCAGCACCTCCGGCTGCATCAGCAGCCCGGCCCCGGCGATCGCCGCCTGGCGCAGCGCGTAGCCATCGTTGCAGCGCAAAACCGCATCGCGTTTCCAGCGCACTTCTCCCTCTACGCCCGGCAGCCGCCACTCGTTGCGGGCGGTCCAGACCGTATGGGACAGGCAGAGATGATCGGCGAGATCTTCCGGCCTCCCGGGCGTTCCGTAACGCGCCAGATAAGCCGGCGCGGCGCAGATCACCATCCGATACGGCGCCAGGTAGCGAGCCACCAGATCCTCCTGATGGATCTCGCCGATACGGATCGCCAGATCGAACCCCTCATCCACCAGATCGACCATCCGGTTAGTCAGATCCAGTTCCACCCGGACCGCAGGCCAGGCCTGCAGGAAGGTGGCGGTCAGGGGCGCGATCACGCTGGCGCCGAACGAGGTGGGAGCGCTCACCCGCAGGGTGCCGGCCGGCGCCAGCCGCAGCCGCTCGACCGCGCTTTCGGCGATGGAGACCTGCTCCATCACCCGTTTCGCTTCGTCAAAATAGACTCGCCCGGCGTCGGTGAGGCTCTGGCGTCGGGTGTTACGCTCCAGCAGACGCGTCGCCAGCTGGCTTTCCAACTGGGCGATATATTTCCCAACCATCACCGCCGACAGCCCCAGGCGCGACGCCGCCCCGGTAAAGCTGCCGCACTCCACCACGGCAATAAACGTCTCCATCCCTCGTAATTTGTCCATATTGCTAACCTCTGGTTAGTAATGTTCTAACTTTTAGCCAGTTTATCCGAGATTACTTTTATTAAAAAATAGCCTCTCACCTCATCAGGAGTCTGCCATGAAAATTATCGTTATCGGTGCCAGCGGCACCATCGGTCGCGCGGTCAGCGAAGAACTGAGTCAGAGACATGAGGTTATCCGCGTCGGCCGCACCCGGGGAGATTATCAGGTGGATATCACCTCGCAGGAGAGCGTCGAGGCGCTATTTGCCCAAACGGGTGAAGTAGATGCCATCGTCTCCACCACCGGCAATCTGCACTTTGGGCCGTTAAGCACCATGACCGACAGCCAGTTCAACCTCGGTCTGCAGGACAAGCTGCTGGGGCAAATTCGCCTGGCGCTGGTCGGCCAGCATTTTCTGCGCGACGGCGGGTCGATTACCCTGGTCAGCGGTATCGTCGCGCAGGAACCCATTGCTCAGGGGGTCAATGCCACGACGGTCAACGCCGGTCTGGAAGGCTTTGTCCGCGCCGCCGCCTGCGAGCTGCCGCGCGGGATCCGCATCAATCTCATCAGCCCCACCGTGCTCAGCGAGTCGCTGGCAGCCTACGGCGACTTTTTCCCGGGCTTCCCCAGCGTTCCCGCCGCCGCCGTGGCGCAGGCCTATCGCCGCAGCATTGAAGGCGTTCAGACCGGCCGCATCTACCCGGTCGGCTACTAGCCTGTGCCGGCCCGCCGGGGCCGGCGCTTACATCAGGCCGTCGTTGCAGGTACACTGACGGCTGATTGTCTCCGGCCGAAAAACTGATGTTGAAAAAATTATCCTTAATTATCCCGCTACTGGCGCTTATCGCGCTGCTGGTCTGGTGGTTCACCCCGCATTACACCGAGGAAGATGAAGCTTACTACCAGGCGGTATTTTGCATAATCGATCATGACGACAGCCGCCAGTTCCTCCACGATATGCAGAATATCGTCGAGGGGGGAAATTCTGACTACGCGCTGCATAAAACCCATTACCTTCCGGCGCTGGGGCAGCGGATGCTGGATACCTGGCGCCAGCTCAGCCCGCAGGAACAGCAGGCGCTGCGTCAGGACAAGCAGCGCTGCGGCGAGATATTGCGCGAAAAACAACAGGGGAAATCATCCTGACGAGTTGGCAAAATTGCAGCATATCGCCAGCGTCGAATAAGATTGTGCTGTTGATGACCGGATCGCTGTCACAAAATATCCGGTCGTCGTCGCGTCACAGTACGACGTTTTTTCTGCGGCGGAATACGATAAAAAGTAGTTGATCTGGTACGAACTAACTCTTATTTTGCTTCACAGTTTTCAAAATGAGATAAAACTGATGCCTGTCATTATTGCCAGTAGTGTTAAAGAAGCCAAAGCGTTAATTAACGGTGGAAAATACAGGGAAATTATTCTTAACTTCGATATTGATGCCGATGACTTTTTCTCTCTCGCCAGCCATTCCGCCGGAACTAAAATCTCCATCGCCGACCGCAACGATCGCTCTCCGGTAGAATCAGCAAAATAATTAACCCGCGAGGGACGTCTATGTGGTTGTTTATTGGAACCTTTGCGCTGGCTTTTCTCGCAGCGCTGATGCTGGTCTGGCTCGATGACCGGATCGCCGAAACGGATTGACCCTGCGCTGGACGTTAACGTCACGCAGAGCTGCGCGCCGCCGAAAAGCGGCGCACAGCAGAGACGTTACAGGGAGGCCGCCAGCCGCTCAACGGCCGTCAGCAATCCGGCTTCTGACACCGTGGAGTAAGAAAGACGCAGGGTACGGGTATCCGGCTTATCGTGATAAAACGCTTCACCCGGGACGTACACCACGCCGTTTTCCAGCGTTTTCTTCATCCATTCCATGGTATCGAACGGATAGCGGAAACGCGCCCACAGGAACATCCCCCCCTGCGGGCGGCTGAATTCCAGGTGCTCGCCAAGGCGGCTTTCCAGCGCATCGGCCAGCGCCACGCACTTCTTGCGGTAGTCTTCGCGAATCAACGCAATCTGGTTATCCAGCCGGTTCAGACTGAGGTATTCCGCAGTGATCACCTGCGACAGCATATTGGTATGCAGATCCGCCGCCTGCTTCACAATCACCGTCTGCTGCGCCAGCCAGTCCGGCATGACGATCCAGCCGATACGCATCCCTGGCGCGAGGATTTTCGAAAAAGTCGAGGTGTAAACCACCTGATCTTCACAGCCCAGCTCGACAGCATGCTGATAGAGCGGGCGTCTAACGGCGTCTGTAAAGCTAATTTCGCCGTAGGGATCGTCTTCCAGAATGACGAAATCATATTTTTTCGCCAGCTCAACCAACCGGCGACGACGCGCCTCGCTCAGCGTTTTGCCGCCGGGATTGCCGAACGTCGGCACCAGGTAAACAGCTTTGACGCGGGTGGTCTCCAGCAGGTCGGCCAGCTGCTCCACCAGCATCCCGTCATCGTCGGTGTCAACGCTGAGAATATTGGCCTGCGCCAGCTGAAATACCTGCAGCGCCGCCAGATAAGTGGGACGCTCAACGACGATAGTATCGCCCGGATCGAGCAGCGTACGGGCAACGATATCCAGCGATTGCTGGGAGCCGGAGGTGATATAGACCTGGGCGGCTGAACAGGCGACGCCACGGGAGTGGCAAATTTCACTCACCGCCTGGCGCAGCGGCGGGTAGCCTTCCGTCAGACCGTACTGGAATGCGTCATTAAAACGCTCGCTCATCACCTTCTGCACCGCCAGCTCCAGGCCTTCGGTATCAAACAGTTCCGGGGCCGGAATGCCGCCGCCAAGCGAAATCACGCCGGGCAGTTTACTGTGCTTGAGAAGTTCGCGGACGGCGGAGGGCTTGAGTTCACCCGCGCGGGCGGCGAGACGCCGATCGTGCATACTATTTTCCTTTTCTGTCTTGTTGTTGTGTTAATTATCTTGGCTTTGTTGCAGGTGCTCCCCGGCGGCGCTTACCATGCCGGGGCTATCCTTTTCAGTACGTTGTCACCCGGACAGGGGTATGCCGCTACCCGGGTTTCGTACGTCATGCTTTGTCTTTCAAAACGATTAACGGCTCGATATCGCTCTCTTTTTTCACCACCAGCGACGAATCGCCGCGCAGGCAGGTACCGCCGTAGTTACCGCCGACGGTAAATGTGCACACCTGAATGTACTTACCGTCCACTTTCGGCAGGCACCACAGCTGCTGGTAGATATTCTTGCGATCGACAAACTGGCCGCTGGTCTTATCCAGAAGTTCATCCTGAGGGCCGATCAGGTCGATATTGTTACCGCAGCGCCCGGAAATAGGCTTCACCGCATAGCCGGTTTTCGCCAGCTCGTCGTTAACCTCAAAATCGGTATCCAGCAGATAGCGATGATGCGGGAACAGCGACCACAGCACCGGCAGAATGGCTTTGTTGCCGGGGATCACCGTCCACAGGGGTTCGAATACCAATACTTCAGGACGCAGCAGGACGTCAATCAGCCGCACCTCATTCTGCGGATGTCCGGTACGAATCGGTACCGCCGCGTACTCCTCGGCGCTGACTTCGCGCACCTGCTCAATGGCGGTTTCCCATGCCCAGGTTTTCCAGACGCAGTTGACCAGCCGCCCGTCGGCGTCGATCAGCTGACCGGCAGCGTCCCAGCGCAGCTCATCAAGGCCAAAGAGAATTTTGCTCTCAAAACCGGCCTGGGTCAGCGAACGCTGAATAAACTGCGCGTGGTAGTTCTCTTCCAGATCCTTGTCCTGCATGATGTGGACGAAGGGCCGCGCCCGGCTGTGTTTCCACGCCCCCGCCAGCTCATCGAGCAGACCTTCCGCCGGATTGTGGCCGGTGCCGTAGTAGCCCTGCTTCAGCCACTGTTCGAGGATCAGCCCGCCTTCGGTATGGCAGGAAGCGGAATCGGCATTGTACTCGTACACCTTCAGCCCGCGCTCGTCCATGCAAAAATCCATGCGCCCGGTGATCATATGATGACGGCGGCGCTGCCACGAGAGGCGCAGACGAGGCCAGAGAATTTTCGGAATATCGAACAGCGCCAGCAGGTTGTCATCCTTCATCACCTTATCGGTGGCGTGCAGATACATCAGGTGCAGCTCGTTGGTGGCTTTGATCAGCTCCTGTTCGGCACTTTCGCTGATGGTGAAATACTGATAGGGATCCTGGTTGATGAAATGACCGTTGGCTGCCACGTAGGCTTTCTGCAGCGGGTCTTTCTCGTTCAGCCATTTACCGCGAAACTGGCCGTTGTTTGGCAGCCGCGCGCCTTTGATGGCCATCGCCTCGCCCGGCAGCACCGGCTGCGGCAGGCTGTGTTCGGTATCGGCGGTCTGGATCATCCAGCCTAAAATTTCGGTATCGGCAAAGGTATCTTTGATGGTGTACCGGCCGTCGTTGACCTCGAGGGTCAGCTCGCGGGTCCACTGCTGGCCCTGCGGCAGCGGCGAGTGAATCACGTTCTGCTCGGCGATACGCACCTTATTGCCGACAAGCTGGGTGATCACCGCCACATGGCCGGTGTGCTTAAACTCGCCCCCCTTCTGCCAGATCAGCAGCGAACCAGCGATAGGCGGACGGCGGGAGCCGTTGGCGAAGGCCTGCAGCGGCAGAATATTGTCATTGACTACTTCGCGCAGGAAACGCAGGGAGAAGATTTCATAAGCCATCCCCACATCGGTGAAGACAAAGCCATAGGTCAGGAACAGAAAGCGGCGCGCAAACTCCACGCACTGCCATTTATGCCCCATATACTCATTACCGATGTAGCTGCGAAACGTCGCGTCATCCGGGTAGTCCTGCGGATTTAAACTACTGTAATTCGATGAATAAATCGCTACGCCACCGGGTGCATAGCCTAACAATGTCCCAAACGGGGCGTCACTGCTTGTCGATCCTTTGCTCATTTAGCCTGACCTCAAATTAATGCAGCCCGGGCAGTTGGCGAAACAAAACTCCCTCTTCTTATCCTGCCGCAGGCACTTACCAGACAGAGGTGTAACGATGATACCACTCATTCGTTTCGCTAATCGTGCCGTTAAGGAAAATAACCCTGCAGCCGGAAACAAAAGTGATATCGTTATCGGTGATATAACAAAAAAACAACGCAACATCAGGAGTCGACAATGAGCACACCCTCGCATCTGAATGCCCAACCGCTGGTCTGGGGACACGGCCCGCGGACGTTTGAGGTGTTCCTTGAGCCCACCTGCCCCTACTCTGTCCGCGCGTTTAATAAACTCGACGATCTGCTCGATGAGGTCGGCGCCGATAACGTGACCATCAAGATACGCCTGCAGTCGCAGCCGTGGCATCTGTTCTCCGGGGTTATCGTCCGCTGCATCCTCGCCGCGTCCACCCTGCCGCACGGCAGAGAGCAGGCGCATAAGGTGATGCAGGCCGTGGCCGACCATCGGGAAGAGTTTGAGTTTACCGATCACTGCAGCGGGCCGAACATGAACGCCACGCCGCAGCAAATCATTGAGCGCATTGAACGCTACAGTCACGTGCTGCTGGGGGCCGCCTTTGCCCGCCCGGAGCTGCAGGACGTGATCAAGTGGCACAGTAAATACGCCCGTCAGAACGGCATCCATGTCTCGCCGACCTTTATGGTCAACGGCCTGGTGCAGCCGGATCTGGGCAGCGGCGATGATGTCAGCGTGTGGGCCGCGCGGATTATGGCCTGAGGTCACCTGCTACACTTTTTGTACATCCACGAAAAAGGCAAACCAGCATGTCAGAGCAAAACTACCAGCCACCAAAAGTGTGGGAATGGAAGCAAAACAGCGGCGGCGCGTTCGCCAACATCAACCGTCCCGTTTCCGGCGCGACTCATGAACGCGTCCTGCCGGTGGGAACCCATCCGCTCCAGCTATACTCACTCGGCACGCCCAACGGCCAGAAGGTGACAATCATGCTGGAAGAGCTGCTGGCGCTGGGCGTCAGCGGCGCGGAGTACGACGCCTGGCTGATACGCATTGGCGAAGGGGATCAGTTTTCCAGCGGCTTTGTCGAGATCAACCCGAACTCGAAGATCCCGGCCCTCAGCGACCATTCCACCACGCCGCCGACCCGGGTATTTGAGTCCGGCAACATTCTTCTCTATCTGGCGGAAAAATTTGGTTTCTTCCTGCCGAAAGATCCTGCCGGTCGCACCGAAACCCTCAACTGGCTGTTCTGGCTGCAGGGCGCGGCGCCGTTCCTCGGCGGCGGCTTCGGCCACTTCTATAACTATGCGCCAGTGAAGATCGAGTACGCGATCGACCGCTTTACGATGGAAGCCAAACGCCAGCTCGACGTTCTGGACAAACAGCTCGCCCGCGGTCGCTATGTGGCCGGCGAGGAGTACACCATCGCCGATATGGCTGTCTGGCCGTGGTATGGCAACGTAGTGCTGGGCAGTGTCTATAACGCGGCGGAGTTCCTCGACGCCGGGAGCTATAAAAACGTGCTGCGCTGGGCGCAGGATGTCGGCAACCGCCCGGCCGTCAAGCGCGGACGCATCGTCAACCGCACCAACGGCCCGCTCAATGAGCAGCTGCATGAGCGCCATGACGCCCGCGACTTTGACACCCAAACGGAAGATAAGCGCCAGGCGTAAGGTCTTCACCCTTTCCCGTTGACGGGAAAGGGTTCCCACCACAGGACGGTTCCGCCTGCGAAGCCGTCCTGTTTAGCTTTCCAGCCGATAGCCCGCCAGAAAATAGCGCATCGCCATACCCGACCCACCTTCTTTGAAGAAATCCATCACCATATCCCTGTCCAGGCCATAGCGACGGGTGAGGATCCCCGCTTCCCAGGCGCTGAGCTGGCGGTCGCCGGTTTTTTCAAACATGCGGTGCGAGTAGCCGAGCACAAACCCGCGTTTATAGTCGGCGCAAAAATTCGCCGCATGCGCGGCGGTGTCAGCATAGGATGCCTGTAGCCCCGCCATTAAGCCTTTGCCAAAATGATTTTCCATCGCGCCCTCCCAATCGTTATATAATAAATTATATAGCGTTTTTTTTGAGCGAGCGGTAGCGCTATTTATGACGGTTGCGCTAGCGTAAATACTTCTCAAACCATGCCAGCGTGCGTTGCCAGGCCAGATCAGCCGCAGCCCGATCGTAGCGCGGCGTGGAATCATTATGAAAGCCGTGATTCACGCCCTGATAGAAATAGGCCTCGTAGACTTTATGGTGTTCCTTCAACGCCTGTTCATAGGCAGGCCAGCCTTCATTAATGCCGCTATCGAGGCCGGCATAGTGCAGCAGCAGCGGTGCTTTAATTTTTTCAACCTCCTTCAGCGGCGGCTGGCGACCGTAAAACGGCACCGCGCAGGCCAGCTCGGGGATCGCCACCGCCGCCGCGTTGCTGACGCCGCCGCCGTAGCAAAAACCGGTGATACCGACCTTCCCCGTCGCCTGTGGATAGTTCGCCATAAACGCGACCGCCGCAAAAAAATCATTCATCAGCTTCACGGGATCGACTTTCTGCTGTAGGGCGCGGCCTTCATCATCATTCCCCGGATAGCCGCCGACGGCGCTCAGGCCATCCGGCGCCAGCGCGATGTACCCCGCTTTCGCTACCCGCCGGGCTACATCTTCAATATAGGGGTTCAGGCCGCGGTTCTCATGCACCACCACCACAGCGGGCGCTTTGTCGGCTATTTTTGTCGGCGTCACCAGGTAAGCCCGCACTTCGCCGTGACCGTCAGGAGAGGGATAATGAATATACTCCGGGCGGATATCCGGGTCGGTGAACGGTACCTGCTCTGCCAGGGCATAGTCGGGCTTCAGCAGATTAAACAGCGCCAGCGCGGTCATCCCGCCGACAGTATATTTCCCCGCCAGCTGGAGAAACTCGCGTTTACTGATTTTGCCGTGGGCATAGTAGTCATAATATTCGAGCAACTGCTGCGGGAAATCTTTGGCCGTTAATCGCGTCATCACCCTGCCTCCGTTGTTAAGCGCTCTTTAAGCAAAGCAGAAGCCCGGACATACGCCAGCCCAGAAAAGCATGAAACGGGGAGAAACAGCCCAGCGGCTAACACCGCCGGGAGAGAAGGGATCAGTGTTTCACTTTGGTCAGACGATCAAGGTAGCCCATCACAAAGGCCGAAAGCACGAAGGTCAGGTGGATAATCACGTACCACATCAGCTTATTGTCCGGGACGTTTTTCGCATCCATAAACACCCGCAGCAGGTGAATAGAGGAGATCGCCACGATGGAGGCGGCAACCTTATTTTTCAGCGAAGTCGCGTCCATTTTGCCCAGCCAGCTGAGTTTTTCTTTACCCTCGTTAATATCCAGCTGCGAGACAAAATTTTCATACCCGGAGAACATCACCATCACCAGCAAACCGCCCACCAGGGTCATATCCACCAGCGACAGCAGGGTCAGAATCATATCCGACTCGCTGACGCTAAAAATATGCGGCAGTATGTGGAAGATCTCCTGAAAAAATTTGATGGTCAGCGCAATCAGACCGAGCGAGAGGCCAAAATAAACCGGCGCCAGCAGCCAGCGCGAGGCGTACATAGCATTTTCCAGAAAGCGTTCCATAAGATCCTGTCAGTTAACATAAACGGCCGCCATTATATCGCAACAGGGTAACGCTTATGCAACATCAGCCGCCAGCGTCATCTGCAGGGGACCAGAAACGGTTTCTTTAAAGTATGACCTCAAAGTCCTGCAAAGCGGAGTAGCCCTCGCTTTGTAGGCCAACCATTGAAGCAGCCAGCAGGCCAAATTTCGCGCCGACCCATTTTCCCTTCCCGGCAGCAAAACAAAGAGGAACCTTCCGCCACTCCTCCTCGGCTCGCCAGGAAAATTGACACAGGCCGCCTTCGCCTACGGCCACCTGCAGCTGACACTTGCCGCACTTAAGCTCAGCAAGAACCTGACGAGTTTCGCGCACCACGCCCGCATCGCTCATCCAACCGTGTCGCCACACGAGCCGGTAACCCCCTTGCCCAAACTCCACCAGCAAAGCGGCGTAGCGTTCGCCGTATACGATCAGGCCTCCGGCATCACCGTCCTGAGCGGCATATAACGTTACGCTTGTTTTCGCGCTAAAAGTTAGCGCCGGGAATTTCTGCAGCAACAGCTGCGGCGCCCAGTATAACGCTCTCTGTCCATCGACTTCGGATAATGGGACGCAGCGTAATCGAAGTTCGCCTTCCGCCGGCAGCAGCCACTCAGGGCTGGGGTTAGCCTGCCACTGCCACTGTATTCCCGGTTGGCCTTGCGCAAAATAGTCGCTGGTTTGCGGCGCCATTGCCGGTGAAGGCGTTAACCCTTTAGGACGCGGCCAACGTAAAACCGGCTGTCCGACGCCGCAGTTGCCAATCTGCTCACCGATACGCGGCCAGCCATCGTTACCCCAGGACATCGGCTGGAGGTGAACCACGCGGCCATAGAGGTGTAAGTCCTGGAAATGAACAAACCAGCATTCGCCCTCCTCACCCTCCACCCAGCCGCCCTGATGTGGTCCGTTTATCGAGGTGTTTCCCTGGAAAAGCACGTTTTTGGCTTCCCAGGGCCCCGTCATCTGGCGCGCGCGCAGTACCGTCTGACAGCCATTTTCAACCCCGCCCGCAGGAGCAAAGATGTAGTACCAACCGGCGCGTTGATAAACCTTTGGCCCCTCAAGGGTAGGTAAATCGCAGCAGCCGTCATAGATAATCTGCCCTTCGCCCAGCAATTCGCTGGCGTCCGGCGCCATCGCAAACAACTGCAGTTTATGCTTGATGCCGCTGCGGCTATGGGCGAAGGCATGTACCAACCAGGCCTGACCATTGTCGTCCCAGAACGGGCAGGGATCTATCCAACCTCTGGCCTCGCGCAGGCAGTGCGGAGCGCTCCATTTCCCCCACGGATCCTCGGTATGGCAGATAAAAATACCTTCATCTGGCGTGCTGAAGCAGACCCACAGCTTGCCATCGTGCCAGCGAATCGACGGCGCCCATACGCCCTTACCCGGCTGATACCGGTCATAACCAGGTAGCGGCAGTTCATCCATAACGTGATTGATGATAGTCCAATTAACCAGGTCCGTTGAATGCAGGATCGGTAAAGCGGGCACATGGTTAAAACTGGAAGAGACCATAAAGAAATCATCGCCTACGCGCACGATATCCGGGTCGGAATAATCGGCGCATAAGATAGGATTTTGGTATTCAGAAGGGGTCATATTTCGCATCTCCTCAGGCCTTTTCCGGAACGGCGTTTAGCGGCAAATGCGTCTCTGAATGCCCCTGCTGCTGACGCATGGACAGCTCGCGCTGAATTGTCTGCATCATTTTGTCATCCAGCTTATAGAAACGCGCCAGCCACCACAGGAGCAGGTAAGATAGTGATGGACCGAGGGTTAACAGCCCCACAATTCCCATTGTCGCCAGCGGAGTCTGCGCCGTTACGCCCGCCTGATAGCCAAATAGCCCAAGCGAAAAACCTACGGCGGCGCCAGCAACCGCCATGCCCATTTTCAAAGCAAACAGATTACCGGAATAGGATAATCCCGTGATGCGACGGCCAAACTTCCATTCGCCATAATCGGCAGCGTTGGCCATCATGTTCCATTTAAACGGCTGGTACATCTGATGGAAGAAGCCGACCAGGAAGTATAAAGGGAACACCACCGGCAGCCAGGTCGGCGGCACAAAGAACATTACGACGCCAACCAGGACCAGCAGGAGGTTGATATTTTTAAACAGCGATACCGCGCGATAGCGCTTGGCCAGCCATCCGGCGGCGATGCTGCCGATAATCGTGCCAACGACGCTGGTGGAAACAAATGCTGATTTCATGGCCGTTCCCGCCGCTGACTCCACACCGCCTAACATCAGGTAGGTTGCATAATAGAGCGTGGCGGCGCTGCGCATAACCCCGGCCATACTGGAGAAAAAAGTAATTATCGCCACAATACGCCACTGGTCATTCGCCAGCAGCTGACGGAGGTCTTCGCGTATGCTCCCCTGCTGTTCAACAGCTGGAGCCACGCGTTCTTTGGTAGAGAAGAAGCAAAAAGCCAGCATTACAATAGCGATCGCGCCCATGATTCCCATTGTCGCCTGAAAACCAAACTGCTTATTTTCTTTACCGAAAAAATCCACCAGGAACAGGGTTGCGACAGAAACCATCAGACCGGCCAGAGATGAGATCGTAAAACGATATGACTGGGCTGAAAGGCGATCCTTCTCATCACGCGTAATGACTCCGCCCAATGCGCAGTAGGGAATATTGATAAAGGTGTAACACAGCATGAGTAAGGTGTAGGTCAGGTAGGCATAAACCAGTTTACCCGATGCGCCAAATTCCGGAGTCGTGAAGGTCATTACCGCCAGCACGGCATAAGGTACGGCAAACCAGATAAGCCACGGGCGAAAATGGCCCCAGCGGGTCTTTACACGGTCTGCAACAATGCCGGTTAGCGGATCGGTAATCGCATCCAGAACCCGCGTCACCAGGAACATCACTCCGACTGCGGCAGCAGAAAGCCCGTAAATATCCGTATAAAACCATGTCAGAAACATGGTTACCGAAGAGTAAACGATACCGCAGGCTGCATCCCCCATGCCATATCCCAGCTTCTCCGCAAATGACAGTTTATTATCGTGATTCACAATATAATCCCTCTCAGATGAAGTGGTATTCACTGTAGAGGCAGGATAAAAACTATCCTATTGTCATTTTTCGCATCGGGTTTATGTTTTCTGTTAACTGAGAAAGTTGTCACACATCTATAAGATTGGTCTTACAAGTTATTGCGCCACCTATTAAAAAGCTGGCGCAAGGCCAGCCTGAGGAGAAAAGTGGAAAGGGGGAGGTTACTTCGCTTTGACGGTCTCTTCGCCCACCAGCCCGATCTTGAGATAGCCCGCCTGATGCAGGGTATCCATCACTTTCATCATCGTCTCGTAATCGACGGTTTTATCCGCGCGGAAGAAGACGGTGGTATCTTTTTTGCCGGCGGTCAGGCTATCCAGGGCGTTAATCATATTCGCTTCGGTAACCGGGTCGTTGCCGAGGAACATGCTCTTATCCGCCTTCACCGACAGGTAGATGGGTTTTTCCGGTCGCGGTTGCGGCTGGCTGGAGGAGGCTGGCAGATTGACCTTCACGTCGACCGTCGCCAGCGGCGCGGCCACCATAAAGATAATCAGCAGAACCAGCATGACGTCGATAAACGGCGTCACGTTGATCTCATGCATTTCGCCGTTATCGTCCAGGTTTTCATTAAGACGCATCGCCATAGCCGATCAACCTACCCGTAATTTCTGCGCGCTGCGCACCGGCTTCACGCCGCTGGCGCTGAGGTCCAGATCGCGGCTTTGCAGCAGGAGTACCTGAGCGGCGACGTCGCCGAGCGAGGCCTTGTAGCTGCCGATCATGCGGGCGAAGATGTTATAGATGACCACCGCCGGGATGGCGGCGAACAGGCCGATGGCCGTCGCCAGCAGCGCTTCTGCGATGCCCGGCGCTACCACCGCAAGATTGGTGGTCTGGGTCTGGGCGATGCCGATAAAGCTGTTCATGATGCCCCAGACGGTACCAAACAGGCCCACAAACGGGGAAATGGCGCCGATGGTCGCCAGATAGCCGTTACCGCGCCCCATATGGCGACCAACCGCCGCAACGCGGCGCTCAAGGCGAAAACCGGTTCGTTCCTTGATGCCTTCATTGTCTTCGGCACCGGCAGAGAGTTCGAGTTCGTTCTGCGCTTCATTGATAAGCTGGGTGGTGAGGCTTTTCGCCTCAAAGGCGCTGGCGATATCGCTGGCCTGATCGAGAGAGCGGGCTTCTGCCAGCTGCTGCTGTTCACGTTTGAGGCGACGCTTGCTGGCGAGGATTTCCGCCCCTTTACCGAAGAAAATGGCCCATGTGACGACCGACGCCAGAATCAGGCCAATCATCACCACCTTAACGACAATATCGGCATGATGATACATACCCCAAACGGAGAGATCCGCCTGCATCAAATTATTACCCACGCTCTATCTCCACGACGATAATCACAAAATCTGCCCACAATAATATCAAAACGACATCGAATTGATAGTGGTTCTCATTAGTATTTACACTGTGCAGCAAATCACGTTTATTTTCCTTGCGCTTACGCAGTAAAAAAGCGGCTAACCGCGGGCCGGGTAAAATTTTCGCCTGTATCGGCGGTGCGCTGGTACAGAAAAGCAGATTCATGTTAGTTTAGACGTCCAGACGTATAAAAACAGGTTCGTCAACATGGCTGATAAACATCTTGATACCGCGCTGGTCAACGCCGGGCGGAGCAAAAAGTACACCCAGGGCTCAGTGAACAGCGTTATCCAGCGCGCGTCATCGCTGGTTTTCGACACTGTCGAGGCCAAAAAGCACGCCACCCGCAATCGGGCCAACGGCGAGCTGTTCTACGGTCGTCGCGGCACCCTGACCCATTTCTCGCTGCAGGAAGCGATGTGCGAGCTGGAAGGCGGCGCCGGCTGCGCCCTCTTCCCCTGCGGCGCCGCGGCGGTGGCTAACACTATCCTGGCGTTTGTCGAGCAAGGCGACCATGTGCTGATGACCAATACCGCCTATGAGCCAAGCCAGGACTTTTGTACCAAAATTCTCGCCAAACTCGGCGTCACCACCAGCTGGTTCGATCCCTTAATCGGCGCCGATATCGCCCGTCTGGTTCGCCCTGAGACCCGCGTGGTGTTCCTCGAATCGCCCGGCTCGATCACCATGGAAGTGCACGATGTGCCGGCGATAGTCGCCGCCGTGCGTCAGGTCGCCCCGGAAGCGATTATCATGATCGATAACACCTGGGCGGCGGGGATCCTGTTTAAAGCCCTGGATTTTGGCATTGATATTTCCATTCAGGCAGGCACCAAATACCTGATCGGCCATTCCGACGCCATGGTGGGCACCGCGGTGGCGAACGCGCGCTGCTGGCCGCAGCTGCGTGAAAATGCCTACCTGATGGGGCAAATGCTGGACGCCGATACTGCCTATATGACCAGCCGCGGCCTGCGCACCCTGGGCGTGCGCCTGCGTCAGCATCATGAAAGCAGCCTGCGCATCGCCGAGTGGCTGGCGCAGCACCCGCAGGTGGCGCGGGTAAACCACCCCGCCCTGCCCGGCAGTAAAGGTCATGAGTTCTGGAAACGTGATTTCACCGGCAGCAGCGGGCTATTCTCGTTTGTGCTCAGCAAGCGCCTCAATGATGCCGAACTGGCGGAGTACCTCGACAATTTCAGCCTGTTCAGTATGGCCTATTCGTGGGGCGGCTTTGAGTCGCTGATTCTCGCCAACCAGCCGGAGCAAATCGCTCACATTCGACCGGATGCTGAAGTCGACTTCAGCGGCACGCTGATCCGCCTGCACATTGGTCTCGAAAATGTTGACGATCTGCAGGCGGATTTAGCAGCGGGCTTCGCGCGTATCGTGTAAAGTGACAGTCAGTGGCAACAATAGCGGACGCTTTTTAGCAAAGCGGCCGCTTTTGTTGCGCCCGGGATCAAGGTGCTCGGGCCTCTTCAGGAGTACACTAGTCAACAATACGGTACCACTTAGGAAAGTCCATGGTTGTCATTCAAGAGATTGTCGCCGCGCTGTGGCAACATGATTTTGCCGCATTGGCGAACCCTCACGTTGTGGGCGTTGTATATCTGGTTATGTTCGCGACCCTGTTTCTGGAAAACGGGCTGCTGCCCGCCTCCTTTTTACCGGGAGACAGCCTGCTGCTGCTCGCCGGCGCGCTGATTGCTAAAGGCGTCATGGACTTTGTGCCCACTATCGCCATTCTGACCGCCGCCGCCAGCCTCGGCTGCTGGCTGAGCTATGTGCAAGGGCGCTGGCTGGGCAATACGCAAACGGTGAAAGGCTGGCTGGCGCATCTGCCGCATAAGTACCATCAGCGCGCCACCTGCATGTTTGACCGCCACGGCCTGCTGGCGCTGCTCGCGGGCCGTTTTCTGGCGTTTGTCCGCACCCTGCTGCCAACCATGGCCGGGATTTCTGGCCTGCCGAACCGCCGCTTCCAGTTCTTCAACTGGCTGAGCGCCCTGCTGTGGGTCTGTGTGGTGACGGGTCTTGGCTATGCGCTGAGCATGATCCCGTTTGTGAAGCGCCATGAAGATCAGGTGATGACCTGTCTGATGATCCTGCCGATTGCCCTGCTGCTGGCTGGCCTGCTCGGCACGCTGTTCGTGGTCATTAAAAAGAAATATTGCAGCGCCTGACGCTTACCTGCCGGGGGGCCTGCGCCCGCCCGGCCGCCCTTTCCCGGTATTACATCCCCTGCATCGTGCGAATACGCGCGGCGTCTTCTCCCGGCGTCAAACCGAAGTAGCGCTTAAACTCGCGGCTGAACTGCGAAGGGCTTTCATATCCCACGCGCATCGCCGCCGCGCTGGCCTTCATGCCGTCATGGATCATCAGCATTCGTGCTTTGTGCAAACGGTAGTTTTTCAGATACTGCAAAGGAGATGTGCTGGTCACCGCTTTAAAATTATGGTGAAACGCTGACACACTCATATTCGCTTCCGCCGCCAGCCGATCGACGCTGAGGTTTTCGGTGTACTGGCTTTCGATATGCTTGAGCACGCGGCTTATCAGGCTGAAGTGGGTCTGCCGGCTGACCAGCGCCAACAGCGCGCCGCCGCAGGGCCCCGTCAGCACATAATACAGAATTTCGCGGACGATTTGCTTGCCAAGGATCCGTGCGTCCAGCGGCCGCTCCATCACGTCAAGCAGCCGTTCGGCAGCGCACAGAATATCCTCCGAGAGTACCGCGGAGTTTATCCCGCTGGAGGCGACCGCGGGCTGAAACAGCGGATCTTCGCCAATATCCATCAGCAGCTCTTGCAGTTGCAGGATATCGACGTTCAGGCGCATCCCGGCGAGGGGCACCTCCGGGGTGGCAAAGGTTTCGCACTCGAAAGGTAGCGGCACGGTCAGCAGTAAATATTCGTTTGTATCGTAGCGAAAAGTCCGTTCATTGATATAACCAATTTTATGGCCCGAAAAGAGAAAAACGATCCCCGGCTGATACATCACCGGCGTCCGGGGCCCCGGTTGCATTCCGTACAGCAAACGGACGTCAGGCAGCAACGAACTTAACATTTCGTGCTTATCTTTCAGCAGGTTAATCTTCTCCGTTAATGTCCGACATATCTCTGCGTGTTGCATTGCCACCGTCTCTCCCGATGTTTCTTCACCTGTACATTGTGCGCAGGCCGCTACAAATTCTCCAGCCATATGGAGAAATAGGCAAGACATCGGCAGGAATGTGCATTGAGGGTCAACGGCGCCAGGACCACAATAACCTTCATCGGGCAGCGGTATCGTCCCTGTCGACGGTTTTACTCTTTGGAGGACTTAAGCAATGAATAATTTCGACCTGCATACCCCAACCCGCATTCTGTTTGGCAAAGGCGCGATTGAAAAGCTGCGTGAACAGATCCCGGCGGAAGCCCGCGTACTGATCACCTACGGCGGCGGCAGCGTCAAAAAAACAGGCGTCCTGGATCAGGTCCTCACCGCTCTGAATGGCCTGGATGTCCTTGAATTTGGCGGCATCGAGCCGAACCCGTCTTACGAAACCCTGATGAATGCGGTGAAACTCGCCCGGGAAGAGAAAGTGACCTTCCTGCTGGCGGTCGGCGGCGGTTCGGTGCTGGATGGCACCAAGTTTATCGCTGCAGCAGCCCACTACGACGCGGATATCGATCCGTGGGAAATTCTGGAAACCTATGGCAGCAAAATTGCCAGCGCCATTCCAATGGGCTCGGTACTGACTCTGCCGGCGACCGGTTCTGAATCCAACAAAGGCGCGGTCATATCGCGGAAAACCACCGGCGACAAACGCGCGTTTATGTCTTCGCACGTCCAGCCGCAGTTCGCGATCCTCGATCCGGTTTATACCTACACCCTGCCGCCGCGCCAGGTCGCGAACGGCGTGGTTGACGCCTTCGTCCATACCGTCGAGCAGTACGTGACCTACCCGGTAGACGGCAAAATCCAGGACCGCTTCGCCGAAGGCATTCTCCTGACCCTGATCGAGGATGGCCCGAAAGCCCTGCAGGAACCGGAGAACTATAACGTGCGCGCCAATATTATGTGGGCGGCGACGCAGGCGCTGAACGGCCTGATCGGCGCAGGCGTGCCACAGGACTGGGCGACGCATATGCTCGGCCACGAGCTGACGGCGATGCACGGCCTGGATCACGCCCAGACGCTGGCTATCGTGCTGCCGGCGCTGTGGAATGAGAAACGCGATGCCAAGCGCGAGAAGCTGCTGCAGTATGCCGAGCGCGTGTGGAATATTACCGAAGGCTCTGACGACCAACGTATCGATGCCGCCATCGCCGCAACGCGTCAGTTCTTCGAGCAGATGGGCGTGCCGACCCGCCTTTCCGATTACGGTCTCGACGGTAGCTCCATCCCGGCGCTGCTGGCGAAACTGGAAGAGCACGGCATGACTAAACTTGGCGAACATCAGGATATCACCCTGGACGTCAGCCGCCGTATTTACGAGGCTGCACGCTAAGCGCTCCCCGCCTGATTCACCTCTCCTTACGTTAAACAAACGCCGGGGAGAGGTGTTTTTACTACCGTTTTTAGCTATTTCGTCCAGACTTAATGCTACCCCTCGGCGGATCCTGCTTCGCCGAGTTCATTAACAGGAGGAAGGCATGACACATCCAACCGTTATAAAACTGCACGACGGCAACCTGATGCCGCAGCTGGGTCTCGGCGTGTGGAAAGCTGGCAACGAGGAAGTCGTCTCCGCCATTCATAAGGCGCTGGAAGTCGGTTATCGCTCTTTTGACACCGCCGCCGCGTACCAAAATGAGACCGGCGTCGGCAATGCGCTGCACAGCGCTGGCGTCAACCGCGATGAGCTCTTCATCACCACCAAGCTGTGGAACGACGATCAAAAACGGCCGCACGAGGCGCTGAAAGAGAGCCTCAGCAAACTGAAGCTGGACTATGTGGATCTCTATTTAATCCACTGGCCGGTACCGGCTATCGGCCATTACGTCGAGGCCTGGCAGGCGTTGATCGAGCTGCAGCAGCAGGGGCTGACCAAAAGCATTGGCGTGTGTAATTTCCAGGTACCGCATCTGCAGAAGCTGATTGATGAAACCGGCGTCGCCCCGGTGATCAATCAGATAGAACTCCATCCACTTATGCAGCAGCGTCAGCTGCACGCGTGGAACGCCACCCACAAGATCCAGACCGAATCCTGGAGCCCGCTGGCCCAGGGCGGCGAAGGCGTCTTCGATCAAAAAGTCATCCACCAGCTCGCCGATAAGTACGGCAAAACGCCGGCGCAAATCGTCATCCGCTGGCATCTTGATAGCGGTCTGGTGGTGATCCCGAAATCCGTCACGCCGTCGCGTATCGCGGAAAACTTTGACGTCTGGGACTTCCGTCTCGACAAAGATGAGCTGGGAGCGATCGCGAAGCTGGACCAGGGTAAACGTCTCGGTCCTGACCCGGATCAGTTCGGCGGATAATGCTCTCTCTTGCCATCGCCTTTAGCGCCTCGGCGTTAAAGGCGATCGCAGACCAGATGAATATCCTCTGGCTCCAGCGCAAACAGCGCCGGGTCGGGCTTATCCGCTAAGCGACATCCCTGAGCCAGATAAAAATCGACGGTGTTTTTGTTGGGGATCGACGAGATATAGAGGCCGGACGCCCCCATTTCTGGCAGCTGGTGCAGGGCATACTGAAACAGTCGCCGCCCCCAGCCCTGGCCGCGCTTTCCCGCCCCTACATAAAAGAATAATAGCTGGCGCAGCTCGCCATTCATGCCGCGAGGCAGCGTATCCAGCGCCGCTGCGGCAATCATCTGCTCATCGTCAAAAAAGGCGAAAAAAATACCGCCGCGATCGTAACAGGCCTCGTGAATCGGAGTATAAACCTGACGATCGTGAGGGTCCCAGCCACGCACGTCATAATATTCCCGATAAGCCCGCAGCTGACCGTTATCGAGACGGTAGAGCGTATCGATAATTTCGCTGCGGTCTATCTCCCAGAGCTGGTCCAGTTGTTGTCGCGACAGGATGACCGGCGTCATCACCTCTCTCCTTTTTTCACAGATGTTCCCGGCGAGCGATCCCGCCGGGCCAGCCGCTTAGCGTGATACGGCCTTCGGCTTAACGCGTTTTTTCGCGCCCGCAGCGGCAGGCGTCTGGCGCTGATGGGCGATCGGCGTGTGCTTGGTCAGCGCCGGACGAGTATGGCGGTTCTGGCGACGCGCTTCACGCATTTCGTCCAGGGTTGGCGCTGGCACCAGGCAGTCGCGACGGGAGCCAATCAGGTGCTTCTTGCCCATCGCCTCCAGCGCCTGACGGATCAGCGGCCAGTTTGCCGGATCGTGGTAGCGGAGCAGCGCTTTGTGCAGACGGCGCTGTTTATCGCCCTTCGGCACCACCACCTCTTCGCTCTTATAACCAATTTTACCCAGCGGGTTCTTGCCGGTGTAATACATGGTGGTCGAGTTCGCCAGCGGCGACGGATAGAAGTTCTGCACCTGGTCGAGACGGAAGCGATGCTTCTTCAGCCACAGCGCCAGGTTCACCATATCTTCATCACGGGTGCCCGGATGAGCGGAGATAAAGTACGGGATCAGATACTGCTCTTTACCCGCCTGCTTCGAATAGGTGTCGAACAGCTCTTTAAAGCGGTCGTAGCTGCCCATTCCCGGCTTCATCATCTTCGACAGCGGTCCCTCTTCGGTATGCTCCGGGGCGATCTTCAGATAGCCGCCGACGTGGTGGGTCGCCAGCTCTTTGATATAGCGCGGATCTTCGACCGCGATGTCATAGCGTACCCCGGAGGCGATAAGGATCTTCTTGATGCCCTTCAGCTCACGAGCGCGGCGATAAAGATTGATCGTCGGCTCATGGTTGGTATCCATGTGCGGGCAAATATCCGGATAGACGCAGGAGAGACGGCGGCAGGTCTGCTCAGCGCGCGGCGATTTACAGCGCAGCATATACATGTTGGCCGTTGGCCCGCCGAGATCGGAGATCACCCCGGTAAAGCCGGGCACGGTGTCGCGAATGGCTTCGATCTCATTAATGATCGAATCCTCAGAACGGCTCTGGATTATGCGTCCTTCGTGCTCGGTGATCGAGCAGAACGAACAGCCGCCGAAGCAGCCGCGCATGATGTTGATTGAGAAGCGGATCATCTCATACGCCGGAATACGCGCATCGCCATAGGAAGGATGCGGCACCCGCTTGTACGGCAGCGCGAAGACGCTGTCCATCTCTTCGGTGGAGAGCGGGATTGCCGGCGGGTTGATCCAGATGTAGCGCTCGCCGTGCTTTTGCATCAGCGCCCGGGCGCAGCCGGGGTTGGTTTCGTGGTGCAAAATGCGCGAGGCGTGAGCGTACAGGACCTTATCGCCTTTCACCTTCTCGAAGGAAGGCAGCAGCACATAGGTTTTTTCCCACGGTTTGGGCCGCGGCGGTTGCACAGTAATGCTTTTCGCTTCCTGTTTTTTCGGCGCGACCGGTTTGTTATCGGCGCACGGCAGATCTTCACCGTACGGATGCGGGATGGGGTCAATTTTACCGGGCGTATCCAGACGGGTGGAATCCACGCCGCTCCAGCCCGGCAGCGCCTCTTTCACCATGATGGCGGTATTGCGCACATCGCGGATCTGGTCGATGGTTTCGCCCATCGCCAGGCGATGAGCCACTTCCACCAGCGGACGCTCGCCGTTGCCGAACATCAGCATATCGGCCTTGGAGTCCACCAGCACCGAGCGGCGCACGGTGTCGGACCAGTAATCATAGTGGGCGGTACGACGCAGGCTGGCTTCGATGCCACCGAGGATCACCGGCACATCTTTCCACGCCTCTTTACAGCGCTGGGTGTAGACGAGGGTAGCGCGGTCCGGTCGTTTGCCCGCCACGTTACCCGCCGTATAGGCATCGTCATGACGTAGTTTACGGTCGGCGGTGTAACGGTTGATCATTGAGTCCATGTTGCCGGCGGTCACGCCGAAGAACAGGTTCGGTTTTCCCAGACGCATAAAGTCGTCTTTGCTGTTCCAGTCCGGCTGGGAGATGATCCCTACCCGGAAACCCTGCGCTTCCAGCATGCGGCCGCAGATAGCCATCCCGAAGCTCGGGTGGTCGACATAGGCGTCGCCGGTGACCAGAATAATGTCGCAGCTATCCCAGCCAAGTTGATCCATCTCTTCACGCGACATCGGTAAAAAGGGCGCAGGGCCAAAACAGGCAGCCCAGTATTGCGGCCAGGAAAAAAGGTCACGATCCGGTTGGATCAGGGATATTGCGCTCATATTGCTTCCGGGGAAAATGATAAAAAAATAACCAAAAGGGCGTGGATTATAAGCCGGAATGATAGTGGAAATGAAGGAGGATTTTCTCAAACCCTGACCGTGCGCCGGCCAGGGTCAAAGAGATTACGGTGCGGGATTCACCAGCATCTGGCCGATCGAGCCGCGATCGGCAAGCTCCAGCGTCTGACTCAGATACTGGAACGGGAAGTGCGGCCACGACGGCTGGGCGTAATAGACCAGCAGCTCAACCTGCCCGTCGACCCACACGGTGTCCTTCCAGCCGCGATCTTCCGGGAAAGGAGACGAGCCGTTGACATTACGGATCTGGAACATCACCCCTTCAATATGGAACGACTGCGGGCGGTCGGCGCGCACCGTCCAGCGCTCCCAGGTCCCCTGCTGCGCCGTGATATCGATACGCTGCGGATCCCACAGCTGGCCGTTGATGCCCGGATCGTCGCCAAGGGTGATATCCCGGCTGCGGATCGGCGTACCGGAGAGCAGCTCGGTCGGCAGCAGGCGCACCGGCAGACTGTCGGTCACCAGCGGCAGCAGCCCGGTCGGACGCAGCGTCAGCACCAGCGTGGAGACCAGGATGCTTGACGGTTCAAAAAAACCGCGGATACGGTCGACGATGCTCGCCGCTTCGCCGCAGGTAATGGATACTTCATCGCCGTTAGTCATATCGACCAGAATTTCACGCCGCTCCCCCGGGGCCAGCGATAGCTGCTTGAGCGAAACCGGCGCCGGCAGGAATCCCTGATCGCCGGAAATCACATGCAGCAGTCGGCCATCGCTCATCTGCAGCTGATAGCGCCGGGAGTTGGAAGCGTTCAGCAGGCGCAGGCGCACCCAGCCGCGCGACACTTCAACATACGGGCTCTGCACGCCGTTAACCAGCAGCGTGTCGCCCACAAAGCCGCCGCTGCCCGGTTCGCTATATTCCGGCGTGCCGAAGTTATCCAGCCGTTTATCCTGAATAATCACCGGGAAGTCATCGACGCCATAGTGGTTAGGGATCGGCAGGTTCTTGCTGACCTCGTCTTCCACCAGCCACATGCCCGCCAGACCGTTGTAAACCTGTTTCGCCATCCGGTTCGGCGTGTTGGCCTGATACCACAGCGTCGCCGCGCTCTGGCGGATAGGCAGCACCGGCGCCCAGTCGGCGTTCGGCGACATCATGCGCGCCGCGCCGCCAATCAGCGGGCCAGGCACCTGCAGACCGCGGATGGTCATCGCCACGTTCTCCGTCAGGCGGTTGCTGTAGATAAGCTTGACGTCGTCTCCGTTCCAGACGCGGATCGTCGGCCCCATATAGCGGCCATTGATCCCCCAGACGGGGGCGCGGGTGCCGGGGGTAAACGACCAGTGGGAACGCTGCAGCGTCAGAAACAGCGGCTGGCCGCGACGAGATTCCAGCAGCGGCGGAACCGGCAGCGCAGGCTGCTGGCCGGCGGCATGGGCCTTCAGCGGCGCGGCGCCAGCGCACAGCGCTACGCCGGAAGCCTTAATAAACTGACGCCGACTGAGTGACATATTAACTCCATGACATACTGACAAATGAAAAAGGGAATTCGTTTCCCGCCAGCAATACGCGCGCGTTGGCGGCGTTTCCTGTCTTATTGCTTTCCAGCCGCTTCGCGCTCGGCCACTTCGTTGTCCAGATCAGCGATTTTGGCGGCCATCAGCTCGCGGCAATGCGTCGCCAGCGCGCGCACGTTGTCTTTACCAAACTGAGTGGTATCTACCGGCGGCAGCATTTCCACAATCACCAGACCGTTGTTCCAGCGATTGAGCTTTATTTTATTCGATGTATTCGAGACACACACCGGAATAATCGGCACCCCAGCGGCAATAGCCGCGTGAAAAGCCCCGGTTTTAAACGGCAGCAGGCCGCGGCCGCGGCTACGGGTCCCTTCCGGGAACATCCAGAACGAAATTTTACGCTTTTTAAAAGCGTTGACGACTTCGGCAATAGTGCCGTGCGCTTTGGTTCGGTTATTACGGTCAATCAGCAAATTGCCCGTCAGCCAGTACAGTTGGCCAAAGAACGGGATCCACAGCAGGCTCTTTTTACCTACGGTGACCGTCGGAGCCTGCACGATATTCGACGCCGTCACCATATCATAGTTGTTCTGGTGGTTAGCGATGTAGATCGCGTTGCCATAGCTTTCCGCGTCGGCGGGTTTGCGTAGCTCTACCTTGAGGCCAAATACCGGAGATAAACGGCCAAACAGATGGCCAAAAGTGGCAACGTGTTTTGGATTACGTGGGCTGAACAAGCAGTACAGACAGCCAAGTACGCACACTACGATGCAATAAATGACCACGAAAATTACTCGAAAAATGAATAGCATAGCTACCTCTAAAACCCAAACCGCTTAGAATTATTCGCTGCTGGCAGAAGGCAGGCTCACAAGTTCTGCGCAGGCCGGGACCGTTCTTCCTGGGTCCCTGATGATGGACATTGTTAATCGCAACGCCTGAATAAACAACGATTTTGCGGCATTTTTTCGTCTCCTCCCGTCAAAGACGGGAGGAGACGCGCTTACTCTTCGCTATCGCCTGCCGCGGCACGACGCGGCGAGTCAATTTCCACGCGGTCAATTTTCTGCAGCCCGCGCATCAGCGAACCGCGGCGGCCGCGCTCGCCGGTGACTTTTTGCAGCTCTTCCGGACGCAGTTTGATCTTCCGTTTGCCGACGTGAATGGTCAGCGTACTCTGCGGCGGCAGAACAAACAGATGTGCCAGACCGTCCTGGCCGGCTGCGGCTTCCGCCGCCGGAATGCTGATAATTTTGTTGCCCTTGCCTTTCGACAGCTGCGGCAGATCGCTGACCGGGAACATCAGCATCCGCCCGGCGGCGGTGATGGCCAGCAGCATATCGGACTCATCCTCAATCACCAGCGGCGGCATCACGTGCGCGTTGTCAGGCAGGGTGATTAGCGCTTTCCCGGCACGGTTGCGCGCCACCAGATCGTTGAAGGTACAGACGAAACCGTAGCCCGCGTCGGAAGCCATCAGCAGTTTCTGATCGTCGCTTTCCATTAGCATATGCTCCACGGTCGCGCCCGGCGGCAGGGTCAGTTTGCCGGTAAGCGGTTCACCCTGGCCACGCGCGGAAGGCAGAGTAATCGGATCGATGGCATAGCTGCGTCCGGTGGTATCGATAAACACCACCGGCTGGTTGCTCTTGCCCTTCGCCGAGGCTTTCCAGCTGTCGCCCGCCTTATAGCTCAAGCCCTGGGCGTCAATGTCGTGTCCTTTGGCGCTGCGCACCCAGCCCATCTGCGACAGAACGATAGTCACCGGCTCAGACGGCAGCATGTCATGCTCGCTCATCGCTTTCGCTTCTTCACGCTCGTGAAGCGGCGAGCGACGGTCGTCGCCGAAGGCATCGGCATCGGCCTGCAGCTCTTTTTTCAGCAGGTTGTTCATCTTACGTTCAGACGCCAGAATCGCCTGCAGCTGGTCGCGCTCTTTTTCCAGCTCGCTCTGCTCGCCGCGGATCTTCATCTCTTCCAGTTTGGCGAGGTGGCGCAGTTTTAATTCCAGAATCGCCTCCGCCTGGGTTTCGCTGATGCCAAAGCGCGACATCAAGGCCGGCTTCGGTTCATCTTCAGTGCGGATGATCTCAATCACTTCATCGATATTAAGAAACGCCACCAGCAAACCTTCGAGGATATGCAGGCGCTTCAGCACTTTCTCTAACCGATGGTTTAGACGGCGACGCACGGTATCGCGACGGAACACCAGCCACTCGCTGAGGATCTCCAGCAGGTTTTTCACCGCCGGGCGGCCGTCAAGGCCGATCATATTGAGGTTGATGCGGTAGCTCTTCTCCAGATCGGTGGTGGCGAACAGGTGGTTCATCACCTGTTCCATGTCCACCCGGTTGGAGCGCGGGACAATTACCAGACGGGTCGGGTTTTCGTGGTCCGATTCGTCGCGCAGATCGTCAACCATCGGCAGCTTTTTATTGCGCATCTGCGCCGCAATCTGCTCCAGCACTTTGGCGCCGGAGACCTGATGCGGCAGCGCGCTGATCACCACCGCGCCGTCCTCTTTACTCCACACCGCGCGCATGCGCACTGAGCCGCGCCCGTTCTGGTAGATTTTGCGAATTTCCGCCCGCGAGGTGATGATCTCCGCCTCGGTCGGGAAATCCGGCCCCTGTACGATATCCAGCAGTTCGTCGAGAGTGGTTTTCGGCTGCTCAATCAGCGTAATCGCCGCTTTGGCCACTTCCCGCAGGTTGTGCGGAGGAATATCGGTCGCCATGCCTACCGCGATGCCGGTGGTGCCGTTCAGCAGGATGTTCGGCAAACGCGCTGGCAGCATTTTCGGCTCCTGCAGCGTGCCGTCAAAGTTTGGCACCCAGTCGACCGTCCCCTGCCCCAGCTCGCTGAGCAGCAGCTCGGCATACTTCGACAGGCGGGATTCGGTGTAACGCATGGCGGCGAAAGATTTGGGATCGTCCGGCGCCCCCCAGTTTCCCTGACCATCCACCAGCGGATAGCGGTAAGAGAACGGCTGCGCCATCAGCACCATCGCTTCATAGCAGGCGCTGTCGCCGTGCGGGTGATATTTACCCAACACGTCGCCGACAGTGCGGGCGGACTTTTTGAATTTCGCGCTGGCGTTCAGCCCCAGCTCGGACATCGCATAGACGATGCGACGCTGGACCGGTTTTAAGCCATCGCCAATAAACGGTAATGCCCTGTCCATGATCACGTACATGGAGTAGTTCAGGTAAGCATTTTCCGTAAATTCATGCAGCGCAAGGCGCTCTGCCATATCGCTCATTAATCGTGGATCCTCAATCTGGGTACCGACCGTTCGGACGGCAAAACTACCCGCGATAATACCCGATCTCACGCCCTGAGTCACAGGCCGTGAGATCGGCTGAGGATTCCGTCACGCTTAATCAGGCCAGCGGCAGATAAATATCGGTTTGCAGTTCATGCTCAGCCACCTCATGGACAAAATTGAGGTAACGGAAGTACACCGGAAAATCCCGTAACGTCTCGCCTGAAGCGGGTAACCAGTCGCGATAGAGAAACCAAACGCTGTTCGCCAGCGTGTCCAGCGAGCCGTGATGGCGCACGACGGCGCAGCGTCCGCCGGGGATTTCGCCGTTAATCACGCCAAAGGCGTTTTCACCAACCGGCCGATCGACCGTACCGCAGATATCAAAACGAAATGCCTCCTGCGGGGTGGTCTGCGGATCGTCCCAGGCGATCCCCCAGGTATCGCTGGTGGCGACGGGCGATAGTCCGCTCGTCTTACGCCAGGCGATAAAACGCGCGGCGGTGGCGTTGACAAGGTCCGGGCTACCGCGATGTTGCAGTACGGCTATCCGGGTGGAGGGGCACGAAATAATGTTGACGTCCATCGACGTTTGCTCCTGTAGCGTATGTTTCGGTACGCGTCGATGCCACTCGGCCCAGTCCGGTTGTTGACGGAATTGGGTCGGGCTTTGGTCAAACGCGGTACGGAAGGCACGACTGAACGACTCCGCATTCTGAAATCCGGCATCAAGGGCAATATCGATGACTTTATCGCGGGGGTTGAACGCCAGGCGCCAACAGGCGCGTCGCAGACGCAACCACTGAATATACCGGTACAATGGAATGCCGGTATAGGCGCTAAATTGCCGGTGAAAATGGTAAGGCGAACTGTGCGCTATCGCGCTCAGCGTCTCCAGCGACAGCGGCTCATCAAGATGGCGCGCAATGTACCTACAGACGCGCTGGAAGCGCCCGACATACGCCGGGCTGGCCTTAATATCGTTCATCGTCTCCTCCTCGCGACATACTCTGACAGAGCGAGGATCGCGATTCCTGACCGATCTTGCGCTTATCCGACGGAGACTTATGGCGCGATTTTACGGATCTGTTTAACGTCGATTTCTACCGAGTTCCAGTCCTTATCGACTTCCCCCTGAATTTCTACTGTGTCCTGCGGGCCGACGGTCACGCCGTTCCAGCGCTTGTGGTCGATATCGACATTGATCACCCCGGAAGCATCCTGGAATTTATACAGGTCATCAGAGATGCGCTCGACGATTTTACCGCGCAGGGTCACCCAGGTGTCATCACGCAGCGACTTGGCGTTCGCCACGGTGGTCACCGCGCCGCTCGGCCCGGTGAAGCCGCCAGCCTGGGTGGTAGTGGTAGTCGACGGTCCGGTGAATCCTCCCTGCCCGGCGGCCAGTACAGGCATGGAAACCAAAGCAATAATCGCGGTCATCGCAGCAATTTTTTTCATCTTATATTCTCCCTTTTGTGTTGGTATGGCTCCTATTACGCCCGACAAAACTTAACGACTTCTTAAGCGGAAAAAAGAAATTTTAATGCTGTACATCACCCGCTTCAACGCGGTTTACTGCGCAAAGAAACGGGATCGTCGGAGGGAAACATGCGCATATTACTGGTGGAAGATGACAAGCTTATCGGCGACGGCATCAAAGCCGGGCTGAGCAAAATGGGCTTTAGCATTGACTGGTTTACCGCCGGGCTGGAGGGCAAAAATGCCTTATACAGCGCCCCCTACGACGCCGCAATCCTTGACCTCACCCTACCCGGCATCGATGGCCTCGATATTCTGCGCGAATGGCGCGATAAAGGCCGCCATGAGCCGGTGCTGATCCTCACCGCCCGCGATGCCCTCAGCCAGCGGGTGGAGGGCCTGCGCCTGGGCGCCGATGACTACCTGTGCAAACCTTTCGCCCTGATTGAGGTGGCAGCGCGCCTCGAAGCGTTGATCCGCCGCGCGCACGGCCAGAGCAGCAGCGAACTGCGCCACGGCAAGGTGATCCTCGATCCGAACCGCTTAACCGCCAGCCTCGACGGCGAAAGCCTGGCGCTGAAGCCGAAGGAGTTCGCCCTGCTGGAACTGCTTATGCGCAACGCCGGGCGCGTATTGCCGCGTAAGCTTATCGAGGAAAAGCTCTACACCTGGGACGACGAGGTCTCCAGCAACGCCGTGGAAGTTCACGTCCATCATCTGCGCCGCAAGCTCGGCAGCGACTTTATCCGTACCGTCCACGGCATCGGCTATACCCTGGGTGACGCATGAAACGACTTGCCCGCCTGAGCCTGCGCCTGCGCCTGACGCTGCTGTTTGCCGTACTGACCACCGCCGCCTGGGGGATGGCCAGCGTTATCGCCTGGCAGCAGACCAGCAAAAAGCTGGATAAGCTGTTCGATACCCAGCAGCTGCTGTTCGCTCGCCGCCTGAGCGCCATGCATTTCGATGAACTGCGCGCCCCGCCCGCCTCGCTCAGGGAAAAGAAAAAGGTACGCCACGGGCACATCGACGACGACGCGCTGGCGTTCGCCATCTTCACCCGCAACGGCAAAATGGTGCTTAATGACGGCGAGAACGGAGAGGATATTCAGTGGAATTCGCAGCGCGAAGGATTCAGCGATGGCTATCTGCGTGACGACGATGACGAGTGGCGTTTCCTGTGGTTAACCACCGCCGACGGCCGCTACCGCATCGCCGTCGGCCAGGAGTGGGATTACCGGCGCGAAATGGCGATGGATATCGTGACCTCGCAGCTCACCCCGTGGATGGTTGCCCTGCCGCTGATGTTCGTGCTGCTCATCGTGCTGTTAAGCCGCGAGCTGGCGCCATTGAAAAATCTGGCGCGCACGCTGCGCCTGCGCGCGCCGGACTCGGCGGATTCGCTCAGCGTGGAGAAGATCCCCGCCGAAGTTCGCCCGCTGGTCGAAGCGCTGAATCAGCTGTTCCGACGCACTCACGACGCCATGCTGCGCGAGCGTCGGTTTACCTCTGATGCCGCCCATGAGCTACGCAGCCCGCTGGCGGCGCTGAAGGTGCAGACCGAAGTCGCCCAACTCTCCCTGGACGATCCCGAAGGGCGTGAGAAAGCGTTGGATCAGCTCCACCAGGGGATCGATCGCGCCACCCGACTGGTGGATCAGCTGCTGACGCTGTCGCGGCTGGACTCGCTCGCCCAACTGGATGATGTGCAGCAGGTCGCTATCGCCGATCTGCTGCAGTCGGCAGTGATGGAGATGTATCACCCGGCGCAGCAGTCCGGGATTGAGCTGCGCCTGCATCTTAATGCCAGCCATATCGTCCGCACCGGCCAGCCGCTGCTGCTCAGTCTGCTGGTGCGCAATCTGCTGGATAACGCCGTACGCTATAGCCCTCGCGGCAGCCAGGTCGATATCACGCTCAACGCCCGCGAGTTCCGGGTGCGCGATAACGGCCCAGGCATTAGCCCGCAGGCGCTCTCGCGCATTGGCGAGCGTTTTTATCGTCCGCCGGGGCAGGAGGCGCCGGGCAGCGGCCTGGGCTTGTCGATCGTCCGGCGCATCGCCTCGCTGCACGGCATGCAGGTTGATTTTGCCAACGCGCGCGACGGCGGCTTCGAGGCCCGCGTGTACTGGTAGCGAGATTATTGCTCATTTGGCAAAAGACTTTGCACATTTTGCTCATTTTACTGCCCCGCTTCGCGGGGTAAGATCGTCGGCAAATTTTCATATATGAGGGTAAAAAATGAGCAACATCCTGATTATCAATGGGGCGAAAAAGTTCGCGCACTCTAATGGTCAACTGAACGACACCCTGACCGAGGTCGCGGAGAGTTATCTGCGCGACGCCGGGCACGATGTTAAAAGCGTTCGCGCCGAAAGCGAGTACGACGTAAAAGAAGAAGTACAGAATTTCCTGTGGGCCGATGTGGTGATCTGGCAGATGCCGGGCTGGTGGATGGGCGCTCCGTGGACGGTGAAAAAATATATGGATGACGTCTTTACCGAAGGCCACGGCTCGCTGTACGCCAGCGATGGCCGTACCCGCTCCGACGCCAGCAAAAAATATGGCTCAGGCGGCCTGGTGCAGGGGAAAAAATATATGCTTTCTCTGACCTGGAACGCGCCGATGGAAGCCTTCACCGACAAAGACCAGTTCTTCCACGGCGTCGGCGTTGACGGCGTTTACCTGCCGTTCCATAAAGCCAATCAGTTCCTCGGCATGGAGGCATTGCCGACCTTTATCGCCAACGACGTGATTAAAATGCCTGATGTCCCACGGTATATCGCAGAATATCGCAAGCATCTGGCGGAAATTTTTGGTTAACTAGAGGTCTAGCTCTACATATTTCGAGTTATTCGAACCTGGAGTATGACGAGATCCACACAGAAGGAGTTGAGTTAACCATGTTAACAGTGATTGCAGAAATCCGTACCCGCCCGGGCCAGCACCACCGCCAGGCGGTTCTCGATCAGTTCGCGAAAATTATTCCGACCGTTTTGCAGGAGGCCGGCTGCCACGGCTATGCCCCGATGGTGGATCATGCCGCCGGCGTCAGCTTCCAGACCACAGCGCCCGACTCTATCGTCATGGTCGAGCAGTGGGAAAGCGTCGCGCATCTTGAAGCACACCTGCAAACCCCGCACATGAAAGCCTGGTCGGAAGCGGTCAAAGGCGATGTGCTGGAGACCAGCATCCGTATTCTGCAGGCTGGCGTTTAAGTCCGCCGACTCAGTAATGCCATGAAAAAGGGAGCCTGAGGCTCCCTTTTACGTCTGGCGCAGCGTACAGACTTACACTTCCAGATCCGCCATATCGCCCTTCTCCTGCAGCCAGTTGCGACGATCTTCCGAACGCTTTTTGGCCAGCAGCATATCCATTATCGCCGTGGTCTGCTGCTCGTCCTCATCGCTTATCACCAGCTGCACCAGGCGGCGGGTATTCGGGTCAAGGGTGGTTTCGCGCAGCTGCATCGGGTTCATCTCACCGAGCCCTTTAAAGCGCTGGACGTTTGGCTTGCCCTTCTTGCGCTTTAGCTGTTCCAGCACGCCGGTTTTTTCTTCTTCCGTCAGCGCGTAGTAAACCTCTTTGCCGAGGTCGATACGGTACAGCGGCGGCAGCGCCACGTAGACGTGCCCCTCTTTCACGAGGGTACGGAAATGTCTTACGAACAGCGCGCACAGCAGGGTGGCAATGTGCAGACCATCGGAGTCCGCATCCGCCAGAATACAAATTTTACCGTAGCGCAGCTGGCTTAAATCATCGCTATCCGGGTCAATACCAATCGCCACCGAAATGTCGTGCACTTCTTGCGAAGCTAACACTTCATCGGAAGAGACTTCCCAGGTATTAAGGATCTTGCCCTTCAGCGGCATGATCGCCTGATATTCGCGATCGCGCGCCTGCTTGGCTGAGCCGCCCGCCGAATCCCCTTCGACAAGGAACAGCTCGGTACGGTTCAGATCCTGGGCGGTACAGTCCGCCAGTTTACCCGGCAGCGCCGGACCGCTGGTCAGCTTTTTGCGCACCACTTTTTTGGCGGCGCGCAGACGGCGCTGGGCGCTGGAGATGGCCATCTCCGCCAGCAGCTCCGCGGCCTGCACGTTCTGATTCAGCCACAGGCTGAAGGCGTCCTTCACCACGCCGGAGACGAACGCCGCGCACTGGCGCGACGACAGGCGCTCTTTGGTTTGCCCGGCGAACTGCGGATCCTGCATCTTCACCGACAGCACGTAGGCGCAGCGATCCCAGATATCTTCCGCTGACAGCTTCACGCCGCGCGGCAGGATATTACGGTACTCGCAGAACTCACGCATCGCGTCGAGCAGCCCCTGACGCAGGCCATTAACGTGCGTCCCGCCCTGCATAGTCGGGATCAGGTTCACGTAGCTTTCGGTCAGCAGTTCGCCGCCTTCCGGCAGCCACAGCAGCGCCCAGTCCACCGCCTCCGTCTCGCCGGAGAAGGCGCCGACGAATGGTTTTTCCGGCAGCAGCGGCAGGCCGTTCACCGCTTCGCTCAGGTAATCGTTCAGGCCATCGGCATAGCACCAGCTCTGCTCGCTGTTGTTCACCTGGTCGCGGAAAACAATTTCCACGCCCGGGCACAGCACCGCTTTCGCTTTTAACAGGTGGGTCAGACGTGAAACGGAAAAGCGCGGGCTGTCGAAGAAGCTTTCGTCCGGCCAGAAATGGACGCTGGTCCCGGTATTGCGTTTGCCGCAGGTGCCGGTGACGTGCAGGTCTTCCACTTTTTCACCATTTTCAAAGGCGATGCTGTAGACCTGACCGTCGCGACGCACGTTGACCTCCACGCGTTTTGACAGGGCGTTGACTACCGAGATCCCCACCCCGTGCAGGCCGCCGGAAAACTGATAGTTTTTATTGGAAAACTTACCGCCCGCATGCAGCCGGCAGAGGATCAGCTCAACCGCCGGCACGCCCTCTTCCGGGTGGATGTCGACCGGCATCCCACGACCATCGTCAATGACCTCCAGGGACTGGTCGGCATGAAGGATAACTTCCACGCGTTTGGCGTGGCCTGCCAGCGCTTCATCCACACTGTTATCAATAACTTCCTGACCAAGATGGTTAGGACGAGTGGTGTCGGTATACATGCCCGGACGGCGGCGCACCGGCTCTAGCCCGGTGAGTACCTCAATGGCATCAGCATTATATGAAGATTGCGTCATGGTGTGTATTCGTAGGTCGTTCAGGGCCGTTTAGCGCAGGCCGAGAAATTCGATAATCTGAGTGAAATGATCGTCAAAGCCGACAAATGCGTGATTACCGCCCTCCTCTACCGTCTGCCGGCAAGAGGCGTAGTAATGAACGGCCTGGCGGTAATCAAGCACTTCATCCCCGGTCTGCTGCAGCAGCCAGAGTAAATCCGGCGCTTCGAGCGGGTCGATTTGCATGACTTTGAGATCGTAAATATGGCGAGACTCTAGCACATATTGCTGCCCGGTGTATGGATTCTCATTGTGGCCGAGAAAATTGTTTAGTAGTTCAAACGGCCGCACCGCCGGGTTAACCACCACCGCCGGCAGCATAAAGCACTGCGAAAGCCAGGTCGCGTAGTAGCCGCCCAGCGACGACCCTACGACCCCGAGCGGCTCGCCTCCGTGCTCCAGCACGATGGACTCCAACAGCTCCGCCGTTTCCGCCGGGTAAGGCGGCAACTCCGGCACCACCATGGTGATCTCAGGATAGTGCTGCGCCAGCCAGGTCTTTAACGCCGTCGCCTTCGCCGAGCGCGGAGAGCTGTTAAAGCCGTGCAGATAAAGGAGCGTCGCCATCAGTAGCCTTCTGAAGCAATATCCGGATGAAACGCGGCGCCTTCCAGGCGGCACACTTCGGTGGTCAGCGTCCCGTCAGGGTGAAGCTCCAGCCAGCGCCAGCCCGGTGACACCGTATCCAGAGTGAAATTGGCACAGTGCGGTTTAAACTGGACGCAGGTCGACGGCGTCGCCATCATGCGCCGGCCATTCCAGTCGAGATCCAGTTCCTGATGAATATGGCCGCACAAAAGATGCTTCACCCGCGGCCAGGCGCTCAACGCGCTGTCCAGCGCGCCGGCGTTGCGCAGACTATGCTGATCCAGCCAGCTGCAGCCGGCCGGCAGCGGATGATGGTGCAGCAGGAGTAAAGTATAGCGCTCCGGCGCCTCCGCCAGCTTATGTTCGAGCCACTCCAGCTGGAAGTCGCTCAGCTCGCCATGGGGAACGCCAAACACCTGGCTGTCGAGCAGCAGGATCTGCCAGCGATCGCCGAGAAACACGCGCTTGGCAGGGGAAATGCCCGCCTCCTGCAGGGTGCTGTACATCGCCGGCTGGAAATCATGGTTGCCCGGTAGCCAGACGCAGGGTGCAGCAAAACTCGCGATGCCCTCAGCAAAATGCTGATAGGCCGCGGAGGAGTGGTCCTGCGCCAGATCGCCTGTTGCGACAATCAGATCGCATGGACGCTGTGAGGCATGAATGGCCGACAGTACGGCCTGATAGCTATCCCAGGTATTGATGCCTAACAACGTTTCATGCTTTTCAGCAAACAGGTGAGTATCAGTAATTTGTAATATCCTGACTCTGGCCTCACCAGCCAGAGGTAGGTTTAACAGGCTTTCCAAATGGTGTCCTTAGGTTTAACGACGCTAACAAACCGGAATCGCCATCGCTCCATGTGCTAAACAGTAACGCAGCCAGTCGGCCAAAAACTGGTTAATTTGATGCTTTTCGTCGCGTTGATGCAACTTTTTATTAGGATAATCATATCGCGCTTTGAAGCGAAAGATCTGCTGACTCGAACACACTTCGGCCACCATGGCGTCATGGTAGAGGCGGACGGTCATCGATGGCAGGCTCCAGTAGCTCACTGCAGGCAGAGTCTGCTCTATTGCCACCAGAGTAGTGTAGCGGGTCGATTCAACTATCGTTAACCGATACTGCGCGCTTCCCACCTGATAGCTTACCTTCTCACCCGCTGCATCCGTTCGCGGCAACAGGCGGCGCAACTGCGCGAAATTGGTCTCGCACAGGCGCATCATCTCAGGGAAGTCAGGTGTATAACGCTTCATTTTGTCCACTCATTTCGTAAATTGTGATAATGCAATTGCAGCCATTGCAAGGCGATGACAGAGGCTGCGTTGTCGATTTTCCCCTCTTCTACCCACTGGTAAGCCTGCTCCCGACTCACCACATGCACCCGAATATCCTCGTTTTCCTCGGCCAGGCCGTGAATGCCTTTTGCCGTCGATGCATCAACTTCTCCCACCAGGATCGATAACCGTTCGCTGGTGCCGCCGGGACTGGCCAGATAGCTTAATATTGGTTTCGTCCGCCCAACTTCAAGCCCGGCCTCCTCCAGCGCTTCCCGACGGGCAACATCTTCCACCGTTTCACCCGCTTCAATCATGCCGGCGACCATCTCCAGCAGCCACGGGCTCTCGCTGGTATCATAGGCGGCGATACGGATTTGTTCGACCAGCACCACTTCGTCGCGCACCGGGTCAAAGGGTAGCAAGACGGCGGCGTGCCCGCGCTCAAAAATTTCACGGGTGATTTCGCCACTCATTCCGCCGTTAAACAGGCGGTGGCGAAAACGGTATAAATCGAGCGAAAAAAAACCACGATATAGCGTTTCGCGTGCAATAATTTCTACATCATTTTTGGAGAAGGTAATTCCCTGCTGTGTGGGTTTGCTCATTGTCATGTCCTGCGAATCTGAAATTAGGGATTTCCAAACCGTTTGGCTACCGTTTTACGGTCCGTATGTTAGATTGGTGCAAATTACCGCCGGATGGCACGTAACGCCAACTTTTTACGGCGGCAGAATCGATACAATCAGCGGAATTTTTCTTAGAATTAGACCAGCGCTAAATGCTTCACAACAAGGAATGCAAATGAAGAAATTGCTCCCCATTCTTATCGGCCTGAGCCTGACCGGGTTCAGCGCCATGAGCCAGGCGGAAAACCTGCTTCAGGTTTACCAGCAGGCACGCATCAGCAACCCCGATCTGCGTAAATCGGCAGCCGATCGTGACGCCGCGTTCGAAAAGATCAACGAAGCGCGCAGTCCATTACTGCCTCAGCTTGGGCTGGGAGCGGATTATACCTATACCAATGGCTATCGCGACAGCAACGGCGTCAACTCTAACGTCACCAGCGGTTCGCTGCAGTTAACGCAGGTTCTGTTTGATATGTCGAAATGGCGCGCCCTGACGCTGCAGGAAAAAACGGCAGGGATTCAGGATGTCACGTATCAGACCGATCAGCAAACACTGATTCTGAATACCGCGACGGCCTATTTTAAAGTGCTGGCCGCCATCGACACGCTCTCCTATACCGAAGCGCAGAAACAGGCCATTTACCGCCAGTTGGATCAAACCACGCAGCGCTTTAACGTAGGCCTGGTGGCGATCACCGACGTACAGAACGCCCGTTCACAATACGATGCCGTGCTGGCGAACGAAGTCACCGCGCGTAACGATCTCGACAACGCCGTCGAAGGACTGCGTCAGGTCACCGGTAATTACTATCCGGAGCTGGCCTCCCTGAACGTGAATGGCTTTAAAACCAACAAGCCGCAGGCGGTCAACGCCCTGCTGAAGGAAGCGGAGAACCGCAACCTGTCGTTGCTGCAGGCGCGTCTGAGCCAGGACCTGGCCCGCGAGCAGATTCGTCAGGCGCAGGACGGCCATTTGCCGACCCTGAACCTTTCCGCCTCTACCGGGGTCTCGAATACGCGTTACAACGGTTCGAAAACCAATACCCCGCTCGCCTACAACGACAGTGATAACGGGCAGAACCAAATCGGCCTGAACTTCTCTCTGCCACTGTACCAGGGCGGCGCGGTGACCTCGCAGGTCAAGCAGGCACAATACAACTTCGTTGGCGCCAGCGAGCAGCTGGAAAGCGCCCACCGCAGCGTCGTGCAGACTGTGCGTTCATCGTTTAACAACGTGAACGCCTCCATCAGCAGCATCAACGCCTACAAACAGGCGGTGGTCTCTGCGCAAAGCTCCCTGGATGCCATGGAAGCTGGCTACTCGGTGGGTACGCGTACTATCGTTGACGTCCTCGACGCCACCACTACGCTGTATAACGCTAAGCAGCAGCTCTCGAATGCGCGCTACAACTACCTGATCAACGAGCTGAACATTAAGTCGGCGTTAGGTACCCTGAACGAGCAGGATCTGGTCGCCCTGAACAACACGCTGGGTAAACCCATCTCCACCTCCGCAGATAGCGTCGCGCCGGAAAATCCGCAACAGGATGCCACCGCTGATGGCTACGGCAACACTACCGCGGCGGTGAAGCCGGCGTCCGCACGGACCACCCAGAGCAGCGGCAGCAATCCGTTCCGTCAGTAATTCTCATACTGTGATGCGCATCGCCTGTCCGTCGGACAGGCGATGCGTTAAACGTAAGGCAACGTAAAGATCCCCCGCTTAGCGCCCCTCTTCGCTTCATTTTCCACCACTCATCCTCTATCCTGAGCGTTAACACACGCCATACCACTGGGTCCTGGAAGACAAATATGAAACGGACAAAAAATATTAATCATTCGTCGTTCCGCAAAAGCTGGAGCGCACGCCATCTGACGCCGGTCGCGCTGGCCGTTACCGCGGTCTTTATGCTCGCCGGTTGTGAAAAAAGCGACGAAACGGTGTCGCTGTACCAGAACGCCGATGACTGCTCCGCCGCCAACCCGGGCAAAGCAGCCGAATGCACCACGGCCTACACCAACGCGGTAAAAGAGGCAGAGCGCACTGCGCCGAAGTATGCCACCCGCGAAGACTGCGTCGCCGAGTTTGGCGAAGGCCAGTGCCAGCAGACGCCAGCCCAGGCGGGCGTCGCCCCGGAAAACCAGGCGCAGGCGCAAAGCAGCGGCAGCTTCTGGATGCCGCTGATGGCCGGCTACATGATGGGCCGCCTGATGGGCGGCGGCATGGCGCAACAGCAGCCGCTGTTCAGCTCGAAAAATCCGGCCAGCCCGGCCTACGGTCAGTACACTGACGCCAGCGGCAAGAGCTATGGCGCCGCCCAGCCGGGCCGCACCATAAATGTGCCGAAAACCGCGATGGCGCCGAAGCCAGCCACCACCACCACCGTCACCCGCGGCGGCTTTGGCGAGTCGGTAGCGAAACAGTCGACCATGCAGCGTAGCGCCGCAGGCTCAACGTCCTCTTCTCGCTCAATGGGCGGCTAAGCAACATGGAAAGAGTCAGTATTACCGAGCGCCCGGACTGGCGCGAGAAAGCGACCGAGTACGGTTTCAACTTCCATACCATGTACGGCGAGCCCTACTGGAGCGAAGAGGCGTATTACAAGCTGACCCTCGCGCAGGTGGAAAAGCTGGAAGCGGTCACCGCTGAGCTACATCAGATGTGCCTCCAGGTGGTGGAAAAAGTGATCGCCAGCGATGAGCTGATGACCAAATTCCGCATCCCTAAACACACCTGGGGTTTTGTACGTCAGTCGTGGAAAACCAACCAGCCGTCGCTCTACTCACGTCTCGACCTGGCCTGGGATGGCGTCGGCGAACCGAAGCTGCTGGAGAACAATGCCGACACCCCGACCTCGCTGTATGAAGCGGCCTTCTTCCAGTGGATCTGGCTGGAAGATCAGCTCAACGCCGGCAAGCTGCCGGCGGGCAGCGACCAGTTCAACAGTTTGCAGGAAAAGCTGATCGATCGCTTCGGCGAGCTGCGCGAGCAGTTTGGCTTTCAGCTGCTGCATATGGCCTGCTGCCGCGATACCGTTGAAGATCGCGGTACCGTGCAGTATCTGCAGGACTGCGCCGCTGAAGCGGGGCTGGCGACGGAATTCCTCTACGTTGAAGATATCGGCCTGGGCGAAAAAGGCCAGTTTACCGATCTGCAGGATCAGGTGATTGGCAATCTGTTCAAGCTCTATCCGTGGGAGTTTATGCTGCGGGAGATGTTCTCCACCAAGCTGGAAGACGCTGGCGTCCGCTGGCTGGAGCCGGCGTGGAAAAGCATTATCTCCAACAAGGCGCTGCTGCCAATGCTGTGGGAGATGTTCCCCAATCACCCTAATCTGCTGGCGGCCTACTTCAGCGAAGATACTCACCCGGAGATGGAGAAGTACGTCATTAAGCCAATCTTCTCCCGCGAAGGCGCTAACGTGTCGATCGTTGAAAATGGCAAAGTGGTGGAGGCAGTAGAAGGCCCGTACGGGGAAGAAGGCACCATCGTGCAGGCGTTTTACCCGCTGCCGAAGTTTGGCGATAGCTATACGCTGATTGGCAGCTGGCTCATCAACGACCAGCCTGCAGGGATCGGTATTCGCGAAGACCGGGCGCTGATCACCCAGGATCTGTCGCGCTTCTATCCGCACATTTTCGTCGAATAATGCCGCGCTCCGGCGACGGTAAATGCCGCCGGAGCGCGCTATCATCAGGCGCCAACCAACACCGACAGCATGCTCAGCGAGCCCATCTCGATGCCATCGACCGGGATCGTCATCGCCTCAACGCCATCCCACGTCCCCAGGACATACAGCAGCGGCAGGAAATGCTCCGCCGTCGGGTTGGAGAGCGAGCCCCCTTCGTGTGCCAGGTAGTTAACCAGCGGGTGCTGCTCGTCCAGCCCCTGCCATTGCAGATTCGCCTTCACGTAGTTATTGAAGGACTCTGCCCAAGGGTACGGCGTGTTCTCGCCATGCCAGCGGGCGGTGCGCAGGTTATGCACCACGTTGCCGCTGGCCACCAGCATAATGCCTTCATCACGCAGCGAGGCCAGCTTCCGCCCCATTTCGAGATGCCAGGCCGGCGGTTTGGTGCTGTCGATGCTCAACTGAACCATCGGGATATCCGCCTGCGGATACATTTTAATCAGCACGCCCCACGAGCCATGGTCAAATCCCCAGGCTTCTGTATCGAGGGTGACCGGCACCGGCGAGAGCAGCTCCACCAGCCGTTGCGCCAGCGCCGGAGAGCCCGGTGCCGGATAATGCGTGTCATACAGCGCCTGCGGAAAACCGCCGAAGTCATGAATGGTCTTCGGCGCCTCCATCGCCGTTACGCCCGTACCGCGCGTAAACCAGTGCGCAGAGACCACCACGATCGCTTTCGGACGCGGCAGGGTTTCGCCCAGTTGAGCCCAGGCGCGGGTATAACGGTTGTCTTCCAGCACGTTCATTGGGCTGCCATGGCCGAGAAACAACGCGGGCATTCGGGTACGGGACATGATGATATCCTTAGGGTGTCAATGTGATGTGCTCACATTACGCGCTTTTGCGCCAGGATAAACTCAGATAACCATGATGATGATCGTCAGAAAATTTGAATGTAATTCGCGGTAAAGGGACGTGTCCCGTACGCGCATCCTCAGGCAATATACTCGTATGTAATTATTTTCACAGGGAGAGAAGCGATGTCATCACCCTTAATATTGACGCTGTTCGCCGGTAGCGCAACCTTCATTGGCGCCATATTCGGCGTGATTGGCCAGAAACCCTCTAACCGCCTGCTTGGCTTCTCCCTCGGCTTTGCCGCCGGGATTATGCTATTGATTTCGTTGATGGAAATGCTGCCTGCCGCGCTGGCCGCCGAGGGCATGTCGCCGCTGCTCGGCTACGGAATGTTTGTTGTCGGCCTGCTGGGTTACTTCGGCCTTGACCGCCTGCTGCCGCACGCCCACCCGCAGGATCTGATGACTCCCGCCATGCCGCGCCCGCGCAACTTACGCCGCACCGCTATTCTTCTGACGCTGGGGATCAGCCTGCATAACTTTCCGGAAGGGATCGCCACCTATGTCACGGCCAGCAACAACCTCGAGCTTGGCATGGGCGTCGCCCTTGCCGTCGCCCTGCACAATATTCCGGAAGGACTGGCGGTTGCCGGACCGGTGTATGCCGCCACCGGCTCGCGCAGCAAAGCGGTGCTCTGGGCCGGGCTTTCCGGCATGGCGGAAATTTTGGGCGGCGTGCTGGCGTGGTTGATTCTGGGGAGCCTGGTCTCGCCGCTGGTGATGGGCGCGATCATGGCTGCCGTCGCCGGGATTATGGTGGCGCTGTCGGTCGATGAACTGATGCCGCTGGCGAAAGAGATCGATCCGCAAAGCAATCCAAGCTACGGCGTCCTGTGCGGGATGTCGGTCATGGGGCTGAGCCTGGTGGTACTCCAGACGATGGGCATCGGTTAAAGCGCAGAAACAACACAGCCCACTAACAAGTGGGCTGTGCTTGGGCGTAGCGAACCGCTATTTAGCTGGCTTTACGCTCATGTTCGCGACGATAGGCCACCAGATCTTCAATCGTGACTACCGCCATATTGTGCTGCTGAGCGAACTTGATGCACTCCGGCGCGCGGGCCATGGTGCCATCGTCATTGGTCAGCTCGCACAGCACGCCTGCCGGTTTAAAGCCAGCCAGGGTCACGAGGTCGATAGTGGCTTCAGTGTGGCCGCCGCGGGTCAGTACGCCGCCCGGCTGCGCACGCAGCGGGAAGACGTGACCTGGACGGTTGAGATCGGAAGGTTTCGCGCCGTCGGCGATGGCCGCGCGGACGGTGGTCACGCGGTCGGCAGCGGAGACGCCGGTGGTCACACCTTCGGCCGCTTCGATGGTCACGGTGAAGCCGGTGCCGTAGGCGCTGGTGTTGTTCTCTACCATCATCGGCAGATCCAGCTGTTTGCGGCGATCTTCGGTCAGGCACAGGCACACAATGCCGCTGCCGTGACGAATGGTCAGCGCCATCTGCTCAACGGTCATGGTTTCAGCGGCGAAGATCATATCGCCTTCGTTTTCACGGTCTTCATCATCAAGCACCATCACGCCGCGGCCTTCGCGCAGGGCGTCCAAAGCGTGTTCCACACGTTCAAAAGCGGTACCAAAAGAAGAAAGGAGCGTCTGATTCATGGTAAAAAAACCTCATTAAAATTATGGTTACCAGAATCAGGGCAGTCTTAGGAGCGCCGGTTTAGCGGCAAAAGTCAACGCGAGCGGGCCTGGGCCCGACAGTGCCGTTACTCTCTCCCATCCGGACTTTAACCGTCGGCCCCGGAATTACACCGGATCTGCTGACCTTCCCGTAGTCACGGGAAGCGCTCGCGGGCTTTCAACGCCATGGTTGATTTACCGCCGGTGGGGAATTTCGCCCCGCCCTGAGAATAAGCGAGATAACTATAACGCTATTGACTATCCTCGGCAATGCATAAGCTTCAAACATTTCTGGTTTATAGGCGGCCTGGTTCGCACTACAATGATCAATCATCCGACCCGAGCAGGAAACCACCATGATTGACCCGAAAAAAATTGAACAAATCGCCCGCCAGGTCCATGAGTCGATGCCAAAAGGACTTCGCGATCTGGGTGAGGATGTTGAGAAGAAAATCCGCCAGGCGCTGCAGTCGCAGCTGACCCGTCTGGATCTGGTTAGCCGCGAAGAGTTTGATGTGCAGACTCAGGTGCTGCTGCGGACCCGGGAAAAACTGGCGCTGCTGGAGCAGCGCCTGAATGACCTCGAAAACCGCCCGGCGGCGACGCCGGGCAGCGAAGAGCAGCAGTAAAAAACGGGCCCCTGGGGGCCCGTTTTGCGTTTGGCTTAATGGGCGGCTTCCGCCTGACTACTCACCTGGCGACAGTACAGTTCATAGCGCTGGCAAAACCATTCACGATGTTCTTCATCCATATTGCCGACAATGGCCTGAAGATCAACTGGCTGGCCCTGGGCGTGCATTCTGGCGAAACTCCGCGCCAAAAAATCAAAATTCTTCATTGAATACATATCGTTATGGTTCATGCGCATACTCCTTCAGCGGTGGATGTTCTGATCAGTCATATGCCTTTTACTCACTTCAGTATTTACGCTTACCTTAACGCGATTTGTACGAAAAATGCGCTTAACATGATTATTTATTGCGCTAAATCATTTTCCACATGATTAAATAAAAACGGCCCGCGATACGTCTATCGCAGGCCGTGATGCTTCACCGTACAAACCGGTGAATAGCGAAAAGCTTATTTGTCGCTATCTTTTTGTATTTTCTTAATAATATTGGTAGTTGAGCAGCCATCTTCAAAGTTGAGCACCAGCACTTCGCCACCGTTCGCCCAGACCTCTTCGCTGCCGGCGATCTGCTCCGGTTTGTAGTCGCCGCCTTTGACCAGCAGATCCGGCAGGATGCCAGCGATCAGGCGCTGCGGAGTATCTTCTTCAAATGATACCACCCAGTCGACCGCTTCCAGCGCCCCCAGCACGATCATCCGCTGTTCCAGCGGGTTCACCGGGCGGGTTTCGCCTTTCAGACGTTTGGTGGAGGCATCGCTGTTGACCGCCACGATCAGACGGTCGCCCAGCTTGCGCGCATTCGCCAGATAGGAGACATGACCGGCATGCAGAATGTCGAAGACGCCGTTGGTCATCACCACTTTCTCGCCGCGCTTGCGCGCCGCCGCAACCGCCTGTTTGAGCTCCTCTTCGCTCATCACGCCAAAGCCGGTCTCAGCCCGGCCGCGGACCGCGTTTTCCAGCTCGACAGGGGAAACGGTGGATGTACCCAGCTTACCGACCACCACGCCCGCCGCGGCGTTAGCGAAATAGCAGGCCTCTTCCAGGGTGTTGCCGGACGCCAGGGTCGCCGCCAGTACGCCAATCACCGTGTCGCCGGCGCCGGTCACGTCGTACACTTCCTGGGCCTGGGTCGGCATATGCAGCGGCGGACGTCCCGGCTGCAGCAGCGTCATCCCCTGCTCAGAGCGCGTCACCAGCAGCGCCGACAGTTCGAATTCGGCGATGAGCTTCATGCCGCGCTCAACGATCTGCGCTTCATCCTGGCACTTGCCCACCACCGCTTCAAACTCAGAGAGGTTCGGGGTGAGCAACGTCGCGCCGCGATAGCGTTCGAAATCGGTGCCTTTCGGATCGATCAGCACCGGCACGCCCGCTTCACGTGCGAGTCGGATCATGGTCTGGACGCTGGTCAGCGCCCCTTTGGCATAGTCCGAAAGGACCAGCGCGCCAATAGAGCCCAGCGCCTGCTGAATGCGCTCGTGCATCGGCTGCGGATCGACGCCGGAGAAGCCCTCTTCAAAGTCGAGGCGGATCAGCTGTTGATTGCGCGACAGCACCCGCAGCTTGGTGATAGTCGGGTGAGTCGGGACGGAGACGAAGTCGCACTTCACATTGACGTTGGCCAGCGCCTGGCTCAGCGCGCGGGCGGCGTCATCAATCCCGGTCAATCCCACCAGGCGCGAGGTTGCCCCCAGCGAGGCAATGTTCATCGCTACGTTTGCCGCGCCGCCAGGACGTTCTTCGATATTTTCCACCTTCACCACCGGCACCGGGGCTTCCGGGGAAATACGACTGGTGGGGCCGTACCAGTAGCGGTCCAGCATCACATCACCCACCACCAACACTCCTGCACGTTCAAACTCCGGCAGCGTTACTTTCATGACTCTCTCCTGCGAGACGCAAACTTTGCGCGCGATAATAGCACACCCGATTTTATAGTTAAGCCATCAGCCATTTCTGCCAGCTGGCGCTGACCTGCTCGCGCTCCCGGCTGAAGGCCTCTGGCGCCACGTGTCCCGGCAGCTCCTGCAGGGCCAGGTGATGGAGCGCGTCACGCAAGGTGGTGTACGCGTGCGTTAAGGCGCGCGCTTCCTCCTCGTCCATGATGTCGTTCTGCGCCAGCAGCTCGAGAATACGCACATTATCAGACCAGCGGGTCAGCTTCGGCTTGTCGCTGGCATAGCGTAGGACCAGATACTGGGTAATAAATTCAATATCCGTGATCCCGCCGGCATCGGCTTTGATATCAAAACGATTGGGATGCTTGTTGCCGAGGTGGGCGCGCATCTTCTCGCGCATCTCGCGAACCTCGGTCTGCAGGGTTGCGCCCTCCCGCGGGGTGGTCAGGATATCGCGACGAATGGCGTCAAAGCGCGCCTGCAACGCCGGGTCGCCATAGACCACGCGGGCGCGCACCAGCGCCTGATGCTCCCACGTCCAGGCCTCGTTCTGCTGATAGTCGGCAAACGCGTCAGCGGTGGTAACCAGCATCCCCGCCGCGCCGGAAGGGCGCAGCCGGGCGTCCACTTCGTAAAGAATACCGGACGAGGTGCGGGTGCTGAACAGATGCATGATCCGCTGGGCCAGCCGCAGGTAGAACTGACGGCCGTCAATCTCCCGCTCGCCGTCGGTCATCACCTCCGCCGGGCAGTCATGGAGGAACACCAGGTCGAGATCGGAGCTGTAGCCCAGCTCCCAACCGCCGAGCTTACCGTAGCCGACGACGGCGAAGCCGCGCCCCTGGCGATCGTGCAGATGGGTCGGCAGGCCGTAGCGAGCCACCATCTGCCCCCATGCCTGCTGCACCACCGCGTCGAGGATCGCTTCGGCAAGCCAGGTTAAATGGTCGCTGACCTTCATCACCGGCAGGGTGCCGGCGATATCCGCCGCCGCGATATGCAGCTGCTGCGCCTGCTTGAACTGGCGCAACGCCTCCAGCTGCTGCTCTTCATCCTCTTCCGGCACCCGCAGCAGATACTGACGCAGCTCGTCGCGATAGGCATCGGTCGCCGTCGGCTGATAGAGGGTGTTGGGATCCAGCAGCTCATCCAGCAGCAGCGGGTGGCGCGCCAGCTGGCTGGCGACCATCGGCGATGCCGCGCAGAGCGTAATCAGGTGTTTCAGCGCGCCGGGGAATTCGCTCAGCAGTTCAAGATAGGTGGTGCGGGTGACGATCCCGGTCAACAGCGGCGTGATCCGCGCCAGAGGCAGCGGCGCATCGGCGCGCGAGCAGATTTCGCTCAGCAGATGCGGCATCAGCTGATCCAGCACCTGGCGGCCGCGCGGGCCGATGGTGCGCCGATCCAGCTCTTTGCGGAAATCGGCAATCAGCGCCAGCACGCTGCGGCGGTCGGCGTCGTTTAAATGCGCCAGCGCCGGACTGGCGTCATCTTCTTCCAGCGCATCCTGCCACAGCTCGCGCCAGTACTCGGCCAGCTGCTCATCTGGCGACTGAGCCTCGTCATCGCCGATCAGTTCATTAAACACCCGCCGTACGTTGGCCATATGGTTCGCCAGCTGCGCGCTCAGCGTCTCCCAGTCATCGGTATGCATCCCCCACGCCAGTCTGGCGCGGTTCAGTTCATCCTGCGGCAGGGTCTGGGTCTGTTCATCGTTGATACTTTGCAGCAGGTTTTCCAGCCGGCGCAGGAACAGATAGGCCGCGCGCAGCAGCGTCGCGTCGCCTTCCGGCAGCAGATGCAGCTCATCAATCGCCGCCAGTGTCGGCAATAACGCGCGCTGCTGCAGCGCAGGTTCGCGACCGCCGCGGATCAGCTGAAAGACCTGAACGATAAATTCAATTTCACGAATGCCGCCGGCGCCGAGCTTGATGTTGTCTTTCAGCCCGCGACGCCGCACTTCACGGGCGATCATGCCTTTCATGTTACGCAGCGACTGGATCACGCTGAAGTCGATATAGCGGCGGAAGACGAAGGGGCGAAGCATCGCGCGCAGTTCGCTGGCGTAGGCGCCGTCGTTATCGCCCATGATCCGCGCTTTCACCATCGCGTAGCGTTCCCAGTCCCGCCCCTGCTCCTGGTAATAATCTTCCAGCGCCGCAAAGCTGAGCACCAGCGGCCCGCTGTCGCCAAACGGCCGCAGGCGCATGTCCACCCGATAAACAAAGCCGTCCTGCGTCGGCTGGTCGAGCGCCTTGATAAGCCGCTGCCCCAGGCGGGTAAAGAACTGGGCGTTATCCAGCTCGCGGCGGCCGCCGCGGGTGGCGCCATGCTCCGGCCAGGCAAAGATCAGATCGATATCGGAAGAGAAGTTCAGCTCGCCGCCGCCCAGCTTTCCCATCCCGAGGATCAGCAGCGGCTGCGGCTGACCCTCGGCGTTGCATGGCGTTCCCCACTCTTTACAGCAGGCGGCGTACAGCCAGTCGCGGGCGGCGACAATCAGGGTCTCCGCCAGGACGCTCAGCTGCTGCAGCGTCTCTTCTTCGCGCACCAGCGACAACGCCTGCGCCCAGGCGATGCGGACCATCATCTGGCGGCGGAAGAGACGCAGCTCTCGCATCAACCCCGCTTCGTCAGTGACGGCCTGCAGGCGCTCCTGCAGCCAGGCTTCGTAATGCCGCCACTCTTCCGCCGCCGGCGCGGAGTCCGCAAGCTCATTCAGCCAGCCCGGCTGAGCGATCACACTCTGTTCGACAAAATCGCTGAACGCCATCACCGACCTGGCCTGTGGGCTCAGTTCGGCAACGGGAAAATCCGCTGGCAGACGGTCAGCGACCGTCTGCCAGTGCTGCTGTAACTGCGGAGAAAGCGGCATCATAAGGGCTCCCTGGCCTGTAATTATCGTTTTCCACTATGCAGCCAGAACGGCTCGGCAGCCAGCGCCTGGCGACGGAAATATTCAAACACGCTGCGGTCGTCATGCTCTATCGCACGCTGAAGTTCCTGCCAGTTCTCCAGCCAGGGCGCGACGGCGTCGCCATAGGCGCCCGCCAGCAGCTGGACGCTGTCGATGTCGCGGGACAGCTTCGGCAACTGGTCAGCGGCATCTTCTACCGCCAGATGCTGCACGGCGCTGCGCAGCTCGGCCGCCACCCGCGAGAGGTGAATATCGGCAAACCGTTTGAACGATCCGGCTATTTTTTTCTCTCCCGCCTCGTTGAGGAACGGACGCCACCCGCGCTGGACCAGCCATTCGGTCAGGGCCAGTTTGGCGCCAACGACCTCGGTGCGGAATAACGCTTCGTCGGCGGTGTCCGCAGCCAGCAGAACGGCGTCGGCGTCGTTCAGCAACGCGCGGAGGTGGGTGGTCGCCTTACGCGGCACGATGCCGCCGAACAGCACGAGGGCATGGCGCACGCGGGCTATCGCCAGCAGAATTTCCGCTTTGGCTTTTGCGTTGCCGCGCAGCCAGATCTCGTCGTGATACAGCCAATGCGCCAGGGCGCTCTCCAGCGCCGCCTCCAGCCCCTGCTCCACGCTGGCCTTCGCTGCCACCGGCAGCACCGCCAGCCGGGTCACCGGACGCTCATTGTTACCTTGCGCCAGATGATACCCGCGCGCGGCTTTGCTCAGGCTCCCCTGACGCAGGACGCCGCTCTCCAGCAAACGATGCGCGAGGCGCAGCAGATCGGCGGTCTCCCCGGCGAGCAGCTCCAGCTCCAGTTCGCAGATCGGCTCCTGATGTTCGCCCGCCTTCACTTCGCCGCGATCGAGGGCAATCTCAATCTCACTCTTTCCTTCCTGGATCACCCAGCGTTCACGGGCAAAATCGGTGCTGAACAGCGGCTGGACGTGCTCCGCCAGCGCGGCCGGAAGTTCCCCTTGCGGCCAGACCTCCGCCGGCAGGCGCTCAAGCGCCAGCTCCGGTTTATCCAGTGGAATATTATATTCCGGGCGCTGGTGCAGGCCGCCGACCACCCGACCGGCGATTTTCAGCGTCATCTCATAACGCCCCTGATCGCCGCGGATGCGCAGCCCCATATCGTGACGACGCAGCCAGTTATCGGCGGTTTCGTAATAAATGTTCAGCAACTGGCCCGCGGGCGTATGTTTCGCCTCGAGCGCATTGAGCTGCTCGCGCAGCGTCTCTACCCCATCCTGAGCGACGATAAACTTGAGTTCGATTTCTTGAGCCATGACTGAATTCTTCCGCTTCTGTGCTGCGCCGACAAATTGCGGCGAACTTACGACAATATTTTTTGTCAGTAGATAGTATTTTGCGGTGAATCGCCATGCAACGCGCTTTTTGCCGGGCCACCTCCTGGATGATTCCGATTGTGGCGGAAAACTTTGCGTCGCTCTGGCGATGCCTCTACTATCGTTCCACTTTTTATGACCAAACGATGACCTGATGCCAAAATTACGCCTGATTACTTTTACTTTGCTCGCGCTTAGCGCCGCCACGGCGGTTCACGCAGAAGAAAAGCGCTACGTTTCCGATGAGCTGAACACCTGGGTTCGCAGCGGCCCGGGCGATAATTATCGTCTGGTCGGCACCATCAACGCCGGGGAAGAAGTGTCGGTACTGCAAACGAACGACAGCACCAGTTACGCGCAAATTCGCGATAGCAACGGCCGTACCGCCTGGATCCCGCTGAAAGAGCTGAGCAACGAGCCCAGCCTGCGCACCCGCGTCCCGGATCTGGAAAACCAGGTCAAAACGCTGACCGATAAGCTGAATAACATCGATGCCACCTGGAACCAGCGCACGGCGGATATGCAGAAGAAAGTCGCCGGCAGCGACAGCGTGATTAACGCGCTGAAGGACGAGAATCAAAAGTTGAAAAACGAGCTGGTTGTCGCGCAGAAGAAGGTGAATGCGGCAAATCTGCAGCTTGATGATAAACAGCGCACCATTATCATGCAGTGGTTTATGTACGGCGGCGGTGTGCTGGGCGTCGGTCTGCTGCTCGGTCTGGTGCTGCCGCATCTGGTGCCAAGCCGCAAACGTAAAGACCGGTGGATGAACTAATTCGTCTTCTCTGCCAGACTTACGTATCATCTTGCGAAAAACGGATACGGGAGAATCAGGCGTGAAGAGTTATCTGGTCGGTGGCGCGGTGCGTGACGCGCTGTTAGGGCTGCCGGTCAAAGACCGAGACTGGGTGGTGGTGGGCGCCACCCCGCAACAGATGCTAGACGCGGGCTATCAACAGGTAGGCCGCGATTTTCCCGTGTTCCTCCATCCGCAAAGCCGGGAAGAGTATGCCCTGGCCCGCACCGAGCGCAAATCCGGCGCGGGCTATACCGGTTTTACCTGCTATGCCGCCCCGGACGTCACCCTCGAAGCCGATCTGCTGCGCCGCGACCTGACGGTCAACGCCCTCGCCCAGGATGCCGACGGCGCAATTATCGACCCCTACGGCGGACAGAACGATCTCCGTCAGCGCCTGCTGCGCCATGTCTCTCCCGCGTTTAGTGAAGATCCGCTGCGCGTGCTGCGCGTCGCGCGCTTTGCCGCCCGCTACGCCCACCTCGGTTTTCGCATTGCCGAAGAGACCCAGGCCCTGATGGCCGCGATGGTTGAGGCCGGCGAGCTGGCGCATTTAACGCCGGAGCGGGTGTGGAAGGAGACGGAAAGCGCATTAACTACTCGCAACCCGCAGGTCTTTTTCCAGACGCTGCGCGACTGTCAGGCTCTCAAGGTGCTGTTCCCGGAGATTGACGCCCTGTACGGCGTGCCGGCCCCGGCGAAATGGCATCCGGAAATCGACACCGGCCTGCACACCCTGATGACCGTCACGATGGCCGCGATGCTGTCGCCGGATGTCGACGTACGTTTCGCCACCCTGTGCCATGACCTCGGCAAAGGGCTGACGCCGAAGGCGCTCTGGCCGCGTCACCACGGCCATGGTCCAGCGGGAGTCAAGCTGGTGGAGCAGCTCTGCGCGCGTCTGCGGGTGCCGAACGATATCCGCGATCTCGCGAAACTGGTGGCGGAGTACCATGACCTAATCCACACCCTGCCGATTCTGCAGCCGAAAACCCTCGTCAAACTCTTCGACAACATTGACGCGTGGCGCAAACCGCAGCGCGTGCAGCAGATCGCGCTCACCAGCGAAGCCGACGTCCGCGGACGCACCGGTTTCGAGGCCAGCGATTACCCGCAGGGGCGCCTGCTGCTGGAGGCCTGGGAAGTGGCGCAGTCGGTCTCCACTAAAGAGGTCGTGGCGGCGGGCTTTAAAGGGGCGGAAATTCGCGAGGAGCTGACGCGGCGGAGAATTGCGGCGGTAGCGCAGTGGAAGGAACAGCGTTGCCCCCAGCCGCAAGGCTGAGGGCGCAGGCCTTAGAAGAAGACCACGTACACCGCTGCCGCGACGATAAAGCGGTAGATAGCGAACGGAATGAACGAGATCCGTTTGATCAGCTGCAGGAAGGTTTTAATCGCAATCAGCGCCACGATAAACGCCATCACGAAGCCGACGGCGAACATCGGGACATCGCCCATGTTCAGGAAGCCGATGCTCTTGTAGACGTCCAGCACGGTGGCGCCCATCATCATCGGTACCGCCAGCAGGAAAGAGAACTCCGAGGCCGCATAGCGGCTGACGCCCATCAGCATGCCGCCGGAGATAGTCGCCCCCGAGCGGGAGAAACCTGGCCACAGCGCCAGGCACTGAAAGCAGCCGATGACGAACGCCTGACGGTAGGTCATATCGTCAATCCCGACCGCGCGCGGCTGTTTCGGCTTCAGCACTTCCGCTGCAATCAGCAATACGCCGCCGACAATCAGGGCGTACATCACGTTCACCGGGTTAAACAAGGATTTAATGGTGTCATGGAAAATCAGCCCCATCACCACCGCGGGGATCATGCCGAGAAGGATATGGATAAGCGACAAACGGCCGCTGCCCTGGCCTTCATGCGCCGGCGGTTTCCCGAAATGGATGCCGATCAGGCCGAACAGGCGACGCCAGAACATCACCACCACGGCGAGTATCGAACCTAACTGAATCACCACTTCAAAGGTATTTGCGGTATCACCTTCAAACCCCAGCAGGTGACCAACAATAATCATATGACCGGTACTGGAAACAGGTAAAAACTCTGTCAAACCCTCAACCACACCCAATATTGCCGCCACCAGCAGCGAGTGTATATCGCTCATCCAATTAAACCCTTTAAAAAAGTAAAATGAAAAAAACCAGGAACACGGTATCGTTCAACAGGCACAACCCGGCTGCCAGAGCGCGCGTAATCCGCAGCGTACAGGAAGTACACACGGATTCGTCCACCGTTCTGGAAGGACATCGCCAGTAAAATTGCCTGATGACCGGATGCTATGACCGGTATAAACGCAATTTGTTTAACAAGTATGACCTGAAAAGTTTTGTTTCAGATTAAGGCCACGTTCAATAATCACCCCGACGTTTGCCGCGCGAGCCACGGCGCCAGGTTTGCTGACTTTTATGCGCACCCATGGCGACTGGAATGTTTCCAGCAGCAGGTCGGCCACCTCTTCCGCCACCCGCTCCACTAACGCAAATTTTCCCCCCTCCACATGCGCGATCACGCGCTCGCTGATATCAGCATAGCTGAGGCAATCGCTGACATCATCGCTGGCGGCCGCCTTGCGGTTATCCCATGCAATTTCGATATCGAACACCAGCTTCTGCTCAATGGTTTGTTCCCAGTCATAAACACCAATGGTGGTGATTACCGAAAGTTGCTCTATAAATACAATATCCATCACGCCCTGCCTGCTTTTTAGCTAAACCGGATACCACTTCCGGCGAATTATGCGTATTATCCACAGATGCAGAGAATACAACGACATTTTCAAAACGGAACAGCGTTATGAGTGCAATCGCGCCTGGACTGGTACTCCTCGCCTACCTCTGCGGCTCCATTTCCAGCGCCATTCTGGTATGTCGCCTTGCTGGCCTGCCCGACCCACGCGACAGCGGCTCAGGCAACCCCGGGGCCACTAACGTACTACGAATTGGCGGAAAAGGGGCGGCCGTAGCGGTACTTATTTTTGATGTGCTGAAGGGCATGCTCCCGGTGTGGGGCGCCTGGGCGCTGGGCCTTACGCCGTTCTGGCTGGGGTTAGTGGCGATTGCCGCCTGCGTGGGCCATATCTGGCCAGTCTTCTTTCATTTCCGCGGCGGTAAAGGCGTCGCCACGGCCTTCGGCGCTATCGCCCCCATCGGGCTCGATCTCACCGGGGTGATGGCCGGGACCTGGCTGCTGACCATCCTGCTCAGCGGCTACTCTTCCCTGGGCGCTATCGTCAGCGCGCTGATCGCCCCGTTCTACGTCTGGTGGTTCAAACCGCAGTATACCTTTCCGGTGTCGATGCTCTCCTGCCTGATCCTCCTGCGCCATCACGACAACATTCAGCGTCTGTGGCGTCGCCAGGAGAGCAAAATCTGGACCCGCGTGAAGAAGAAAAAAACGCCAGAGCAGAAGTAATCTCCCCTCCCGGCTCCGCCAGCCGGGGAACTCTCCTGCGCTAATCGCGCCTTTCACCCGCCCTTTTACGCTTCCTCGCCATCAAAGGCGATCATCGCCACATCCTCCTTTTGTAACAATACGTTAGCAGCATGGAAAGGCAAAAGTTGCGCTGGCGGCTGGCGGCGCGGCGCAACCCGATCCGCCGCCTTTTCCGCCGCGCCCAGGCTGCGGATCAGGATATTGACGGCAAAGATTATCCGGGTGAATAATCCGGAGCGGTTATGCCGCTTTCCCCTCGCGCCCGTCGCGACGCTCCGGGTTACGGATGACATAAGCGTTTCGTATGACCGGGATAAACTCCCGCCGATCAATACTCATTGCTGCTGTTTTATCTTGATTTTGCAGGGGCGCAACATTGCACGGCACCGTGTTACCACCACTCAAAAAAGGCTGGCAGGCCACGCTGGATCTCCGCTTTCAGCAGGCCGGCGGCAAGACCGTTCTCGCCAGCGCCCAACACGTCGGCCCGCTGACCGTCCAGCGCCCGTTTTACCCGGAAGAAGAGACCTGTCACCTCTATCTGCTTCACCCGCCCGGCGGCATCGTCGGCGGTGATGAGCTGACAATTAGCGCGCACCTTGCCCCCGGCTGCCATACGCTGATAACCATGCCTGGCGCCAGCAAGTTTTACCGCAGCAGCGGCGCGCAAGCGCTAGTTCGCCAGCAGTTGACCCTTGCCCCGCAGGCAACCCTGGAGTGGCTCCCGCAGGATGCCATCTTCTTTCCCGGGGCCAATGCCCGGCTGTTCACTACCTTTCATCTTTGCGCCTCCAGCAGGCTGCTGGCCTGGGATCTGCTCTGCCTTGGCCGCCCGGTGATTGGCGAAACCTTCAGCCACGGCACCCTCAGCAACCGGCTGGAGGTATGGGTGGACGATGAGCCGCTGCTGGTCGAGCGCCTGCAGCTGCAGGAGGGAGAGCTCTCCAGCGTCGCCGAACGTCCCTGGGTCGGCACTTTGCTGTGCTATCCCGCTACCGATGCCCTGCTCGACGGGGTGCGCGACGCGCTGGCGCCGCTCGGCCTCTACGCCGGCGCCAGCCTGACCGACCGCCTGCTGACGGTGCGTTTCCTCAGTGACGATAATCTGATTTGCCAGCGGGTGATGCGCGACGTATGGCAGTTTCTGCGCCCTCATCTCACCGGTAAATCTCCCGTACTTCCCCGAATCTGGCTGACTTAAGAGAACGTTATGGAACTGACCCCCCGAGAAAAAGACAAGCTGTTGCTGTTTACCGCCGCGCTGGTGGCGGAGCGTCGCCTGGCCCGCGGCCTGAAGCTCAACTATCCGGAGTCCGTGGCCCTGATCAGCGCCTTTATTATGGAAGGCGCTCGGGACGGCAAAAGCGTGGCCTCGCTGATGGAGGAAGGCCGTCATGTCCTGACCCGCGAGCAGGTGATGGAGGGCGTCCCGGAAATGATCCCGGATATCCAGGTCGAAGCCACCTTCCCGGACGGCTCGAAGCTGGTCACCGTTCACAACCCGATTATCTGAGGTAGCGCCATGATCCCCGGTGAATATCACGTTAAGCCCGGTCAGATAGCCCTGAATACCGGCCGGGCAACCTGTCGCGTGGTCGTTGAGAACCACGGCGATCGGCCGATTCAGGTCGGTTCGCACTACCATTTCGCCGAGGTTAACCCGGCGCTGAAGTTCGACCGTCAGCAGGCCGCCGGCTATCGCCTGAATATCCCGGCGGGCACGGCGGTACGCTTTGAACCCGGCCAGAAACGCGAGGTCGAGCTGGTGGCCTTCGCCGGTCACCGCGCCGTCTTCGGCTTCCGCGGCGAGGTCATGGGCCCTCTGGAGGTAAACGATGAGTAATATTTCACGCCAGGCCTATGCCGATATGTTCGGCCCCACCGTCGGCGACAAGGTGCGCCTGGCGGATACCGAGCTGTGGATCGAGGTGGAGGACGATTTGACCACCTACGGGGAAGAGGTCAAATTCGGCGGCGGCAAAGTGATCCGCGACGGCATGGGCCAGGGGCAGATGCTGGCCGCCGACTGTGTCGACCTGGTGCTCACCAACGCGTTGATCGTCGATCACTGGGGGATCGTTAAGGCCGATATCGGCGTGAAGGACGGCCGGATCTTCGCCATCGGCAAAGCCGGCAACCCCGACATCCAGCCCAACGTCACCATCCCCATCGGTGCCGCGACGGAAGTGATTGCCGCCGAAGGAAAAATTGTCACCGCCGGCGGGATCGATACCCATATTCACTGGATCTGTCCGCAGCAGGCGGAAGAGGCGCTGGTCTCCGGCGTGACCACCATGGTCGGCGGCGGCACCGGCCCGGCCGCGGGCACCCATGCCACCACCTGCACCCCGGGCCCGTGGTATATCTCACGCATGCTGCAGGCGGCCGACAGCCTGCCGGTCAATATCGGCCTGCTGGGCAAGGGCAACGTTTCTCAGCCGGATGCCCTTCGCGAGCAGGTGGCGGCGGGCGTTATTGGCCTGAAGATCCATGAGGACTGGGGCGCCACCCCGGCGGCGATCGACTGTGCGTTAACCGTCGCCGATGAAATGGACATCCAGGTCGCCCTGCACAGCGACACCCTGAATGAATCCGGATTTGTGGAAGACACCCTCGCCGCCATCGGCGGGCGCACCATCCACACCTTCCATACCGAAGGGGCCGGCGGCGGCCATGCGCCGGACATCATCACCGCCTGCGCCCACCCGAACATTTTGCCGTCGTCCACCAACCCAACGCTGCCCTACACCCTCAACACCATCGATGAACATCTCGATATGCTGATGGTCTGCCACCATCTGGACCCGGACATCGCTGAGGACGTGGCCTTTGCCGAGTCGCGCATTCGCCGGGAAACCATCGCTGCGGAAGACGTGCTGCACGATCTCGGCGCCTTCTCGCTCACCTCCTCCGATTCGCAGGCCATGGGCCGCGTCGGAGAAGTGATTCTCCGCACCTGGCAGGTGGCGCATCGCATGAAGGTGCAGCGCGGAGCGCTGGCGGAGGAGACCGGGGATAACGACAACTTCCGCGTGAAGCGCTACATCGCCAAATACACCATCAACCCGGCGCTGACCCACGGCATCGCACACGAAGTCGGATCCATTGAGGTGGGTAAGCTGGCTGACCTCGTGGTCTGGTCACCAGCCTTCTTCGGCGTGAAACCGGCCACCGTGATCAAAGGCGGCATGATCGCCATCGCGCCGATGGGCGATATCAATGCCTCTATTCCGACCCCGCAGCCGGTGCACTACCGCCCGATGTTTGGCGCGCTGGGCAGCGCCCGCCATCACTGCCGCCTCACCTTCCTGTCGCAGGCGGCGGCAGCCAATGGCGTTGCCGGGCGGCTGAACCTGCGCAGCGCGATCGCCGTGGTGAAAGGCTGCCGTACGGTGCAGAAAGCCGACATGGTGCACAACAGCCTGCAGCCTAACATCACCGTCGACGCCCAGACCTATGAGGTGCGGGTGGATGGCGAACTTATCACCAGCGAGCCGGCAGACGTTCTGCCGATGGCGCAACGATATTTTCTGTTTTAAGGAGAGCGGATGCTTTATTTAACTCAACGTCTGGAGATCCCCGCCGCCGCGACCGCCAGCGTTACGCTGCCGATTGATGTTCGCGTCAAAAGCCGGGTTAAGGTCACCCTCAACGATGGCCGGGAAGCCGGCCTGCTGCTGCCCCGCGGCCTGCTGCTGCGCGGCGGCGATGTGCTCAGCAACGAAGAAGGCACCGAGTTTGTGCAGGTGATTGCCGCTGATGAAGGGGTGTCGGTAGTGCGCTGCGACGATCCCTTTATGCTGGCGAAGGCCTGCTACCACCTCGGCAACCGTCACGTGCCGCTGCAGATTATGCCGGGCGAGCTGCGCTACCATCACGATCACGTGCTGGACGATATGCTGCGCCAGTTCGGCCTGACGGTGACCTTTGGCCAGCTGCCGTTCGAGCCGGAAGCCGGCGCTTACGCCAGCGAGAGCCACGGTCATCATCATGCTCATCATGACCACCACGCTCACAGCCACTAGCATGTCGACAGCGGAACAACGCCTGCGGCTGATGCAGCTGGCCAGCAGCAACCTGCCGGTAGGGGGTTACAGCTGGTCCCAGGGGCTGGAGTGGGCTGTGGAAGCCGGCTGGGTGCCGGACGTCGCGGCCTTCGAGCGCTGGCAGCGACGCCAGATGACGGAAGGCTTTTTTACCGTTGACCTGCCGCTGTTCGCCCGCCTGTACCGCGCCTGCGAACAAGGCGATATCGCTGCGGCCCAGCGCTGGACCGCCTATCTGCTGGCCTGCCGGGAAACTCGTGAACTGCGGGAGGAAGAGCGCAACCGCGGCGCGGCGTTTGCCCGTCTGCTGAGCGACTGGCAGCCGGACTGTCCGCCGCCGTGGCGCTCCCTGTGCCAGCAAAGCCAGCTCGCCGGGATGGCCTGGCTCGGCGTGCGCTGGCGTATCGCCCTGCCCGAGATGACCCTCAGCCTGGGCTACAGCTGGATTGAGAGCGCCGTGATGGCCGGCGTCAAGCTGGTCCCCTTCGGCCAGCAGGCCGCCCAGCAGCTGATTTTACGTCTTTGTGACCACTACGCGGCCGAGATGCCCCGCGCGCTGGCCACGCCGGACGGCGATATCGGATCGGCCACCCCGCTCGCCGCCATCGCCTCTGCCCGGCATGAAACCCAATACTCTCGATTATTCCGTTCCTAGGAGAAGCCATGAACTCTTATAAACACCCGCTGCGCGTCGGCGTCGGCGGCCCGGTCGGCTCCGGTAAAACCGCTCTGCTGGAAGCACTGTGTAAAGCGATGCGCGATACCTGGCAGCTGGCGGTGGTCACTAACGACATCTATACCAAAGAAGATCAGCGCATCCTCACCGAAGCGGGCGCGCTGGCGCCTGAACGCATCGTCGGTGTGGAAACCGGCGGCTGCCCGCATACGGCGATCCGCGAAGATGCCTCAATGAACCTCGCCGCCGTGGAAGCGCTGAGTGAAAAGTTCGGTAACCTCGACCTTATCTTCGTGGAAAGCGGCGGCGATAACCTGAGCGCCACCTTCAGCCCAGAGCTGGCGGATCTGACCATCTACGTCATCGATGTGGCCGAAGGGGAGAAGATCCCGCGCAAAGGCGGACCGGGGATCACCAAATCCGATTTCCTGGTGATCAATAAAACCGACCTTGCCCCCTATGTGGGCGCGTCGCTGGAGGTGATGGCGAGCGATACCCAGCGTATGCGCGGCGATCGCCCATGGACCTTCACCAATCTGAAGCAGGGCGACGGCCTGAGCACCATTATCGCCTTCCTCGAAGACAAAGGCATGCTTGGCAAATAGGCCTGTTGCACCAGCCGGGCGCAAGCGCGTCCGGATGGTGCAGCCTCTGCTCTCTCTTTATATCATCCTGCCTCCACCTCCGCGCCACGCCTGCCCTGCAATATGGCATAAGGTTTGCTAATTCAAGTCATGCCTAACCATTAAGGAATGACTATGTCATCACTGGATCTTAACCCTGAATTACCCGCGACAACGCGGACTTCCGGCTCCCGGGAAACCTTAGAAGATTACACCTTACGTTACGCCCCGCTGAGCTTTCGCCGCTGGGGTCCGGGCGTCGTCGCTGTCACCGCGCTGGGCGGCATCGCCTATCTGGCCGACTTTTCCATCGGCGCCAGCATCGGTATGGCCTGGGGCACCAGCAACGCCATCTATTCGATCCTGGTGGCGGCGCTGGTGATCTTCCTCACCGGCATTCCGCTGGCGATCACCGCCGCGCGCTACAACATTGACCTTGACCTGATCACCCGCAGCGCCGGCTTCGGCTATTTCGGCTCGGTGATCACCAGCATTATTTTTGCCGGCTTCACCTTTATCTTCTTCGCCCTCGAAGGCTCGATCATGGCCCAGGGCCTGCTGGTGGGCCTCGGGATCCCGCTGTGGATGGGATATCTGATCGCCACCCTGATGGTGCTCCCGCTGGTGGTCTATGGCATGAAAGCCCTGACCCGCCTGCAGGTGTGGACCACGCCGCTGTGGCTGGTGCTGATGGTGGTGCCGGTGGTGTGGCTGATTGTCAAAGATCCGCAGCTGGTGGACGGCTTCCTGCATTTCGCCGGTAAAAACAGCGCGTCGACGGTGGACATTACCGCCATCATGCTCGGCGCCGGGGTATGCCTGTCGCTGATCATGCAGATTGGCGAGCAAATTGATTACCTGCGCTTTATGCCGCCTAAGACCGCGGAGAATCGTAAAAGCTGGTGGCTGGCGGTCTTTTCCGCCGGCCCGGGCTGGGTGGTGTTAGGGGCGATCAAACAGATCATCGGCGCCTTCCTCGGCTTCTATCTGTTGACCCGTTTCCCGGCGGTGCACAATACCGAACCGGTGCAGCAGTTCGTCAGCGTCTTCGATAACCTGGTGCCCGGCTGGCTGGCCCTGACGCTGGCGGTGGTGCTGGTGGTGATCTCGCAGATCAAAATTAACGTCACCAATGCCTACTCCGGCTCGCTGGCGTGGACCAGCGCCTGGACCCGCACCACCAAACGCTATCCGGGACGGATTATTTTTGTGGTGGTCAACCTGGCGATTGCCCTGGCACTGATGGAGGGCGATATGTTCAGCGCCCTGTCGTGGATCCTCGGCTTTTACTCCAACTTCGCCATCGCCTGGGTCGTGGTGGTGGCGACCGACATCACCTTTAATAAAGGCTTGCTCAAGCTGGCGCCGGCGCAGCCGGAGTATCGTCGCGGCATGATCTACAACGTTAACCCGGTGGGCGTGGTCTCCTTTGGTCTGGCCGCCGGGCTGTCGATCTGCGCCTTCTTCGGTCTGCTGGGGGCGACGCTGGCGCCGTTCTCGCCGCTGATTGCGCTGGTCGTTGCCTTTGTCATGACCCCGCTGATGGGGCTCCTTACCCGCGGGCGCTACTATATTAAGCAGGTGGATGACGGCATCGCCGAGCCGCGCTATGACGCGGCGGGAAATGCCTCCACCACCGTGTATCAATGCGTTAGCTGTGAGGAAGAGTACGAGCGCCCGGACGTGATGCACTCGCACAAGCATCAGGGAGCCATCTGCTCGCTGTGTAAAAGTATGGAGTAGTCAGGAAGGCAGGCCGACGTGACGTCGGCCTGTTTCAGGATGCGTTAGGCGGCAGGCAGCTCGGCCAGCGGCCAGCGCGGGCGAACCGTCACGCCGAGCTCGGCTTTGGCGCCGGTTTGCAGACGCACCATGCCGGCGTAGGCGATCATCGCGCCGTTGTCAGTACAGAACTCAGGGCGGGCGTAGAACACCTCGCCGCCGCGTTTTTGCATCATCTCCGCCAGCTTCGCCCGCAGGGTACGGTTGGCGCTCACGCCTCCCGCCATCACCAGACGCTTAAAGCCGGTTTGCTCCAGCGCGCGGCGACATTTAATCATTAGTGTATCGACGACCGCATCCTCAAACGCCCGGGCGATGTCGGCGCGGGTTTGCTCATCGTCGCCGTTGCTGCGAATGGTGTTGGCGGCGAAGGTCTTCAGGCCGGAGAAGCTGAAGTCCAGCCCCGGACGGTCGGTCATCGGCCGCGGGAAGACAAAGCGGCCTTCGGTGCCCTGGGACGCCATTTTCGACAGCATCGGCCCGCCGGGATAATCCAGTCCCAGCAGCTTCGCCGTCTTATCAAAGGCTTCGCCCGCCGCATCGTCAATCGACTCGCCCAGCAGTTCATACTGACCAATACCGGTGACGCTAATCAACTGGGTGTGGCCGCCGGAAACCAGCAGCGCGACGAACGGGAACGCCGGCGGATTATCTTCCAGCATCGGCGCCAGCAGATGCCCTTCCATATGGTGTACCGGGATCGCCGGCACGTTCCAGGCGAAGGCCAGCGCCCGGCCAACGGTCGCCCCGACCAGCAGCGCGCCGACCAGGCCTGGACCCGCCGTATAGGCGACGGCGTCGATATCTTTCGCCGTCAGACCGGCTTCTTTCAGCGCCGCCTGGATCAGCGGCACCGTTTTGCGCACGTGGTCGCGCGATGCCAGCTCTGGCACCACGCCGCCGTAATCCGCATGCAGTTTCACCTGACTATACAATTGGTTGGCTAACAGACCTTGCAGGTCGTCATAAATCGCGATGCCGGTTTCATCGCAGGATGTTTCAATGCCCAGTACACGCATGAGTTGTTTTACCTCGCTTCAATACCGCGCAGTGTAGGTCCAATGACCGGCGATGTAAAACTTTGCTCACCCCTGGTGCTCTCTTCGTGTATACTCCTCACCCTTATAAAAGTCCCTTTCAAAAAAGGCGCCGGTGCTTTACAAAGCAGCAGTAGTTGCAGTAAAATTCCGCACCATTTTGAAATAAGCTGGCATTGCGGCCAGCGGCAAACCGAATTAATCAAAGGTGAGAGGCACATGCCGGTAATTAAAGTACGTGAAAACGAGCCGTTCGACGTAGCTCTGCGTCGCTTCAAGCGTTCCTGCGAAAAAGCAGGTGTTCTGGCGGAAGTTCGTCGTCGTGAGTTCTATGAAAAACCGACTACCGAACGTAAGCGCGCTAAAGCTTCTGCAGTGAAACGTCACGCGAAGAAACTGGCTCGCGAAAACGCACGCCGTACTCGTCTGTACTAATCTGTTGAGAGCGACGCTCTCAATTCAGACCGAGTTGTAGTTGTAAGGCCGTGCTTCCGAAAGGAATGCGCGGCTTATTTTCGTTTATAGTCATCAGAAATAACGGGGCTTATGGCTGGACGAATTCCACGTGTATTTATTAGCGATCTGCTTGCCAGAACCGACATCGTCGATCTGATCGATGCGCGGGTAAAGCTGAAAAAGCAGGGCAAAAATTTTCACGCGTGCTGTCCGTTCCATAACGAAAAAACCCCCTCTTTCACCGTCAACGGTGAAAAACAGTTTTACCACTGCTTCGGCTGCGGGGCGCACGGCAATGCTATCGACTTCCTGATGAACTACGACAAGCTCGAGTTCGTGGAAACGGTCGAAGAGCTGGCCGCCATGCACAACCTCGAAGTGCCTTATGAAGCAGGCAACGGACCCAGCCAGATAGAGCGCCATCAACGGCAGAACCTCTACCAGTTACTGGATGGTCTGAATGCGTTTTATCAACAGTCTCTGATGCAGCCCGCCGCCGATCCTGCGCGCCAGTACCTGGCGAAACGGGGGTTAAGCAGCGAGGTGATTACGCGCTTTGCCATCGGCTATGCTCCCCCAGGTTGGGATAACGTTTTAAAACGGTTTGGCGGCAATCAGGAAAACCGCCAGTCGCTTATTGATGCCGGCATGCTGGTCACCAACGATCAGGGACGCAGTTACGACCGCTTCCGCGAACGGGTGATGTTCCCCATCCGCGATAAGCGAGGCCGGGTGATTGGGTTTGGCGGACGGGTGCTGGGCGATGCCCTGCCGAAGTATCTGAACTCCCCGGAAACCGACATATTCCATAAAGGCCGCCAGCTGTATGGCCTGTATGAAGCGCAGCAGGATAACCCCGAACCACCGCGTTTGCTGGTTGTCGAAGGGTATATGGACGTCGTGGCGCTGGCGCAGTACGACATTAATTATGCCGTGGCCTCGCTGGGTACCTCGACCACGGCCGACCATATCCAGCTGCTGTTCCGGGTGACGAATAACGTCATCTGCTGCTACGACGGCGACCGGGCCGGCCGCGATGCCGCCTGGCGCGCGCTGGAGACGGCGCTGCCGTACATGACCGATGGTCGCCAGCTACGCTTTATGTTTCTGCCTGACGGCGAAGACCCGGATACGCTGGTGCGTAAAGAGGGCAAAGCGGCGTTCGAGGCGCGGATGGAGCAGGCTCAGCCGCTCTCCACGTTCTTGTTTAACAGCCTGCTGCCGCAGGTCGATCTGAGTACTCCGGACGGGCGCGCGCAGCTGAGCACGCTGGCGCTGCCGCTGATAACCCAGGTCCCGGGCGAAACGCTGCGCATCTATTTGCGTCAGGAGTTGGGCAATAAGCTGGGCATTTTAGATGACGCGCAGCTTGAACGATTAATGCCAAAACAGGCGGAAAATGGCGCGCCGCGTCCCGCACCGCAGCTAAAACGCACGACCATGCGTATACTGATAGGACTGCTGGTGCAAAACCCGGATCTGGCGCCGTTAGTCCCGCCGCTGGAGGGACTGGACTCGCGCAAAATGCCGGGGCTGAGCCTGTTCAGCGAACTGGTGAAGAGCTGTCTGGCGCAGCCTGGTCTGACAACCGGGCAACTTTTAGAGCAATATCGCGGCACAAAAGAGGCGGCAACCCTTGAAAAACTGTCGATGTGGGACGATATAGCAGATAAAGACATCGCTGAACAAACCTTCACCGACTCGCTCAACCATATGTTTGATTCACTGCTGGAACTGCGACAGGAAGAGTTGATAGCTCGCGATCGCACACACGGTTTAAGCAGTGAAGAACGCCGGGAGCTCTGGACCATCAGCCAGGAGCTGGCGAAAAAATAAATGACAGACAATATCCTTCACGTTGTATCAAAGCAGTAAGAAAACGCAGAACAACGTGAAGGAAAAGTATTTAACGGCTTAAGTGCCGAGTATCGATCGGGAAGCCCCCGACAGCCGCGCAGAGGCGCAGCGGCAATAATATAAGTACGCCCTCGCTTTAAATGTCGACAGCCCGTCTGCCGACACCAATCAAACGAATTAAGTGTGGATACCGTCTTATGGAGCAAAACCCGCAGTCACAGCTGAAGCTTCTTGTCCAACGTGGTAAGGAGCAAGGCTATCTGACCTATGCCGAGGTCAATGACCATCTGCCGGAAGATATCGTCGATTCCGATCAGATCGAAGACATCATCCAAATGATCAACGACATGGGTATTCAGGTGATGGAAGAAGCACCGGATGCCGATGATCTGATGCTTGCCGAAAACACCGCGGATGAAGATGCTGCCGAAGCCGCCGCGCAGGTGCTCTCCAGCGTGGAATCCGAAATCGGGCGCACGACCGACCCGGTGCGTATGTACATGCGTGAAATGGGTACCGTAGAGCTGCTGACCCGTGAAGGCGAAATTGACATCGCCAAACGCATCGAAGACGGCATCAATCAGGTGCAGTGCTCCGTTGCCGAATATCCGGAAGCGATCACCTACCTGCTTGAGCAGTACGACCGCGTTGAAGCGGAAGAAGCCCGTCTGTCCGATCTGATCACCGGTTTCGTCGATCCGAACGCCGAAGAAGATATGGCGCCAACCGCCACCCACGTTGGCTCCGAGCTGTCTCAGGAAGAGATGGATGACGACGAAGACGAAGACGAAGATGAAGACGCCGACGACAACAGCGATGACGACAACAGCATCGACCCAGAGCTGGCCCGTGAGAAATTCGCCGAGCTGCGTACCCAGTACGAGCTGACGCGCGACACCATCAAAGCCAAAGGTCGTAGCCATGCCGCCGCCCAGGAAGAGATCCTGAAGCTGTCTGAAGTCTTCAAGCAGTTCCGCCTGGTGCCGAAGCAGTTCGATTACCTGGTCAACAGCATGCGCAGCATGATGGATCGCGTTCGTACTCAGGAACGTATCATCATGAAGCTGTGCGTTGAGCAGTGCAAAATGCCGAAGAAAAACTTCATCACCCTGTTCACCGGCAACGAAACCAGCGAGACCTGGTTCAACGCCGCGGTGGCAATGAACAAGCCGTGGTCTGAGAAGCTGCTGGAAGTGAAAGAAGATGTGCAGCGCGGCCTGCAGAAGCTGCAGCAGATTGAAGAAGAGACCGGCCTGACCATCGAGCAGGTTAAAGATATCAATCGTCGCATGTCCATCGGCGAAGCGAAAGCCCGTCGTGCGAAGAAAGAGATGGTTGAAGCGAACCTGCGTCTGGTTATCTCTATCGCCAAGAAATACACCAACCGCGGTCTGCAGTTCCTCGACCTGATTCAGGAAGGCAACATCGGTCTGATGAAAGCGGTCGATAAGTTCGAATACCGTCGCGGCTACAAGTTCTCGACCTACGCCACCTGGTGGATCCGTCAGGCCATCACCCGCTCTATCGCGGATCAGGCGCGCACCATCCGTATTCCGGTGCATATGATTGAGACTATCAACAAGCTCAACCGTATCTCCCGTCAGATGCTGCAGGAGATGGGCCGTGAACCGACCCCGGAAGAGCTGGCTGAGCGTATGCTGATGCCGGAAGACAAAATCCGTAAAGTGCTGAAGATCGCCAAAGAGCCTATCTCCATGGAAACGCCGATCGGCGACGATGAAGATTCGCATCTGGGGGATTTCATCGAGGATACCACCCTCGAGCTGCCGCTGGATTCTGCGACCACCGAGAGCCTGCGCGCGGCAACGCATGACGTGCTGGCCGGCCTCACCGCTCGTGAAGCGAAAGTGCTGCGTATGCGTTTCGGTATCGACATGAACACCGACCACACGCTGGAAGAAGTGGGTAAACAGTTCGACGTTACCCGCGAACGTATCCGTCAGATCGAAGCGAAGGCGCTGCGTAAACTGCGCCACCCAAGCCGTTCTGAAGTGCTGCGTAGCTTCCTCGACGATTAATCGTCGCGGGGCATCGTCTACAGCCTGTTAAAAAGCTCCCTGCGGGGAGCTTTTTTTATGGCGTTCAGGTGGCCATCCCGGGAAAGTCGCCTCTCTCCGCTACTGGCCGCGGGTTGCCAGGGCATCGTCCAGTTCACGATAGGCCGCCACCAGCTTATCGAGCGTCGCCCGGTTTAAGCCGCTGGGATTAGGCAGCACCCACACCTGGGTCGTCCCGATGGTCATAGCCTGTTTCCCCCACTTCGCGCCGCGCTGGTTAAAGGCCAGCTCGAAGGCCTGCTTGCCGAGCACCGCCAGCGCCTGCGGCTGATACTCCTCAATCTTCCGCACCAGCTCACGGCCGCCGCTGCGCAGCTCCTGCAAGGCGACCTCGCTGGCCTGCACCGTCGGACGCTCTACCAGCATGGTGATGCCGCAGCGCGTATCCAGCAGCTGCAGCTCCTCTTCCGGCCTGAGCTGCCGATCGGTGAACCCGGCCTGATGGATGACCTTCCAGAAGCGATTGCCAGGATGGGCAAAATGAAAGCCGGTATGGGCGGAGGACTTCCCCGGGTTGATACCGCAAAAGACAACGCGCAGGCCCGGCGCAAGGATATCGCTAATCATGTTTTCTCCGGCTGTATGGCTAAAACATGATTATAAAGGATTGAAAATGCATTGTTTATAAAAACAGCAGCTGCGCGCTTTACGCTGGATTGCAATCGCCAGTTACTTTATAATCCCTCGCCACGGCCCCTTAGCTCAGTGGTTAGAGCAGGCGACTCATAATCGCTTGGTCGTTGGTTCAAACCCAACAGGGGCCACCAAATTTTAGCTTTAAAATCATATAATTAAGCCACTCACGCGAGTGGCTTTTTTCTTATATTGTTATTGAGTGGCGATAAAATGGCGGTGCATTTTTTACCGCCACTTTTCAGATCACATAAAAAAACCCGCTCGCGGCGGGCATTTTTTGAAATTTTTTCAGAGCCATAGCGGGCGCTGACCACCAACTGTCGGATGAGGCGGGGCCGGGATTATCGTTCCTGGCGTAACAATAAAGCGTTCCACCGATTCCATCGTTACGAACGTACAACTGCAATTTATGTTAGTACATTGGTGGTAACGCTCTTTGGTGTTCTCACTTAGATAGCGACTGGTGCGCGCATGTGCCGCGTGCTGGCATTTTGGACAATGGAACATTACTACACTCCGCGATTCACACAACGTGAATAAATCATACACAATAATTCACCAAAAGCGAAAGATATTCATAGTTAGTTGATAAGGATGCCCATGAAACTCTTAAAAATAACGCTTCTATGTACTGTCGCAGCCCTTTCAAGTAGAGCCTTTTCACAAAGCATTGATGCACAAATTTTAATGAAAAGTCTTAAACCGTGGCAGCCCGTTGGAATTGAGGTCAAGACGGACTCAATGAATATAAAGTTACCAACTGCCACTGTAACCTCGGATGCATATGAAGCACTGATATCATCCGGTGTCTGCACTCCTGTTTGGGTTAAAAGTGCCCCTGAGGGATATCTCAAAAACACCAAAGAGATACATGTCGTTAATAAATTTTCAGCGCAGGGCTATACGTTTGAAACCCCTCTGATTACATGTAAAAAGATGGGTGCGCTGATGGACGATGAAGCAAAGACTTTGATGTATGAAAACACCCACGGCTACGTTTCAAAATAAAGATGACAACAACCCGTTTGGTTACGGGTTGTTTTCCTTTTTAAGCATCCACAGCATCATATTCCACATCAAACAACCTCACCTCAAGCTCCAGGCTCGACGTAAAGCCGCTTTTACTCAGGTAGTGCATAACTTTAGTGATTGTCCAAGATTGCTCGTCTATGACGCGCTTAAAGCCTTTAACCTGTACCGGCGTCTCTGGATAAAGATCAGCCCGCCCCGTCGCCAGCCTGATAGAAAACTCAGCAACTCCACGTTGCAGTTTGTCCCATTTTGCCTGGGCTGCTCGCATCGCCTGCGCTTTGGTTGAAAAAATTGTCGTCAGGGCGAACACGTTGTCATCCTCGCCGACCATGTATTCACCTTCCCTGGCTTCCGGTGTCTTCACCGCTTTTTTCTTCGTTACCGGTTTGGCTTTTGGGTGCTGTAGCGCACGTAAATGTCGCTCTTTCGGTTTCCGCTTTAACGTCACCTTTTGCTTTTGTGGTTTCGGGTCTTTGGTGTGTAACCATTTTGCCGTGACACCGGTATATGCCCCACGGTCGGCAATCGAAAACTGATGCCTGTCGCCATCGCCGCGGGTGATAGTGACTTGTGGAATAGCCTTTCCACTGGCTGTTAACCCACGCCCGGCTTTCAGAAAAAGCAACTTTCCCGCTTTTACCGAAACCTCACCACCGTTTCGCTCGGCGAGACGAGTCAAAAATTTAGCATCCGATTCCTGTGACTGGTCGATATGCGGGATTTTAATTCCCGCCAGTTCAGGTATGACTCTCGATGTCAGTTTGTTACGCGTCGCTATCGCCGCCACAATTTCGCCTAAAGTCTTGTCATGCCATGACTCTTCTCGCCTGGAATTTAACGTCCCCCGAAAATCGGCACTACGGGCACGGATTGTCACGCTATCTGGCGCGCCATAATGCTCAACTTCATCGACAGTGAAAGAGCCCTTGTTAATTAACGCAAACCCTTTCCATCCCAGATAAAGCGTCAGCACGGCACCACGTAACGGCAACTCGACAAGCCCGTCAGCGTCATCAAGCTTAATATCAAGCTGGTCTGCCTCAAATCCGCGGTTATCGGTCATCGTCAGACTTATTAAGCGGTTACTGATATTTCCGGTAATATCTTTGCTGTCGAGCATCAGCATAAAATCGGGCGTCAGGACGCCACCCGCATTCAAATTCAGCATATCCAGCATCAGCTAATCCCCACCAAGCCAGACACTGACGAAGCCATATTTTCCGCCTTGCCAATAAGTGCATTGGCCTGTTCGCCAATATCGCCATACAGCGCCGCGAGTGATTCATCCACGCGAGTGAGCGTCAGCGTGAAATCAATTTTTCTCGCCGTGCCGTCAGCAAAAAACAGGCTCCCTGTCTCGCTGATATTATTGATGACGTACATACCGTAAATAGTGCCGGTGCCATCCAGCAACGGCCAGGCGCGCCCTTCGTCAGCCATTAAACGAATAGCTGTCATCGTCAACTTTCCGCCGGTGAGCTCCGGGTATAACACACCGGCCAGGGTAATTCTTTCTTCCCCCGGCCCCAGATACTGGAAAGAATCCCGTTTACCTACGCGTGAGTTTGATGGCCACAGATATTCGGCATCGCGTTGCATCGTCTGGTGTGGCAACGTCTGGCGCATAAAAACAAACATACCGAGTGCAAGCATCATTTCTCGTTACCTCCTGTCAGTCGTGGTTCATGCTGGCCCGCTGACGAGCACGCTTGTCACGCTCAAACTTTTCGAGCGCATCCTGTAGTTGACGATCGAGCTGCGTGCCGTTCCCGCTACCATCAACGGAAATGTGATACTCGCTTTTGCTCTGGTCGATGTAAGAACGCCCGGCGGGTGCGGTGACTGGTTGGTATGCCTGATAGCCGCTATAAGTACTGGTAGCCGGGATATAAGAGTTACCCTGCGTGGCTGCGTTTGCTTTTGCGGCAGTCTGGTCAAGCGTACTTGACTCTTTGTTGATTATGCCGAGCTTCTCAAGTACCCAATCAATACCGCTGCGCAGCTTATTGAATGCTGTAAGCGGTAAAGTAAGAGCGTCAGCCAGGCGCTGACCAAACAACACACCGGCATCTCGGAAACTGTTTAACGTTTCCTGTGATGATTTAACCGGCGCAATCAGATTGTTAAACCAGTCCCATGCGGCTTTAAGTTTTCCGCCTAGCCAGTCAAACATCGGTTTAAGCGGTGCAAATAGTTCTGCTACTGGCGTGAAGGCCGTGCGCAATCCTTCCATCACACCGCCAAAAAACGCGCTGATGGGTTCCCAATATTTACGGATGAGCAATGCCCCGGCCACTATTGCGGCCACGACAGCAACAACCGGCCAGGAGATCGCGCCAATTGCAGTCACAACGCCACCGGCCACCGTAGTAAATACGGTACCGAGTGCCGTCCCAGCGGCGATGATGGCATTTACACCGGTTATCACCGGCCAGGCAATCAGTCCAATAGCCCCAATCATCCCCACGACCCCGATCGCCACAGCGGTAATCACCCCCAGCGTCTGCGCGAGCTCTTTATTTCGCTGGATCCACTTATCAAGTTTGAGCACGTAGCCGGTAGCGGTTTGCACCAGTTTACGTAAAGAGGACTCTTGCTGGTCAAAAAGGTCAGTACCTACAGCCTCATATGCCGACTGAAACTCTTTAAAGTCGCCGCCGAGGTTTTCCTGCATAACCTTAACTAGTTCCTCCGTCTTACCGTCAGAGGCTTTAAATGCAGCCGTGAGCTTATCCAGCTTTCCTGATTTAGCCGCGTTCATCAAAACAGCGGCGGCAGAACTGGCCTCTTCGCCAAATATCGTTTTCATGTATTCAGCGCGCTGACCGGTACCCAGTTTATTTTTATCAAAACTGGCCTGCATTTCCTTCAGGATGGTAAATATCGGGCGGGTATTCCCTTTACTGTCTGCCGTTTTAACCCCAAGCTCTTTAATCGCCGCGTAGGCTTGCCCGGTCGGTGCCTGGAGTCGACTTAAAATAGCGCGACTACCCGTACCAGCCATTGACCCCGTAATTTTCGCATCATGTAGGGCGCCAACCATTGCAGCGGCTTCCTCAATGCTGACACCGGCATTTTTCGCCACCGGCGCAGCATATGTCAGCGCATCACTAAGCCCGTCAAAATCTGCGGCGGTTTTATTCATTGTCATCGACAGGACATCACCGATGTGAGAGACCTGCTCGTTAGTAAGCTGGAAAGCTGATTTCATCCCCATCAGCAAACCGGCGTTCTCTTCCATTGTTCGACGGTTAGCAAGCGCCATATTAAGTGTGACGGGCGTCGCCGCCTGAATCGCTGCCGCGTCTCCGCCTGCTTTCGCAATGATAATCTGAGCACCGGCCGCATCATCGGCAGAGGCGGCAGTATTGTCGCCCAGCATTCGGGCCTGATTTCGCAACGCAGTCATTTCTGCGGAGTCTTTCGCCACGCCGAGTACAGCCTGTAACTCGGAGTTTTTCTGCGCAAAATCATAACCCGGTTTCATTAGTGCAACACCGGCCAGCGTGCCTGTCGTCGCCATACCGACACCGGCGGCACCCATTGCGGCCGCATTTCCGGCCAGCTCTTTACCGGCCAGATATCGCTGTTTAACCGCGTTGAGCTTTGCCTGTTGCGCGCTGACGCGCGCCAGTGCTTCACGCTGGCGATTAAGCTGCGCCGTCGTTTCGCTGATGCTGGTTTTTAACCGGCGCTCGTCTGCCGCCAGGGTGCGGGTATTAATTCCCGCCTGGCTGAGTTCCTGCCGCTGGCGCTGTACAGCCTGCCGCAAGCTGTTGTGTTTGAGCTGGAGCGCTGCGGCACTTTTTCGGGCGGCATCCATTGCCTGCGCCTGCGCGCGCGTCGGCTGTTCCGTATTTCTAAACTGGATCGCCAGTGCGGCGGCTTCCTGTTTAGCTTTCTTCAGCTCCTGACCGGTAACGGCAAGTTGCGCGCTGGCCTTGCGAAACCCGTCGATACGGGATGCCTGGCCGTTCAGTTCACGCAGTGATTTTTGAGTGTCCCGGATGCCACCAGACAGCGTTTTGCTCGCTGTCTGGATGGATTTAAACGGGCGGGTCGCCTGGTCAACAGCCTTGAGTAATACCTGCAATTTAACGTCGTTACTCATTCGTGTTTCCGCTTCGCTGTAGCGCTTTTTCGCGCCAGGTGGTGAGCTCGGTCAGGCTCATGGGATATAACTCTGATGGCGGCCAGTGAAAAATCACCGCGATATCCGCCATCAGGTCATCGACCGACATATCTTTCGGAAAATTTAATCCGCCAAATTCGGCGACAAAAAACCGATCACCTTTGTTGCCAGCGCCATCAAATCGGGTAAATCCATCATGACGACATCCGACTCGGTGAGTGATGGGCTGGTCATACGCGGCAGCACTTTAATCAGGGCGTCGACTTCAGAGCGCGCAACGTCGGCCAGGCTGACACCGCGCAGGGTTCCGGCGTTGGGCTTCATCAGGGTGATTTTTTCGATGACCTGCTCGCCGCGTTTGATGGGGTTTTCCAGGGTGACGATGTTTTCTTTGCTCATGAGTTTCTCGCTGTTTACGGATTCGGGATTAACCGGCCAGGCATGCTGGCCGGGGAAAATTACAGGCCGATATTGCGGCGGTGCTGGTCGAGTCGGTCGACGCCGTTCACCTTCTCAATCATGTTGAGGACGTCGATTTCTACCAGCTCTTTACCGTTCATGGTCAGCTTGTAGTACGTGCAGACCAGCGATAATTTGCTGCTGGTATCCTCGCCCTGTTTGCTCTCGCCGTTATCGACTTCCTTCACCTTGAAACGGGTCTCAACTTCCACCGCCACGGTTTCGCCGGTATCGTCCCGCTGGTAAGAGCCTGCATAGCGCAGTAGCGTCCCGGTACCGACGGCACCGTAAAGCGACCAGATCGCATCATCAGGGAAGCCGCCGAGAGAAATCTCCATCGCCAGCGCGTCATCGTCGAGGCCAAAATCGACAGGGGCCGAGCCTGACATCCCGCCGCCCCGGTAATTTTCCAGCTTACGGGTCAGCTTTGGCAGGGTGACGGACTCGATAACGCCGAGATAGCTGACGCCATCCAGAAACGTGTTCAGGTATTTGAGCTTGCGCGGCATTGCCATTGGTCAGGGCTCCTTAATTGCTGTTAACCGATGACACCAGATTCGCCAGGTATTTATCGGTAATGCGCTGGCGTAGCGTCAGGTTTTCGAGAGGGGGAACTGGCGTATAGTCGTAATCGATATACAGTTTCCCGGCTTTGAGGGTCGCCGCGTCGTTGGCCGATTCATCAAACCAGCAGGTCGCATCGACGATATAGCCCGCCGTTTTCATCTCGCGGAATTTCGCATTGATACCCGCAACGATGTCTTTAATCAGTGTGGCAGTGATCGGCTTGTCGACCGCCCACATGTGACCAGCGGCCATTGTGTCGGCGATAACCTGCGCGGTGCGGGTGTAGTTTTCAAACAGGAACAGCGGGTCATCGGAGCAGCAGCGGTTACCCCAGAATCGAAAACCATCTTTGCGAATGAGCGTGGTGACGCCAGCCTCGTTAAGCAGGTCGGCATCGGTGCCGGATTCCTGCAAATCCCAGAAGACCGACGCGCTGATACCGGTGACACCGTTCACGCCAACGTTTGACAGGGTTTTATGCCAGCCGGTGTCCTGGTCGATTTTGGCGCGCAGGCCCAGCGCGCGGGCGGTCGCCCATGCGGTTTCGGTCGCGTTCGCCGTGGTATCCCATGCCAGAAAATCCGGCCAGATAACCATCAACTCACGCTGGCTGAAATTCTCGCGATAGAGCATCGCCTCGGAAATGTTCTGGCAATCCCAGGCGCTGATATAACCAAAGGCGCGCAGCTTCTGGCAAATCGGCGCGAGCGCTGTCGCAACCTCAAGGGAATCGAGACCCGGCACGCCGAGGATGCGTGGTTTAACGCCGGTGACGGCCTCCGCCGTTAGCAGCGCTTTCAGCCCGGTGTAATTGCCGTTTTCGTCGGTGCCGCCGATGATATTAGAGATAGTCTGCGCTTCGGCATCGTCGCCTGTACCTTCGGCAACGCGCACAACGACAATGACCGGTTTCGACTGGTCGGCGATTGCCTGGAGGGATGCGGCCAGGGTGCCTTTTGTACCCGCTTTCGCAATGGCGCTTTGCACGCTGGTAATCAGTACGGGCTTATTGAGTGGAAAGGTGGCAGCATCGGCATCGCTGGCCGTGCAGACCATGCCGATAATAGCCGTTGATACGGTGGAAATGACGCGAGTGCCGTCGTTAATCTCGACAACCTGGACGCCGTGATGAAAATCGCTCATCCGTTTAACTCCGTGGTTAAGGGTGAGCATTATTTTTAATCGTAGTGGAAAAGGTGACGAGTCATCCCCGCTGTAACAGGGATAGTACAACAGGAATGACCGTCACAGGTCAGGCAACACGGCTCCAGCACATCAGCAGCGTGTGAGCTTCAACCACGCTGATTGATTTCCCTTCACCGAGGTTATCGGTTTTGCCAGTGCTCGTGTGTTTGTGGGCTGGCAAGTCCACAATATGGCTATGATCGGCCACCTCATCCGTATAATTTCGTGTGCGGCGGCTGTCGTTATCCGAACCGACTATGTAATTATCATCCCAGACCTCACCCGGGGCGAGCATTCCGCCTTTGTGTTTATGCCGTCCTGCCTCCCTGGTGGTCAGTTCCTGCCCGGGTAGCTCACTGGTTTCGCCACTGACATTAACCTGCACAGCTGGCAGGTTAGCCTGCTTGATTGTGACAGTATCGCTGCCGCCGTTATTCCCTACGTTTGAGCCGTCTGCTTTTGCCACCCGGATCGTTTTATTTTCACCGGTGTATACCCATTGCGACCACGGCCAGCGCTCATTCGGATCAATATTTTGAGCAAAGAAGCGCACAGTTCCCGGCGGGTTCTCCTCTTCCCAGAAGTCCCGACGTGCCGCAGTGATAGCGTCAGCGATAACCTGCTGAATATCCATATCCAGCTGCCCTGCGACCTGGTCGGCATAATCCTTTGCCTCATTTTTTGCGCGGTTCACCTCTTCCACGGTAGCCAGAATAACCGCCGGGTCCGCTTTAATCGTAACGTCGCTGGTTTTGCTGACGGCAATCCACATATTAACCGACTGTAAACGCCCGGCCCCCTCTGCAAGCAGCGGCTTATAGGTCGGAGCCATATTCGCGACGGCAAGACAAATCCCTTCTTCATCGTAGAGTGCCGCTTCGCGTATCCAGAATCCTCCCACCTGAGGCATCATGATCATTTCAACGCGGATGACGTTAGCTGCCTGGTCAGCGATGACTACACGGTTTATTTGCGCCCGAAATCGCTCGTTAATCAGACCGTCAATACGGGAGGGGTCAGGCAGGATTCCGCCGCCATCGCCCACTGCCATCTCATAAAAACTGACCGGCTCACCAGACACCGCCGCCGTTGCAAACTTTTGCTCCCCGGCAGGGGTCAGGCGCGTATAAAATGGTTTACCCACATTCTCCCCCTTAAGGAATAACGACGCCTTTCCCAGCCATGATGGTACGTGCTTTTGCGAACAGACCTACAATGGTCGCGCTATCCAGCACACCGTTATACATGGCCCATAATCCTACACGTCCGTTGATACCCAGGTTGTGCGGGGCAACATACCCACCCCCGATGCGAATAGTTCTTTTCGGCTCGTTTCGGGTTTCAAACTTCGTGGTCACTGTTTCCATAGTCGATGCACGGATTACCGAAAGTTGTTTTGCTCCCGTCACTACTGCTATTAGCTCCCAGCCTGGCGTGATATTGCCGATTTGAGCGTGGATCGTCGTGGGCGTCGCCCCCGTATCAGCCACAAAAATACCGTCTTTAGTAATCGCGGCCCGCGCTCCTGTAAACGGTCTCTCCGATTCAGGCAGGCCCGAGTAAATCTGCGTTGTGACTTCCTGCGGATTAGCCCGAAATGCAACGATGACGGTATTAGCCAGAGGCTCAATAAGCCCCGTATCAGCGTAATGACCATCAATGCCATCACAAACCAGCCCCTCATTATCAAAGGTCAGGCCGTTAACCTCCAGCGCTCTGCCATTACTGCTGCTTTCTTTTGCGCTGCGCATTTCGTAAATAGAGAGTGCAGAATCCAGATACATTTCCGAGCGGGCCTTACTGACGGGCAGTAGGGGATTACCAAAATCCTTAGCGACCTGAAACTGAATCATAATATACCTCGTTTAATTTCATCTGTTATTCGGAAATGGCAATCTTTTGAATCGGTAAATAGTTATAAAGCAGATAAGGCTTGCCGTTTTCATCTGTTAAATCAGTTTTTTCAGGGTCAGAATCATGAATGGTTGTTCGTACCCCTGTTTCTCGCCCGAAAAACCATTGTTGATATCGGTTGTTTGTGATTTCTCCTCGGTTCTCCGGCGTCCAGGCAAATGCCACAAACGCCCCGTTTCCGATATCTGTTTTCGACACGATCTTAATTTTCGTTCCCGCCACAATCTCCACGGATACAATATCAAGCCGCCCGGTTTCATCATGTAATTCGACACCATGATTACCATCTGCCAGCTCAGTGATATACGAGTCATCAATAACTAACGGTGGGTGATACGTAAATACATCAGTAATCACGGTTCTGCTGTTTATTTTTCGGGCACGGGTAGCATGCACAGGTAAATATTTTTCACCATTCGGCTTATCTGCGGTGCGTGTTCGCAGGCGATGTCGCAATGCCTTTTGCGCATATAGGCCCATCAGCCGGTAACCGTGGGCATTGTGATGGACGTTTCCCTGTCCAATGGTATGGTTTGCCGGAAGCCCCATATATGATGGCCCCCACATATCAATAAGAGGATTATTCAGCGCCATATCAAGCTGCGCCTGAGCGATAAGCTCCGGTGGGTTTTCTGCTGTACCCACGTAATAGCCGTGGGATGAGGTCTGATACATCAACATGACCAGATCGCGGCCTGCATCACGCATCCCCGCCGTATCTGCGGCCACATCCGCCCGTAAGGTTGACACCCTCCCGGTGTAACTGTCAGCGCTGGTCCCGTTTGCCATGTTCGCTTCGCCCTGGATCCACAACATAAAATCAGCGGCATAGTCACGCCCCTGTAGCGCCATTTGCGAAGCTGTCCATGTCAGGTGCGCAATCAACCGGCGATAAGGCTCTGTGCCTTTCGAAAGCCCCTCAACCGTAATTCCCCCGACGCCGCCAGCATTAAACAGCAGATCGCGACCGGCCATATCGCTGACGTTATCAGTAAAGCCATACGCCAGAGAGGACGCCACTGTCTCCCCGTTGCTGCCACTGACAGTTTCACGCAGCGGCACCAGTGATGCCGGGCTGGAACTGTAACTCCGCACCCCCGTATTGAACATCAGGGCGTTGCGTGTCGGCGTGTTCAGCACCGGCGTACCGTATTGCCCGATTGAAAGTGATTGCCCGTAGATAATGACATGCAGCACTTCGGCAAAATCAAGCCATAATTGCTCAGGCTCGATGGGCTGTGGCTCCACCGCTGAATTATTGAAAATCTCGCCTTTGCTGCCAATCCCGGCGGATACCCGCTGATTTTCATCAATAATTTCAAGAAAGTTCTCACCCTCCGTGACAAAAATCCGCATTCCCATCACTTCGATGAAGCCTGTTTTCCCGATACCAAAGACAATGCGCCCCAGCTCATCACCAAATGCAAAACAGTAATCGGAGTCATCCGGCAGGTTGGTTACAGGGACTCCCATAATGCGCATTCCGGCGTTCGCTTCCAGCACACCACGCAAATCAATACCCACGGCGCGACGGAACAATGCATCAACAAACTCGACGGCATAATCTGGATCAACCTCCCCCATAATCCCGGCATCTGGCAACATCCTGTCCATTGCACGTTTATCCGCGACCTCTAGCAGCTTAACCGCGCGATCTCCGTCATTCCGGTAAACCGTTTCGGTGCTGCTGTCATCGGGGTATGCAACCCGGAAAACCTGGCCCGGCACCGTTAATGACAATCCAGCCTTCTCACCCGTCGGATCATCATCACTGGTGAAAACCACCACCGAAATACCCTGACTGTCAGGCAACCGCTTGCCAGTTGAAACAGGCACCCCGTTAATATTTTTAAACTCTTCAACCCATACGCCCGCACTTTCAGAGCGAACGGAAAACAAACTATTTTCCGGGATTTTCCCCGCAGCAATAGCGGCCTTTGCTTCATCTTCATTTGAATAAGGAAGCTCGCCCGATTTAATCAGGGTGCTGTATGCTTCGACGGATTGTTTCAAAAACCGGGTACGGTTTGCCAGTTGCTGAGCCTGAATATTAGCCGCACCATCTCTCCCGCCTTCAACCTTTTGTTGGCGGGCAAGCATACTGATATTATTTTCCCATTGTGGTTTTTCACTAATATTCATTTGCTGTCACCTGAAAAATGATAATTCCCGTCGTAATGGGCCTGCCCGTCATAATAAATACTTTCATCCGGGATATAGCCAGCCGGATAAATCGTTATGTCTTCCCCGTCTAATATTGCACACCCAACACTTGCAAGGCCTTTAGTGCTCACCGATAACGTTAGCTGTGATATATGGCGACTCACGGGTTTTGCATCGCCAATAATCCGCTCCAGCTCTTTAATCATTGTCTCAGTGATGCCGATATCATTGAGGTCAATCTCAAGGCGGAAAGTCCCGGCGGGGTCGGCAACCTTCCACCACTCCTGGAGCGTCATGCTGTAGCCCAGCGTTTCAATCACCCGACGAACGGCGGCGACGGTTCCCTTGCGTTGGTGGATCCAGAACGCATCACTGACAGCCTGGCGCTTTTCCGTTTCTGACCAAGTTTCTTCCCAGCGGTCGACAGAAAACGCCCACGCCAGATAGGGCAGGAATTTCACCGGACATTTCCACGGATTCCACAAATCTCGCAGCGGCACAGATAAATCGCTGATAGAGGCGCATGCTGCGGCGGCTCGCTGTTCCAGCAGAGATGACCCGTTCGCCATCAGCGAATTATTCATCCGATCCCCCGATAATGACGCGGGCGTCAGTGCAATAAGCGGCCTGCGTTTTATCCAGCACCACATCGGCCAGCGGTTCGCGCAGCTCAACGCGTTGGACCCCCTGCACATGCAACGCGGCGTAAATCGCCGACATTCGGATATCACGACCAAGGCGGCGCTGCTCCGTGATATAGGCAGTTAACTGCGCTTTTGCGGCGGCAAGAATCGGCTCGGTCGCCGGGCCGGGGTAAACATACAGCACCGCGTCGATCGCATAATTGACGATTTCAGCCGAGACGACTGTCAGGCGGTCAGCGACCGGTCGTACACTCTCATCATTCAGCGCGGTACTGACGACCAGCAATAAATCGTCCGACGCCGTGCCGTCACCTTCCCGCGACAGTACCGCGATAGTAACCTCTGCTGGAGCCGGGCTGTTCGCCGAAGCATCCGCGACACGTCCGTCGGCACTCAGGGCGTGAAATTCATAGGCACCGGTTGGCCCGGCAACACTCATACCCTCAAATGCCGCCGGTACGCGCTGACGTAAATCGCTGTCAGATTCCATGACTGCCGCCACCGGCGGGATTTGGGTATCGTCTCCGGGGGTGATGACCAGGCGTTCAACGTTATTATTTGCCGCGAGCTGGTCGAGGTCGTTTTTGATGGCATAGGCCACCATCCCGGCTTTCGCCGCCTCGTTAATGCGCTGGCGTAAAATCACCTCGCGATAGGCATTCTCTTCGAGATATTTCACCAGTGGCTCAGACTCCAGCGTTAATGTCCTGGCGACCGCTTCCTGCTCATCTTCCGGGTACAGTGAAATCAGCGTCGCTTTGCGCTCGGCGAGGATGGTTTCAAAATCCAGTGTTTCCACCACATCAGGCGCGGGGAGCTGGCTCAGGTCGATAACTGCCATAGGTTCAACTCACAGGGATGGTTAAGGAAAGGCTCTCGCCGGTATCGGTGATTTGGCCGGTCACGTCGACGACCATCTGCCCGTTAAACTGCCGCGCTGTGGTGATGCTGGTCAGCCTGACGCGCGGCTCCCACTTCAGGATCGCCATGTAGCACGCGGCCATAATTTGCAGCTCAAGCGCCGGGGTCTGAGGCTGGTCAATCATCTGCGACAACAGCGAGCCGTATTCACGACGCATGACGCGGGAGCCGACGGGCGTGCGCAGAATATCCCCAATGCTCTGGCTGATATGGTCAACGTCTGAAATGCTTTCACCGGTCGTGCGGTTCATGCCGAGATAACGCGCTGTCATAGTGGTTCCCCCGTTTCTCCGCCGCTGTCGCCTGGGTGTTTATGGGTGTGGAGCACCTTGCCGTTAGAAGAGAATGAGCCGCCGTCATGCTCGATATCGCCGGACATCTTGCCGCCGTTCTTTACCTCCAGCGTGCCGGTCGTCAACTTATTGGTGCAGATCACCTCCGGTGAATCGAGGGTGACGCGAGTCGAGGCTTTGACCAGCACCACCGGCACGCTGACGGCAACCGAGTCGGATGCGGTCACATTGGCGGTTTTTATGCCGGTGACGGTCAGCGCGCCGGTTTCAGGCTCATAACTCATAACGGCACCGTCGGGAAACTCAACGTGCCAGGCATCCTCCGAGACTGACGGCGCGGGGTTGTCATCGGAATAAATACCCGGCAGCACAAAAGCGGTATCGAGCTCACCGCCCACGGCCAGAATCATCACCTGCTCACCAACAGAGGGAGCCCACCAGGTGCGCGAGCGCCCAGCCCGGTGCGTCAGCCACTGGAGCCAGTCGGTATAAATGCCGCCGGTCTGTACGCGACAGCGCCCGGCGTTGAGGTCAGTTTCGACGACGATGCCGGTGCGGATCATGTTGCGTATCGCGCGGGCGAGTTCTTGGATAGATGCGAGAGTATTCATAGGGGGAAAGGATGCCGTCTGGGTGTTCCGACGGCAATGTAAGGCAGTTTGTCTAGCTACAGCACAACAGACATTATCAGTCGTTATATACCTTTTTTATTATCTCCATGCATTCTGCATGTGCGTCTTTATGTTCAGCAAATTCTTTATTCAAAAATAAAAAGAATGCTTTCCCAACTTGAGGCATTTCAATAAAAATAAAATCATCTACCTTATGAAAAAAGTGAAAGCTTTTATTTGTGGTGTTAAAAACTAATAATGAATTGTACTTATTTGCCTTTCTTTTCTTAGTTAGCACCCTGCGACTTCTTCTTATGGTATTGAATACATCATTTGGGGTCGTATCAATCTCCCCCCAGAACATTGCCACAGGGATATTAGATAAAAAAGGGATATACTCACCTCCTTTGTATCGCAAGAATTGAGAACGCAAATCCATTATCTGTAATTTAAACGCAATATATTGCAACCACCATATTATACAATCCACTTCATAATTATTTAATTCCGAACCGTCCTTTTCCAATAAAAATCGCTTAAGATAATCTTCAAAAGCACCAAGCAAATCAGAGTTGCATGTCTTGCATGCCGGAACAGTCATCTTTATGTAATTAGACGACTGATTGTTTTTAGTATTTATCAGGAATTTCTCTGGCCTTCCCTCAAATGACCATTGAGGCAACACGTGTTCCTTTGTAATTTCATTATCGCTACCACAAAGAATACATATTTCAGTTTTATGGTTGCTAATAACCTTATTCATTACCGCACTTTGTGATTCTTTTATTTTATGCCTCAGCAAACTAAATTTCTTATCCATTGCGAACTCACCACATTATTCGTTTTTAGACAAAAACATTAATAACTCCTTTTCAATCAATTGTATAGAGTCATCATCAAAACCCAGTAGCTGGCGCTGCGGGTACTCTACGGTGGCGCTTTTGGGGGATGGCTTATCTTTAAGCCCGAGTTGATGCACGCGGGCGATGCGCTGCACTTTCCCGGTAAATTCCACCATCGCCGCGCTGTCGTTACCGCTCGCTTTCATATAGCGGTTGGTTCGCAGTTTTGCGAACATCTCGCGCTTAATCCGGCCTTTCTTTGCCCTGACGGGCTGGCGCTTACGCGGGACAAATGGCGAACCGTCCGGCGCTTTCTGTGACTTAATACGCTTTTGTTGCCGCTGGCGCAGTTTCTTCGCAATGTCGCCGGTCATCCGACGCCGCCCGGCAGGAGAAAGGGCCGCTATCAACCCGGCAAGCTTGTCCTCAAAGGGTTTGAAGTCATTCATCCCATTTACTCACCAGTTCGCCATTACTCCACATCTCAACGGGGCGCGTTACCGGCTCCGGCGGTGGCGGCTCCGGAATGTTCTCAACGTGCAGCGCGCCGTCGATCTCTTTGACCAGCGTTCGCTCGGTCAGCAACAGGCTGATGCTGACATCGAGGCTACTGTCGTTATTGATGTCGGCATACCAGATAAAGCCCTTTTTTCTTCCTTCATCGGTTGCCATGATGTCCGGCTGATTGACGCGCAACCAGGCCATAATCGGCACAAACAACAGGTCAATATCGTCGGTGAAATCCGTCACCACGATGTTAAGCGTGTACCGCTTTTCAAACGACAGGGAGCTCGCCAGCGTCGCCATATTGTTGCCATCGTCCAGGCGAAGGCAAAGCATATCAGGGTTGGTACGCAGTACCGGCACCGCATCAGTTAAGGCTTTTCGCAGACTGTTGGGCTTTTGCATCGATTTCATCCTGACATTGTTTCACCGTATCAACCTGAATTGCGCAACTCTGTAGGGCACTTTCAAGCTGGCGTATATCCGCGCTCAGGTCGCCATTAGTTACCGGGTCGCTTCCCGGCATCGGGCAGGGGCTGACCTTCGGGCAGGCGTTGTAAACAATCACCGACGGCGGCATTGGCACAGGCGGTTCGCTGGTGCAACCGGCGCAAAGCATCAGGTAAATCAGCGCGATACCAGCGGCGAAACGCGTCATTTTCATTGAGTAACCTCGTGATGGTTTGTTCACGCCGGAAAGCCAGCAGGTTAGCCGCTGCAAGCTTGTCCCTCATGGCGACCTGCGCCAGCTCTTTACGTTGCGACTGCTCTGCGGCAACGTTGAGCTGATTTTTCAGCATGGTGATCGTGGTTTTCTGCGTACCGGCGACCCGGTTCGCACGTTCAAATGAGGTGCGCAAATTGCTGTTATCGTGTCTCATCCACAGCAGACCCGCACAGGCCAGCGCCAGCAGGAGAATCACTATCTTCATGCAGTTCCCCCTCCGGCCTTGCGCCACACTGCGACCAGCTTGTCTAGGCTATGCTCACGCTGACCGTATCCGGCACCCGGCAATGAAGCCCAGATATTGCGACAGCGGGAAATCGCGCGCTCGATGCGCCCATGCTGCAAATCTTCCAGCGCGCCGCGCTCACGAATCAGCTGAATGGCGAGTCTGTCCTGTGATGCCGGGCTGAAATCCGGCAAAGCGAGCTGCTTTTTGTAATGCGGCCAGAACAGATAAAGCTGCTGGTAACGCCCGGATGCCGTGGATTTTTCCCCGCGACGATTGAAGACCTTCGCCGGGCGCCCACCGGCAAACGGGTGATCGCGATAGTCGGTAAAAATCTCCGGCCTGCCATCGATACCCGTGACGATAACGTCGTAACCGTTGTTTCGGGTCAGCGGATGCGTTGCTGTCCCTTCCGAAAACGCCAGCGTGTCGAGGAATGCCGCAACGTTGGGATGTGTCTTAATGACTGCCATCGTTTTCCCCTTTTTTAATCTTGCGCTGGATAGCAAGCTCTACCGCCTGATAACCGGCGATACCCAGCATGGAGCCAAATCCGCACACGGCCGCGGTTGGCAGGTCTGGAAACTGTACCAGGGCAACCCCGGCCACCATCGAAACAAAGCCACCCAGCAACGTGCGACCAATAAAAAGACGTGCGGTGATCGGTTCACCACCGGCCAGCACTTTACCGACGACAATCAGCGCGCCGATGATAAAAAGCGAAATGACGCTTTTTTCCCCTTCCGTCATGTGGTTACTCCCAGAGGTTTATTGTTTCTGTTACGGGGGATGACTTCACATCAGGCAGCTCGATCACAGTGCCATGCGGCAATACTGCGCCGAGCTCGGCTAACCCCGGATTTGCGGCGAGCACCGACTCGAAGACCCCCTCAGTGCGCCCGTAATACCGGGCGCAAATCATGTCGAGCGTGTCGCCCTGTTGCGCGATGGCCTGCATCAGATTTGGCTCACGATGCAGCGGGGTTTGTCCTGGACGCGTGATACGGCCCAGCGCATGTCCCGCCACAGCTCGTCGACAGTGGTATCGATGCTGTCAGCTTTCTTGTCACCTTTGGCGCTGGCATCCACACCGCGATAACGCTCATAGAGTGTGGCGGTCGCCATTGAGGTGACGGCGCGCAGGTAATAGAAAACTCGCACACTCTCACCGTCGAGATCGTCAGCCGGCACGTCGGCCAGCTTGCTAAAACCCCCGGCAATCTGCTGTTCCCGCCACAAAAACAGCTCGGCATTGGTTTCGGCGATGCCAGTTTTGATGGCCTCACGCAGCCGGGCCGGGGCGACGGTCTGCTCAAGTCGCATCCCTTCACGCACGCGTTTCGGGTCGATGTCAGGAAAGAAAAACGTATTTTTTATCACCGGCTCATCGCTGGCAGGCGGCGGGATGATCACCACGCCACCCGGCTGCGGCTCATCGTTCTTTTTAATAATCAGCGTCGTCATGACTACCTCTGAATAGGTGGGCGGTGGACGCCGGTCTCAGGTCAGGTAAAACACCCTCATCGACCGGCGTGCCGCCCTGGCGCGGGGCGCATTCTGTTAACCGACGGTCTTTTTCGGGCGGCCACGTTTAGCCGGTGCCGTGGTTTTCACGGCGCGCGGCGCTCTTACCGGGGCTTTAACGACTGTTGCCGGTTTGGGCTTCAGCTCTCGCTCAAGCCGTTCAATGTCTTTTTTGACGCCTGCCTGACAGTCGAGCTGCATCGCTCGCTTGAGGTGGGCCAGCGCGTCGGCGGGCTGTTTGTTGTCCCGCAGCACCAAGCCGGTGATTTTGTGCAGTTTTGCGCGCACTTCATCAGGCATATCGGCGGCGGCGGTCAGCGCCAGCGTGTCGAGCAGCTGGCTGACGACGACCGGTTCACCGGCGGCATGGGCGCGCATGGCGGCGAGCGCCACCTCTTCGGTAAACATGTACTGCGGCGGGCGGCGGTGTTTGCCTGGCATGGTCAGACCGTACTTAAACGCGTAGCGGGCAATATCCATCGCGCCGCCGATATCGCCGACATCGAGACGCCACAGCATGACGGTCATCACGATGTCATCCTGTGCACCTTTGCCCTGTTCCAGCACGCCACTGACCCACGGCAGATAGAACGGCAGCAGCTCGCGCTTTTTCGTGGCTTTCAGCTCTTTACCAAAGATGGCTTTTAACGTGCGTTGGTCTGCGGCCAGCTTAACCAGCATCTGCTCGTAGGCAGTGGCATGCCGCAGCGGGTTGTTTTCCCGCTGCGCGGTTTCAATGGCCGAGACCCGCATCATGTGACGCTGTGCGGGGCTCGTCATCGGTTAGCCCTCCGGTTGTGCGGCAGAGAAATCGCCCAGCTTGATATTTTCAATGAAGCACCCGGCGGCGTAGGTTTCGACCACGTAATCGATGTTCATCGATTCGTAGTTTTCCACCTGGTCGAGTTTCGGGTTTTCGATAATGGAGCGGCGATGACTTTCATCCATGAAATAGATGGACAGGTTATCGAGACGCGTCACCATAATCGCGTTCGCCGGGAAGTACGGCACACGGACGGCGGGCAGGTTGCCGATGCGTTTCTGGCTGATGATAATGTCAGCCGCGAGCGCTTCGCTGTTGGGCTGGTCTTTGTTAACGATCGGGAAATATTTGTCGGCCAGCAGCTTACGGCCCACAATTGCTACAAGTTCGGCATCTTCCTGATAAATCTCGTCAATCAGGTTGTCGGTTGCATCCATGACCAGCGCATCGAGGTTAACGTAATCGCCGTTTTTACCCACACGGATCACAGCGGAAACAACATTCCCTTCTTCGTCGACAATTTTGCTCATCACGCGGGTCGGCGCTTCATTACGGTATTTCTGCAGCCAGCCGACGGCGACGTCCTGCAACATCGGATGAGTGGCGCGGTCAGAGGTTTCGGCGCGCTCAACGCCGTTGAACCCGGCCATGATGAAATCGAGCGCCTGCCGCTGGATGATGGCATCGCGAATACGACGCTGGAAGTCCTGGAAGCGCGCCCACAAATCCAGCTTTTTATATTTGAAGTGGAAGTCAAAATTGACCTGATCGCACTCGTATTTTTTGGACTCCAGCACGGTAAAGTCGGCGGTTTTACGCTCCTTGCCGCTGTTGGTGTCCGTGGTGCTGGCGATGGTGCCATTGACGCCGACGCCAATTTTTTCACCCTTCAGCTCATCCACCGGCACGATATTAATTTTCTGCAAAAAGGCCGATGACATCTGCACGGTGTTCATCATGGTTTGCGTGACGGACGGCTCGACGGAGAATTTTTTACTCACGTCGTCCGGGTCGATGCCGTTCAGCTCGGCAACGCGGGACAGGTAGGCATTGAATTTAAAACGGGTTTCCTGACGCATAGGCTTTCCTGTTGGGTTAAATCGGGTTGTCTGACCGGGCAAGCCTGTCGCCCGGCGATAAATTCACGACCGTTTAGCAGTCGGTCAGCAGCTCATCGCCACCGCCACCGGTGGAGAGCTTGCGGCGTGGCTGCGTGGTGCTTTCGGTGTTATCCAGCGACGTTTTTAACTTGCTGAATGCCTGGCTGGTCTGGTCAGCCTTCGTGGTGACGTCCTTTTTCAGGGTCGCAAAGGCATTTTCCAGCGCGGCAAGGCGCTGTTCAGTGGCAGTGAGGTTTTCCTGCACATGTTCACTGACGGTCGTCACGGCTTCATGCACATCCTGAAAACGGGCGTCATCGCTGGCCTGTTTGCGGCTGAAGATCGCTTTCACTTTGTCGCTCAGGGCGGTAAAGACATTTTCCGCCTGGTCTTCAAACTCCAGCTCGGCGAGAGTGGCGACGGAAATCAGGTTGCCCGGCTCGGCTTTGAAGCGGTTGAGGGGGTTAAATTTGGCACCCCGGCAAAATTCGAGGTATTCGGTGCCGAGGCTGGCCGGGTCATCGGTCACGGCGAGGCCGACCAGGTAGCATTTACCGCTATTGGCGAAATTCGGCTGAATTTCCATTGAGGTGTAGACCTTCTGCAATTTTTTATTCATTGCGATCAGGTCATCGGTCGGGGTGATTTTGGCGAACAGCGCCAGCTTGCCTTTCAATACCGAATCGTCGTCAATCTTTTCAGACTTCAGCTCAACCACATCGCCGTAACGGCTGAACGGGCCATCCGGCAGGATGCCTTTCAGGTGTTCGAGGTTAATGCGGCAACCATAGACGCGGGGGTCAAAGGTCTCTGCCATTTCCTGAATATCCGTCGCGCTGATAACGCGGCCGTCACAGGTATCGCCTTCGACGCCGATGCGAAACCATTTTGAAACTTTTTTTGCCATTGTCAGGAGTCCTGATATCGGGTTAATGGGTCGGGGTTAGTTTCCCGACGTCGCCGCCCACCCGCTATCAATCCCGGATGGCTTATCCCTCACACAACAGCACCTAAGCGATTCGCATCACCCGTTTCTTTAGCCTTGCCCTGTATCAATCACGGCGAGGCATCCATGACCATCACCACCGACACCACTTTATTAAACGACCCGCGACGCCAGGCGGCTTTGTTGTACTGGCAGGGGTTTTCCGTGCCGCAGATTGCCGAAATGTTGCAGACCAAACGCCCGACGGTGCAGAGCTGGAAACAGCGCGACCAGTGGGAGGAAACCGCACCGCTGAACCGGATCGAAAGCACCTTAGAGGCCCGGCTGATTCAGCTCTACGCAAAGCCCAACCTGACACCCCACGATTTCAAGGTGGCGGATTTTCTGGCCCGACAGATGGAGCGCTTTGCGCGCATTAATCGCTATGGCCAGACCGGAAATGAGGTTGACCTTAATCCCAATGTGGCCAACCGCAACAAAGGCGACCGCAAAAAGCCGACAAAGAACTTTTTCAGCGACGAGGCTATCGAGAAACTGGAAGAGATTTTTTTCGCGGAGTCTTTCGAGTATCAGCTCCGCTGGCACCGCGCCGGGCTTGAGCACCGTATTCGCGACATTCTGAAATCGCGCCAGATTGGGGCGACGTTCTACTTTTCCCGCGAGGCGCTGCTGCATGCGCTGAAAACCGGCCATAACCAGATTTTCCTGTCAGCGAGTAAGACGCAGGCGTATGTATTCCGCGAGTACATCATTCAGTTTGCCCGCCGGGTCGATGTCGACCTGACCGGCGACCCGATTGTCATAGGCAACAACGGCGCAAAGCTGATTTTTCTCGGCACCAACTCAAACACCGCGCAGAGCCACAACGGCGACCTGTATGTCGACGAAATTTTCTGGATCCCCAACTTCCAGAAACTACGCAAAGTGTCGTCGGGCATGGCCTCACAAAGCCACCTGCGCAGCACCTACTTTTCGACACCTTCCACCCTGGCACACGGCGCTTACCCGTTCTGGTCGGGGGAATTATTCAACCGGGGCCGCGCCAGCGCCAGCGAGCGGGTTGATATCGATATCAGTCATGACGCGCTCGCCGCTGGCGTGGCGTGTCCTGACGGTCAGTGGCGGCAGATTGTCACCATTGAGGATGCGCTCGCCGGGGGCTGTACGCTGTTCAATCTGGAGCAACTCAAGCGCGAAAACAGCGTCGACGACTTCCGCAATCTGTTTATGTGCGAGTTCGTTGACGACAAGGCGTCGGTGTTCCCGTTCGAGGATTTGCAACGCTGCATGGTCGACAGTCTGGAAGAGTGGGAAGACTTTGCGCCGTTCGCCGACAACCCGTTCGGCTCCCGCCCGGTCTGGGTGGGATACGACCCTTCGCACAGCGGCGACAGCGCCGGGTGTGTGGTGCTCGCACCGCCGGTTGTCGCCGGGGGCAAGTTTCGCATTCTGGAGCGCCATCAGTGGAAAGGCATGGACTTCGCTACTCAGGCCGAATCCATCCGCCAGCTCACCGAAAAATACAACGTCGAGTACATCGGTATCGATGCGACCGGCCTCGGTATTGGCGTCTTCCAGCTGGTTCGCTCGTTTTATCCCGCCGCCCGCGATATCCGCTACACGCCGGAAATGAAAACCGCAATGGTGCTGAAAGCAAAAGACGTTATCCGCCGTGGCTGTCTCGAATATGACGTCAGCGCCACCGACATCACCACCTCGTTTATGGCAATCCGTAAGACCATGACCAGCAGCGGGCGCAGCGCCACCTATGAGGCCAGCCGCACCGAGGAAGCCAGTCACGCGGACGTCGCCTGGGCGACCATGCACGCGCTGCTAAACGAACCGCTTACCGCTGGCAGCGGCCAGGTAACATCATCCATTCTGGAGTTCAACTGATGAGTAAATACAAAGGCCGCAAGCCACAGCCACAAAAGCGCCCGCGCAACATGAAAGACAGCGCGCCCCAAAAAATGGAGGCGTTTACCTTTGGTGAACCGAGCGCCGTGCTCGACCGCCGCGATATTCTGGATTACGTGGAATGCGTCAATAATGGCCGCTGGTTCGAACCGCCGGTCAGCTTTAACGGGCTGGCGAAAAGCCTGCGCGCCGCCGTTCACCACAGCTCGCCGATTTACGTTAAGCGCAACATTCTGGCCTCAACGTTTATTCCGCACCCGCTTTTATCACAACAGGATTTCAGCCGCTTCGCGCTCGACTTCCTTGTCTTCGGCAATGCGTTTTTAGAGCTCCGAAAGAGTGTCACTGGCCGCCCGCTTAAACTGGAAGCCTCACCGGCAAAATACACGCGGCGTGGTATTGAGGAGGATGTCTACTGGTGGGTGCCGTCATTCGACCAGCCGCACCCGTTCGCGCCGGGCTCCGTGTTCCACCTGCTGGAGCCTGACATTAATCAGGAGCTGTACGGCATGCCGGAATATCTCAGCGCGCTAAACTCCGCCTGGCTGAATGAAGCGGCGACGCTGTTCCGTCGCAAGTATTACCAGAACGGGGCGCATGCGGGTTACATCATGTATGTGACGGACGCCGCGCAAAGCGGTACCGATGTTGAGGCGTTGCGCGATGCGATGCGCAGTTCGAAGGGGCTCGGCAACTTCAAAAATCTGTTTTTCTACGCACCGCACGGAAAACCAGACGGCATTAAAATTGTGCCGCTCAGTGAGGTGGCAACGAAAGACGATTTCTTCAATATCAAAAAAGTCAGCGCCACCGACCTGCTTGACGCTCACCGCATCCCGTTCCAGCTGATGGGCGGCAAGCCGGAAAACGTCGGTTCGCTCGGCGATATCGAGAAGGTGGCAAAGGTGTTTGTCCGTAACGAGCTCATCCCGCTACAGGACCGGATGCGCGAGGTCAACGCTTGGGCCGGTCAGGAGGTGATCCGGTTCAAAAGTTACACCCTCGACACCGAAAGTGACTGATTTTCGCCGCCTCCGGGCGGCTTTTTCTTACCCCCACGCCTGACCGTCTCAGAAGCCCGCCACGCCCTCACCCCCCCCCGCACCACCCACAGATACCATCGCGAACCTGCGCGGCACAGCGACGCGCTCAGGCTGCGAAAATAAATGCGCAAAAGTACGCTGGCGCGCAGTGCTTTCCCCGCCTCGCCTGCCCGCTTTATGGGGCGGTTTTAATGCAGTTGCATGACCACTTTGGATCCGCGCCAGCTCTGGCGGCGCACGGCCAGAACGGGCAACCCCGGCACATGCAAAACCATGCACCTGTTGCATGCACAGCTAAAAAATAGGGGGATTTCGAAAAAATGGCATAAAAAAACCGGCATTCAGGGTGCCGGTTTTTGCCTGTTTTTGTCGCGATTCCTAGCCGAGCAATGCGCTAATAATACTGTTGAGGCAGCAACTGGCAACAGTCAGCTGAAAATCGTCGCCCACGGATTTTCATAAATCATAGATAACATATTGATATAGATCCTTTTATTTTTTCATTCTAATGTGATGTAGTAGGTCTTTAATGACCGGATCGAGCTCTGCGCTGCTTGCCTGTTCGACCAGCTTATCGGTATCAGAACAGTGAAAGAAGGGAGGCCGGGAGTTATTGCTGGTGCAGTGACAAATCTGCTGCGCTATCGGCATCAATCTAGCAATGACAGTTTACATACAAACAATTGTTTTTATTAAAAAAACAAATTGATGGAGGTATGAACCGCAAACTGATAGCTCATCGCATCAGTTTGATTATCAATAAAATTTGTCAGAATTCTCTTGATTAAAGCTACACACATCAGAACCTTATATGGCAGTAAAAAAAGCATAAGGACACAAAATGGGATACGAAGTTGATTTTTTAGCCGTTGGAGAAAAAAAAAGTGGAGATGCGATATGCATTAGATGGGGCAATCTTCACGGAGCAAGGCACGAGCAAAAAGTTGTTGTGATTGATGCTGGGTATGCGAGTACAGGTGCTCAGATTATTGAACATCTAGAAAATTATTACCATACCAATATTATTGATCTGCTTATATCCACACATCCAGATGGTGATCATGTAGGCGGTTTATCACATGTCATTGAAAATGCAGAAGTAAAAGAGTTCTGGATTCACAAACCATGGGAACACAATGAAAACCTCGCAGCTGAATTTTCTGACGGAAGAATAACAGATGCCAGTATCGCAAGACGCATGCAAGAAAACCTACAGAAAGCTTATGATGCTGTTAAATTAGCTGAAAAAAAAGAGATAGAAATTCATGAGCCTTTCCAAGGAAAGACTTGGGATAATGCCACACTTGTTGTTGTTGGACCGACACAAGCATATTATGAAACATTAATACCTGACTTCGCTCGAATGCCTAAAAAAGCAGAAGAAGTATCTGGAACTGAAGCTTTAAAAGCAACATATGACTATCTTGTCGAGAAAGCTAAAAAATTAGTTGAATATGTTGCAGACTGGTTCTCCGATGAAGGCATTGATGATAAGGACACCACATCAGCACAAAACAACTCAAGTGTAATTTTGAAACTTGAAATTGATGGTAAAACCTTGGTATTTACTGGTGATGCAGGTGTCACTGCCTTAGAAATGGCAGCAGATCACATTGATAACACTTCATTATCATTCATTCAGATTCCTCATCATGGAAGCCGAAGAAATGTTGGTCCGCAAGTACTAAACAAGCTGGTTGGTAATATTGTAAGGGAGGGTGAACAGCGAGGGATTAGCGCATTTATCTCATGTGCACCTGACTCTGACAAGCATCCCCATCAAGCAGTTATTAATGCTTTCACCAGACGTGGGGCTAAAGTAATTACTACTGAAGGCTCTACGAAAACCCATTATAAAGACGCCCCAATTAGAGAGGGATGGTCCTCCGCCACACCTCGTGCATACGTAACTAATTATAAAACTGAGGAATAAACAACAAGCTGCCTTATGGCAGCTTGTTAGCTTTAATAACCCTTGCCACAATATAATTAATTTGTTTAATATATGACGCAATAAAAACAACTGTAAAAAAAGATGACACCCACTTTGATAAGTTATAGTCATTATTTGTTAGAGCCTCAATACACAACAAAGCGGCCAGTAGTAAAATGGACATAGTAAGCAATGTCCTATACATATTAGCTACTTCTTGCAACATTTCTATTTTACTATCCTTTTTACATGCTGAAATGTAATCAGAATAAGGAGTGAATCTTATGACCCGAACTGCCTTAAGTATGGGTTCAACAACAATCGACCCAACCCGACCTATAACCAATCCAACAAAATAGTAAAGAACAATATTCTTTACTATATCTTCCGTAGATAAAACCACACTCGTCGAACGCTCTAATAGATATATAAAAAGAGCGCCTGGAAAAAGGTTATTAAATAAGTTATACGAAGATATTTTCTCCCACAAACCATCCATATTCCCTCCTAACCTATAACATAAACATACATTGATTTTTATTAAGAATACACTAAATAGCAAGATACATTAAAGAAAAATGGCCAAGATGAGTCCCGACTAGTGTAACAATCTGATTACTAAACTTCCAACCAAGACACTGTTTGTACCTTTAGCCATTTCGCCTAAACTCACTTCATCGCATAAAAGTCCATTATGTACCAATTGACTTATGATTTTTATCTCCAGCTTTCATCTTCCCAAATTTCCTGGAGAATACCATCCAATGCCTCTCGATCTGACTCTTTGTCAACCCCAACTAACTCAACACCAATCATTGCTCCTCTTTTAACTGTAATGCGTGCTGTTGGAAAAATCGATGCCACCCGTCGAGTCAACTCGCACTGAAAAGCATCGACAACTTACTGCCCGATTTTTTGGTCTTTATCCAACGTGATGTTAATCCTCACTTCGCCCCTTTTTTTTTAATCTTTGTTCAGCAGGAACGGGAGCAAAAACAACTGAAAAAGATTTGTTTTTCATCAAGTTTCCTCTCGCAATTTCCGCGATTAAATTCAAAGCAATTTCACGATCTCTTTCCTGGCACCCCCCCCTCTGTCGTCAGACGCGCAATCATCTCGACCCGTTCAATCATGACTTGCTCGTTTAACTCTCTATCCACACAACCTCCAATACGAGATACTGTATAAATAAACAGTACCACATATTGATAAAAAGATGAAAGAAAAAGTTACACCAAAAAATGACGTATGTGCATGATATGGATATGAATTAGTTACAGTCTCAACTTAGTAACTGACGCTAACCCCGCGACTCGATTTAGGATTTGTCTTGCCTGCGCCCAGTGTGATGGTGCTGCCGGGAAAATTTCACCGGTTGATGAACCACGGCACCATTTGCCGTTTATGCAACTTTTGCCACCGGCCATCAGGTGCAGAGCCTCACCCCGGCTGATGGTTTCGCCGGTCGTGAGCTGAATCTCATCTATTGTTCTGTCAATGGCTGCGCTTTGTTTATCCGTTCCGTGGCCAAAATCACGCCTGGTGACCCGTTTTTTGTCCCTGAGCCTGGCCGTTAGCTTCCGCCTTTCACTTCGACTCAACGGTTTGGATAAATCCAGCTCCGGCGGATCGCTTTCGCTTCCCGTACAGTTATTGACAGAACTCCGAGAGGGCGCAGGAGCGCCCTTAACGTCAACGGCCAAATCAACGGCACGCTTCGGCACAATTTTCCACTGCGTTAGCCGGGTTAAAATCGGGGTGTCAGCGCCGACGGCGGAATCGTACACGCCGCGAATGCAGATAGTTTCCTCACCATACTGGTTAAACTCGGCGCGAGGCTCATACAGCGTGCGCACCTGCAAATCGTCACGACGGACAAACGGGCCACCCTGCGCATTAACGTAACCAGCCCAGTCACCGACGTCAGCGGCATCATGAACGGCGGCAAACTCAACGCTTAAACCGTGCGCGGTCTCGGTATCAGCGAGACGACGCAACTCACGGTAGACCGTCACCGGCGCACCACCAATAAACTGAAACTGACGGATGTGCCAGCGCGCAGCCCATGCTGAAACGGCGGGGGCTGTCTCTTTCAGCAGCTCACCGCTTTCGTCATCGGTTTCACCATCGAGAGCATAACCGTCGATATTTTTCGAAATGTATTTAGCAACATAGCCGGTAGCGCTGCCCTTTTCTGGGTCAATGGCCTCGGCATGAAAGCGCGCTTTTTTGGCTTTATCACTTCTCAGTTCGTGGCGGTCTTCCTCCCATGCATAATCACGGATGATAAGGCGCACGCGCTCGACGTCCTCCGGCAACATGAACATAAGCATGTGCCAGTGCGGCGTTCCGTCGTGATGAGGTTCGGCAACACGGATGCCGAAAATGCGTATTTCTTCCCGATGCAGCTTGGCGCGTATGCGCGCCCAAAGGCCAGTTAGATAGCTCTGCGTGTCCGATGGGCTGGCACCATTCCATTTGCTGTTACGGTATCCCGCTTTAGTCGTGGCGTGATATTTAGACGGTGCAGTCAGGGTGTAAAACTCCCCGACATAACCGAGTTCATTGCAGATATTTTCAAACCCACGGATGCGGGTCATCAGTTCGCAGCGGCGTATCGCAGGATTAGCGACCGAACCGTCGTATTTTTCAATCAGGCTGATGCGGTTGCCGTCTTCGTCTTCGAGATCCAGTCCCTTGAGAAACTCACGCGTTCGGCGCTTCTGTTCGCGCCAGTCTGTTACGCAGTTTTTACTCGCGTAGGCGTACTTTTTCTTGCTGACGTTGCCGACTGCAATTTGTAGGTGTTCGCGCCATGCCGACGCGACACGACGCAGACGATTACGCCACCATGACTCAGTGAACATACGGATTATTGCAGGGGCGATATCATCTTTGTTGAAGTATTTATTTGCTACGCGCTCCCAATGGGGAGGGTTGACATTGAATTGCAGAGAAATAAAACCAGCGTGCATGTACCAGGTGTATAGCGTTTTGAGCTCACCAAAACCTGAATCATCAATATTTGCCAGCTCAGAACGAATGAAATTAGCGATGTCACATGCCAGCAAGTCAACATCGGCGCGCGACAAATCAGGGAGGCGGTTATATCTGGCGACAAGATTAACCATGCGAGATGCCAGATATTGCATGAGTCGGGTGTCAAAATGTCCACCGAAAACGGCGGTTGATACATTAGTGTTGATACCCGCGCTCTCATATTTTTTTGCGACCAGCTCAAGACGCGGCAATGCCTTTTTGCAGAAACTGATTAAAAAAGCATTGGCTCGTTGACTGCTCTGATTTTGCTCCAGCACCGCCGCAGTGCGATAAACGTCAAAACGTACGCACTCTGGCTGGAGAGAAAGTACCTTTTTTGCATGCAGCAAAGCCGCGAACATACGGTCGCGGCGATACTGTTGGTCATAGGTAAGATATGGGCTGGCTATTGCCGACCGTGGAGCATTCCACGGATAAGCGAATTGAACCGCCAAGTCATACCCCCCGAAAATGTTTAGATTTCAATTCGGTGACCTCCTGACAGGTCACGCAAAAGGCCACACCCGGAATCGCAATGCGGCGAGCTTCCGGGATTGGTTCGTCACATTCTTCGCAGAGAAAACGGGAAGGTGAGGCGATACGGCTACGCGCGTTGCTGATGTGGCGTTCGCGGTCTTCCTGCTCGCGCAGTTGTGCTAAATCCATTGCGTCGGCCATTAGTGCAGCTCCTGTGATTCATTCTCAAAGCGAGTGGCTTCACGGCGCAGCAGTTCGGCGGCTTCGGTACAGCTCATCCCCTCTTTGATGATATGTATCGCCAGTGCCTCAAGACGGATTGAAACAGCGAGCGCGCGGTCTTTACGCTCTTCTTTTTTGGCATCAGTCAGCAATATGGCCAGCGCATCGCTATCTGTATTAAAACTACGGGTTACGGTATTACGCATAATTTATTCTCCTGATTTCGGGCAATAAGAAGCCCGGCGGATTTACGCCATTAAATTTCTGTTTGGATTAATTCGGCATTGTTAGCCGTTTTGGAAATAAGCTCACCACTGCGCGAAAATGATTCATCGCTGTAATAAGCGCTTTTTTCTCGTCAGTAGTCAGCTCACTTAATTGAAGCTCATGACGAGCCGCAGGGATTTTTGCCAGAAAGAAAATAGCGGCCAGCGCCCGATTATTTTCTTCAAATTGTGGGTCACGTTTATCACGCATATCATCGACAAAACGTTCAACCTCTTTCCAGCTATCGCCCCAATATCTTGCGCGCAATTCAGCCACATGATTGAGACCGGCCAGACGTTCACCCGCTTTTAGCGGAACATTCGCGGAAACAGCTTCGATAGCCATGATTCCCCCTGCTTTTGAGTAGAGAGACCAGCCAGTAAATCAGCCTGTGAGTTGCTCGGGTGCCAGCGCTTGCCGTCCTTACCTGCGATCCAGCCGTGGCCGTAGTGCATGCCGGGACTTTGCTTTTTAAGCAGAGACGCGAATGACGGTTCATGATTCAACATAAGCACCTCACATCAGACCGAATGAGGCACCGAGGCCGCTCATGGTGTCTACAACGCTTGTCATTGCCGGGTTAGCCTGAATCCGCGCATGCAGCGCCAGAGCCGACAATGACAACATGCGAATGCCAGCATTTACGCTTTCAATCATGTTGTGCTTACGTGCAGAGGTCAGGCGCTCATTAGAGACCGCACCGCTTGCCAGCTCGCCGAGTTCACTCATTGCTCGCATGACATAAGACTGCAATTTGTCTTTAGCCAGCTCATTTACCGGCACGCACGGTAGACAGTGAATCTGCGCAAGAAAGCCATCTACGAGGGTTGAGTCTTCTGTCAGGTCAGTCAGCAGCCACAATTCAGGCGGCGTGAACTGGTGAGGCTGTTCCGGATTGAGCTTGTTGCGTAACGTCTGAACATTCATACCCGCACGCTCGGCCAGCTTCGCCATGTTGTGACGTTGCGCAAAAGCCCGGCATGCTTCGTCATAGTGGGGATGTTTGGAAACCTGAAAATCAAACATGTTGCATCCTTACAATTCACATAAAGTGAATTAAGCGCCGATAACGAGTTGAAAACGGGAATGACCCAACGCCTTACGCAACTGCTCTTCTTTCCAGCGTGCGTAATAAATGCGAATCGGGCCACCTGCTTTCTTGCAGCCTTTACGGATGGTGCGTGGTTCGATTGGTACACAAGGGTTATCGCCGGTTGTCCAGCGGTAGGCGGTGCGTTCAGAAACACCCTCAAGCTCTGCGAATTGTTGCAAAGTAACGATTGGTGCGGGAACTTTGATGATTGCGATTTCAGAAGCCATGTTGCATGATTCCCCTTTTACTAAAGATTGCAATTAATAGCCATCTGTTTGCCAACGTTCGCCATTAATTGCCTAGGTTTAGGCTTAACATAACTCCCAAAGTGGAGTTTGTAAATAGGTTAAAGCTACATGAGAATTGAAGGTCTTGGTTTAAACAATGAAGAAGTGCTGGACAGGATTTGCGAGGCTTACGGATTTTCTCAGAAAATTCAATTAGCTAGACACTTCGAAATTGCATCAAGCTCTCTTGCTAACAGGTACAGTCGCGATTCCATTTCTTATGACTTTATTGTGCATTGCGCCCTAGAAACTGGCGCAAATCTCGCTTGGCTACTCACCGGCAAAGGGTCACCTACAACCGGCAATATGAATACCGATACCCAAAATGTGGAGAAATTCACATTAAGTGAAGAGTCTCTGGTTAGTGATGGCGATTTGAGTATTGCTGGCAAGTTCTTTAGCAAGCCGCTTACGAATCCAATTGCCGTCTACGCTGACGGAAAACTCCATTTCATCGAGCGAGACGCATCCCTATCAGATGGAGAATGGCTCGTCGATATTGAAGGTGCTATTAGCATTCGAGAATTAACAAAATTGCCAGGCAGAAGACTACATGTAGCAGGGGGCAAGGTTCCCTTCGAATGTGGATTTGATGACATTAAAGCATTAGGTCGCGTGATGGGTGTATACAGCGAGGTTAACTAATGACCGTGCGTAAAAATCCAACTGGCGGTTGGATTTGTGAGCTCTACCCAAACGGTGCAAAAGGCAAACGCATCAGAAAGAAATTCGCTACTAAAGGCGAGGCTCTGGCGTTTGAACAGTACACCGTTCAAAACCCGTGGCAGGAAGAAAAGGAAGACAGGCGCACGTTAAAAGAGCTGGTTGACTCATGGTATAGCGCTCATGGCATTACACTGAAAGATGGCTTGAAACGTCAGTTAGCCATGCACCATGCTTTTGAGTGTATGGGCGAGCCACTCGCACGCGATTTCGATGCACAGATGTTTTCCCGCTACCGAGAAAAACGGTTGAAAGGTGAGCATGCCCGTTCAAACAGAGTGAAAGAGGTATCGCCTCGCACGCTTAATCTTGAGCTGGCCTACTTCCGGGCAGTGTTCAATGAGCTAAACCGCCTCGGAGAATGGAAAGGTGAAAACCCACTGAAAAATATGCGCCCATTCCGCATTGAAGAAATGGAAATGGCCTGGCTAACTCACGACCAAATTTCGCAACTACTTGGAGAGTGTAAACGGCACGACCACCCTGATTTAGAAACAGTGGTAAGAATTTGTCTCGCCACTGGCGCACGGTGGTCAGAGGCCGAGAGTCTGAGAAAAAGCCAACTCGCGAAATACAAAATCACATACACCAACACGAAAAGCAGAAAAAACCGCACCGTCCCAATCAGCAAAGAACTCTATGAGTCTCTGCCTGATGATAAAAAAGGCCGGTTGTTTAGTGATTGTTATGGCGCATTCCGCTCAGCTCTGGAAAGAACAGGCATCGAACTACCGGCAGGGCAGCTTACCCACGTTTTGCGCCACACCTTCGCCAGTCACTTTATGATGAATGGTGGTAATATTTTAGTTTTACAACGCGTTTTGGGGCATACCGATATCAAAATGACAATGCGGTATGCACATTTTGCTCCAGACCACTTAGAAGACGCTGTTAAGCTTAATCCATTAAATACATTTAGTTAGGCTTATTTATTATTCATTTCTCGTAGATCTTGCTCCCAATGGGTATCGTTGGACTCAACAATACCCTCTCTTTCCAAAAGCATCATTCTCTTCAAAAGATACTTTTTGCTAACACCTCTTGTATAATACCTAACAGTTTCGGCAAAATCCCAATTGTTATCTGAAAATAGCCTTGGTTGGAACGAGTGGCAATATATAATCTCAATATCCTTACCCTCGCAATCAAAATTAGCTAACATATTAGTAATTTTTTTATCACGAAGCACCTCGACATGAGGGCCATGTAATGTTTCATATCCAATATGGATAACTGTTTTACCATCACTTGGGGCTTGCTTTACAGCTTTCACAAGTAACCCCTTAACATCTTTAGCTTTTTTGGAAATCGATTCATCTGCTATACATTCCCATTTAGCACAGAAAGGTCTCCTTATCTCATCGGCAAAAACATTAATTGTACTATATTCATCTTCGCTATAAGTGCAAAGTTTAGCCTGTAATGCCATCGTATAACTACCATGGGGTTCATAGTTATCATCTAAAAGATAGTTAAGTTGTGGCGAAGGATACTTTACTATCCATTTGGCAAAGTGTTCATTTACTCGGTCCATATCAATTAAATTTGCAACTACTGATATTTCATCATTTTCACAAGATACAACACCGCATTGCATCAAATCTCTTGAGGCGTATAATTGCCTAACAATATTCAAAAAAATATCAGGATTGGTGCTATTGACCTCACATTTGAACTTTACATTAAAAAAAACAGGATATGGGTAAGAAATTATGTAAGGTAGAGCTTTCTGCCATCTTTTAACCCATTCCATACGTTCATTTTCTGAATATTGAGTTACCTTTGCAAGCCTTTTACATTCTACATATAGTTTATCATTTCCTTTCTTCACCAGAAGGTCTGGTGTTTTACCTGCACCTGACTCAGGTATAAACTCTACTTCCCAACCATTTTTTATATAACAGGCAGCAACTACTAATTCAAATAAGACAGAGTCTGGTTGATTCTCAGGTTTAATAAGTAAATCTTTAAGTTTATTTTCAATACCTTTTGTACGCTTTAACTCTTCGCTAAATTCTCCGATGGTGGCAAAGAACGGCAAAATTCTAGAGGATTGTGCAGGTTCATCAACTGTTGGGCGATCGGCAAGTGATTCTGCAAGGTACAAATACCAAGCGATCCAATCATCATAAAAGGCCATACGCGAATCTTTTTCATGTAAAGAAACATCTGTTTGACTGCTATATAACCTTTCAGTTAGGGTACGAAAATACCGCAGAACATTATCTCTTCGCTCAAACCATTTTTCTTCCCCCATAACCTCAACAAACCATCGATATGTTTTCTTTACATCTTTCACGAGTGGATCGTCATATCTCGCATTAAAATGCTTCCAAAATTCAGCGTACTCATCTTCAGTAACATTTTTATCATGGCTATTTTCGTTCACTTTATGTCCTCGGGTGGAAAAAAAGATATGTCCAATTTACTATTTTTTAACCCATATGTATGTAACTGCATTCACAAACATAGCACATTTTAGTGGCGATAAAGTGGCGGTAGAAATGGCTGATAATGGGTAATCATTGGCAAATGATGGCAATCTATGTCAATGATAAATAACGCAAACCATTGATTTTCGGTTGTTCAGGTAGGAACTCATAATCGCTTGGTCGTTGGTTCAAACCCAACAGGGGCCCCCAGATATCAAGGGTTTATGTGCAAACGTAGGCCCTTTTCCTTTTCCAGACGCCCTCAAAATAGCAGAGATCGGTCAGCCACCGGCCAAACCTGGACCTATGCTTATACCGGCAGGCGCCGAAGACGCCCGCCGGGTATACCGCACTATTTCAGCCCAACGCTCAGGAGGTCGGTAATGCCATCATGTGGTACTTATTGCCATTGAAGTTAAAGAAACCGACGTCTTCGAACTGGTTGCGGGTATGAAACGCATACGAGCGCGGGTTCAGCACATTGACAAAGGTAACGATGACGGGATAACGCGGTGCAAACACCTTGCGCTGATACTCAAGCAGCATCTCGCCCACGCCCCGGCCACGATACTCTTCTGCGACGCAGATGGGGCCATACTGATATGAGCTTACTGCATCCAGTTTTTCCCCCTGGTAGCGATATTCGTTGAGAATACTTGCCATGTATTTAAACATGGGCCACGGGCTGAGAAATTCCCACGATCCGCCGAGCAGCAGACCAATGACCTTGTCACATGAACGATCAACGGCGATCACCACACCACTTTCGGCTGAACTTAGTTCGCTTAATTGCTGCTCCGTCATATCGGTGGTGACAAATCCATTCGCCCGTTGCTCGCCTGCAAGATTTTTTGCGTGATAGCGCTCCAGCAGTTGTTTCACCTCAGGGATGTCTACGTCTTGCGCCAGACGAATGACGATATTTTCATTGACCATTGCCATTTCATACTCCTGTAAAATATTTTACTGAAAGCGTCACCATCATCGCACCCACGGTGACAAACAGAACTTTGCGAATGATTTCACCATTGGTTTTAATGGCGGGCAGAACCATAAGCGCCATGTACCTCTGCATTTATTGCTTCAATATAATCAGTACAGGCGGGAATGATGGAGGATAGGGTGATTTGCCAGGTATAAAATTGCGGCAACTTCCATATTACATAACAGTCCTCTTCAAGCCTTTTTCTGAATTCGTCTGTTGGTATGGGAAACGCGTCTTTGATACGATCTGCGATTGATAGAATAATTCCATTCTTCATAAACATACCCTGTCCTGGAGCTACCAGCATAATAAGATTTATTTCACTATTTATCTGAATTGTTCATTCAGATATTTCCATTGTATTCTAAATAGTGCGATTAATTTATAACGCAGATTTATTAATCCCTTCAAGGTAGCGGATAAAATCCAGACGATCTTTCTATCTTTAGAGCTTACTACAAACCCTTAAATTTTAATCACATAATTTTTACAAAACATTATCCTGCGAGCCATTAGCTGAATCAGTTCAGCAAAACACTGTCAATGATTCATTAATAACTAATGGAAATAAGATATATCAGTATTAGCAAGGCTACTGGATACGACGTTTCTCAAGTCAGGTCAGCGATGCGGATAACTGCGCATTCCTATTCCTACTGCCCTCAGGAGCGTTGATGTCGAACGGTTCGGCTTGACGGTAGCGTTCCATCGGTCGACTATGAGGGCATGGCGCGATATCGGTATGCCCTTAGACCGGTTATGTTGTCAGGGATGAAAGACAGCGATTGCATGACTACCGTCTCCCTTGTGATGAGCATGGCCGCGGTTGCATAAAAGGCTAACGCAAGCGAGAAACGGCACTATGCAACTTTTTTAGTTAAGCTCATTCTTTTCCCGGCGGTATCTGGTCAGCCCTGTCTTTCATGACAAATGTTGGTGAATTGCTTATCCGCAATGAATGTGGCATAACACCAGTCCAGAATAGAAAGATGTAGTTTTTTATATTATTGGCTCCACATCGAGGATTGGCTGATGAGATTGACGGTTCTGGTTGATAATAATACATTAATTGACAGGTACCTTATCGGTGAACCTGGTGTGTCTTATCTGATTGAGTATGATGGTCAAAAAATCCTTTTCGATACCGGATATTCGGATGTTTTCCTGAAGAATGCGCAGACGCTGAAAATTGATTTAACCAGTATCGATAGCATCGTTTTTTCTCATGGGCATAACGATCATACCTGGGGGCTAAATCATTTAGTTCAATATTATGACCGGATAAATTTCATTCCTGAAAGAAAGATAAACTTAATCTGTCACCCAGATGCATTAACCCCAAAATACTTTGATGCAAAAGCCATCGGGATAAACTACAGATTCGATCAAAATGATCCCTTTTTTGACAAAATTTGCAGCAAAAAACCTTATCCACTCACTGAAAACATTATCTTCCTCGGTCAAATACCAAGGGACAATAAATTTGAGATGCTGACACCGGTAGGCCAAACGGTGGATGATAAAAGCGAAATTACAGATGATTACGTTATGGATGATTCTGCGCTGGCAATAAAAACAGAAGATGGACTGGTGGTAGTCACAGGCTGTTCTCACGCGGGAATAGCTAACATTATTGAATATGCAAAACAGGTTACCGGAGAAAAACACATTGTTTCGGTCATTGGCGGGTTCCATTTGCAAAATGCTGATGAAGATCGCCTCACGCAGACAGGGGATTACCTTAAAGTATTGTCCCCAGACTCCGTCTATCCGTGCCATTGTACCGATCTTGCGGCGAAGGTTAGCCTGGCGCGTTTTATCAAAATTAACGAGGTCGGCGTTGGATTAACACTGAATTTTTCTGCCACCGGGAAATAAATGTGAAAGCGCGCAGATGACAGCGCCTCTGAATGCCATCTGCGCCGGCGCCAACCCGACGCTAGCGAGCAAAACCTGCGACGCCCTGTCGCAGAAAGCGGGCCGCTGCTGAGCCTTTGCGCAGAAGAAGGCCGCTAACTGCGCATTTAGTCACTTTTTCTGCCGTTTTACCGCGGTCGCTTAGTTCAGCGACCGCACCTGCTGATAAGAATTGAGCCGTTCCCGCAGCGAGGTGAGCCAGACATCCGGCTCCTGACGGCAGATTTCGGTGAGGATCGGCGTCAGCACCAGCTCGGCTTCATGGAAGTCGGTCCACTCCGGCGGCTCCAGTGAAAAAGGATCGTTCATCAGCCAAATCACCATCGGCGTCCAGGCGCGCGGATCCAGTTGCAGATAATCCTGACAGCGCATCATATCTCGGGTCCGCGCCTCATCGGGGACGACATCCTTTCCCACCGCGGCGCTACTCATTGCCAGTACTGTTATTCCTGCCATTAGATGTTTCCACACCCATTTTCGCCAGAAGGCGCGTTTTTCTTTCGCCATTGTTATTATTTTACCTGCCAGTTGTCGCCGGACGATATTCCCGAGAACTCACCTTAATAAGAGCAGATTAATCGTTTGCATTTTTTTTAACAGCAGACCGCGCTGAAGCAAGTGAACGCCCGTTCCTACAGCTGTCATCCAGCTATGCAAATATATTCGTCTGGCTCAGCTCCACAATATTTCCCTGGCCCAAAACGATTTGTGTTACAATTACGCCTTATAACGGCATCGATAAAAATAACCCCCGCCGCACCTGCACCAGGCATCGCCCTTCTTTTTTCATATCAGGATTTACGCCCCCATGAATGCGATAATCATTGACGATCATCCATTGGCACGTATCGCCATTCGCAACCTTCTCGACAGCAACGGTATTACCGTCGCGGCAGAGCTCGACAGCGGCGCTCATGCCGTGCAGACCGCGGAAAGCATGCAGCCTGACCTGCTCATCGTCGACGTCGATATTCCGGAGCTCAGCGGTATCGAGGTGCTGGAGCAGCTGCGCAAACGCCGCTACCAGGGAACAATCATCATCATTTCCGCTAAGAATGAACTGTTCTACGGCAAACGCAGCGCCGACTGCGGAGCAAATGGTTTTGTGAGTAAAAAAGAGGGAATGAATAATATCCTCGCCGCAATCGAAGCAGCCAATAATGGCTACAGCTATTTCCCCTTTTCACTGGAACGCTTCTGCACCCACGGCATCACCGATCAGGACCGGCTGGATACGCTGTCAACGCAGGAGATGAAGGTGTTCCGCTATATTCTCAGCGGCGTCGACTACACCACCATCGGCAGCAAAATGAACATCAGCAATAAAACGGTAAGTACCTATAAGGTCCGTCTGATGGATAAATTAGGCTGCAGCACCCTGCTTGAGCTATATGACTTTGCGCAACGCAATAAAATAGGGTGATGGCATGGCGGTTCGTCTTATTTTATCCGTCGTTGTCGGGCTGGCGCTGAGCCTCTCGCCTGCCGCGTATGCCATGAAACAGCTGGAGCTGAAGAGCCATTCTCATATCGCGGCGATCGATATCCCGCTTAGCGGTAAGGAGAAAGCATGGCTGGCGGCGCAGCCGACGCTGACCGTCGGGACCTGGCTTCCCGAGAGGACACCCATCGTCTATGACGGCGACGAGAAAAGTTATCAGGGCATTAACGCCGACTATCTGGCGCTGATGGCGCACAGCCTCGGACTGAAGGTGATTATCCGCCAGTATGACACCGAGCAGCAGGCGCTCACCGCCCTGGCCGACCGCCAGGTGGATACCCTGCTCACTCAGGTGGCGCACCGGGATGCGCTCGCCCCGGGCCTGGATCAATCCGCGCCGCTGCTTAAAACCTGGCCGACGCTGGTCACCTCGCTGAAATCCCCTCTGCCGCCGCTGACCACTGACCGCCGCGTCACGCTGGCCTGCACCCGCGATTGCGCTTTTTTCGATATTATTCAGCAGGCGTTTCCCAACGCCAAAATCACCCTTTATGATAGCGACTATCAGGCTCTCGCCTCGGTGGTCAGCGGCGAGAATCAGTATTTTATCGGCAACAACATCACCACTGGCCACTGCATCTCGAAATATTTCTCGCAATCGCTGGTTATCGCGCACTATTTTCGTCAGCAGGAGCAACACAACCGCTTTGTCACCCGTGACGATCGGCCAGAGCTGCATAAACTCCTCGACCGTTTTATCCATGCCGTGGACAGCGACACCGCGATGCGGATCATGCAAAACTGGCTCAACCGTGGCGATCTGTCGTTTCTCAATACCCCGCTTACCTTTAGCCCCGAAGAGCAGCGCTGGCTGCAGAAGCATCGTCGCGTCCGCCTGCTGGTGAACCCCTATTTTCCGCCATTTACCCTGGTGGATAACGAGGATGAACTGCGCGGCATCATGGCCGATATGCTGAATATTGTCTCACTCCAGACCGGCCTGCAGTTTGACCCTATTCTGGTGCGCAACCATCAAGCTCTGGCAAAGCGCATGGAAAAAGAGGACTGGGCGATCATGCCCGCCGCCACCCTGACCCCACAGCCGCAGGCCTACGTCACCCTCAGCGATCCGCTCATTAACGTGGCCTTTGTGCTGGTCGCCCGCGGCAGCGCCCCCGATCAGCATCTGCTGACGCGCTCGGCGCGGATCGCCCTGCCGGTCGGGCCTATCGCCGCCCATGATCTGAAAGCGCGTTTTCCGCTGATTAACTGGGTGGAAACGGATAACGTTGGCGTCGCCATGAAGATGGTAGAGGAAGGCGAAGTGGATGCCGCCGTAGCCTCGGAGCTTTCCGCCCGCTATATGATCGACCACTACTATCCACAGGGTCTGCACTACACCCGCATTGATGGACTCCCCGTCGCGGCCATTCGGCTGGCCATCCCGCGCGATGAACCGGTGCTGGCCGCCATTCTTAACAAAGCGCTGCAGGTTATTCCGCCACGGGATATTCTGCAGATGACCGAGAAGTGGTCGAAAATCTCCAGTCAGCAAATAGAGAACTGGAGCCAGTACAGCCGCCAGTTTTACCAGCTGATCGCCTTTGCGCTGGTGCTGATCGCCATCAGCCTCGGCTGGGGACTCTCTCTGTGTCGGGAAGTGCGCAAACGTAAAGACTCCCAGCAGCGGCTCGAGGAGGAGCTGGCGCAGAAGGAGGCCCTCTCCTGTGCGCTGGAGCGCGAAAAAGACAAAGCGATTCAGGCGACAAAAGCCAAGAGCCGCTTTCTGGCCAGCATGAGCCACGAGCTGCGCACGCCGGTGAGCGCCATCGTCGGCTTTCTGGAGCTGCTGGCGAAACCTGAGCTGAACGTCGGCCAGCGTAAAGAGGCGATCGAGCTGGCGGGGTCGACGGCGCAAACCCTGCTGGGACTTATCGGCAATATTCTTGATATCGACAAGATTGAATCGGGAAAATACCAGGTTACCCCGCAGTGGAGCGATGTCGCACAGTTAGTGTCGCAGCAGTGTCATACCTTCGACGCGCTGGCGCAGCAAAAGGGCATCGATCTGCACTACCATAATGCGCTGCAGGAAGGGACCATGCTGTGGGTCGACCCGCAGGCGCTACGGCAAATCCTCAATAATCTCATCGGCAATGCGCTGAAGTTTACCGTCGAAGGCGCAATTCAGGTCTCCTGCCGGCTGACGCCGGCGAATGAGACACAGGGAGAGCTGGCCCTCATGGTTAGCGACAGCGGCTGCGGGATCAGTGAAGCAGAGCAGGCCACCCTCTTCCACCGCTATGCCCAGGCGCGCCAGGGACGACAGCAGACCGGCTCCGGACTGGGGCTGGTCATTTGCAAAGAGCTAGTTGCGCTGATGCAGGGTCGCCTGGAGATGGTCAGCCGTCCGGGCGTGGGGACCACTTTCACCATCACGCTGCCGGTCAAGGCGAGCCGCTGCGCGATCCACGCGCCGCAGGCGTCGCCCGCCAGACCGCAGGCTCTACCCGGGCTGGCGATACTGATAGCGGACGATCACCCCACCAACCGGCTACTGCTCAAGCGCCAGCTCAGCACTATCGGCTATAGCGTCGATGAAGCCTGCGACGGTGAAGAGGCAGAGAATAAGCTCGCCAGCAAACATTACGATCTGCTGATAACGGACCTCAATATGCCGAAGAAAGATGGCCTGGCGCTGGCGGCCTCGCTACGCCGTCGCTATCCGGGCCTGGTAATTTGGGGCGTGACTGCCAGCGCGCTGCCGCAGTCGCGGGAGGCGTGTCTGGCCAGCGGCATGAATATGTGTCTGTTTAAGCCGGTGTCGGTCCAGACGCTGAGTCATGAGCTCAGCCGTTTAGCGGTGGGCCGCGCATCACCTCACGCTACCCGGCACCTGAAGCTCAGCGTGCTGAGCGAGAATACGGGGGGAGACCAGGCGCTGATGAATGAGATGCTGGAGACGTTCCGCGATGCGTCGGCCGCGGATTTACAGGCTGCCGGACAGGCAATCGCCCGGCATGAGCCGCAGATCTTTCTGCGGGCGCTGCACCGTCTGCACGGTTCAGCACAAATTCTGGGGATTACTGCGCTACAACAACTGTGCGCCCCTTTTGAGGCAAAGCGGCCTGATTCGCTGACGCCGGCAAGCTGTCTGGAGGTGGTACAGCGCATCACCGGCATCATGCGCGAGATCGATGGCGAAATCGACGCCCTGATCGGCCGCTAGCCGTTCCGCTCGGGCAGTCCGCCTGCCCGAGCGTTAAGGGGACATCCTTGTCAGTTTTTTCCTCTGCGCTCTCTCAGGGTGGAACAAGTATCAGTTGCCTGCCACCAGCATCTCGCTATCCACCACAATGCCCTCTTCAGCGCCCTTCAGCACCAGATTCGCTTCGTAATATTTACCGGCTTTCAGCAGTTCTTGCGCCTGCGCTACCGCCTTACGGGTCTGGTTAAGCGGCATCAGATACTGGTTCTCAATCACGCCAATACCGGCCAGACGCAGGGTATCGATAGCCCCTTTCTGATCGCCTTTCGCCAGCTTTTCGTTGGCGGATTGGATAGCGCTCTCTTTTTCCGGCGTGGCCACATAGTCTTCAGACAGGGCGATAGAGGCGTTAATGATCACATAGCGATCGGCGATCATTTTGGCTTTAGCATCAGTTTTCACAAACTTCGCCCAGCTGGCATCATCGGCGGCCAGCAGCGCGGCGGCGTCGTCTGTCAGTTTTTTGGCGCTATCCGGCTGGCCATGGAACAGCGCCAGACGGGCGAACTGGATGTCGCGCATCGCATTCGCGCCCTGCACCGCCACCTGCAGCACATCGGCGGCTTCTTTCTGTACCTGCGTCGTGGCTGCCGCGGCTGGCGCTGCCGTCGCGCTATCTGTTGCCCATACCGGAGAGGTACTCATCATGGTTGCCAGCAGGCTCGCCAGAATGACTTTTTTCATCGTTGACTCCTGATTAAAATCGGTAAGCATCACCAAACGCAGCCAGCTTAAAAAATATCGCGGGCATTGAGAATCAGAGCCCGGAAGTAATATTGCGGGCCTGGTCTGACAGCTGTCAGACCAGGCGTATAAAGTGGCCTCGGCGCTCTTATTTACGCCTGCCGATCGCGCGGCCTACTATTTTCCTCAGACCTTTCTTTTGGCCCGCTGAATAAACCCTCACGCTTTTTATTCAGCGTCAGGCCGCCAACCGGGATCTGCGGAGCAATTATTTTTATGTTTAGCCATTACACCTTAAATGCGTTTAGCCCACGCGTCTTCATTCGATATAAACGGCATGCCTGCCTGATGGCGGTATTGCTGTTTATCTGCGGAGCCTGTTGTCTGGCCTGGCCGTTGGTCGCCGGCTGGTATCTCGCCACAGTAACCGGCATGTTATTGATGTTCTGCGGCTTCTATTCGCTGTACAGCCTGATTGTCTTCCGCCAGCAGCACTGGAAATCACGCCTGGTGGCGCTGATCTTCGCCATCGCCTGGATCGTGCTCGGCCTGAGCTTTGTCGTCAATCCCCTCAACGGTATGAGCAGTCTGGCCATTTTATTTGGCTTTTTATTTGTTCTCGGCGGTATTTCCCGCATCGTTAACGGATGTCAAACCCGCAAACAAAGCGGCGCTGGCTGGAATATTTTTATCGGCCTGTTGGATTTACTTATCGCCTGCCTGTGGCTGGCCATGAACCCGCAGCAAAGCTGGTTATTTATTACCGCCTTTATCGGCGTTGAAATGATATTTAGCGCCATCGGCTTGTTGGTCCTGCGCAATAAAATGAAGCACGCTCAGGCTTAAGCCCTATTTTGTCACTGGAGAAGAAAATGAATTTACCTAAAGCACTCGTATTGACCGTGGCGGCTACCACATTCTGTCTGATGACCAGCCCGGCGTTCGCGGTTGAGGAAACCACGCCGCAGAATATGACCTGTCAGGAATTTATGGATATGAACCCAAAAAGCATGACCCCGGTGGCCTTCTGGGTAGTGAATCGCAACACCGACTTTAGCGGCGGCGACTATGTTGACTGGCATGAAGTCGAGACCGTTTCGGTACCGAAAATGCTGCAGGAGTGCCACAAGAACCCCGCCGCTAAACTTGGCGATCTCAGCGCGGTCATCAAAAAATAACCCCCCCCCCCGGCATCAGGCCGGGGAAACCCGCCGCGCTGCGGCGGGTCCCGCTTTACTCATCGATACCGCATTCGCACGGCAGATGGCGGCCGATAAGCTTGCGATACAAAAACGCCCCGATAATCGCCCCCACCACCGGCGCCAGCAGCGGCACCAGAAAGTAAGGGATCGCCAGCCCACCGGTAAAGGCGATCGAGCCCCACCCGGCCAGACTGGTAAACAGTTTTGGGCCGAAGTCGCGCGCCGGATTCAGCGCAAAGCCGGTTAGCGGCCCCATCGACGCGCCGATCACGGCGATCAGCAAGCCAATCAGCAACGGCGCCAGCGGCCCGCGCGGAATTCCGTTGCCGTCGTCGGTCAGGGCCATGATCATCGCCATCAGGATTGCCGTGATGGTGGTCTCCACGGCAAACGCTTGTATAAAAGTGATATGTGGATGCGGGTACGTGGAAAAGACCCCGGCCAGGTTAAGACTGGCGGCAGTGCCGCGCACGATATGCTGACTCTGTTCAAGATCGAGAAACAGCTGGCGATAGAGCCCATACACCAGCGCGGCGGCGCAGAAGGCCCCGGCCGTCTGGGCAACAATAAACGGCAGCACCTTGCGGCGTTCAAAACAGGCGAACAGCCACAGGGCAATGGTCACCGCCGGATTAAGGTGCGCGCCGGAGACACCGGCCGTCAGGTAGATGGCCATGGCGACGCCAAGGCCCCAGATAATACTGATCTCCCACTGACCAAAGCTGGCCCCGGCGACCCGCAGCGCAGCGACGCAGCCCGCGCCGAAGAAAATGAGCAATCCGGTGCCAAGAAACTCGGCCACGCACTGCCCGGTTAAGGTAGAAGTCTGGTTCATTATCGGCATCCTGAAATAGCACGTTAAAGAGAGAGGCTGGCGCGAGCGCCCGTTTAATTCGCCTGACCGGCCAGTAGCAGCCCGGTGGCGACCGCATTGCGCGGCCCTTCTGTTCCCCGAATATTGCCCTGCCCGGCGACCACGCCATAGTGCGACAAGGCTTCCGTGATAAGCTGCGGGATCTCAAAGTCCAGCGATGAGCCGCCCACCAGCACCACAAAGGCGATATCGCGAATGGAACCGCCGGGTGAGACCTGGCGCAGCGCGCGCAGGCAGTTGGTGACAAACACTTTCTCTTTCGCCTGCCGGCGCACGAGACGAATTTTTTCCAGCGGGCTGGCGTTATCGATCGGCACCAGTTCGCCCTCCTTGATGTACACCACTTTGGCGAACACCGCCGGGCTGAGGGCTTCCCGAAAGAACTCCACCGCGCCATTCTCGTGACGAATACTGAACAGGCTTTCCACTTTGGCCAGCGGGTATTTTTTTATCGCTTCCGCCAGCGAAAGATCCTCGAGGCCCAGCTCGGTTTTAATCAACAGGCTGACCATATTCCCCGCCCCGGCGAGATGGACCGCCGTTATCTGCCCCTCCGCGTTGACGATCGCCGCATCCGTCGAGCCGGCGCCGAGGTCGAGGATCGCCAGCGGCGCCGCACAGCCGGGAGTGGTTAACGCCCCGGCGATGGCCATGTTGGCCTCCACGCCGCCCACCACCACCTCGGTCTGCAGTCGGGCGCTCAGTTCGCGGGCGATAACCTGCATTTGCAGACGATCCGCTTTCACCATCGCCGCCATCCCGACGGCATTTTCCATGGCGCACTCGCCGGCCATCCCGCCCTGCACCTTGCGCGGAATAAACGTATCCACCGCCAGCAGATCCTGGATGTATATCGCGCTCATCTCATGGTCGGTCAGGGACGCCATTACCTTGCGCACCCGCTCAAGCATGCCGCCGGCGTGAGTGCCCGGTTCGCCGCGGATGTCGCGTACCGGAGCGCAGGCGCTCATCGCCTGCATGATGGCTTCCGCGCCCTCGGCGACATCGGCCTCTCCGCGGCGCTTTTCGCCGCTAATGTAGAGGTTGCCCGCCGGGATCACCCGCGACTGCACGTCCCCCTGCGGGGTCTTGAGCACCACCGCTGAACGGTTGCCAATCAGGGCGCGGGCGATGGGGACGATGGCCTGGGTCTCTTCCGGGCTTAGCCCGAAGAAGGTGGCGATCCCGTAGGGATTCGACAGGATCCGCACCACCTGGCCCGGCGCGGCCACTTCCACCGCCGCCATTACCCCCTCGGGGACCTGCTCCAGCAGCGTCACTTCATCTACCACCGGCAGGGTTTTACGCAGGCGGTTGTTCACCAGCACGCCGTCGTCCTTTTTGAGGATCGCCGCCACCACGTTGATCCCCCGGTCGAGCGCCTCATTGAGCCACCACACGGCGTCAAGGAAATCGACGGCGTCGTCAATCAGTACGATCCACCCCTCGGCATACTGCGCCGCCGGCAGCGTCGCCAGCCGCCCGAGGGCGATAGTCGTCCCCACGCCAACGCCCACCCCGCCCGGCGTCTGCGGGTTATGACCGATCATGGTCGATTCGGTGATAATGGTCTCGGTGATGGTCTCCATCGCCACATCGCCAATCACCGGCGCGGCTTCGTTAAGATAGATGCGAGAGACATCGCTCATCGACCACGGTGTTTTCGCCAGGGCCTGCTCCAGCGCGGCGAGGGTCCCGGCGATATTGTCCCGCGTCCCTTTCATGCCCGTCGTCGCGACGATCCCGCTGGCAACAAACGCCCTCGCCTGCGGGTCGTCGGACGCCAGCGCCACCTCGGTGGTGGCGTTGCCGATATCAATCCCGGCTATTAACGGCATGCTGACCTCCGCTTAGCTTCCTTTACGCAGCTTATGCCGCTGCTGATACACTTCCGCCGACTCCCGGACAAAGGCGGCATTCACTGTCGCATGCCAGGTGTGCTCCAGCTCGTCGGCGATCGCCAGCAGCTCCGCCTGCGAGGAGCGGAACGGGCGCAGCGCGTTATAGATAGCCAGAATGCGCTCGTCAGGAATGGCGATAAGCTCCGCCGCGCGGCGGAAATTGCGCGCCACCGCATGGCGCTGCATCTGCTCGGCAATCTGCGCCTGGTACTCAAGGGTCTGGCGGGAGATCCGTACATCCTGCGGGCCCACCTCGCCAGAGAGCACCTTCTCGAGGGTAATATCGGTCAATGGTTTGCCGGTAGGCGTCAGGATATGCTCCGGGCAGCGGGTGGCTAACGGATAATCCTGCACGCGCATGGTTTTCTCGCTCATGGTCACTCCCTTACTAAGTCGACGTGCAGGGTGACGGGCTCGGCGTCCTGCACCACATGTTTGGTCTCTTTGATATGAAATAGCGCGGCTTTGGCCATAAATTTCGGCCGCACCATCTGATCGTTCACCACCGGCACCGGCGAAGGTGACTCTTTGCGCGCATAGCGCGCGGCGTTTTTGCCAATCTGCCGGTAGGTTTCCAGCGTCAGCAGCGGCGCCTGGGAGAACAGCTCCAGGTTGCTGAGCGGCAGCAGATCGCGCTGATGGATGACCGTGGTCCCCTTCGACTGGATACCGATGCCGATCCCCGAGCCGCTCAGGTTGGCCGCATCCCAGGCCATAAAGGAGACGTCGGACGTGCGCAGAATGCGCACCACCCGGGCGTGAAGCCCCTCTTCTTCCACCCCGGCAATCAGCTCTTTGAGGATCGCGCCATGGGGCATATCGATCAGAGTGTGATGCTGGTGTTTATCGAAGGCAGGGCCGACGCCGATCACCACTTCATCGGCGCGTTCATCGGCAGAAGCTACCCCGCCCTCGCGGGTTTTCAGGGTAAAAGAGGGCTGAATTTGGGTTGTCTGTTGCACAGGTATACCGCCTTATTCAATGGTGTCGGGCTGAACCACGCCCGGAATATTTTTGATCTCCGCCCAGCGTTCGGCAGAGATGCGATAGCCGGTGCCCGGCCCCTGATAGTCATTGATGTCGTTGACCGCACTCACCACCTCGAACTGCCGATCGAGAATGGCCGAGGTCTGCAGGTAATCGCCGGTGACCCGCTGGCGCAGCATATTGAGAATATTGCTGGCGATATCCTCAAAGCCGCTGCGGCTCAGCGCGCCGACAATATCGAGGCCGGTGATGTTGCGCTTCATCATCTCTTCCACCGCACTCAGATCCTCCACCACGTTACGCGGCGGCATCTCGTTGCTGCCGTGCGCGTAGGTGGCGGCCTCCACCTCCTCGTCGGCGATTGGCGGCAGCCCCAGCTCGCGGAAAACCGCCTGGATCGCCCGCGCCGCTTTCTGGCGAATGGCAATGGTTTCCGCCTCGGTCACCGGACGCAGGCCGCCGTCAACCATCAGGTCACGCTGCAGGATGTTGTAATCATCAAAATCTTCCGCATCGAAGTTCGAGCCGGCGAACATGTTGTCGTAGTTCGGCACCGCGCTGTAGCCGGAGAAAATAAAGTCGGTGCCCGGCAGCATCTGCATCAGGGTGCGCGCGGTGCGGCGAATATCCGAGTGGGAGAAAGTCTGGTCGTTGGCGGACGCCACTTCGAGGTCGAGCATAGAGGCGATCAGGTTTTCCGCCAGCACCGCCCGAATGCCCGACGGCACAGCGCCGGTCATGCCGATACAGCTCACTGCGCCGTTTTGCAGCCCCTGAACCCCGGCGCCTTTGGTAATGAAGATGCAGCGCGATTCGAGGTAGAGCATCGACTTGCTCTCCGAATAGCCCATCAGCGCTTCGGATCCGGTGCCGGAGGTGTAGCGCATTTTCAACCCGCGGGAGGCGTAGGCCGAGGCGAGGAACGCCTTTGACCACGGCGTATCATCGCCGTCGGTAAATACCGCTTCAGTGCCGTAGACCGACACCGTCTCGGCGTAGCTGGTTAAGCCACGCATGCCCAGCTCCAGCTCGGTGGCCTCTTCCACCGAGCACTGCGTCAACACGCCGGGACGGCCGCACTGCGAGCCGACCAACAGCGCCAGGGCGTTAAACGGCGCATAGCGCGCGATACCGACCGTGGTCTCCTGTTCTGAGAAGCCGCGGATCCCGGCCTCGGCGGCGTCAGCGGCAATCTGCACCGGATTATCTTTGAGATTGGTGACGTGGCACTGGTTGGAGGGGGTCCGGCGGGCACGCATCTTCTGCAGCGCCATCATCATCTCCACCACGTTCATCTGCGCCATCACCTCGACCGCTTTGGCCGGCGTGATGGCGGTAGTGATGGCAATGATCTCCTCCCGGCTGACGTGAATATCCACCAGCATGCGGGCTATTTCCACCGCCTCCAGGCGCATTGCCTGCTCTGTGCGCTCAACGTTGATCGCGTAATCGGCGATAAACCGGTCGATCATGTCAAACTGGTCCCGGCGTTTGCCGTCCAGCTCGACGATCAGACCGTTGTCCACTTTTACTGAAGAGACCGGGTCAAAGGGGCTGTCCATGGCGATCAGCCCCTCTTCAGGCCACTCGCCAATCAGCCCGTCCTGATTGACGGGGCGCTGGGCCAGTACTGCAAATCGTTTTGATCTTTTCATTGTTCATCGGCTCAAAAGGTGAAATCCGCAGACGGTAGCGAATACGCCGGGCCAGCGTCGTTGCCGCCCGGCCATTACCGGCAATAGCGGAACTTTAAATGAGCCAGTGGTGAAAAAAATAAATTTAATTTCGTTTCAATTTGGCACACGAAATCTACCGACAGTTTCACTATGAAACTTTACTCCGGCGGCAAAAATAAAAAATGTGATCGCCCGCAATGATATAAATCAATTAATAAAAAACGCCCTTAATTACGTTTTGCCAACGCTATTTTAACCCTATTGACTAAATCATGGCGGGCGACAAAATAACGCTGACAAAAATAAAGCAAGCCAACCGAATGGTAATAGTTTTTTACTATCGCCCCCTACTGACTATTCGCGCCAGCGTTACCCTGGTGCGGGAGAGAATGATGAACAAGAGCCAACAAGTTCAGACAATCACCCTGGCCGCCGCCCAGCAAATGGCGGCGGCGGTGGAAAAAAAAGCCACTGAGATCAACGTGGCGGTGGTGTTTTCCGTGGTTGACCGCGGAGGCAACACGCTGCTTATCCAGCGGATGGACGAGGCCTTCGTCTCCAGCTGCGATATTTCCCTGAATAAAGCCTGGAGCGCCTGCAGCCTGAAGCAAGGTACCCATGAAATTACGCCAGCGGTCCAGCCAGGACAATCTCTGTACGGTCTGCAGCTTACCAACCAACAGCGAATTATTATTTTTGGCGGCGGCCTGCCAGTTATTTTTAATGAGCAGGTAATTGGCGCCGTCGGCGTTAGCGGCGGTACGGTCGAGCAGGATCAATTATTAGCCCAGTGCGCCCTGGATTGTTTTTCCGCATTATAACCTGAAGCGAGAAGGTATATTATGAGCTATCGTATGTTTGATTATCTGGTGCCAAACGTTAACTTTTTTGGCCCCAACGCCATTTCCGTAGTCGGCGAACGCTGCCAGCTGCTGGGGGGGAAAAAAGCCCTGCTGGTCACCGACAAAGGCCTGCGGGCAATTAAAGATGGCGCGGTGGACAAAACCCTGCATTATCTGCGGGAGGCCGGGATCGAGGTGGCGATCTTTGACGGCGTCGAGCCGAACCCGAAAGACACCAACGTGCGCGACGGCCTCGCCGTGTTTCGCCGCGAACAGTGCGACATCATCGTCACCGTGGGCGGCGGCAGCCCGCACGATTGCGGCAAAGGCATCGGCATCGCCGCCACCCATGAGGGCGATCTGTACCAGTATGCCGGAATCGAGACCCTGACCAACCCGCTGCCGCCTATCGTCGCGGTCAATACCACCGCCGGCACCGCCAGCGAGGTCACCCGCCACTGCGTCCTGACCAACACCGAAACCAAAGTGAAGTTTGTGATCGTCAGCTGGCGCAACCTGCCGTCGGTCTCTATCAACGATCCGCTGCTGATGATCGGTAAACCGGCCGCCCTGACCGCGGCGACCGGGATGGATGCCCTGACCCACGCCGTAGAGGCCTATATCTCCAAAGACGCTAACCCGGTGACGGACGCCGCCGCCATGCAGGCGATCCGCCTCATCGCCCGCAACCTGCGCCAGGCCGTGGCCCTCGGCAGCAATCTGCAGGCGCGGGAAAACATGGCCTATGCTTCTCTGCTGGCCGGGATGGCTTTCAATAACGCCAACCTCGGCTACGTGCACGCCATGGCGCACCAGCTGGGCGGCCTGTACGACATGCCGCACGGCGTGGCCAACGCTGTCCTGCTGCCGCATGTGGCGCGCTACAACCTGATCGCCAACCCGGAGAAATTCGCCGATATCGCTGAACTGATGGGCGAAAATATCACCGGACTGTCCACTCTCGACGCGGCGGAAAAAGCCATCGCCGCTATCACGCGTCTGTCGATGGATATCGGTATTCCGCAGCATCTGCGCGATCTGGGAGTAAAAGAGGCCGACTTCCCCTACATGGCGGAGATGGCTCTGAAAGACGGCAATGCGTTCTCGAACCCGCGTAAAGGCAACGAGCAGGAGGTTGCCGCGATTTTCCGCCAGGCATTCTGAGTGTTAACGAGGGGGCCGTCATGTCGCTTTCACCGCCAGGCGTACGCCTGTTTTACGATCCGCGCGGGCACCATGCCGGCGCCATCAATGAGCTGTGCTGGGGGCTGGAGGAGCAGGGGGTCCCCTGCCAGACCATAACCTATGACGGAGGCGGTGACGCCGCTGCGCTGGGCGCCCTGGCGGCCAGAAGCTCGCCCCTGCGGGTGGGTATCGGGCTCAGCGCGTCCGGCGAGATAGCCCTCACTCATGCCCAGCTGCCGGCGGACGCGCCGCTGGCTACCGGACACGTCACCGATAGCGACGATCATCTGCGTACGCTCGGCGCCAACGCCGGGCAGCTGGTTAAAGTCCTGCCGTTAAGTGAGAGAAACTGAATGTATCGTATCTATACCCGCACCGGGGATAAAGGCACCACCGCCCTGTACGGCGGCAGCCGCATCGAGAAAGACCATATTCGCGTCGAGGCCTACGGCACCGTCGATGAACTGATATCCCAACTGGGCGTCTGCTACGCCACGACCCGCGACGCCGGGCTGCGGGAAAGCCTGCACCATATTCAGCAGACGCTGTTCGTGCTGGGGGCTGAACTGGCCAGCGATGCGCGGGGCCTGACCCGCCTGAGCCAGACGGTCGGCGAAGAGGAGATCACCGCCCTGGAGCGGCTTATCGACCGCAATATGGCCGAGAGCGGCCCGTTAAAACAGTTCGTGATCCCGGGGAGGAATCTCGCCTCTGCCCAGCTGCACGTGGCGCGCACCCAGTCCCGTCGGCTCGAACGCCTGCTGACGGCCATGGACCGCGCGCATCCGCTGCGCGACGCGCTCAAACGCTACAGCAATCGCCTGTCGGATGCCCTGTTCTCCATGGCGCGTATCGAGGAGACTAGGCCTGATGCTTGCGCTTGAACTGGCTGGCGTCAATATCGTACTGCTTCATTTTGCGCCACAGGGTGGTGCGGCCGATATTGAGCAGCTGCGACATCTCCTGCACCCGCCCGCTGGTCACCCGGGCGGCGTGAATAATAGCTTCCTTTTCGATGGCGCTAAAGGTCAGGCTGGCCGGCAGCAGCGATGACGCGCTATCCCCGCCCGGCCGCTCGGAAAAGAGATATTCCGGCAGATTACTCAGGCGAATGTGGCCGTTGTCGCTGCTGATGGCGATATTCTCAATGACGCTATTGAGCTCAAAATCATTCCCCGGCCACGAGTAGGCCACCAGCTGCGCCAGCGCGTCATCGTCCACTTTCAGTCGCGAAGAGAAACGCTTCTCCAAGCTCTTCAACCGGTTATGCACCAGCGACGGAATACTGTTGCGTCGGGCGCGCAGCGGCGGGATGACGATCTCAAAGGAGTGCAGCGCATAGTACAGCTGGCGGCTAAAGCGGTTCTGTTCCACCAGATTGGCCAGATCGACGGTGGTGGTGGCAATCACCTTCACATCCACCGGGATCAGGCGCCGGGCGTCGAGGCGGGTGAGCACCCCCTGCTTAATCACCTGCAGCAGAGCCGACTGCAGCTCCGGCGCCAGATACTCGATCTTTTCCAGAAACAGGGTGCCGCCGTTGGCCAGCTCAAGGCGGCTCAGGCGACCATTTTCATCGTCGGTAGGGGCGCTGCCCATAAAGTCCTGGCCCAGCACGCTGTCGGCATATAGCTGGCAGTTGACGGCGATGTAGGGGCCGCCCGCCCGTTCGCTTTCATTGTGAATAGCCTGGCTCAGCAGCTCTTTCCCGACCCCCTCTTCGCCGCACAGTAGCACCGGGAAGCCGCCGCGCGCCGCCTGGCGGCCAAAGTGGATCAGGCGTCGGGTTTCCGGATCGTCGGCAGACATCTGCTCAAAGGTGTGGCTCACTTTACCGAGCTGGCTGGTCATCAGCTGCCGCATCTGCTCCACCGGGTGCAGCAGCAGAATAAAACTGTTGCCTTGCGCCTCGACAATCGGTTTTAAGGTGATCACCGCGTCGACAAACTGATGCTGACTTTCAAAGGTGACTTCGACGTGATTCAGGCCGCGGGCGTGTTTGATGGCGCGGCGCAGCAGCGCCGGGAGGGTCACCAGATCGGCGATATTTTTCCCCTGGCTGGCCTGAGCATCAAGATGCAACAGTCTCGCCGCCTGAACATTGAGAAACTGCAGCACGCCCTGTTCGTTCCACGCCATCACCCCATCGTCCATGCTCTCCAGCAGGCCGTACATCTGATTAAGGTGACGGTTGGATTCCGCCAGCAGGCTGTCGGTAAGCAGGGAGTTACCCACCTCGCGGGCGATGGCCAGCGTCAGGGAGAGGTCGGCGCTGGACTGGTGCTCGACCAGACAGCAAAGCGAGATAGAGCCGAACAGCCTCCCGTGGTTATCAAACACCGGCGTCGAGCAAAAACTCCATGGCTGTAGCGCCTGCTTAAAATGCCGATCGCCGGCGGTGTTGATCGGCTGGCCCTGCATCGCGGCCAGCGACAGCGCGCAGGTGCCGATAATGCTCTCCGCACAATAGCTGCCGTCGCGAAATCCCAGGGCAGCCAGCTGGGCCAGGGTTTGCGGCTCGCCGCAACGGCTCAGGATGCAGGCGGACTCATCAAGAATAAACAGCGCGCAGGGGCGGCCGTCCATAAACTCCCAGGCGTCTTCCAGCGCCGCCTGGCCGATGGTCAGCAGCGCGGTTTTACGCCGACAGATGGAGTCGAAGGTCAGGCCCTGGGCCTGGTGCGGCGTTTGCCAGGTTTCGCGCTGCATAAACTTGCTGCAGCGGTGCCATGACTGGGCGATGACGGAAGAGACCGCCTTCCCGGTATCCTGAGTCTGAACAGTCATATCCTTTTCCGCGTTGTACCATAGAGAACCCCTCCGGCAGCGACTGCCGGAGGGGAGAAAGAAAAACCGCTGACCTGGGCCAGCGGTTTAGCCACCGCGAATTAACGCGCCAGCCACTGCTGGCCTAACAGATCGGCGGTGAGGATAGCGGCATGGACGCTCTCCGGGGTCACCGCAAACGGCATATTATGGATGGTTTCCCCTTCCGCGCAGGTAGCTTTCGCCACCGCGGCGATTTTCTCGTCGATCCCCTCTTTGACGCCCATCTGCGCGAGCGTCACCGGCAGGCCGACGCGCTGGCAGAAGCCCAGCACCGTTTCAATCTCGTCCATCGGGCTGTTCTGCAGCACCAGCTGCGCCAGGGTACCGAAGGCCACTTTCTCACCGTGATACAGGTGATGGCACTCTTCAAGAATGGTGAAACCGTTGTGGATTGCGTGGGCGGCGGCCAGGCCACTGCTTTCAAAGCCAATGCCGCTGAGGTAAGTGTTCGCCTCGATGATGCGCTCCAGCGCTTCGGTCACTACCCCGGCCTGCGCCGCCAGACGGGCCTTTTCGCCCTCCGCCAGCAGCGTATCATAGCACAGGCGGGCGAGGCTCAGCGCCGCCTCGGTGGACTGTCCTCCGGCCATGCTGGTGGCGCGCGCATCGTAGCAAGCTTTGGCCTCGAACCAGGTGGAGAGCGCATCGCCCATGCCGGAGACCAGCAGGCGTACCGGCGCTTTGGCGATAATCGCCGTGTCCATCACCACCATATCCGGGTTTTTCGGATAGATCAGATACTCTTCAAACTCGCCCGCTTCGGTGTAGATCACCGACAGCGCGCTGGTCGGCGCATCGGTCGAGGCGATGGTCGGGATCACCACCACCGGCAGCTTCTGGTAGTAACCGATCGCCTTCGCGGTATCGAGGGTTTTACCACCGCCGATCCCGACCACGCCGCGGCAGCCCTGTTTTTGCAAAATCGCCATCAGACGGTTGATTTCCGCATGGCTGCATTCACCGTTAAACCGTTCCGCATGGCAGCGAATATCGTGGCTCTGCAGGCCATTCACCACTTTCTCTCCCGCCAGCTTCATTACGAAATCGTCGGCGATGACGAAGAAGCTCTCCGCCAGGTTTTTGGCATATTGACCGAACAGAACAGCAGCATCAGGACCCTGAAGATATTTGGCTGGAGATTGAATAACTTTTAGCATTCCTTTCACCCTCAAATAAGTGCGCATGTAGACATGATGAGCCCTGGCGTTATCCGCGCCGGCCAGTGAAGCGCGGCCTGAACGGAGCGTACCGGAGCAGTGCGATCACTGTAGGGCCGGCAGGGAACAAAAAAATCTTTCGCCTTTTTGTTCTGATATGAAACACAGGTTAATTTTTTACGTTCCATATTGGAACAAAAAACCCTAGTCTCTGTCAGGATTGCGATCCCGATCCGCTCCTTTGCCGCATAATGCCCTTGCAATCCTCCGTGTTTGACCGCCTTTTCTCCCGCAGTCGGCAGAAAATCAGCAAAAAATTTTTTCCCACCCGCTTCGCCGGCTATCCTGACCGCCGCTTATGGCAGAAGAAAAAAAGCGCGCCAGCTCGCATTTTCACCATATCCTCAGCAAAAACGTTCCATAAAGAAACAAAATCAGGAAGCAATGTTTCGTAATGAAACCCGATCGTCGGGGCATTCTTTTTTTCGTCCGCTCAGCCAGAATCATCATATCGCCAGGCACGCTCCACCGTCAGACGATACCCCTACGCGATGACCGCCTCCGCCAGCAGAGAGGCCGCATCGAACCTTCTCCAACGGAGCACTGAATAATGAAAAAGCTGATTAACCGTGTTGAAGATGTACTGAATGAACAATTACAGGGGCTGGCTAAAGCCCATCCGCAGCTGACCCTGCATCAGGACCCGCTGTATGTGACCCGCACCGACGCGCCGGTGGCTGGCAAGGTGGCCCTGCTCTCCGGCGGCGGCAGCGGACATGAACCGATGCACTGCGGCTATATCGGCCAGGGCATGCTCTCCGGCGCCTGTCCGGGGGAAATCTTCACCTCGCCGACGCCGGACAAAATGTTTGAATGCGCGATGCAAATTGACGGCGGCGAAGGCGTTTTGCTGATTATCAAAAACTATACCGGCGACATCCTGAATTTTGAGACCGCCACCGAGCTGCTGCATGAGAGCGGCATTAAAGTCACCACCGTGGTGGTCGACGACGACGTGGCGGTGAAAGACAGCCTCTATACCGCCGGTCGTCGCGGCGTAGCCAACACCGTACTGATCGAAAAACTGGTCGGCGCCGCCGCCGAGCGCGGCGACTCGCTGGAAGCCTGCGCTGAACTGGGCCGCCGCCTGAACAATCTCGGCCACTCGATTGGTATTGCCCTCGGCGCCTGCACCGTACCGGCTGCCGGGCAACCCTCCTTTACGCTGAAAGATGACGAGATGGAGTTCGGCGTCGGCATTCACGGCGAGCCGGGCATCGACCGCCGCCGCTTCAGCTCGCTGGACCAAACCGTCGATGAGATGTTCGATACCCTGCTGGAAAACGGCGCTTACAGCCGCACGCTGCGCCAGTGGGATACCGTCAAGGGCGCGTGGCAGGAAGTGCAGCAGAGCAAAACCGCGCTGCAAAACGGCGACCGGGTTATCGCGCTGGTTAATAACCTCGGCGCCACTCCGCTTTCCGAACTGTATGGTGTGTATAACCGCCTCGCCCAGCGCTGCGAAGCGTCCGGCATCATCATCGAACGCAACCTCATCGGCAGCTACTGTACTTCGCTGGATATGGCGGGCTTCTCCATCACTCTGCTGAAAGTGGATGACGAGACGCTGACGCTATGGGACGCCCCGGTTCATACCCCGGCGCTGAACTGGGGAAACTAAGGAGCACGACATGTCACTGAACAGAACGCAAATCGTCGACTGGCTGTACCGCTGCGGCGATATTTTCACCAAAGAGAGCGATTTTCTCACCGGCCTCGATAAAGAGATTGGCGACGCCGACCACGGTCTCAATATGCACCGCGGTTTCAGTAAAGTGGTCGAAAAGCTGCCGTCGATTGCCGATAAAGATATTGGCTTTATCCTCAAAAACACCGGCATGACGCTGCTCTCCAACGTCGGCGGCGCCAGCGGCCCGCTGTTCGGCACCTTCTTCATTCGCGCCGCGCAGGTGACCCAGGCCCACCAGAGCCTGACGCTCGACGAGCTGTACCTGATGATCCGCGAAGGTGCGGACGGTGTCGTCAACCGCGGCAAAGCGGAGCCAGGGGATAAAACCATGTGCGACGTCTGGCTGCCGGTGGTGGACTCCCTGCGCCAGTCCAGCGAGCAGCACCTGTCGATCGCCGCCGCGCTGGATGCCGCCTGCGAAGTGGCCGAGCGTGCGGCCCACGCCACCATCACTATGCAGGCGCGTAAAGGCCGCGCCAGCTATCTCGGCGAGCGCAGCATCGGACATCAGGATCCCGGCGCGACCTCGGTGCTGTTTATGGTTCAGATGCTGGCCGCCGCCGCCAAAGAGTAAGGAAATCGCGATGGTAAACCTGGTTATTGTTTCTCATAGCGCCCGGCTGGGCGAAGGTGTCGGAGAACTGGCCCGGCAGATGTTAATCAACGATGGCTGCAAACTGGCGATCGCCGCCGGGATCGACGATCCCGACAGCCCGATCGGCACCGATCCGCTTAAAGTCATGGAGGCGATCGAATCCGTGGCCGATACCGATCACGTGCTGGTGATGATGGATATCGGCAGCGCGTTGCTCAGCGCCGAAACGGCCCTCGATCTGCTCGATCCGGCGATTGCCGCGAAGGTGCGACTGTGCGCCGCGCCGCTGGTGGAAGGGACGCTGGCGGCCACCGTCAGCGCTGCCTCCGGCGCGGGGATCGACAAGGTGATCGCCGACGCCATGAGCGCCCTGGAGGCCAAGCGGGTTCAGCTGGGTTTACCTTCGCCAACTTCTGACGCCGCGCCGGCGCCGATGCTTGCCGACGACGGCGACACAAAATCGGTGTCAGTCATTATTAACAATCACAACGGCCTGCACGTGCGTCCGGCGTCGAAGCTGGTCGCCGCGCTGGCGGGCTTTAACGCCGATCTGCTGCTGGAGAAAAACGGGAAGTGCGTCAAACCGGACAGCCTCAACCAAATCGCGCTATTGCAGGTCCGCCGCAACGATAAGCTGCGCCTGCTGGCCCGCGGTCCGGATGCCGACGCGGCGCTGGCGGCGTTTCAGGCGCTGGCCGCCGATAACTTCGGTGAATCGCCTGCGGCGCAACCGGCAGCGGCTCCGGCAACGCCCGAGCGCGTCGAAGGCGCTGCCCTGCGCTATCCGCTGGCCCTGATCCAGCCGCTCCGCCCGGCTGCCGCCGATGCCGCCCGCGAGCAGCAGCGCCTGCGCCAGGCCATTGACCAGACGCTGGCGGATCTTATCGCCCTGACCGAGCTGGCGGAAAATAAATTTAACGCCGATATCGCGGCGATCTTCGCCGGGCACCACACCCTGCTCGACGATGACGATCTGTTTGATGCCGCCAACGATCGTCTGCTCACCGAACAATGCACGGCGGAATGGGCATGGCATCAGGTGTTGATGGAGCTCAGCCAGCAGTATCGCCAGCTGGATGACCCCTACCTGCAGGCGCGCTATATCGATATCGAAGATATTTTGCAGCGCACCCTGCGCCATCTGCAGGGCGTTCAGGAGAGAGTGCCGACGCCCGGCGAGCCAACAATTATTATTGCCGACAACATTTATCCCTCAACCGTCTTACAGCTGGATGCCAGCTTCGTTAAAGGCCTGTGCCTGCGCGATGGCAGCGAACAGGCTCACGGCGCGATTATCGCCCGCGCGGCGGGGATCGCCTGGCTGAGCCAGCAGGGCGAGGCGCTGAACAGCGTGCAGCCCGGCGAGACTATCGTGCTCGATATGCGCCACCAGCGCCTTATCCGTGACTAAAATTCACGTTGACCGTTACCGCTCCGGGGGCCTGCCTCCGGAGGGTGAGTTTTCGCTTACTCTTCAGGAACCACTATGTCTCAATTCTTTTTTAACCAGCGCGCCAGCCTCGTCAACGATGTGATTGAGGGTACCATTATCGCCAGCCCGTGGAATAACCTCGCCCGTCTGGAGAGCGACCCGGCGATCCGGGTGGTGGTCCGTCGCGATCTGAATAAAAACAACGTGGCGGTGATCTCCGGCGGCGGCGCCGGCCATGAACCGGCGCACGTCGGCTTTATTGGTAAAGGCATGCTGACCGCCGCGGTCTGCGGCGATCTGTTCGCCTCGCCGAGCGTCGACGCGGTGCTCACCGCCATTCAGGCAGTGACCGGCGAGGCGGGCTGCCTGCTGATCGTCAAAAATTACACCGGCGATCGGCTTAACTTCGGTCTGGCGGCGGAGAAAGCGCGCCGACTCGGCTACAACGTGGAGATGCTGATCGTCGGCGACGATATTTCGCTGCCGGATAACAAACAGCCGCGCGGCATCGCCGGGACCATTCTGGTGCATAAAGTGGCGGGCTATTTCGCCGAGCGCGGCTTCAACCTCGCCACCGTCCTGCGTGAAGCGCAATACGCCGCCAGCCATACCGCCAGCATCGGGGTGGCGCTGGCCAGCTGCCACCTGCCGCAGGAAGCCGATAGCGCGCCGCGCCATCAGGCCGGTCACGCCGAGCTGGGAATGGGCATCCACGGTGAGCCGGGCGCCTCGACGATCGCCACGCAAAACAGTGCGGAAATCGTTAACCTGATGGTGGAAAAACTGACCGCCACCCTACCGGAAACCGGCCGCCTGGCGGTGATGCTCAATAACCTCGGCGGCGTGTCGGTGGCTGAGATGGCGATCCTGACCCGCGAGCTGGCCAACACCCCGCTGCAGGCGCGCATTGACTGGTTAATAGGCCCGGCCTCGCTGGTGACGGCGCTGGATATGAAAGGCTTCTCGCTGACCGCCATCGTGCTGGAGGAGAGTATTGAGAAAGCGCTGCTTTCGGATGTGGAAACCGCCAGCTGGCAGAAGCCGGTGCAGCCGCGGACTATCAACGTCGTGCCGTCCACCCTCGACAGCGCCCGGGTGGATTTTACGCCCTCGGCCAACCCACAGGTGGGCGATTACGTGGCGCAGGTGACCGGCGCCCTCATCGATCTTGAAGAACATCTCAACGCGCTGGATGCCAAAGTAGGCGACGGCGATACCGGCTCCACCTTCGCCGCCGGGGCGCGCGAGATTGCCGAGCGGCTCGAGCGTCAGCAGCTGCCGCTGAACGATCTGCCAACGCTCTTCGCGCTGATCGGCGAACGCCTGACGGTGGTGATGGGCGGCTCCAGCGGGGTATTGATGTCTATCTTCTTCACCGCTGCCGGGCAGAAGCTGGGGCAAGGCGCCAGCGTGGCCGAGGCGCTGAACGCCGGTCTGGAACAGATGAAGTTTTACGGCGGCGCCGATGAGGGAGACCGGACGATGATCGACGCTCTGCAGCCGGCCCTGGCGGCGCTGCTGGCCGAACCGGAGAATCTGCAGGCCGCTTTCGCCGCGGCGCAGGCCGGGGCGGATCGCACCTGCCAGTCAAGCAAAGCCGGCGCCGGACGCGCGTCCTATCTCAACAGCGATAGCCTGCTCGGCAACATGGACCCCGGCGCCCACGCGGTGGCGATGGTGTTTAAGGCGCTGGCGGAACGCTAAGCCTTCCCCGGTGGCGCTGCGCTTACCGGGGCGATGTAACACCGCCGAATAGCAGGTCGGGTAAGGCGTAAGCCGCCACCCGACAAAAAACGGCACCGTCGGTAGCCCGGATAAGGCGCGACGCGCCGCTATCCGGGTTTTACCACGATGGCTTTTTACTTGCTGTGCCAGTACGCCTGGGAACGCACCAGCTGCTGATCGATGCTCTCGTCTTCAAAGCGCGCCAGCAGCGATTTCACCACCGCGCCTTCGCCGGTCAGCCAGATAAAATAATCCTCCGCCGGCACCTTCACCTGCGCCAGACGCTCGGCGACGAAGGCCGGATTGTGGCCCACCACCCACTCGATGTTAAAGCCGTCGAGATCCGCCAGATAATCTTTATACGACGCATCGGCGATAGTAACGATGGCCGTCACCTGCGGCCTCGCCGGCAGCTGGCGTAATCCCAGCAGACGACGGCGCAGCGCCGGCATGCCGGACTCATCGCAAACATACAGCTGCCAGGCATAATCTTCCGGCACCACCAGCGAGCCGCGCGGGCCGCCGATCACCAGCTTATCGCCCACTTTTGCTTCCAGCGCCCAACGGCTGGCGATACCGCCATCGTGGATATAGAAATCGTAAGCCAGCTCGTGACGTTCGGCATCGTACAGCGGCGTATAGTCGCGGGTGGCAGGCCGCACGCCTTCCCCCCAGTCAATCCCCTCCTCGGTCACCTGCGGCGGGGTAAATGCCGCGCCCGGCTCGGGGAAAAAAAGCTTGGTATGGTCGTCAAAGCCGTGAGAGGCGAAGCCTTCCAGCGCCTCGCCTCCCAGCACGATACGCTGGAACGCCGCGCCTGCGCGCTCCACGCGCAGCACCGTCAGCTCACGGAAACGCAGCTCATTGCGGACACGCTGCGGGTACTTGTCTGCTTTGGTTTTTGTCATCATCGATTGCCTTCGTGAACGGTAAATAGATATATCTAAACTTGATGCAAATGATAATGATTGCCAATTAAAAAGAATGCAAGTCTTTTTTTGATATAGTCAAAACAAACCGCATCAAAATCCACAACCAGAAAATAATTACATATATATCAACACCTTAAAAAATAAATAACAACTAGCATTGCGAACATTCATTTTTTAGATATAAATTAGATATATCAAAAATAGCAGGAGGTAACCATGCGACATCATCATGAAGAAGGGCGTGGGCCACGCGGGCGCCACGGTGATCCCAGCGAACACGGCGACCATGGCCGCCGCGGCGGCGGACGTCGCCAGCGTTTCTTTGGCCACGGCGAACTGCGGCTGATCATTCTGGATATCCTCAGCCGCAGCGCCAGCCATGGCTATGAGCTGATCAAAGAGATCGAAACGCTTACCCAGGGGAACTACAGCCCCAGCCCGGGGGTGATCTATCCGACGCTGGATCTGCTCCAGGACCAGGGCCTTATCAGCGTGGAAGACGACAACGGACGCAAGAAAATCCTTATCAGCGAGGAAGGAAAACAGCTGCACGCCGAGAACCAGGAGCACCTGGCCCATATCCAGGAGCGCCTGCAGGCGCGGATGGTCGGCTGCGAGCTGCGCCGCGATCCGCAGATGAAGCGCGCGCTGGAAAACTTCAAAGCGGTCCTCGACCTGAAAGTGAACCAGCAGGCCAGCAGTGCCGCCCAGCTCAAGCAGATCATCGGCATTATTGACCGGGCGGCGATGGAGATCTCTCAGCTCGACTAAGCCTCTTTTTTCACCACCGGCTGCCCCGCGCTGGGGCAGCCCGCACCACGGCGGATCGCCCCGTCTATTGCCGCCAGGCAGAAAATCTCGTCAGCTCAGGAATAAAACGTGCCAATAGTGGCGCAATGAGATTAAATTTTACACAATTCGTCTTTTGCTTTGCATTTATCCCGATTTTCACCGCTTCTGCCGAACTGGCGTAATCCCTGCAATACTTAATCCAGTATCGTGTGATACGTCCGCCCCAGGAGCACATTTTGAACAGGTTACCTTCCAGCGCATCGGCTCTGGCCTGCAGCGCACACGCACTGAATCTCATTGAAAAGCGCACGCTTGATCATGAGGAAATGAAAGCACTTAACCAGGAGGTCAGGGAATACTTTAAAGAGCATGTGAATCCGGGGTTTTTAGAGTATCGAAAATCGGTCACAGCCGGCGGGGATTACGGAGCCGTAGAGTGGCAAGCGGGAGGGTTAAATACGCTTGTCGACACCCAGGGACAGGAGTTTATCGACTGCCTTGGTGGGTTTGGCATCTTCAATGTAGGGCACCGTAATCCAGTTGTGGTATCCGCCGTCGAGAATCAACTCGCGAAACAACCGCTTCACAGTCAGGAGCTGCTGGACCCGCTACGCGCGATGCTGGCGAAAACCCTGGCAGCCTTAACGCCCGGGAAACTAAAGTACAGTTTCTTCTGCAACAGCGGTACCGAATCGGTAGAGGCGGCCATCAAGCTGGCGAAAGCCTATCAGTCGCCGCGCGGTAAATTTACCTTCATCGCCACCAGCGGCGCCTTCCACGGTAAATCGTTGGGCGCGCTGTCGGCCACCGCCAAGTCGACCTTCCGCAAACCCTTTATGCCGCTGCTGCCGGGCTTCCGCCACGTGCCGTTCGGCGATATCAACGCCATGCGCACCATGCTGAGCGAGTGCAAGAAAACCGGCGACGACGTCGCGGCGGTGATCCTCGAGCCGATTCAGGGCGAAGGGGGCGTGATCCTCCCGCCAACGGGGTATTTGCCGGCGGTGCGTAAACTGTGCGACGAGTTTGGCGCATTGCTGATCCTCGACGAAGTGCAGACCGGCATGGGCCGCACCGGCAAGATGTTCGCCTGTGAGCATGAGAACGTCCAGCCGGACATTCTGTGTCTGGCGAAAGCGCTCGGCGGCGGTGTGATGCCGATCGGCGCGACGGTGGCGACGGAAGAGGTCTTCTCGGTGCTCTTCGATAACCCGTTCCTGCACACCACCACCTTCGGCGGCAACCCGTTGGCCTGTGCGGCGGCGCTGGCGACGATCAACGTGCTGCTGACGCAAAACCTGCCGGCGCAGGCGGCGCAGAAAGGCGATATGCTGCTGGACGGTTTCCGCCTGCTGGCGCAGGAGTATCCGGACCTGGTGAATGAAGTGCGCGGGAAAGGCATGCTGATGGCCATTGAGTTTGTCGATAACGAGATTGGCTACGACTTTGCCAGCGAGATGTTCAGACAGCGGGTGCTGGTCGCCGGGACGTTAAACAACGCCAAGACGATCCGCATTGAACCGCCGCTGACGCTCACCCTTGAGCAGTGCGAACAGGTGCTGAAGGCGGCGCGCAAGGCGCTGGCGGCCCTGCGCGTTTCGGTCGAAGAAGCGTAATAAAGTGTCCTTCACCCTCTCCCTCTGAGAGGGTGAAGGATAACCCTCACACCTGCGGTAACAGGCCGATAAAGCTGCGCTTCTGCCGCGGCTGCGACATCATCTCCTCCAGCTTTTCGACGCAGGCTAAATAGTGCGGCGTCTTCTTATGCGCCAGCACCGCCTCATCGTCTTTATAGGCTTCGTAGATAAAAAAGCGGGTTTTCACCTCGGGATCCTGCAGGACATCAAAGCGCAGGTTGCCTGGCTCCCGCAGCGCGCCCTCGTGGTTGGCGCGAAACACCTCGAGAAACTCATCCACCCGCTCGGGTTTAATATTGATCTCCACTAGCGTGACGTTCATTTCAGCTCTCCCTGTTTCTCTTCCTGCCAGAACTGATACGCTTCGCGCGCGTTCAGATTCTCATGCACCACCTTTTTCACCGCCTTCAGCATCGCGCGCGGGGCGCTGGACTGGAAGATATTTCGCCCCATATCCACCCCGGAAGCCCCCTGGTCGATCGCCCGCCAGCACATCTCCAGCGCCTCATGCTCCGGCAGTTTTTTACCGCCGGCGATAACGATCGGCACCGGACAGCTGGCGGTCACTTTTTCAAAGCCTTCCTCAACGAAATAGGTCTTCACAAACTGCGCCCCCATTTCGGCGGCAATCCGGCTGGCCAGCGAGAAGTAGCGCGCATCGCGGGTCATCTCTTTGCCGACGCCGGTAACCGCCAGGACCGGCATACCGTAGCGATTGCCGGCGTCCACCAGTTTGATGATGTTATTGATCGACTGATGTTCGTATTCGCTGCCGATATAGACCTGCGCCGCCACCGCGCATACGTTGAGCCGCAGCGCGTCTTCCATCGCCACCGCCACGCATTCGTTGGAGAGTTCGCTCAAAATCGAATTGCCGCCGGAGGCGCGGAGCACCACCGGCTTATTGGTGGCCGCCGGTACCTGGCTGCGCAGTACGCCGCGGGTGCACATCAGCACGTCGGTGTCGGCAAACAGCGGCGCAATCGACAGGTCGATACGCTCCAGCCCGGTCGTTGGCCCCTGGAAGTAGCCGTGATCGAAGGCCAGCATCACCGTGCGGTTGCTGTGCGGATTAAAGATGCGCGCCAGCCGCGACTGCATGCCCCAATCCAGCGAGCCGCAGCCTTTCAGGGTATACAGCGTATTCTGCTGCGGGCGGTCAATACCGAAGTCCTTCCCCTCTTTGATATCGTCTAAATCTGCCATCTCATCCTCCGTCAGAAGTCGTAGTTGTTGATGTTCTCTTTGCTGAACACCACGCGCTCCGGCAGCAGCACGATACCGTTGCCCTTCGCCTCATACTGGTAGCCCTGCACGCTGTTCGGTTCGACCTTCAGCGAGCCGATATCTTTCACCTCAACGCTGTCGCCCACGTTAAGATCGCCCTTTTTCAGCAATCGATCGGCGACGTTAACCGCAATTTTGCCCTGCTGAACCACATCCCACAGGCCGAACGCTTTCACCGTGCCGCGCTCAACGTACGGACGCATCACGTTCGGCGTACTAAAGCCGACAATCGCCACGCCCTGACGCTTGAGGTTCTCTGCCGCCTGCGCCGCCGCCGGCAGCGCATTGGCATCCGGCGCGATAATGGCGTCGAGATCCGGATAGGCTTTTAAGATCCCCTCGGCGGTTTGTAGCGATTTGGTGGCATCGTTATAGCCAAACTGGGTGGTGACGATTTGCCACTGCGGATGTTCTTTTTCGATTTTGGCTTTGGCTTCCTTCACCCACTGGTTCTGGTCGGTCACCGTCGGGCTGGAGTAGAAAAACGCTACCTTGGCAGTAGGCTTCGTCACCTGCTTTTCCGCCATCTCGACCAGCAGGCCGCCAAGCTGCTGCGGCGTGCCCTGATTGATATAGATGCTGCGGCACTCCGGCTTGGTATCGGAATCCCAGGTCAGGACTTTCACCCCGCGCTGCATCGCCCGCTTCAGCGCCGGACACAGGCCGTCCGGCGAGACGGCGGAAACGATAATCGCGTTGTAGCCCTGGTTGACGAAGTTGTTGATAAGCTGCACCTGGCCGGAGACGCTGGGCTCGGTTGGGCCGTCATAGGTGACATCCACGCCCAGCGCTTTCCCCGCCTCTTTCGCGCCGTTGCCGCCGCTGGTAAAGAAGCCGACGCCGACCAGCTTAGGAATAAAGGCGATGCGGTCCGCCGCCTGCGCGGTAACCACGCTCATCGCCAGCGCCAGCACGATCAGTTTTAATTTCATTTTATGCTCCGATTGTTTTATGCGAGAAAAGACGCCGCCAGGTCGCGCGCACCCATTCACGGTGCAGGCTCAGCGAACGCCCCATCACCACCACAACCAACAGCGCCCCTGACAGCGCGCTCGACACCTGGTTGGGGATGCCGACCATCTGTAAACCCTGTTGCAGATACCCCACCAGCAATGCCGCCAGCGCGGTACCCAGTATCGATCCCGAGCCGCCGTAAATATTGGCCCCGCCGAGCACCGCCGCGGTCAGCGCCGGCATCAGCAGGTCGCGGCCTAAATCCGAACGTGCCGAGCCGAAATAGGAGACCATCACCAGCGCCGCGACCGCCGAGGCGACGCCAACCAGGCCATACAGCACGTACGGGATGCCGTTCACCGACAGCGCGGCATAGCGCGCGGCGCGCGGGTTTTGCCCGAGTAAAAAGAGGTGGCGGCCAAAGCGCCCGCGATGGGTCAGCAGCCAGAAGAAAAAGGTGATAATCGCGAACAGCACCAGCGGCAGCGGCAGTCCGGCGAGGGTTAAATTGGCGAAGGCGGTGAAGCTATCGGGAAAACCGCCAATCCCCTCGTAACCGGTCGCGCCGGCCATCCCGGAAAGCAGCAGCGCGCCGCCGCCGTACAGATACAGCGTACCAAGCGTGATCACCAGCGGGCTGATGCCGGTGTAGTGGATCAGCGCGGCGTTGAATAACCCGCACAGCAGTCCCAAGAGCAACGTCAGCGATACCGCGAGCCACAGCGGCCAGCCCGCCTGGGTCATCACCCCGAGGGCGATGGCGCACAGGCCGATGGTCGAGCCCAGCGAAATATCGATCCCGCCGCTGATGATCACCAGCGTCAGCGGCAGCGCGACGATGCCGATGCAGATAAAGTCGCTGGTGCTAAAGAGCAGCATATTGAGATCCAGCATGCGCGGATTCAGCGCGCCGAACAGCAGGATCTCCACGATCAGCAACGCCAGCAGCGCACTTTCCCAGTTAAGCTTCAGCTTCATTTAAGCCACCTCTTTGCTTTTGCGTTCGGGAAAGCGGGCAACCTGTTTCCCCCCTTTGTTACCGGGCTGGAAACGGCTGTACTTTAGCGCCCGCTGATGGCGGGCCAGCGCCTGGCGCAGGCGGCCATCGAGCACCAGCACCCCGAGCAGCACCAGACCGGCGATAAAGTCATTCCACCAGGCGGGAAGGCGGAACAGCACCAGTACGGTGTCGATTTGGGTAAGGAAAAAGGCGCCGAGAAACGCGCCGAGCAGCGTACCGGTACCGCCAAGCAGCGAGATCCCGCCCAGTACGCAGGCGGCGATGGCTTTCATCTCCAGGCCGCTGCCGGTCTGATTAGGCACAAAGCCAATCTGCGCGGCGAAGACGATCCCGGCGCAGGCCGCCAGCATACCGTTGAGGGTAAAGGCCAGCATCCGCGTGCGGTTGACCGCCACGCCCAGCTGGCGCGCGGCGGCGAGGTTATCGCCAACGGCGTAAAAATCACGACCAAAGGCGGTGCGCGACAGCAGCCAGCCGCCCGCCAGCAGCAGCGCCAGCACCAGCCAGCCCAGCGGCGACACGCCGAGAAACGCAGGCTCCGAGAGCGATTTCAGGCTGTCGGGCAAGCCCTCGATCCATTTCCCGCCGGTCCACAGCAACATCACCCCGCGATACAACCCCAGCGTGCCGAGCGTCGCGACGATCGCCGGAATGCGCAGCCCCACCACCAGCAGGCCGTTAAACGCCCCGGCCAGCGCGCCAATAGCCAGCGCGAAGGCGATGGCCGTCGCCAACCCGTAGCCGTTGTTCAGCGCCACGCCGACGGCGATGGCGCATAGCCCAACGGTGGAGCCTACCGACACGTCAATATTGCGGGTCAGCATCACCAGGGTCGCGCCCAATGCCAGCAGGCAGAGGATTTGCGAGCTGGCGAAAATCATCGCCAGGGTCTGCAGGCTGAAATAGGCCGGATTGAGCGCCACCAGCACAACAAAGAGCGCCACGATGGCAAAGAAGGCGCTCAGTTCGCGATTCTTGAGTAACGTTTTCATGCCTGCCCTCCGAAGGCCAGGGTCATCATGCGATCGACGGTCACCGCCTGCCGCGCCAGCTCGCCGCTGTAGCGGCCCTGATGCATCACCAGCACCCGGTCGGCCAGGCCGATGAACTCATCCAGATCGGAGGAGATCATCAGCACTGCCACATTTTGCGCGGCGACGCTTTTCAGCAGCTGATAGATATCGGCGCGGGCGGAGACATCCACGCCGCGCGTCGGCTCATCGACAATTAGCAGCAGCGGGTTGGCCTCCAGACAGCGCGCCAGCAGCACCTTCTGCTGGTTACCGCCAGAGAGAGTGCGCACCGGCTGATCGCCATCGGCCAGCTTGATCCCCAGCGCCCGGTGATAGCGCTCAACCACCGCCGCCTCCCGTTTCCCCTGCTGCCACCACGACGGCTGATTGAACATCACCGTGTTCCAGCGCACCGGCGCATCAAGAAACAGCCCCGAGACCTGGCGGTCTTCCGGCAGATAGACCAGCCCGCTGGCCAGCCGGGCTCGGGTGCTGTCATTACTAATCTCGCGATTCTCCAGCCAGATCCGCCCGGCGCGTGGTGGACGCAGGCCGTATAAGGTTTCGGCAAATTCGGTGCGCCCGGATCCCACCAGCCCGGCGAGGCCGACGATCTCCCCGGCGCGGATCTCCAGATTGAGATCGATAAAGCCTTCTCCGGTAAGATCCTCCACCCGCAGCACGGGAAAATCCTGCGCCTGGGTACGGCGGTTGCCCGGCAGCGCCAGCCACAGCTTTTGCGTGTCGCTCAGCGTATGGTCGCGGCTGGCCGGCGTCATAGCGCTAATCAGTTGCTCATCGCGGTAAGTTGCGGTCTCGCCGCTCAGCACTACCGCCCCGTCGCGCATCACCGAAATATGGCTGGCAAGCTGGCGGATTTCGGGCAGTTTGTGCGAGATAAACACGATCCCCACGTCCAGCGCCTGTAACGCGCGGATCTGG
>OLQS01000011.1_pt1 | contig 163635 bp, 135 predicted proteins | sample 1672291 | NCBI WGS metagenome assembly OLQS01 (sample SAMEA3136668, study PRJEB25190) | human gut metagenome | biome: human gut; feature: human-associated habitat; material: faeces | place: Austria | collected 2013
CGGCCCTCGTCGTCTCGCAGATCGCAAGCGCGGTCTTCGGCTTCTGGAAAGGCGAGGCCGAGAAGGCCTCGCTCGAAGGGCTTCCCCCTTACATCACGGTGGAGATGGTGGAGGCGGCGCTCGAATGCCAGGAGGAATACGGCCACCCCGCCGGATGCACGCTCGCCCAGATCATCTGCGAGAGCGGCATGGGCGACCGCCTGTCGCTGCTCGCCGAGCGCGACAACAACCTCTTCGGGATCAAGTGGTCCCCCTCCTTCCTCGGCTGCCCGGAGGTGGCGGGGAAGAGCTCTTGGGCCACGAACGAGGAGTACGGCGGCGAGGTCGTGGGCATCACGGCCGACTTCACCGCGTTCAAGGGGCACGGCGAGTGCATCGCGTTCAGGAGCCGCGTGCTCCTCGCCGCCCCCCGCTACGCGGAAAACCCCCTCATACGGCAGGCCATCGCGGAGAAGAGCTCCGACAAGATGGCCGAGGGGCTGAAGGACGCGGGCTACGCCACGTCCTCCGCCTACGCCGACTCGCTCAAATCGGCCATGGATTCCTACGGGCTGCGCCGCTTCGACGGCATGAGCCTGGAGGACTTCAGGTCGGGCGCGGCGAACGGCGACGCCATCGTCGCCGCGGCGGTGAGCCAGCTGGGCGTTCCCTACGTTTGGGGAGGGAGCGTGCCCGGCGTGGGGCTCGACTGCTCGGGCCTCACCCAGTACTGCTACGCCCAGGCCGGCATCTCCATACCCAGGTACTCGGAGGACCAGGCCTCGTCCGGCAGGCGCGTCCCCCTCTCGGAGGCGGAGCCGGGCGACATCCTTTGGCGGCCCGGCCACGTCGCCATCTACGTGGGCGGCGACGAGTACATCCACGAGCCGCAGCCCGGCGACGTATGCAAGCGCGCGGAGGGAATCGCCTATTTCACGTGCGCCATCAGATACCGATAGCAAGGAGAGAGAATGCGAAAGAAAAACAGGCTGATGCTGGCGGCCGCCATCGGGATGGTGGCCATCGTCGTGGCGACCTCGGCGGTGCGCTGCTCCGTCGCCCAAGTGGAACAGGAGCAGGAAGCGGGCGGCGACGCGGCGGCGACCGCGCAGGTGACCGACCAAAGCGCCCACGCCGACCCCCAAAGCGACGCCGGCGCGCAGCCCGCGGCCGACGACGCGGCGGCGGCCGACATCCTCGCCGTGCTCGAGGGCAACGCGTGGCAGGCCGACGGCGCGCCCGAGAAGACCGTCTCCTTCCGCGACGGCTCCTTCATAGAGTCCGACGGGGCGTCGGTCAAGCTCGCCGCCTTCGACGTGAAATGCGCCGGCGAGGGAGAGGGGCAGCTCCACCTCGACGTCGACATCGTGAGGGATGGCGGCGCCCGCACGGCCGCCACCATCATCGTCGAGGGGCAGGAGGGCGCGCTTTCCGTCGCGTGCGACGGGTTCGCGAACGAGAAGCGCTACGTCCAAGGCGGGGCAAGCAGCGAGAAGGTCCGCGCAACGGGCCTCGCGGAGCCCTACACGGGCCTCATCGACGGCAAGGAGGGCGAGCTGGCGACGGCCATCGACGCATGGTGCAAGGGCCATGCGCCCTCGGCCGCCGAGGCGTCCTTCGACGGCGAGGTGTACGTGGACGTGAACGGCGGGCGCGTGAGCGCCACGTTCCACCTGGACGACGCGGCGTCCACCATCGTGACGGCCGTCTACGAAGACGGCGCGTTCAGCGTGCTCGGGTAAGGCGTCCGACATGGCATCACCGACAAGGCGCATATCGGGCTCCGTGGCCTTCGCCCGCTCGTTCTCGGCGACGGCGCTCCTCTGCGCCTGCCTGCTCGCCTGCCCGAACCTCGCGTTCGCCGACATCGCGGGCGACATCAACGCATGGCTCTGCGGGATCCTGCGCGACACCTGCAACTGGATATTCGCGGGGCAGGCCGACATGCTGAGGTCAATAGGCTACGACGGGGTGCTGGCCGCCGGCTTCTCCCAGATGATCGGGGGCGCGGGGACCGTCACCATGTACGACCTCGTGCGCGGCGTGTGGGAGCACGCGATCCTGCCCATAGGCTGCGGGATGCTCTCGTTCGTGTTCACCGTGCAGCTCATCAAGGTGTCCCAGAGGATGGACGGCAACGCGTCGATGCCGGGCGTGAGGGAAGTCGTGTTTATGTTGGTCTTCTTCGCGGTGTTCCTCTTCCTCATCCAGAACAGCTTCGATCTGATGGCCGCCGTCTACGAGGTGGTGAAGCTCGCCATAGACCGCGTGGTGGCGCTCTTCGGCGAGGGCATGCCGATAGACCTCGCCGCCGTCTCCATCACCACCGTCGACGACGACGTGGCGGCGCTCATCGCGATGCTCGTCGTGGCGCTCGTGTCTTGGCTGGTCGTCATCGTCGCCTACGTCGTGGCGCTCGTCGTCAGCTGGGCGAGGGCCATCCAGATATACGTGATGGCGGCCTTCAGCCCCATCCCCCTCGCGCTGATCTCCCTCGACGAGACGCGCCAGATGGGCGTGGGCTACCTGAAGAACTTCGCGGCGGTGTGCCTGGCCGGCGTGATCATCTTGGTGCTGCTCGTGTCCTTCCCGATAGTGCTCGGGGGGCTCAACGCCGCGAGCGCCGGGGCGCCCGTCGTGGACTCCATCGTAGGGGGCCTGTCCTACGCGCTCCAGTACCTGGCGATGTGCGTGCTCCTCATCCTCTCCCTCGTGAAAAGCGGGGCCTGGGCGCGCGACATCATGGGCGGCTGACGCCATGGGAGCCAGCGCGCGAGGCCCTTGAGGCAGCAGCACCCCACCGACCCGAAAGGCGCGCCCGCCCAGCCGGGGCCATGGCGCGAAACGATGAGAAGGAGATGAAAGATGGCGGAAGACACCGCTGGGAAAGAGCGGAAGAACGTCTACATCACGCTGCACAAGTCGTTCGTCCACGAGAACATAAAGTACACCGACAGGAGCACCGGGGAACAGAAGTCCTTCAACGTGGCGCGCCTGCCCTCCGACACCGTGATAGACGGCAGGGACGTGGGAGGCTGCGAGTTCAGCCCCCTCTACGTGAACCCCTCGAGGTTCCGCGGGGAGAACTGGCGGGACATCCCGCTTTTGGCCGATCGGGAGGTGCAGCTGCGCCGCGATGTGCGCGACATCGAGGGCAACCCCATCGTCGGCGAAGGCGGGAGGCGCGAGAAGGAGGTCATCAGGGTCATGCCCGAGCAGATCAGAGAAGCGCTCGCCGAGGCGCGCAGGCGCTACGCCGAGGAGCATGCCAAAGACGACCGCGGGCTCGCCGAGCGCGCGGATGCCGCAAGAGACGCCTCGGGATCCATGGAGAAGGGCGCGCCGCGCCCTTTAGGCCGTGAGAGCCGCTGAGGAGGTGACGTGATGGAAGCAACCCGAAACGGCGCGGCCTCGAAGGCCGTGCGCATCCTCCTCGCGGCCGCCCTCGCCCTGGGGGCCCTCCTGCCCGCAGCGGCGCTCGCCCCCGCCGAGGCTCAGGCGGCGCAGCGCGCGACGCTCACCGTGGGGCCCGACATAGAGTACGACGCGTTCTTCACCTCCTGGTTCGAGGTGGACGGCCAGCCCGCATGGTGCGGGAACCCCTCGAAGCCCACCCCGCAGGGAGGAGACTACGACAAGCAGCCCCTTTCGGCCCCGAGCGGCCGCGTGGGCGAGCTGGCGGCGGACATCTGGTTCTCCTACGGCTCACCCGGCTTCGACGAGTCGCTTTGGCCGAGCGCGTGGCAGGACGGAAGCGCCATGACGGCGGACCGGTACATGGCGCTCGCGCACATCCTCATGGCCGACACCTACTCCTCCGACGGCAACTACGCCATGTTCGGCTGCACCGAGGGGTTCCGCGACTGGGTGAAGCAAAACGTCATAGGCTTCGGCGACGACGGCTCCGAGATCAACCCGAACGCCACCGGCCGCAAGATCGCCGCGCGCGCAGGGGAGGTACCCGGCAATTTCGAGCCCTTCGTGCTCTACACAGGCTCGGCGACCCAGGTGATCCTGTCCTTCACCTACCACACCACGGTCAAGGTGTCGAAGGAGGCCTCGGAGTCATGGGCGGCGAACGACGCGGACTACACGCTCGCGGGCGCGGTCTACGGAATCTACCGAACCCGCGCGGACGCCGAGGCCGACGTCAACAGGGTGGCGAGCATCGTCACGGACGAAAGCGGGCACGGCGAGTCCGAGAGCCTCGGCGCGACCCGCGAGACCTTCTACGCGAAGGAGGTGGAGCCCTCCTCTGGCTACGCCCTCGACGAGTCCGTCTACGAGGTGGGCCCCGGCAACGACTACGCGTTCTCCTCGGAAGAGCCGCCCATCACGGTGCGCCTCGTGCTGAAAAAGCTCGACGCCGAGACCGGCCAAGGCGCTCCCCAGGGCGACGCCACCCTCGACGGGGCGCTCTACGAGGCCAGCTACGACCGGGGCGGCGCGACGGAGAAGGTGCAGGGGGAGACAGCGGGGGCCACCGTCGTTTTCGAGGGCATCCCCCTCGGCGACGTCACCGTTCGCGAGCTCGATCCCTCGGGCGGCTACCTGCTCGACCGCGAGCCCCATCGCCTGAGCGCGACCGCCGACATGGCCGAAGGCGGCGCAGTCGTCGAGATCGCCCCCGAGGGCGAGTTCGGCGAGCTCGCGCAGCGCGGAGGGTTCATCGTCGGCAAGGGGGATGCCGAGCGCTACGACCACGAGGACGGCATGTTCTGGAACTACGCGCAGGGCGACGCCTCCTTCGAGGGGGCGGAGTTCACGGTGTACAACCGGTCCGCGAACCCCGTTTGGCACGACGGAAACGGCGATGGCTCGTTCCAGGAGTCCGAGGAGTTCGCCCCCGGCGAGGCCATCACGACGATCGCCACCGAGTACAACGCGTCGCTTGACGCCTGGACCGCCACGACGGGCGTGCGCGCCCTGCCCTACGGGACCTACGAGATCGTGGAGACGAAGGCCCCCGAGGGCTATGCCGGCGAAGGCGTCGTGAGCCATGTGGTCGAGATCCGCGAGGACGGCCAGTTCGACCAGCTCGTGGAGGCCGACGGCATGCTCAACGAGGTCATGCGCGGAGGCGTGCAGGTGCAGAAGGACGACCTCGAGCTCGGGACGAGCGAGACCCTGGGCGGGGCCGACCATTCCGCGCTCGGGGCGGAGGGCTACCTCGGCAGCTCGCTCGCGGGCATCGAGTTCACCATAGAGAACGCGTCCGAGCACGGGGTCATGGTGGGCGGCACCTACTTCCCGAGCGGCAGCGCGGTGGCGACCATCGTGACGGCGTGGAACCCCGGAAAGGCGGCGTACACGGCACAGACCGCATCCGACGCCCTGCCCTACGGGACCTACCGCATAGCCGAGACCGCCACCAACGGAAGCTACCTCCTCACCGACGGAGCGCCCCGCACCTTCGAGGTGCGCGAGGACGGCAAGACCGTCGTCACCGACCGCGAGGGCGACCCGCTGACCTGGCGCGACCAAGTGGTGCGCCATGACGCGCGCCTGCAGAAGAAGGGCTCGCCTTCGGGAGAGAAGCTCGCGCTCGTGCCCTTCCTCATCACCAACGTCACGACCGGCGAGGCGCACGTGGCCGTCACCGACCGCAACGGCATGCTCTCCACGTCGTCGGAATGGCGCAGCCGCGAGACCGTCGTGAACGCCAACGACCGGCTGCTCGACGAGGATTACATCCACGCGGAAGACGTCGTGGAGGAGTCCGGCATCTGGTTCGGGCAGGGCGAGGACGGCTCCGAGGCCGCGCCCGACGATGGGCTGGGCGCGCTGCCCTACGGGGAATACCGCATAGAGGAGCTTCGCTGCGAGGCCAATGAGGGCTACACGCTCTGGTCGGAGACCTTCAACGTGAGCCGCGACACCACGGACACCCCCTTCGACATCGATTTGGGCACCGTGGACGACCAGCCCATCCCGACCGTCGCAACCGAGGCAACCGACAAGGCCGACGGCGACCATGCGCTGAGGGCCGAGGGCGGGGCCGTCGTCGTCGACGAGGTCTCATATGCCAACCTCGTCCCCGGCGAGAGCTACACGGTCAAAGGCACGCTCATGGACAAGGCCACGGGGCAGGCCCTCATGGCGAACGGCGCGGAGGTGACGTCCGAGGCGGCGTTCACGCCCATGGCCCCCTTCGGAACGGTCGAGGTCGAATTCGCCTTCGACGCGACTGAGCTCGCGGGCAAGGAGATCGTCGTCTTCGAGAGCCTGGAGCGCGAGGGCCGCGAAGTGGCCTCGCACGCCGACATCCACGACGAGGCCCAAACCGTGACGGTGGAGCCTGGCCCCGAGATAGGCACCGTGGCCGCAGACGGCGCCGACGGCGACCACGAGGTCTCGGCCGACGGCTCGGCGCACATCGACGACCAGGTGTTCTACAGCGGCCTCGACGCCGGGGGCGCTTACCGGCTGGAAGGGGTGCTCATGGACCCGGGCACGGGAAGCCCGCTGCTGATCGACGGTGAGAAGGTCGAAGCCGCGGCAGAGTTCTCACCCGGAGAGCCCACCGGGTTCGCCGTCGTCTCCTTCGAGCTCGACGCCAGCGCGCTTGAGGGCCGCAGCGCCGTCGTGTTCGAAACGCTCTACGACGGCGAGGGCAACAAGGTCGCCTCGCACGAGGATCTGGAAGACGAGGGGCAGACGGTGGCCTTCACCGAGCCCTCGCCCGAGATAGGCACGACCGCGGCCGATGCCGACGACGGGGATCATGAGGCCGCAGCCGACGAGAGCGTGGCCATCGTCGACGAGGTTCGCTACGAGAACCTGGAACCGGGCCGCGAGTACGTGCTCACCGGCACCCTCATCGACAAGACGGGCGCCGAGCCCGTCGAGAAGGACGGCCTGCCGCTCGCCACGGTGGTCGCCTTCACCCCCGCAGAGCCGAACGGGTCGGTCGAGGTGGCCTTCAACTTCGACGGCAGCCAGCTCGCGGGACACACGGTGGTCGCCTTCGAGAGCCTATCGCTCGACGGCGAGGTGGTGGCCACGCACGAGGACATCGACGACGAGGGCCAGAGCGTCAGTATCGTCGAGAAGCCCGCGTCCGATATCCCGAAGGCCGAGCTGGCGCAGACCGGCGACACAAACAACATCGTCCCGCTCGTCTGCCTGGCGGCTGCGGCGGCCCTGACGACGGCGCTTGCCCTTGCGCATCGCAGGAGAGGGATTGAAGAAAACAACAAAGGTAAGGAGAAACACTCGGAAGAGGCCGACGAAGAGGATGCGTCGTTGGACAAATAGCCGAAGCATAAGATGTGATAACGAAGCTGGCTAATCAAGGATAGTAGCTTGGTCGCCTAGATGGAGAGGGAGCGGATCTGCGCTCCCTCTTTTCATGCCATCGATTATTCGCGCCTGGATTTGTGCGGCCATATCTTTGCTAATGAAGCTACGCGGATCGATTCTAAGTGCTACGCAGGCCCTCAAGAACTCTTCGACTCGCATTTCCCGTTTACCGTTAAGCACGTTCCAGAGACGCTTTCGGTCTGTTCCGATTCTCCTTGCCAACTCGGCCACGGACATTCCCCTTGCGCTCCGCGTTAGGTCCAGCTTGTTCGATATTCGTCGGCTATCTTCGCAATTCATTGTATTCTCGGCTTGAAACAAGATGACGGTATCGACAGGATTGCTCAGATGAATAGTGCGCAGCCATAGCAGTGCCGAAGTTAGCTTTCGACGTCGATTGAAAGTCTGCCATTATCTCGATGCAGTTTGAAGGGATATAAGATTAGCTCTATACCGAGAACAACGACGTGGTGCTCCATACTGCCTAAGGGATTCACGATGAGCAGGAGGGAAAGCCCGAGTTCTGCGGTCGCGAGGAGGAGCTGAACTGCGTCCAGCTTCCTGCGCCGCGCTTTCGCTACCACTTCATCGTATTCCCCGGCGACTTTATATAAACCGAGCAGCCCCCAGGATACTCCGATGATGTTCGTTGACACATCGCCATAAAAGATGCAGACAACACCCAGAGTGGCCATAACGAACGAAGTGCCCGCTCCCCTTGTCTTTTCCTCGAAGCGGCCAGCCAATCTGAAAGCGACTCCTGCACCGCCTACAAGTGTCATAAGCGCACCGATTATGATGGAAAGATAGCCGGCGACTACGCTTGGCATAATCAAGCACACGATACCTACGACGACCATAAGGCTGGTTAATAATACAGTTCGGAGCCGATGGTGTTTTCCGGCGAGCTCTTCGATGACATCGAGCAACATCTAATACAGATCCTTCTCGCGGGGTTTGCCGCCGAGGTTCCTCGCCCGCTCGGTGATGTCCCAGGCCTGCGCGTCTGTCGGCTTCTCGCCTCCGTTTCTGGAATTGAAGAACTTGCTGATGAGCACGACCGACCCGATCGCAATGATGGGTACTGCCACAAGTGTGATGAACCCCATCTACCTCTCCTCCTCTCGGTCTTTGCATGTGAATGCGAACACCTTTCTAGCGATCATCACTGTGGCGAATACGACCACGGGGATGACGACCACGGTCACGGGTTCGATGGCCAAACTCGAAACCCCCGCCAGGAGGTCGCTTCCGAATATATCGAGCATAACTACCGCTCCTTCCCGGCGTTATCCGCGAATGCGCCGTCGATAATCCCCGATGCCTTCTCGCGAGCATCGTTCACCTCATCGTCGCTGAGGCCCTCTTCGCCCCGTGCCACCCTGGCAGACGAGATGGAAGAGATCACCGCATCCGATATCGCCTTCATGCCGTCCCGGTCGGCACCCCCGTTCATCAGGTAGCTGTGCATCGCCTGTCTGTTCATGCCTTGCTCCTTTCTGATTAATACAACATGTGTTGAACATCTGACTTTGTGATGCTATTGTTAGTCTTCAAGGCGTGCGATTCAATCAGCAATCGGAAACGCAGTGGAAGATGTGCAACATATCGGCTCGATGTGTTGGAAAACGAGGGGAGCGACGATGGGCTATGATGCGCGCGTCCGGTACACGAAGGGCGTGATACGGCAATGCTTCATAGACGCATTGCGCGCAAAGCCCCTGCGCAAGGTGACGGTGAGGGAGATATGCGAGGCTGCCGAAATAAACCGCGCGACCTTCTACCGCTACTACGACAACCCCTTCGACCTCATGGACAAGATCGAGCGGGAGTACCTAACGGAGCTCACATCCCTCATCGGGGAGGTGGAGCCGGGAAGAATGCGGGAATCGCTGCAGGCCATGCTCGGCTTTCTCAAGGAAAACCGCGGAGACTGCCTCGTGCTCTTCCTGGAAAACGGCGACCCCGACTTCGCCCTGCGCGCCATCGGGGAGTGCTTTCAGAAGATGCTCCCGAACCTTGACGGGATAATCCCCGGAAAGGACCAGGCCGAGCGGGAGTGGCTGTTCCACTACATGGCTCAGGGATGCGCGGCGGCGCTCGGCAGCTGGATGCGGGGCGGGATGAGCGAGAGCGTGGAGCGTTTGGCCGATTTTCTGGTGGACTGCAACACCAAGCTACTCGCACGCTAGCAATCCGGCGCGAATTGGCCGTACCTTTTCAGAACCGCGTTGCAGACCCTTCGGTTGTCGTCCCCCCGCTCTCGCAAAGGATGCTCATGAGCGTCGCAGGAAAACCCATGACTTCGCAGACCCTAGATACTGGATTGTCGGGGTTGTGGTTAATCGAGAAACCTAAAGAGGCATTTGCCTTGGGAACGATATCTTCGGCAACGTCGTATGCCCACGAAAGCGCAGCGGCATCCACGAGCTCGCCCTCGACCTGGATGAGCACGGTTTCGCCGTCCATGGTGACCCGGTTGAGTCCCTGCATGTCGTCGGCATCGACTATAAGGAAGCTCCACCCATCGCGGCGGCGCGCGACTGGCAGTCCTTTCGGCCCCGACTCGTCCTTGTAGGCTTCGGCGGCCTCGTAGTAGTAGGAGCAGAGCCAAAGACTCTCGCCGTTCACGTCCGACAGGTCAAGCGTATAGTTGGTGAGCAGGTTGCCCGGCTGCGGCACGCCGTCGGTCATGCGATCCGTGTCGAACACGTCGATGCGGCCACCGGCGTAATAGACTTTGATGATCATCTCTCCGACCCTTCTCTTTGCTTCTCTGCGGTCGGCTGCGGAGCGGGCTCTGCTGCTCTTGCAGATTCGGTGTGTCTGGCGTTGCGCCCCGTCGATTCTCTGTCCTCAGGGCGGCTGAAGCGCGGCGCCGGCCTCCCTGCTGGCAGGAGGCCCATGGAGCGGATGTAGGAAGCCGCCGGGCTGTCTGCGTTCCCGGTCCTTTCGAGGAAGGCGTCCAGGTCGGCCGCGCACCGGGCACGGGATAGCTCTATCAGCGCCATCGCCCCCGACAGGCTGCGGAGCTCTTCGAGGTTCCCGACCTCGACTGCCCGCTTGGCTATCTTGGCGATGGCTCGCTCGCCGGAATCTTCGAGCCGCCGGATGCCGCCAGATCTCAGCAGCGGCTCCAGACGCTCGCGTCCATAGGCGAGCCCCATGCGCTCCCCGGATATCCTCCTCGCGGGGCGGTCGGCGAAGGCGTATATCCAGTCCCTCCGCTGCGCCTTGGGCGAGTTGTCCGAGACGGTGACGCCCATCGCGGCGAGAATGCCCCGGAACTCGGCCTCGCTCCTGGACACCGTGCGGGCGATACGCACGCGGCAGCGGATGTCGGCAGTCCACGAGTACTCGCCGCGATCTTGCAGCTCCCTCTCGGCACGCCGCACGTATTCGCTTCGATGGGTCTCGGGGGCCCTCCTGGAGCTGCGCCTCTCGGCGCGGGCGGCCACCCCCTTCGCTGAGGGAGGGCGCAAGGCGGTGAGCCCCTGCCCTTCGGCAACGGCCTGCAACGACTCAGCGAGGGCCTTCGGGTCGGGATCCTGCAGGCGCCGCCCCGTCTCGATGTTGGTGTTGTTCACGACGACGTGCGCGTGGGGTATGCCGCCCTCGTTGTCGTCGTGGTAGACGATGGCGACCTCGTAGTCGGGGAAATGCTCCTCGGCCCATGAGGACGCCAAATCGCGCAGGGATTCGAGGGAGATGCCGTCCTTGGGGTCCGGCGAGACGACGTAGTGCTTGTAGGTGCGCACGCGCCTCCCCCGCCAGGGAAGGTCGTTTCCGAAGGCGCGTCGCGTCTCGTCCATGACGGCCGCCCAGTCGAAGGCGTCGGCGCCCTCCGGCGCGTCGATGTTGATGAGGTCTTCGGCGAGCGCGCGGTTCTTCTTGGTGAGGTAGCGGCGGATGCCGCGTGCGGAGGTGTGGCCCGCGATGGTCTTGAGCATCGGCATGGCGTCACCTGCCGAGGGCGGCCATGGCTGCGCCCAGGATGGCCTCGGCATCTGCCCGGAGCGCGGCGATGCCGGGCTGCATGGCGACGAGCCTTCCCGATGTCCGGTCCAGCTCCTCGATGACGTCGGACGAGTCCATATCGTTCGCGCGAAGGTAGTAGGCGATGGCGTTCAGCGCGTGGACCGCCTGATTGTAGTGGTGCCCCCATCGCCGCATCTCGCGGGAGAGCTTCACGGCCGTCGCGCGATCGACGACGACGAGCCTTGCGCCGCCTTCGATGCTCTCATCGGGCAGCTGCAAAAGGCATCGGATGAGGTCCGAGAGCGTCATATCCAACTTCGAGGCGAGCGCCTTGGCGCGGGCGACCTCCCCCTCGGACATGCGCACGTGGATCTGCTTGGGGTATCGCTCCATCGCGTCGGCAGAGCCTCCTTCCGAGTTCTTACAAGGAGGCTCTGCCGACACCCCAGGGGCGCGGGGGATCCCCCGCAGAGATCGTAGCCGAGGTGCCGCCGAGGCGAGCTGCCGCCGTCCCGCGCCGGGAACGAACGTCCCCGATGCGGTGACGCGCCGAGGGGCGCGAGCCGGCGCGGGTTTCGGTGCGCGGGCACGCGGCGGTCGAGAGCTATTCCGCGTGCTGTGTACACGGAATAGGCCTCTTGCTTTGCTGCGAAATCTCGTAGCTCCAGAAACAAATCTACAATTTGTATTCTACATATTGTAGAACTATGATACACTTACGCTGTCGACAATAAAGGAGGAAGTATGGCAACGGCATTAGGGAGGTTCCTTAAGAAGCTGCGTCTCGATAACGATGAGTTGCTGTTTGATATGGCAAAGAAAATCGAGATGCCCACCTCGACACTATCCGCCATGGAAACGGGAAGAAGGCGCCCCTCAAAAGGACTTGCGGAAAAGATAGTCAGCGCATATCGCCTAACAGAGGAGCAGATACAGCAGCTACATTCGAGCATATCGGAAGCGAATGACTGGAACATCGGAATCGATGCATCTGCTTTCTCCCCAAAAGACCAGAACACTGCTGTGGCTTTTGCCCGCAGATTCTCCGACTTGGATGGAGACGACAAGGAGGCAATATGGAAGATACTGAACAAGGGGAAGGACTAACATGTCAAGCTACGTTAGGGGCATGAAGGTGCCTCCATGCAGCAGAAACGACCTACGAAATCTAGCTGCAAAAATGCATGAGCTGCTTCGATACGATGGCAAGTCGCCTTTTCCAATAGTAGATGTTGTGGAGTTCGTTCTTCCTAGAATTGTTCCTGGATTCGAGCTTCATGTGCTCCCAGCGGAGGAAATGGGAGAGGAGCATGGCAGAACATACCCAGACAAACACCTGATGTTCATCCGCGAGGACGTTTACGATGGGGCGTGCAAAGGGAACGGACGCGACCGATTCACCATGGGTCACGAACTTTCCCACCAGCTCCTGCATGAAGGCATTGACGTCACGCTTGCAAGAAGCAACTGCCAACATAAAACCTTCGAGGATTCCGAGTGGCAGGCGGACGCATTGGCTGGTGAACTGCTAATGCCCCACAAGGACATCCAAGGGCTTTCCGTAGGCCAAGTAGTAGACATCTTCCAAGTTAGCCCTTCAGCTGCACGAACGCAGTTGAACGCGGCATAGACGAAAGATTTACGAAGGGAGGTGAGGACATGGCTAAGGTACACCATGGCGGAAAAGTTGGCAAAGCGGCTTCGCGCCTTGCCAGCAAAGGGACGTCGAAAAGCACCAAAAGCTCATCGGCAAAGACCCTTGCAAACCACAAGCACAATATGCACTAGACCAGAAATGCGAGCCTAATCGAAGGGAGGTGAGGACATGGCATACGTAAGGATCAAGATTCCGACCTATCGCGTCACTAAAACCGGAAGGATCGTGAAGACCGGGACCAAAACCAAGACCATAAAAGTGAAATGAGACCCTAGCGGCCACTAGAATCTCATTTTGCGGAACCGAGAGCTGCCATCCAGGCGGCTCTCTTGTCTTTCATAAGGATAGAAGACCGGGAGTGCCATTGCAATAATCACTATGAAAACAAGCCGATACGAAGAGATTGGTCGCTGCGACTTTGGGAACGAAAGGCCCTCCGACCCGAAGGCCGGAGGGCTCGCCCCTCGATGGAGGGCCAGGAGGTCTTAGGCGATCTCCGGGAGGGCATCGTCGGGCCGCATGGGTTCGGATGCGCCCATGCAGTTGATGTGGTGGCGGATGAGCGCCCGGTCGGGGCCGATGACGAGGATTGCCGCCGTGTCGAAGCGGACGCCCACGTCCGCGTGCTCGGGATGGCCCGCGAGGTAGTCGACGGCGATCCTCTCGCGCTCCTCGCGCTCGCACGCCCCGCCGCGCTCGACCGGGAACCCCTTCGCCGCATCGGAGCGGACCCTCACTTTCACGAACGCGAGCACGTCGCCGTCCAGGGCGATGACCTCGCATTCGCCCGCGCCGCTTCGCCAGCCCTCCTCCAGGACCTCGTAGCCCCGTCGGCTGAGGAAGCGGCTAGCCGCCATCGTTCCGCGCGTCTTCAAGTCTTCCATGTCTGACCTCCTAGTCTTTCGGCCGGCCCCTTTCGGCCGCCTCGTGGCCCGGGTGCCGCCGGGGTTCGCGCGGGGGCGCAGGGGAGGAAGCGAAACCCGCCAGGGCCCGAGTTTTCGGGAGATCGTGGGAGCGCGCTCGCCTCCCGAAAAGTTTTCGCGGCCCTTGCGCCCCCGGGCGGCTCTCGGCGAGCCTTCGGGCATGAGGCGGCGAGGGGCCGGCGCAAAACGAGGGGTCAGCTGGCCCGAAGGCGGGGGCGACGGATCCCGCCGGCCTCACAGCCGACGGAATCCGCCGGGCATCGGGCGCTAGGCGCGGGGCCTGATACGGACGGTGTCGCCGTGGACGTAGTTGTTGGAGTTCCACGAGAAGTCCCCGTCGTGGTCGTAGTTCGCCACGTAGGGCAGGTCGGGATAGGTGACGTCGCGCGCGCCGTCGGGCGCGTCGATGCGGACGGCGATGCGGTTGAACGCAGGCTGCCCGAAACCGACCACGGGGAACGTCTCCCACCCCCCGCCGACGGTGCGCATCCATACCTCGTCACCCAGCCGGACCTCGCTCGCCGGCACCTCCACCGCGCCGAGGAAATCGCCCAAGCGCAGTCCCTCGGGCATGGCCTCGTCGAAGGCTCGCAGCATGCCGCCGAAGTCGTGCCCTCGCTGCTCCTCGCTCGGGTCGACGGCGCGCCAGCCGACGACGCTCCAATCGCCGTCGCGCTCCTCGCGGACGCGCTCGACGATGCGCCAGCCGTCGATGACGTACACGCCGTTGTCGCCCTGGTCGCCTATCCGGTCGAACCGGTCGATGCCGACCGAGAGCGAGCCGCCGAAGAAGTTGCCCATCACCTGCGCCATGCGGGCCCAGCCGTAGCTGTCGGAGCTCGGAGGGCGATAGCCCTGGAGCTCGCAGTACCTGAGCAGCGGCTCCACCGTGTCGCGGCCGCCGTTCCAGTGCAGGTAGAGCGCGAGCTCGCGCTCCTTGGTGGTGATGACTGCCCGGTTTCCCATGATGAGACCTCCTGTTAGCTTTGGCGGCCCTCCTTCCGGGCGCGCCTCCTTGGGGAGGGCTCCGCCCGGGCGCCGCGCGGGGGCAAGGGGGGCATGCGAAAACCGCAGGCCTGAGCTTCCGGTCGCTTTCTTGGTTTTCCAGCGGAAGGTTTTTCGCGGCCCTTGCCGCCCCGCATGGCGCTCGGGCAGCCTCGCCCCCGAGATGGCGCGTCGGGAGGGAGGGCGCCCGCAGGGGGGCGCCCTCTCGGGATGGCCGGCGGCCGTCACGGGCGCGGCCTTCGAGCGAGCCTCGCCAGGACGGCGCGCGCCTCGATGGGGCCCGACGCGATGGATTCGAGGCTGCCGAAGCGCTCCATCACGCGGCGGCGCTCCGCCTCGGCGATGTCGCGGTCCTCGCCCGTCTCGGGGTCGAACCCGACGCACACCAGGTCGCCGAAGGCGATGTGGTAGAGCTCGCCCGGCTCCACGGGACGCGACGGGTCGTCCTGGCTCGCGTAGCCCGCCTCCGCCATGGCGGCGTCGGCGTAGATGGCGCGGTTCGGGGCGCAGCCGCTGCCGGGCAGCAGGCCCTCCTCGTTGCAGTAGACGGCGGGCGCGTCGCCGAACACGTAGCCCATGGCCTCTATGCGGCCACCCACGCAATCCTGCAGGGCCGCGAGGAAGCTGCCGTCCTCGTCGGCCTCGAGCGTCTTTCTGTAGGGCATGCCGCCCGTGGGGACGACCATGGCCTCGAGCGTTTCCTTCATGGTGGAACCTCCTTGGAGAATCGATGTGGCGGAAGGGAAGCGGCCGCCCGACCCGCCGATGGGGCCGGGCGGGAACGGGCGTCAGGCCGCGAGGGCCGCGGCGTCGCCCTCGTCGAACACCTCGTCCTCGTCGTCGCCGGCGAACAGCCCGTGCAGGTGGTCCATCAGGTCGCGCTCGCCCTCGGAGAGCTCGTAGCCGGCGGGCATGAGCACGTCGTCCACGAAGGAGACGAACCCGAGGAGGTCGTCCAGGTCGCAGGGCCACGGCTCGTAGCCCGCCTTGAGGGCGAGCTCGGGGACCTCCGGGAGGCACGCGGGGACGGCGCGCATCAGGATGAACTGGTCGAGGGCCTTGCCCCTCGGCTGCCTGAATCCCTCCCAGGCGTCGTCGGGCTCGCATCCGTAGGCCGCCTCGAACGCTTCGTAGGCCCACTGGCGCAGCTTCGACTGGCCGTTTGAGGGGAACCTCGGGAAGGCCGCCTTGGCGAACTCGATGATGCGCTCGCGCATCGCGGCCGCGTCCTCGCGGCGCTTGAGGTAGGCCTCGGTCGCCTCGACCTCCTCGGGCGTGGGCTGGTATGCGTGGGACCCGTCGTCGCAGTAGAAGGTCACGTCGGCGCGCTCGCCCCACTCGCAGGGCTTCACGGCGGCCACCAGCCCCGCGTGCCCGCACTCGCCGTCGCAGGCGTGGTAACCCTCGCCGAGCGACTTGCGCTCGACCACTTTGACGCCGAGCGATTCGAGCCTCGCCGCCTCGTCCTCGGCCGCCTTGCGGGCGCGCGCCCTGCGGCAGACCGCCTGCCGGTCCCAGTGGCTCCTCTTCGAGAGCACGGCCACCACGTCGTTCTCGGTGAGCACGTCGTCGTAGTCGCCCATGAGCGCCACTGCGTCGAAGTCCAGGTTCACCGCGTCAACCGGCACGACCTTCGCGCCGCGCACGTAGGACTCGGCCCTCTCCTCCGGGATGTCGGCCGACACCGCAGCGTCGGCCACCGGCACCCCCAGCGAGAGCATCGTCTGGATGCCGCGCCCGCGCTCGGCCTCGGTGAGCTCCCTGCGGTGGTTGTTCTCGGCGTTGAGGACGGACGCGATGCGCGCGTCGTCCCAGCCGTCCATCACGTAGGCGTCGGCCACCTCGAGCCCGAGCGAGCGCATGGCGGCGGTGCGCCTGTGCCCGGCGACCAGCTGGTAGGCCTCGCCGTCGGCCACCACGATGAGCGGGGTGATCTGGCCGTTCACCTCGATGCTGCGCGCCAGCCCCGAGACGTCGCCCAGCTCCCTGCGGTTCTGGTGCCTGCTCTCGACGCACGCCGCGAGCGGGATCTTCGTCGTTTCCATCTTCACGACCTCCTTGGGTTTTGCGGCCGCCCCTTCTGGGCGGGCCTTGTGGCCCGTGCCTTGGGCGGGGTTCGCGCGGGGCGCAAGGGGGGAATGCGAAACCCGCGAGGGCTGGAGTTTTCGGAGGGTGTGGATGGGCGCATCGCGGCCCGAAAAGTTTTCGCGGCCCTTGCGCCCCGCGCGGTTCCCGCCCGAGCATGCGGAGCCTCAAGGCCGCCAGGGGCGGCGCGTCCAAGGAGGTACGGAAACGACAGTGCCCCAGACCGCTCGGTGCGTCGATGTCATGCAAACGGGAACGCAGGGTATCGGGGTGATGCTGGCGGCGGTAGAATGAGGCGAGCAAGAACGGAGCGCAGATGGATCATCCCTACATCGAGAACGACATAGAGGCATTCTGCCACGACCCAGAGGGGCACTACTTCGACCGCAAGAGCGCACGCAAGGACGCCGATGAGATCGCTAAGCATCTGATGGCCTTTGCGAACGCGGCAGGGGGCAAGCTAGTCGTGGGCATCGAGGACGACGGCACCGTGACTGGCTTCAAGCGAGATAAGGCCCACAGCATCGAAGGTTTCGAGCAAGCCTATGTAACAGAGCTAGCTCCGTCACCGAGGGTGAAGACCGAGCGTATGCCCGTCGTGAACGAAAAGGGCGATGACGACCACGTGCTCATCATGGATGTCGCAAGCTCCGAGAGACAAGTGGTGCGACGTCGCAAAGACGGCAAGGTGGCGCTCCGGAAGGGCGACGAGAGCGTGTGGCTCGACCATGAGCAGATTCGTGCCCTCGAATACGACAAAGGCGAGTACTTCTTCGAGAGCGAAGTGCTCCGTGACTCTAGCATGAACGACGTTGACCGCGAAGCTGTGGAGACCTATCGCCATGCGCTTGGAACCAACGTCGACGACGAGAGGCTGCTCCGCAGCCTTGGCGTGCTCAAGGACGGGCATCTCACCAACGCCGGCATGATGCTGTTCGGAGAGAACGTACGGGCGGTTTTGCCGCAAGCCAGATTCAGGGTAATCAAGATCGACGGCACCGAAATGGGGCACGGCGACAAACTGCGCATCGTGAAGGACCAGACGTTTGACGGGCCGTTCATCAAGTCCATCCCCGAGGCTCGCGACTTCATCGCCTCCCAGCTCCGCGACTACCAATTCCAGGTGCATGGGACAATGGAGTTCAGGGTAGTTCCCGAATACCCGGAGTACCCGTGGTTTGAGGGGCTGGTGAACGCCATCACCCATCGTGACTACAGCATCTATGGCGAGTATGTCCGCGTCTACATCTTCGACGATCGTATGCTCATCCAAAGCCCCGGCAAGCTCCCCGGCGCTGTCACTCTTGAGAACATCAGGCATAAGCGATTCTCTCGCAATCCAATCATCGCTCGTGTTTTCACGGCCTTCGATTGGGTCAGAGAGCTGAACGAGGGCGTGGATAAGATATATCAGGAGATGTCCGACGCTGGTTTACCAGAGCCTGAATACGAGAACGACGACGACTACTATCTGAAGCTAACCTTGAGGAACAACCTTGAGGAACGTATTCCGAGGCTGCGCAACGAGGTTGCTCATGGACTGCCAGCTGTTTCAGGCGGCGAAAGCGACTCTCTTGCGCATGGCATACCGGTGCCGCTCGATCTCGCTACCCTCATGACGCTCTCTAAGAACGAGATTGCCGCAATACGCATCGCCGCAGAAAACGGCCGGGTGACAACGAAGATGTTGGCCGCCAAAAGAGGGGTAACCACCCGAACCGCCTCGACCGTTCTCAAAGGGCTCGCGAATCGCGCTCTTCTAACTTGGCATGGGAAAAGCCCGCGCGACCCGCAGCAGTACTACGAAATTACTACGAAAAATATTTCGGAGTAATTTCGTAGTAATCGAGCGCAGAAATGAGAGTATGAGGGATGAGGTGGATTATGGAAGAGGAATATAGGAATATCTCCCCCTTGTATATGCAACGATTAAAGGAACGAGTGGAGGATGCACTCTGGAATCTGTTCACCAAGTCGAAATATAGGCAAGTTGAGGAATACGTCGGGCGCTGGTACGAGTCGGATGACTTCAACTATGAGAACTTTAGTATATACAGGAAAGATGACCATATAGATCTCGGGCGCACGTTGGCTGGCATGCCAAACGACATCCTCATAAAGGTAGCTGCTGATATTGGTGTTGAAACACCGGGGCTGCTTCCGTGCATCCCTGTAATGAAGAACGTGCTGAATCGGAATAATACCAACGCTTACGCGAACTTCGAGCGCGCCGTGAAGAACGTTTACGACCATCCCGACCAATCCGTTGCTCTTGCCGCTTCAACGTTAGAAGGCGTCTTTAAAACCATTTTGCAGAACATTGACCCAGAGGCATCGGTCGGCAATTTGTCCCTAAGCGATCTGACGAACAAGACAGTGAAAAAACTCGTGGATTCATGCGAGCCTAGTGCGCCTCAGGAAATAAAAACGCTTTCCACTCAGCTGCGCGGCCTCGGCAGCACTATAGATAATCTGAGAAGTGACAAATCTACGGCACATGGGAAAGCTGCTGGCGAATATGTCATTGATGATGCGCTGTGGGCAGAGGCGGTGGTGAACGCCACCGCAACCTTGGGCCTGTTGCTCTGGAGGCTGCACGAGCGCTCGTGCGCAAAAGCTGAAGAGGAATCGCCCGTTCAGCCATTCTCAACATATGATGGCGATATTCCGTTCTAATAAGGCTCCATAGCGGTGTGGCATTGACGAGCTGCCTCGATTTTGCGACCATGATTGCACGTGAAAAACCCTAGGGTTTTGTAAGGGCCGGTCCTGCTGGGACTGGCTCTAGTTTTTTCTAGGCCTCTTTCCAGGCGTCGTCGAGGTCGGCGGCGCAAGTCTCCACGATGGAGCGCACCGCCGCGAGCTCTGCGGGCGTGATCTGCTCGATGCCGGCCTTGTCTTCGAGCATCAAGATGAGCTTGGCCGCGCCCTCCAGCTTCTCGGACGACCGGACCACAGCGTTGACCGTGTCTTTGCTTGGGGCGTAATCTTCGTTCGCTGCCATTGGGGACATCCTTTCAGGCGAGATGTTCGAGAAGGATGATGGTAGGCCCCTTGTCAAAAAGATGAGAGGCATCCACCTCAGTTGTCACGCTGTTGGGAAATGAACACCAAATACCCAATACGGCAGATGCCCCTCTGTCCGGTATTTGGTGTTCGTATTCAGTTAGCGTGACCTTTCCATTATAAACCGTGCCGGCAAGGCGGAAGCCCTCTGCACGGCATCCGCAGACCAGCGTGCCGCAGATGGCGAAAAGCTCACATGAACCGGAACACCGAGCGGAAGAGCCACTTCAGGAAGCGCCATACGGCTTTCATCATGCGCACCCCCTTCCGAGCAGCGGGAATCCGAGCGAGGCCTGCGCGCCCTTCAGCTGCGCCATCTCCTCGGCGCTCATGGCGAACAGGTCGCACATCTTGAGGTAGCGGGCATAGCGCTCCTCGCAGGCGGCCCAATAGCGCTTGTACGGGCCGTCGTCGGCGCACAGTTCGAGTACCCGCTCCTCGGGAGGGCGGCTGCCGTCCATGCAGAGCTGCGATCGGATGACGCTGCGCCTGGTCTGCACCTTGCGCCACAGCTTCGCGAAGTCCGGGTCCGCCTGGGCGAGGCCGGCCATGTCCAGGGGCTCCCCGTCGGCGGCGAAGATGTCGGGCGGTATGGGCTCGTCGGCCCATGCGGCCAGCCCGTCGTCGCAGGCAAGCCAGCGCGGCAGGTTCTTCGCGAGGCGGTTGTCGTCGCCGTTCCTGAGCCAGTAGTCCTTGGCGTAGGCGGCGTAGGCGTCCACGATCTGCTCCGGGTCGAACCCCGCCACCACCTTCGCCTTCCAGGCCTTCAGGGCATCCCGTTTGAAGGCGAGCGACGTGAGCGGCTTGAGCGACATCGAGCACAGCCGCTCGAATGCCTCTGGGAACTCGCCCTTCCGGTACTCCCTGAAATCCCCCGAGGCCTTCTCCTCCGACCTGTCGGCCGGTGCCGGGTCGCAAGAGATGAGTTGTTTATCGGTTTGAGGGGATTGATCGGATGAGTAATTTATAGGTGCCGGTTTCCCAGATGTGGCTTTCCCAGATACGGGTTTTCCCGTTCTGGCTCCGACCTGGGGAGATTCGCCCGTTTCGCGTGTTTCGGGAGGCTTCGCGGGCCCTTCGGGGCCATCGGCGGCAGACGGCTCTCCGCCGCGCTCGAACTCCGAGAGTATGGCGAACCCGTCGGCCTTCAGCTCCGCGCAGACCTCGCCGTGCATAGCCGGGTCGTCGAGGGTGATCCAGGTGGCCTCCTCGGCCTTGAGGAAGCGCCCGTTCTCGCTGCGCTTGCGCGCGCGGATGATGTAGCCCGCGCCCTCAAGCTCCTTGATGCCGGCCGTCACCGCATCCGCCCCGTCGCGCACGAGCGAAGCGAACCCCTTGATGGTGAACACCCACTCGGGGTTGCCCTCAAGGGAGCGAATCTGGCAGTAGATCCCTTTCGCCTTGGCCGACAGGCCGTGGTCGAAGAAGATGGTGTTCTCGACGTGGGTGAAGGAGCCCTTGCCCCTGTGCAGGACGTTGCCCATCACGCACCGCCCAGCCCGTCGCGGCGCCGCTCCGCCTGCTCAAGCAGCTCCAGCGCCTTCACGATGCGCCCCTCGATTTCGCTCTGCGTGGCCGAGGGCCGGAAGAACCGGGCGATGCTCCTCCTCGGGATGCGAAGCTGCTCGACCTGGTTCGGCTTCTCCTCCTCCATGATGGAGCGGATGAGGACGGGCGTGAGCGAGCCCTCCTTGGAGTAGCGCTTCATCTTCACCGCCTGGGCGTGCGAGGGCGTGCAGGCCTGGGCCTCCATGGCGTCGAGGAGGTGCTCCTGCTCAGCTTCTGTGAGGTAGCTCACCTCCACGGCGGGCAGCATCTTCATGCGGCCCGCGTCAACGAGGGAGAGGAGCTGCGGGACGAGGAAGGTCAAGCGTATGAAGCGCTGCACCTTGGCCTCGCTCGTGCCAAGCTCTTCGGCTAATATGCTCCGCGACCACCTGCCGCCAGACTTCTGTTCAACTTGAACAGAAGTGAGGTCGGTGCGCTGCCCCTGGCGCTTCATCGCCTCAAGCCGCATCGAATAAGCGAACGCCCGCTCGCTCGGCAGGATGGTCTCCCTCTGAAGGTTCGAGTCCACCATGGCTATCGTGGCCTCGTCGTCGCCCATGCACCTGACCACGCACGGCACGGTGGCGAGCCCGGCGATCTCTGCGGCGCGCTTGCGCCTGTGCCCGCTCACAAGTCCGTACATTCCATCGCCGAAGGGGCGCACGGTCAAGGGGACGAGCACCCCGCTCTCCGCGATGCTCTCGGCCAAGCGGGCCATGTCCTCGTCGTCGGCCACCTTGAAGGGATGGCCCGGGAAGGCCTCGATGGCTTCGAGCGCGATCTCGCGCACCTTCTCGCCCGCATCCTGCTCGCGCTCTCCCTGGGAGGTGAACAGGTCGTCCACGGTGGGAAGCGCGAGCTCCAGCTTCTTCCTAGCCACGACCGACCACCTCCTCGGCGAGCGCCGCGAAGGCGCGGGCCACCTTGCCCTCCCCGTCGTAGGAGAAGATGCTCTCGCCGGCGGCGGGGGACTCTGCGGCCGATACGGCGCGCGGGATGACGGCGTCGAACACGCGGTAGGCGCTGCCGTACTGTTCGCGCACGGTAGCCTCCACCTCCTTGGCGAGGTTGTTGCGCGAGTCGAATAGCGTGACGAGCACGCCCTCCACCTCAAGGGCCGGGTTGATCTGCCGCCTCACGCGCTCGACCGTCTTCAAGAGGCCGGCCATGCCGGATGCGGGCAGGTACTCGGCAGAGACCGGGATGAGCACGCTGTCGGCGGCCACGAAGGCGTTGACCGGGATGATGCCGAGCGTGGGCGCGCAGTCCATGATGATGTAGTCGTAGGCCCCCTTGAGAGGGGACGCCCACATGTTGAGCACCTGCTCGCGCGACATCGCCATGAAGACGGCCATCTCCATGCCCGCGAGCTCGATGTTGGCGGGCATGAGGTCAACGCCCTCGCGGTGCGAGAGGATGCCCTCGGCCGGGGTCAGGGGCTCGCCCGCGATGACGGCGGCCAGATGGTCGGCGAGCGTCGTCTCAAGGGAGTCGGGGGCCTTCCAGCCGAGCGACTTGGTGAGGTCGCCCTGCGGGTCGGTGTCGACGAGCAGCACGCGCTTTCCGAGGCGCGCGAGGGCGACGCCCAGACTGAGGGTGGTCGCCGTCTTGCCGGTGCCGCCCTTCTGGTTGGCTACGGCGATGGTCTTGCATGGCATGGTCTGCCTCCTCACTGCGGACGAGTCCGCGTCGGGAGGTCAGAATGGCTGTTTCAAGAGTGAGTGCAGGTTTCGCGCATATCGAAAGGACGGGATGCGCACGGGATGGCGACGGGAAAAACAGGGGTATCGGCAGGAAATACAAGGGGCCTCTGTTTCTTCTGCCGCCTCCGGAATACCCCTTCCACCCGGCACTCCTGTTTCGTATAATTCGGAGATACTGAGAAACAGGCGGCACGTCGGAGATTCCCAAGCCTGTACCGCGGGTTCGAGTCCCGTCGCCCGCTCCAGCAATCAACGAAGGGCATCGGCGTTTGTCGGTGCCCTTCGATTTTTCTCTTGCAGATGTCCAGTTTTGAAAACAGTTGAAATTTGACGAACTTTTTGACGAACTTCTCGCCATGCGCTAAACTCTAAAAGCGATTTTGCAGGTGACGAGCGGTTTTCTCGGAAATGGAGCTCGGGATGGAAATAGCTTCCCAAGCTTGTATTCGCGGGTTCGAGTCCCGTCACCCGCTCCATGAACCTACGATCCAAGCTTCGGCTTGGATTTTTCATTTAGCGAGGAGATTGACATGGCTCGTTTCGATACCTTTGTGTTCGACCTTGACGGCACGCTTCTCGACACGCTGCCCGACCTGGTGGTTCTGACGAACGCCGCCTTGAACGAGCAGGGCTTCCCCAGCCGCACGGCCGACGAGATCCACAGCTTCGTGGGCAACGGAGCCCGCGCGCTCATGTACCAGGCCGTGCCCGCCGATGCTTCGCCCGAGCAGGCCGAGGCCGCCATGCGCCGCTGGATGGAGCTCTATCCCGTCATCGGGAACAAGCTGACGAAGCCCTACCCGCATATGGAAGAGACGCTGGCTGCCCTCGCCCAGCGCGGCATCGGCCTGGGCGTTCTGTCCAACAAGTTCGACCAGGGCGTGCATGACGTGATCGACGCCTATCTTCCCGGCTTGTTCCCGGTGCAGTATGGCGAATGCGACGAGATTCCGCGCAAGCCCGACCCCACGGGGCTGCTGCGCTGCATCGACGAGCTGGGGTCCGCACCAGCCCGCACGGCGTACGTGGGCGATTCGCCGGGGGACGTCCTGGTGTCGCGCAACGCCGGCGCGTTCGCCATCGGCGTGTCGTGGGGCTATCACCACGCCGACGCCTTGCGTAAGGCGGGCGCGGACGTCGTTATCGAAGACGTGCGCGAACTGCTGCAGTTCGCGGTCGAGCGCTAGGCGGCGGGCATTATGGAGCATCAGCCGTCGACCCTCTCCAATCAGCCCCGCCCGTCGAAACGGTTCGTCATCGTCAGCTGGGCTCTCGTGGCGGCGTGGGCGTTCCTCATCTTCTTCATGTCTTCGAACACCGGCACGGGTCTCAACACGGGGCTCGGCATCTTCTCCAGCATCTACCGGGCAATGCAGGCCGTGCAGGAGCAGCTGCTGGGGCCTGGGGTGGACGCGCTGTCGTCCATCGCGCACTTCTGCGAGTACACGATGTTCGGCGCGCTTCTGGCCAACGCGCTGCGCTGCCACATGCCGCTGCGTCGTGCGTGCCTCATCGCCATCGCCTGTGCCAGCTTGTACGGGGTGAGCGACGAGGTTCATCAACTGTTCGTGCCCGAGCGCATGTGCGACCCGGTGGATTGGATGGTGGATACTGCGGGCAGCGCGCTGGGTTCCGGGATCGCGTACGCGGTGCTGCGAAAAAGAGATGCCCGCTCTTAGTAAAAGCGCGCGTGTCGCACCGCAGCGACGGGGGAGCTTGCTTTCCGATGGGCGATTTCGTGGCGGATGTCCTCATCGCTGTGCTTCGCCAGCAGGAAGCTCGGTGTCGTGGCAAGGGAATCCGCCAGTTTCGTGACGACGGATAGCCGTACGTCCGCCGTGCCGTCCTCTATCCTATTGAGCAGCGGGCGACCTATGCTCACCATGAGCGCGAGGCGCGTTTTCGTGATGTTGCTGTACGAGCGCATGCGTCTGACGTTCTCGCCAAGCACGGGAGAGAACCTGCTCTGATCAGGCTCGTCATCATTCAGCGGACTATGTTCGTGCTCGGCTTGCATGTCCACTAGAGTACCGGCGTGCGAGCAGAAGGCTGTAACCGCATGAATACGTTTCGGTTCATTTTTAGAAAATGTGCGGTTTGTACCCAGCCCATGCCTATTTTATGATGGTAGGTCAACGATGCTACAATATCTGCCATACGTGAGAATCTATGCGCGTCGACCTCGGGTTATGTTGCGGAAATGGTGTAATCGCCGGCGAAAGCGGGTTCTCGTAGGTATGAGAAAATGAAGGCTTCGACAATCGAAGCGCTGTGTCGCGAGGGGTACGCGACGTACGGTGCCTGCTTTGGCAGACGTGTTCGGAGTCGATGAGGAGACCATATGGCGTCAAGAAACTCTCGAACGAACCGTAAAGAAGCGCGCTCATCGCGGGCTCCTCAGTCTGCTCGCGCCGTGCGGTCGGCCAAGGCCGCGCAGTCGGGTCGCATCGCTCCGTACAGCCAGGCAAGCGCTTTCTCCCGCGATGCGTATGGCGATGGCCCTTCGTACCGTGCGGCCTACACGCCCGGCAGCCAAGGTTCCGGCGCGAACGGCGCGTACGCCCGGCAGACTGCGGCAAGTCAATATTCGCGCAACAATCCAAGCTACTCGGCAGCCCGCAAGAAAGCCGGGCGCGGCAAGAAGATAGCCCTCGGCGTGATCATCGCGATTCTCGTGGTGGCCGTGGGGGGCGGTTCGGCGTTCGCCTTGTGGAAGAACTCCGTCAACGAGAAGCTGATCAAGGGAAACAAGTCTGACGAAGAGATCATGGCCATCAACGATGCGCTCAAGCCCGAAAAGGACATGACCTTCACCGAGCCCTTCTACATGATCCTCATCGGCACCGACGAGGCCGAGGACAGCACCGAGGACATGCATCGTTCCGACACGAACATCGTGGTGCGCATCGATCCTGCAAAGAACCAGGCCACGATGGTATCCATCCCCCGCGATACGAAGATCGACATCGACGGCTACGGGACGAACAAGTTCAACGCCGCTTACGCTTACGGCGGCGCTGCCGGAACCATCCGCGAAGCGAATCAGCTGCTGGGCATCGAGATATCGCACTACGCGGAAGTGAACTTCGGCAAGTTGAAGGAATTGGTCGACGCAGTCGGCGGCGTGGACGTCGAAGTGACCGAGCGCGTCGATGATCCCGACGCAGACGGTACCACGGCTCATCCCGAGTGGCCGCGCGTCATCATCGAGGAAGGCGAGCAGCACCTCGACGGCAACCAAGCGCTGGTGTTCGCGCGCAGCCGCGCTTACGCTGACGGCGACTTCACGCGCACGGCGAACCAGCGCAAGCTGATCATGGCTATCGTCAACAAGGTGCTGGCGATGAACACAACCGAGTTGCTGGGTGTTGTTCAAGCTGCGTCGAACTGCGTGACCACCGACCTTGCGGTAGGCGATATTGCTGCGCTGGCGCAACAGTTCCAAGGCGACGAAGAGCTTACCATCTACTCTGCGATGGTTCCTTCTACCACGGCGATGATCGGCGACGTATCGTACGTCATCAACGATCCCGTGGCGACGAAGGAGATGATGAAGCTGGTTGAGGCTGGAGAGGATCCGAGCTCGGTTGTCTCGTCAGGATACGTTGATCCGGGCGACACCGCAGGCGGTGCCAGCACGTACGGCAACGGTTACGGCAGCACTGGTTCGGGCGCCGGCAACGGCGCAGGAAACGCCAATTATTACGATCCGGGCTACACCGATGCATCGGGAACCGGAGGAGCCAACAACGGCGGCTATGTTGACAACGGTTACGTTGACAACACCGGTGGAGCGGGTGGAACCGGCGGGTACGACAACGGAGCTATTGCTGGCGGCGCGGGCGGTACCGACGGTGCAGGCGGATACGACCCCGGCTATACCGATCCGGGCGCCTACGACGGGACGGCATCCGCTGCTTAGCCGGCGTCTCGTTGGGATTCTCGAACTGCGCAAGCGGCATCGGCTTCGATCGATGCCGCTTTTTAATCGGCTCCTCAACCGGTAGGTTGAGCTTCGGCTCTCCTGTTGAGTTTTCGTACCCTCTGCGGGATACTGGTGATCACCGGTTGCAAAGACGGATGGGGCTCGCAAAGACATGAGCGACGTACACAATCACGAACATGCGAAAGAAAACAAGGGCGTCGGCCCTGCCAGCTCTTTGCGCACCGTGATAGGGGTGATCGTCTCCATCATCGCGGTTTGCCTCGTGATGTTCGCGATCTTCCGCGTCTACTCCAACGAGCTCAGCGACGAATTCTACGATTTAGCCAGCGTCAGCATGGACGATTATACGGCTGCGCAAAAAGTGGAAGTCGAGTCGTTCATCAGCGAGGTGAGCTCCGTCATCTCCACCATGTGCGTGTTGGCCGAGTCCCCGGACATCGATCCTTCCGGCTCGACGTTCGCTGCGTATCTAGAGGAATGGAACCAGCAGGGGTCGTTCCAGGTTACCTATGCTCCAATCGAGGAGCTGGAGCAGGGCGTTGCGAGCAATCGCAACGAGCGAGACGAGGAAACGCTTCGGCATCTGTACGCAGGCGAGACGGTGGTGTCCGACGTGCGCAAGTCGAACCGCCTGAACGGCTACTACTTCAGCATCGCCAAGCCCGTCAATCGCGACGGGCGCGTGGTCGGCGTGCTGCGCAGCATCGTGAAAGCGGAGAAGCTTCTGGATACGAGCCAGGCGAGCTCGCAGGTTACGCTGCTCGGCACGCTGCTGATCAAAGAGGACGGAACCGTCGTTCCCGTGTCGAAGGAATTCGAAGGTTATGAGGGATCCACCCTGTACCAGGTGCTTGAGGGAAGGGGCGTGTCTTCCGATCAGATCGCCGATGTACGTGCCAGCATCGAGAACGAGCGAGATGTGGCAACGGTCATGTTGGGCAAGCAGAACGGCTACATGACCTTTCTCACGTCTATTCGCCTCGATGTGAACGATTGGACTATCGTGAACTTCACGCAGGAAAGTTCGTTGGTCGAGCATTCGGAGAGCATTCTGCGTTTGACGGTGTACACGGCTGCGCTGCTTATCGTCATCAGCGCGGCGGCATGCCTTGCCGTGGCGCTGGTGGTTGGCCGCATCCGCAAAAGGGCGCGTCGCAGTGCGGAGCGCTACGAGGTTCTCGCTGAATTTTCCGACACGGTGCTGTTCGAGTATTCTTATCCGCGCGACACGCTTGAGCTGACGCCGAATGCGCGCGGGATGTTCTCCCTCAGCTCCCTTTCCGCCGAAGGCTACCTGGCCAAAGGCATTCCTCTCATCGATTTCCTGGAAGATGATTACAAGCGTGTCCGGATGGCGTTCGAAAACCCTTCGCCGCCGAACGAGCTGCGCACCATCACCTGTCGCGCACGCGTGTTGTCGGGCGAATATCGCTGGTTCTCGTTCACGTGCCGGTATCTGTACGAAGGTTCCCAACCGTACATGGCCGTGGGAAAGATCGTCGACATCACGAAACAGCGCGAAACCGAAGAGCTGCTCACGCGCAAGTCGCAAATGGACGGGCTGACGAAGACGTTCAACAAGATGGCGTTCCAGGAGAAGATGGCGGCATTGCTGCCCGAGACGAGCAGGGGCTTGCTGTTCGTGATCGACATGGATCGCTTCAAGCAGGTCAACGACGAATACGGTCACAGCATGGGCGACCGGGTTCTGGAAGAGGTGGCGCGTTCGTTGCTCGACGTGTTCCGTCATCGCGATCCGGTGGGGCGCGTCGGCGGCGACGAGTTCGTGGCGTTCCTCGTGGGCGCAAACGACGATGCGGTTATCGAGGCGAAGCGCGAGGCTCTGAGCTCGTTGATCGCAGAAGCCTCGCGCTCGTTGGGGGTGCCCATCGCTTTGAGCGTCGGGGTGGCGCGCTATCCTCAGGATGGCGCTACCTATCAGGAGCTGTTCGACGCGGCCGATCGGGCGATGTACGACGAGAAGAACGAGGGCCGCGTCGAGGATTCGGTCTAGGCCCGAGCGGTCGCGTAGCCGTCCGGGTTCTGCGACTGCCAGCGCCATCCGTCGGCGCACATGCGGTCGAGGTCGTACTGCGCGACCCAGCCCAGCTCGTCGCGCGCCTTGTCGCAGGCCGCGTAGTTCACGGCCACGTCGCCCGCGCGACGCGGCTTGATCTGGTAGGGCAGCTCGCGTCCGCAGGCGCGCTCGAAGGAATGTACCACGTCCAGCACGCTGGAGCCCGTGCCGGTTCCCAGATTGAAGATGCCCACGCCGCGACGCGTGCCGTCGGCGGCCGGTTCGCCCGCCATGGTGCCGGCCGTCTTCGCTTCGCCGGTGCCCACTTTGCCGCCCATCCAGTCGAGCGCCGCCACGTGGCCGCGCGCAAGATCCACCACGTGGATGTAGTCGCGCACGCCGGTGCCGTCGTGCGTGGGATAGTCGTCGCCGAACACGCCGACGCTTTCCAGCTTGCCTACGGCCACCTGCGCAACGTAGGGCAGCAGGTTGTTGGGGATGCCCTTGGGATCCTCGCCGATCAGGCCGCTCTCGTGCGCGCCGATGGGGTTGAAATAGCGCAGCAGCACAACGTTCCATTCGTCGTCGCCCACGTACAGGTCGGTCAGCACCTGCTCCAGCATGGACTTCGTCCAGCCGTAGGGGTTCGTGGCGTCGTGCTTCGGGCAATCCTCGGTGATGGGGATGAACTCCGGCTCGCCGTACACCGTGGCGCTCGACGAGAACACGAGGTTCTTCACGCCGTGCGCGCGGGCCACGTCGCACAGGGCCAGCGTGCCCGCGAAATTGTTCCAGTAGTATTCCAGCGGCTTCTGCACGCTTTCGCCCACGGCCTTGAAGCCGGCGAAGTGGATGATGGCGTCCACTTCGTTCTCGGAGAAGACGCGGTCGAGCGCCGCGCGATCGAGGATGTTCGCCTCGTAGAATTTCAGGCGGTCGTCGTTTGCCGCCAGGCCGGTGATCTGTCGCACCCGGTCAAGCGCGAGCTCGCTCGAGTTGCTCAGGTCGTCCACAACGACCACGTGGTAGCCCTGATCCAGCAATTCGACGCAGGTGTGACTTCCGATGAACCCGGCTCCGCCCGTTACGAGCACGCAGATATCGGCATGATCCTTGGCCAAGCTCTTGTTCGCCATTGAAGCTCCTCTCGGTACTGACTGTTGCCATAGTAGCAGGTGGAACGGATCACGCGCAAATTCGGCAAAAGGCACATGGCCCGCGTTCCGCTCGGCGGCAAGGCTGCACGAGCTCGCGCGGGGCCCCGTGTGGCGTCGCGGGAAGCCGCACGAATGTTTCACGCGAAACATTCGAAAAGGCAGGAATATTATTCTTGACACAGGATAATAAACGTCGTAAAGTATGACTCGTGGACACACCGACTCCAACGGTTCTCCTCGTTTCACTCGTCCAAGCACAGGCCGCTTCCCCCCGCGGCCTGTGCTGCTTTCGGAGTCATTTTGCGCGACGTGCGCCCGTTGCGCCTGTGCGCCTTCTCCTTCGCCTCTCGGTCCGCCCCTCGCCCTCGGAGTATGCCTTCCTCGGTTTCTGCATGCGAAACAACAGTTTCGGTTCCTTGCTTGGCGCATCATGCTCGGGATTGCCTTCCTTTGCGGGCGCCTTGGTCAGCCTGCTCGCTCGAAATGGCAAAAAGCAACCGAATTCGGAAATCATCCCGTCTTTCGGGCAAACTTTTCGCGTGAAGGCGAAAGCGGGCTCGCCTGTAACCTAGTGCTCTGTGCGGCGAGCGTTTTCGGCGTGACGTCGGCGCGTGTAAGGCGCGACTCCGGGCTTCCGAATTCGATGCCTTTTTGCCATCGGAGGCCTCGTCGGATGACCGGCATCGCATTTGGCGAAGGAAAATAGAGGCGGATGGGTCGTCCGATGCTGTGCAGGTCGTCCGTGCTGTATGTGCTCGTCGTCGTATCAGGACGGCACGGGTTTTGTTCGGGGAGGCTTTACATGCGTTTCGTGTTCGGGCGAGTGTTTCACGTGAAACATCCGTTCCCCTGTCTATTTTGCGACGAAACCGCGCCTTTCTCGGCCGATTGACTATACTGGTGAGCAACAGGCTTTGAGAAAGGAAGCTCCGTGGCAGAAATTCATTTCGGAACCGATGGATGGCGAGCCATCATCGGCGAGGACTTCACCAACGACAACCTCGTGCGCGTCATCGACGCGGCTGCGCGCGTGTTCAAGGAGGACGCGGTTGCAGCCGGCCGTCCGGCCGACGCGCCCGGCACCCTCATCGTCGGTCACGATTGCCGACAGGATGCGCACGCTTACGCGCAGCTGGCGGCCGAGGTCGCGGCGGCGCAGGGCTTCCGCGTGCTGCTCACGCAGGACTACTGCCCCACGCCTACGCTGTGCTGGTCGGTGGCGCAGGACGCCGACGCGGTGGGCGGCATCATGCTGACCAGCAGCCACAACCCGGCCGAATACCTGGGCGTGAAGCTGCGCATGAACGACGGCGGCGCGGCGGGCAAGGAGTTCACCGACCGCGTGGAGGCTGCGTTCGCCGACGCACCCGCCGACGCGCGCGGTGCGTTCGAAACGGTCGACCTCATGACCCCGTACCTCGCCACCTTGAAGGAGCGTGTGGACGTCGAGGCCATCCGCAACGCCAACCTGCGCGTGGTGGTGGATCCGCTGTACGGCGCCGGCCGCATCTATCTGGCGCAGCTGCTGCGCGATCTGGGCGTGGAAGTGTGCGAGATCAACAACGCCGAGGATCCGACGTTCGACGGACTGCACCCCGAGCCTATTCCGCCCTGGGTCGACCGCTGCATCGCGAAGGTTCCCGAGCTGGGTTACGATGCCGGCTTCATCAACGACGGCGACGCCGACCGCATCGGCGCGGTGGACGAGCACGGCAACTTCGTGAACCCGCATCGCATCATCACGTTGCTCACCTCGCATCTTGCCGAGGATAAGGGCCTTACCGGTCGCGTCGTGTCTACCATCACCGCGTCGGCCATGCTGGCTCGCCAGTGCAAGCGCTTGGGCCTGGAGCTGACCAGTACGCCGGTGGGCTTCAAGTGGATTTACGCCGAGATGGAGAAGGGCGACGTCATGCTGGGCGGCGAGGAGTCCGGCGGCATCGGCATCCCCAGCCACGTCATGGAGCGCGACGGCCTGCTGATGGCGCTGCTGCTGTGCGAGACGATGGCGCAGCGCGGCATGAGCCTGGGCCAGCTGGTGGACGACATGTTCCAGAAGGTGGGCAAGCTGGAGTTCGAGCGCCAGGGCTTGAAGATCACCGACGAGCAGATGGCGAACTTCCGCGCCGAGATCATGCCGAACTACGCGCCCGCCGAGATCTGCGGCAAGCAGGTGGTGGACGTGGATCGTCGCGACGGCGTGAAGTTCTACCTGGAAGGCGACGCATGGGTGATGATGCGCCCCTCCGGCACCGAGCCGCTCGTGCGCATCTACGCTGAAGCCGAGACGGTGGACGAGGTCCACGACCTCCTGAAGGCCGCCGAAAGCGTGGTCGTGTCCTAAACGAAGAGCGAAGCGAATGTTTCACGTGAAACATTTGTACGTAGAACGCCTCGGAGGCATCGAGCTTTCGGGGCGTTTCCTATTCTCCGAAGCGGGGCAGCTTCTTGAGCAGCGCCCAGGCGATCTGCTTGTCTTGCCCGTCGTCGAGCATCGCGTCGAAGTCGCGGAATGCCACCACGCTGCGCCCGAACGCGCGGCCGGGCTTCCCCAAGGGAACCTCGCAGCGGTACGCGCGTCCCAGCGCGGCGGCCGCTGTCGAATCGGTCGCGATCAGACAGAGCGGGTCGAGCCCCTCCACCAGCAGGAACAGCGCCTGGTCGTCCAGCCCTTCCACGGCGGCGAACGTGCACGCGCCGCTTCCGTATCCCAACGAAGCCATCGCGCTGTTCAGCGCCGCGCGGCTGCGTTCGCTCGATCCGTTCCCGCTCGCTACGCACACGAGCGCCGAGCGCGCCCCATCAAGGTGCTCGTCGAACAGCTCCCACGCTTCGTCGAGAGCCACTTCGTACATGTTACCATTCGCAGATTTTTTCACACGATCCCTTGCGGTCGAGATAGGTTCGCCGTATAACCGTAATGATAGCAAAAAACGCCCGCCGCGGCATGGGCGCTGCGGCGGCATCACGATAGGAGAGCGCGTATGTGCACGAACGGAATCAACACAGGGCAATTCGAGCAGATGATCGAGCAGATCGACGATCATATCAAGTTGGAGCGTCGCTGGGCGCACAACCTGGGGCATATGGCGGGAGACGCCGGCTTCGCCACCGTTTCCGAGAAGATGCATGCCGCCCAGGCCATGCTGGACGACGTGCGCGCGCTGCTCGACGAGGCCAAGGATGCCCTCGAGGACGATGCCGAAGCTTCGGCGAACGTCACCGTCAACCTCGTGTAGGCGCCGCACGTATGAGCAACGATCTCATGCGCTTCTCGGTGGCTATGCCCGAGGAGCTGCTCGTTCGCTTCGACCAGCTGGTCGCGCGCCGCGGGCTGGCGAAAAACCGCAGCGAAGTGGTGCGCGACCTCGTGCGCGACGCGTTGGTGGAGGACGAGTGCTCCACGCCGGGCATGGAGGTGGTGGGCACGTTGACCATCGTCTTCGACCATCACGCCAGCGACTTGCAGGAGAAGCTGCACGCCATCCAGCACGATTACTTCGAATCCATCATCTCGTCCATGCACGTGCATCTCGACGCGCACCATTGCCTTGAGGTCATCGTGCTGCGCGGCGAAACGGGTCTCGTGCAGGACATCGCGAACCTCATCCTGGGCACGAAGGGCGTGAAGAACGGTCGTCTCGTGGTCACCACGACGGGGCAGCATATATAGGTATACGGTTCCGGCGGCCTACCGGCTATCGGAACGGGTCGACGCTGCGGCTTCCGTGGCGCCCGGTCTCGCCATTTGTTCGCTTTCCCTTGCGCGCGAAGCACGCGCGGCCGCGAAGCGGAGCGATCTCGGGCGCTGCGGAAACCCTCGTCGGCTTTGCAGGACGGGCGGTGTTTCACGTGAAACATTCGTTCGCATCGACTCATGAGAAGGGCAAGGAGCTTTATGGATACCACGGTCATGCTGGGGCACGGCAGCGGCGGGACGATGATGAAGCGCATCATCGACGATGTGTTCTTCGCCGCGTACGCCGGCGACGAGCTGCTGCGCGGCGACGACGCGGCGGTGCTGCCCGCGCCCGCTCCGGGTGAGCGGCTGGCGTTCTCCACCGACAGCTTCGTGGTGACGCCGCATTTCTTCCCGGGCGGCGACATCGGACGCCTCGCCGTGTGCGGCACGGTGAACGACGTGGCCACGAGCGGCGCCGTGCCGCGCTACCTCAGCTGCGGCTTCGTGCTGGAGGAGGGCTTCCCCATCGAGGATCTCAAGCGCATCTGCGCCTCCATGGCGGAATGCGCGCAGGAGGCCGGCGTGCATCTGGTCACCGGCGACACGAAGGTAGTGAACCGCGGCCACGGCGACGGCGTGTACATCAACACGAGCGGCGTGGGCACCATTCCCGAAGGCGTGAACCTGGGTGGCGCGCAGTGCAAGCCGGGCGACAAAGTGCTGGTCACCGGCACGCTGGGCGATCACGGCATCACCATCATGAGCTGCCGCGAGAGCTTGAGCTTCTCGGCCGACCTGGAAAGCGACGCGGCCCCGCTTAACCACCTCATCGCCGAGGTGTTGGCGGCGGCGCCGAACACGCGCTGCTTCCGCGACCCGACGCGCGGCGGCCTGGCCTCCACGCTGAACGAGCTGGCTGCCCAGTCGAACACGGACATCACGGTGGAGGAAGACGCCATCCCCGTGAAGCCGGCCGTGCAGGGCGCGTGCGAGATGCTGGGCTACGACGTGCTGCAGGTGGCGAACGAGGGCAAGATGGTGTGCGTTGTGGCGGCCGAGGAGGCCGACGCGGCGCTCGCGGCCATGCGCGCGAACCGGTACGGCGCCGATGCGGCCATCATCGGCGAAGTGTCGGCCGCCCGTCCCGAGCGCGGCTCCAAGGTGTTCCTGCGCACGGCGTTCGGCGGCACGCGCATCCTCGACATGCTGGTGGGCGAGCAATTGCCGCGCATTTGCTAGAAGCTCTCCATGCAGCACCCTCATGCGTATGGAAGAGAGCGCTGACATGCGCAAAGACCTTCGATAGCGCCTTTCGGGGCATGAAAGCGGCGGCGCTTTCGATAGAGAATTTGCCGCCGCACCCTGAGAAATTCGCCATTTCTTCTTGCATTTGCGGACAACAATGGTATCTTGCGGGCATAAAGTTTTTGGGGAAGTGACCCGACGCATCCCGTCGGAATGCTTTAGACGAGAAGGAGTTAACTATGTCTCACCCGGTTATCGAAGCCGATGAGTGCATCGGTTGCGGCATCTGCGTCGATGCCTGCCCGCAGGAAGTGCTCGAAGTGGTCAGCGGCGTCGCTGAGGTCGTGAACGAGGACGCCTGCATCGCGTGCGGCGACTGCGTCGAGGAGTGCCCCATGGGTGCGATCCCCGAGGTCATCGAGGACTAACCTCCCGCTCAATTCGCTTTCGACAAGCGCAACGAGAACCCCTGTCTCTTTCATGAGGCGGGGGTTCTTTGCGTTCGGGAAACAAGTGCGTGGAAGCGGCGTAACGGTGCGGCGCGAGAGGAGCGCAATAGGCATTCGATAGCTATAGTTTGGGACATTAACAAAACTTATATGACAAATTGGTAACTAACTTGACAGCATGAGACTTAGATTATATAGTCCAATTTGTCGAAGCGAGGTTGAGCTTGCGGATCGCATCTCCAAGCCACCGCCCTTCGTTCACCGAGTGCGCCCTCAGGGCGTGCTTTGGCGCATAAACAGAAACCGACTGCTAACGACTTACTTAGGTAACAACTCCAACAGAGAGGAAGCAGATAATGAGCAAGATTCTTGGCATCGACTTGGGCACGACGAACTCCGCCATGGCCGTCATGGAGGGCTCCGAGCCCGAAATCCTCGTGAACGCCGAGGGCGACCGCACCACTCCGTCTGTCGAGGGCTTCCGCAAGGACGGCGAGCGCGTCGTGGGCAAGGCCGCGAAGAACCAGGCCGTCACGAACCCCGAGAACACCGTGTCGTCCGTGAAGCGCTTCATCGGCCGCTCCTACGACGAGACGCCGGAAGAGCGCAAGACCGTCAGCTACAAGCTGCAGAAGGGCAAGGACGGCCGCGCGGTCGTCGACATCGACGGCAAGGACTACACGCCGGAGGAAATCTCCGCCATGGTGCTGCAGAAGCTGAAGAACGACGCCGAGAAGCAGCTGGGCTCCCCGGTGACGCAGGCCGTCATCACGGTGCCCGCGTACTTCAACGACGCGCAGCGCCAGGCCACGAAGGACGCCGGCAAGATCGCGGGTCTCGAAGTGCTCCGCATTATCAACGAGCCCACGGCCGCCGCGCTGGCCTACGGCCTCGACAAGACCAACAAGGATGAGAAGATCCTCGTCTTCGACCTGGGCGGCGGTACGTTCGACGTGTCCATCCTGGAGCTGGGCGATGGCGTGTTCGAGGTTGCGTCCACCGCGGGCGACAACCACCTGGGCGGCGACGACTGGGACCAGCGCATCATCGACTGGATGGCTGACAAGTTCCAGGCCGAGAACGGCATCGACCTGCGCCAGGACAAGATGGCTCTGCAGCGTTTGAAGGAAGCCGCCGAGAAGGCGAAGATGGAGCTGTCCTCCACCACGCAGGCGAATATCAACCTGCCCTTCATCACGGCCGACGCCTCCGGTCCGAAGCACCTCGACTACACGCTGACGCGCGCCGAGTTCGAGCGCATCACGAAGGACCTGCTGGATCGCGTGAAGAAGCCGGTCGAGCAGGCGCTCAAGGACGCCGGCCTCAAGACGGGCGACATCGACGAGGTCATCCTCGTGGGCGGCTCTACCCGTATGCCCGCCGTGCAGGACCTCGTGAAGAAGCTCACCGGCAAGGAGCCGAACATGTCCGTGAACCCGGACGAGGTCGTGGCCATGGGTGCGGCGGTCCAGGGCGGCGTGCTGGCCGGCGACGTCGAGGGCATCCTGCTGCTCGACGTGACCCCGCTGTCGCTGGGCGTGGAGACGATGGGCGGCGTCATGACGAAGATGATCGAGCGCAACACCACCATCCCCACCCGCAAGACCGAGATCTACTCCACCGCGTCCGACAACCAGACGTCGGTCGAGGTGCACGTGCTGCAGGGCGAGCGCCAGATGGCTTCCGACAACAAGACGCTGGGCAAGTTCCAGCTCACCGGCATCCCGGCTGCGCGCCGCGGCGTGCCGCAGATCGAGGTCACTTTCGACATCGACGCCAACGGCATCGTGAACGTGTCGGCGAAGGACCTGGGCACCGGCAAGCAGCAGCAGATCACCATCTCCGGCTCCACCGCGCTGAACGACGACGAGGTCGAGCGCATGGTGAAGGACGCCGAAGCCCATGCCGAGGAAGACGCTAAGCGCAAGGAAGAGATCGAGGTTCGCAACAACGCCGACGCGTTGGTGAACGCCACCGAGCAGACGCTCCAGGAAGTGGGCGACAAGGCTCCGGCCGACGTGAAGTCCGCCGCCGAGGAGGCCATCGCCGAGGCGAAGCAGGCGCTCGAGGGCTCCGACATGGACGCCATCAAGGCCGCGACCGAGAAGATGCAGCAGGCGGGCTACAAGCTGGCCGAGGTCGTGTACTCCACGCAGGGCCCGGACGCCGCTTCGCAGGCCGCTGCCGCCGAGTCCACCCCGGCCGATGACACCATCGAAGCCGACTACGAGGTCGTCGAGGACGACGACAAGAAGGAGGGGAAGTAATCGCTATGGCCCAGCCCAACCAGCCCACGCCCGAGCGCGCGGCTCAAGGCGCAGGCAAGAGCATTCCCATCGAAGACGACCGTCCTGCGGATGCGAAAGCCCAGCCGCAGGCCCAGCCCGCCGACGCGAGCGGCAGCAAGGAAACCCCCTCTTCCGACGCTGCCGCCGCGGAAGCGGCGCCGCAAGGCGAGGCGATCGAGGCCGAGGTCATCGAAGACGCCGGCCCTTCGGCTGACGAGCAGGTGGCTCAGGCCAAGGCGGAGGCCCAGGATTGGCAGGACAAGTACCTGCGCCTGCACGCCGAGTGGGACACGTATCGCCGCCGCACCACCGAGCAGCGCGAGGTCGAGAAGGCGCGCGCGACGGAGAAGCTGGTCACCAGCCTGCTGCCCGTCATCGACGACTTCGAGCGCACCATCGACTACGCGACGAAGAACGGCGAAGGCGGCCTGTTCGACGGCGTAAAGGCCGTGCATGCGAAGCTCGTCGACGTGCTGAAGAAGGACGGCGTCGAGGTCATCGACCCGGCCGGCGAAGCGTTCGACGCGCTGGAGGCGCAAGCGGTGGCCACGGTGGACGATGCCAGCGTGCCCGACGAGACGGTGTCCGAGGTATACCAACGAGGTTACAAGATGGGAACGAAAGTTCTCAGGCCTGCAATGGTAACCGTCACCTCCGGCGGTCCCAAACGGGAGAAACCGCAGGAAGACGCGGAAAAGTAAAAGCAAACGACCATGAGCGGGCAAGGCCAAGAGGCTGCCCGCTTTTGGTTTACTCGATAGATTGAGGAGGTGGAGCGTTTTATGGCGGCGACTCCTGATTACTACAAGACGCTGGGCGTTCCACGCACGGCGACGGCCGACGAGATAAAGAAGGCCTTTCGCAAGCTCGCGCGCACCCATCACCCCGACGCCGGCGGCGACGAGGCGAAGTTCAAAGAGCTGAACGAAGCGTACGAGGTGCTGTCGGACGACAAGAAACGCAAGCTCTACGACCAGTACGGCACGGCGAACGAGAACCAGATCCCCCAGGGCTGGGGCGGCGGCTCGGTCAACGTCGAGGACATCTTCGGCGGCGCGGGCGGCGGCTTCGGCAGCTGGGCCGACATCCTGGAAAGCATCCGCCACGGCGAAGGCGCGTTCGGAACGGACTGGGACTTCAACGATATGTCCGGTTTCGGGGGCGGCCGCCAGCCGCGTCCGCGCAAGGGCCAGGACATGAACGTCACCCTCAACGTGACGTTCGACGAGGCCTTCAAAGGCGCCGAGAAGCGCGTGACCGTGCGTGTCCCCGGTCGCGGCGAGTCCGAGACGCTCACCGTGAAGATCCCGGCGGGCGCCGTGGACGGCGGGCGTTTGCGTTTCAAGGGCAAGGGCGGCCCGGGCGAGAACGGCGGTGCTGCAGGCGACCTGCTGATCACCACCAAGATCGATCCGCATCCGTACTACACTCGTAAAGGCGCCGACGTGCTGATGGACGTGCCCGTGAGCGTGGCGGAAGCTGCACTGGGCGCCAGCGTGGTGGTTCCCGCGCCCGACGGCACGAAGGTGCGCGTGCGCGTGCCGAAGGGCACGCAGGACGACACCGTGCTGTCGGTGAGGGGCAAAGGCGCCCCCAAGGTGAAGGGCGACGGCTCGGGCGACCTTAAGATCACCGTGAAGGTGGTCGTGCCCAAGGAGATGAACGAAGGCCAGAAGAAGGCCATGGAAGATTATTTAGCGGCTACGACCGATGATGTGAGGAGCTGGTGATGAGCGACCGAACCGACCGCAACCGCCCGCTGTACATGATCAGCGTGGCCGCGCAGCTGGCGGGCGTTCACCCGCAAACGCTGCGAGCATATGAACAGAAGGGGCTCGTATCGCCCCAGCGCACGAGCGGCAACACCCGCATGTACTCGCCGGCCGACATCGAGCGGCTCGAGCTGATCAACGAGCTGACGAGCGAGGGCATCAACCTGGCGGGCGTCATCCGCATTCTCGACCTCCAGGGCCGCCTGGAGGAGCGCGACACCGAGCTGGACGACCTGCACAAGCGCGTGCGCCGTCTGGCCGATCGCGTGCACGAGCTTGAAACGCGCGAAAGCGTGAACGCCCTCGTGCGCGTATCCGACTTACCGACTGCTTTGCGGCAGCTGCCCTAAGCGAAGGAGGAACGTTGTATGAACATGGGTAACCTGAACAAGCTAGCCCTGACCGCTCAGGAAGCGCTGCAACAGACGATTGTCATCGCTTCCGAGAACGAGTCATCGCAGGCAGAGCCCATTCACATGTTGAAGGCTCTGCTGGAATCGAAAGAGAACAACCTGTCCGCTATCATCAAGCGCATCGGTGCCGAGCCGTTCCAGCTGCAGGCCAACGTGGATGCCGAGATCCAGCGCATGCCGAAGGTCAGCGGGAACCCCGGCATGATGAGCGGCGTGCCTGGTCCGGCCCTGATGAACCTCATCGACAACGCCGTCAAGATCGCCGAGAAGCTGGGCGACAGCTACGCCACCAGCGAGCATCTGCTGATCGCGCTGTCCGAGGAGAAGGGCGCCGCGGGCAAGATCCTCACTACGGCCGGCGTCACGCGCAAGAGCATCGAGGCTGCCTACGAGGAGCTGCGCGGCGACACGCGCGTCACCGACCAGCAGAACAAAGTGCAGTTCGAGGCGCTGGAGCAGTACGGCCAGAACCTCACGCAGAAGGCGCGCGAAGGCAAGCTCGACCCGGTCATCGGCCGCGCCGAGGAGATCCGCCGCACCATCCAGGTGCTGTCGCGCCGCACGAAGAACAACCCCGTGCTCATCGGTGAGCCGGGCACCGGCAAGACGGCCATCGTCGAAGGTCTGGCCCAGCGCATCGTGGCCGGCGACGTGCCCTCTTCGCTGAAGGACCGCGATCTCGTTGCGCTCGACCTGGGCGCGATGGTGGCCGGCGCGAAGTACCGCGGCGAGTTCGAGGACCGTTTGAAGGCCGTGTTGCGCGAGGTGAAGCAGAGCGAAGGACGCATCATCCTGTTCATCGACGAGCTGCACACCATCGTGGGCGCCGGCTCCACGGGCGACAGCTCCATGGACGCGGGCAACATGCTGAAGCCCGCGCTGGCCCGCGGCGAGCTGCATGCCATCGGCGCCACCACGCTGGACGAGTACCGCAAGTACATCGAGAAGGACGCCGCGCTCGAGCGCCGCTTCCAGCCCGTGCTGGTCACCGAGCCCACGGTGGAGGACACCATCGCCATCCTGCGCGGCTTGAAGGAGAAGTACGAGATCCACCACGGCGTGCGCATCACCGACGCCGCCATCGTGGCGGCGGCCGAGCTGTCGAACCGCTACATCTCCGACCGCTTCCTGCCCGACAAGGCCATCGACCTCATGGACGAGGCCGCCAGCCGCCTGCGCATCGAGATCGACTCGATGCCCGAGGAGGTGGACGCCGCCGAGCGCAAGCTCACCCAGATGCAGATCGAGGAGCAGGCGCTCATGAAGGAGAGCGACCAGGCCTCGCAAGAGCGCCTGGAAGCGCTGCGCCGCGAGATCGCCACGGCTCAGGAGGACCTCGACAAGCGCAAGGCCGAGTGGCAGAACGAGAAGGACGCCATCGAGCACGTGCAGAACCTCAAGAGCGACCTCGAGGGCGCGCAGCTTGAAGAGGAGCGCGCCACCCGCGAGGGCGACCTGGTGAAGGCCTCCGAGATCCGCTACGCGCGCATTCCCGCGCTGCAGCAGCAGCTGCATGCGGCCGAGGAAGAGCTGAACGTGAAGCAGCAGGACGGCGCCATCCTCAAGGAGGAGGTGTCGGACGACGAGATTGCCGAGGTCGTTTCCACGTGGACGGGCATTCCCGTGCAGAAGATGATGCAGGGCGAGATGGCCAAGCTGGTCGACCTGGAGGACAAGCTGCACGAGCGCGTGGTGGGCCAGGACGAGGCCGTGTCCTCGGTGGCCGGCGCCATCCGCCGCAACCGCGCTGGGTTGTCCGACCCGAACCGCCCCATCGGCTCGTTTTTGTTCCTGGGCCCCACGGGCGTGGGCAAGACGGAGCTCGCGAAGGCGCTGGCCGAGTACCTGTTCGACAGCGAGAAGGCCATGGTGCGCATCGACATGTCCGAGTACATGGAGAAGTTCTCGGTGCAGCGCCTGATCGGCGCGCCTCCGGGGTACGTGGGCTACGACGAGGGCGGCCAGCTGACCGAGGCCGTGCGCCGCAAGCCCTACTCGGTGATCCTGCTCGACGAGATCGAGAAGGCGCATCCGGACGTGTTCAACATCCTGTTGCAGGTGCTGGACGACGGCCGTCTGACCGACGGCCAGGGCCGCGTGGTGTCGTTCAAGAACGCCATCATCATCATGACGTCGAACGTGGGCTCGCAATTCATCCGCGAGTTCGCCGAGCATGGCGACGAGAAGGCCATGAAGCAGGCCATCGACGGCGCCCTGCGCGCGACGTTCCGCCCCGAGTTCATCAACCGCATCGACGACGTGGTGGTGTTCAACGCGCTGAACATGACGAACATCGAGCCTATCGTCGACTTGCAGCTGGAAGAGGTGCGCGACCGTCTGGCCGACCGCCGCATCACGCTCGACGTGACACCGGCGGCGATGGAGCACCTGTCCATAGACGGCTACGATCCCATCTTCGGAGCGCGTCCGTTGAAGCGCCTCATCCAGAAGGAGATCGTCGACCGCATCGCCCAGAAGGTAGTGGAAGGCAAGCTGCGCGACCGCAGCCATGTGCTGATCAGCATCGACCAGGACGGCAACTACGAATGCACCGTGGAAGAGCCCCTGGAGCTGGATGCCATGCCCCTCGACGACCTGCTGACCGACGGCGAGAAGTAAGTCGTCTGAACAGAACGAGCGCGGCTTCCCGCAAGGTCGCAAGTGTAAACGGCCCGGCATTTGCCGGGCCGTTTACGTGTTGCGGCGCCGATCCGTCGACCCCGTGCCCCGTTTCACCGCCCCGTCCGCAGGAGTGTTTCACGTGAAACATCCCGGTGGTTGCGGAAGGTTGCTAGTTCGCTACACGAACTCGCCCTCGCGGATGATGCATTCGTCGTCGAGGTAGAGGGTGGGGTTAAGGATGATGCCGTCGAGGTGGCAGTCCGCCTTGGTGACGCCGCCGAACGAGGCGTTCGTGCCGAAGGCGATGTGGACGGTGCCGTAGAGTTTCTCGTCTTCGAGGATGATGCCGCACAGCTTCGCGGCCTCGTTCGTGCCGATGCCCAGCTCGGCGATGGTGCCGTTTTCGGGCTGTTCGAACAGCACGCTTAGGCGTTCGGCGTAGGGACCCTGCGCGTCGGCGCCCTCGATGCGCGTGAGGCGTCCGTTCTCGATGGTGACCGTCATCGGCTCGGTCAGCGTGCCAATGCCCACCATCGAGCCGTCGATGACGACCGTCCCGTTCGCCCCGTCTTCGAGCGGCGCGATGTACGCCTCTCCCGAGGGGAAGTTGCCGCTGGCGCCCGGTTCGCGGTACACGCCGGGACTGGCCACGCCGTTGCGCCCTGTCAGCGCAAGTTCCAGCACATGGCCATCCTTCTCGATGCGCGCATGCTTCGCGTGCGTCAGGCGCTCGGTGAGTTGGCGGGTGCGTCGCTCCACCTGGGCGTAGTCGGCGCAGGCGGCGCCGTCGCGCAGCATGTCCATGGTAATGCCGGGCATGGTGATCACGCGCGTGCCCGCCGCCGCTGCCTCGATGCGCGCGTTCGTGTGCGTGATGGACTTCGCCGTGGGGCACAGTGCGACGTCGGCCGCCTTCATAGCCGCCGCTACCGGCGCGGGCGGTTCCTCGCCTGCTACCGAGCCTTCGGGCATCTGCATGATGAGCGCCCGATGATCCATGGCGCAGGCGGCTTCGTAGAACAGCTCGCCCACCTCGCGGGTGGGGTCGTCGGTGACGACCAGCAGCGTCTCGCCTGGCTGAAGCGCAAGATTCGTTTCGATAATGATGCGTGCACGTTGCTGTAGATCCATACTATAACCTTTCAAGTCATCGAATGTTTCACGTGAAACATTCGCCTCCGGATCCCGATTGCGCTTACGCCTCCGGATCCCGATTGCGCTTACGCCTCCGGATCCTCGGCGGGCAAGGCGCCCATGCCTTGCAGGTGGGCCATGCTTCCGTAGCGTTCGACGAAACGGGCGTACTCGTCTTCGTCGTAGAACGCGCACTTGCCTTCGCCAAACGCCTTCGCCGCCTCGATCATGAACGACCCCGCCTCGTCCAGGTCGGTCAGGTGGGTGGCTCCGGTCGCGCAGCCGGGTACGGCCGTCTCGGTGGTGATGGCCACGCCCACGACAGGCGCGTCGGTGGCGGTGCACGGCTGCAGGATGGAGTTCAGGTGGTACAGCCCGTTGCCGTACGGCGTGATGTCGGCCATGGACAGCGGGTACGTGCGCGCGCGACGGCCAGTGGCGATTTCCACCAGCGAGACGAGGTCTTCGCTGACGCGCATGATGCAGCCCTGCTTCACCGTGGGAGAGATCATGAAGCCGCGTTCGTTCATGATGCGGTTGCCCTTCGTCGTGTCCACCACCAGCACGGCGTCCAGCTGCGTGCCGCCCACTTCCTCGCGGTTCACATCGGCCGTGGCCACGGGCGATCCCATGAACGCCACCGGCTCGTGCGGGAACGTAGGTGCGTGCGGGCACACGTGCGTGGAGACGAACACGTCGCCCGGCAGCACGTCGCCGCGTGCGTGCATTGACAGCAGCTTCGCTGCGCAGGCCAGCGCGGTCAGCGCGCCGTCGCCATCCGACACGAAGCCGATGCGCTCGGGCCGCGCGCCCAAGCCGCCCAAGCGTCCCAGCAAGCCGATGGTGGGCGCCTCGCCGCCGGCGGCGCGCCCGCGCGAACCGGGGATGCGCACGCGCACCATATCGGTGGAGCCCTTCGGCCCCTCCAGCACGTACGTTTCGGCATCGCACGCGGGGTCGATGCCGCGCAGGTACTCCACCACGCCCGCTCCGCTTGCAGCGGGCGAGTCCAACAGGTCGTAGAGTTCGATCAACTGTTTGAAAATCATGGGAGGTATCTCCTTTTTCAATCGATGGTTGCAGACGCGAGTGCGATATCCGTTATCAGGGACGCGTCAACCTATACCGTTTTTTCCTGCTGCTGCCCGGTTCCGTCGCTTCCAGCGATCCCTGGCGAATCAGGTTATTGATGTGTTTAAGAACGGTTCCGCGCGATAAACGCGATGCTTCCTCCACTTCTTTCGCGCTGATGGTTTCGCGTTCGGTGGCCATGGCGAGGATGGCGTTCTCGATGTTCTCGTTCGAGTAGTCGTGCTGTTCGCTGGGGGTCAGGCGCCTCTTGCAGAACGTGAGCGAGAACGATCCGGGCCGATCACGGGGCTTCGGCGGCTCCATGTATGCGGCCGCCAGCTGCGTTTCTATTTCCGCATATCCCGACCCTTTGTTCTCCACGACATAGCGCACTTTCCCGGGTGCTTGAGCGTATGGGGTGCTTCCGAGTATTTTGGACAAAAATTCGTTTCGACTTGAGGACAACCCGAGCGTTCCCAGCGTATCGACGGTCACGCTTCCATACAGGCCGCCTGGATTGAGGATCTCGAGCCGGTCTGCGTACATGTTGACCTGCACTTGGGCGCCCCAAGCTTCCGGAGAGTAATCGCGATGCATGAGTGCGTTCGCGACGGCCTCCCGTACCGCTTCCTGAGGATAGTCGGGCACGTCTTCGCGAAATGCCCCTTCGAAAAACGAGCCGGTTCGCATGTTTTTCGCAACGGCTGCGACCGCTTCCGCGATCATGACGGGAATGGGTCCGACGAAATCGTTCGAGTCGAGGAACCGCTGGCCCGTCTCCGGCAACGTTGCCTTGGTCGTTCCCGGATACGCGGCGAACGACACGCTGAGGCGCGGAAAGTGTTTCTGAGGATAGAACCCAAGGGCTAGCAACCCTGCAAGCGTCGGTCGCAGAACCCCGTCTTCGTCCTCGTCCAGCACGCGTAAGGCTTTCAGGATATCCCGCTTCTCCAATTTCTCGAAAATGCGAGGATGCAGGAAGCGCTCGCGTTCCACGAGGGCTTCGACCAACGCGTCATCGAGGTCGTCTTCGGCTGCCCCTTCGACGATACGGGCATCGTGGCGCGGCTGCGAATGTTCCTCGATCAGGCGGTCGATTTCATAGTGGCTCAATTTCCGATCGCCGTCTCCGGTTCGGATGAACGAACCTTCGTAGGCTCCCCTCGTGGTCACGTGGCAGGGTTTGTCGCGAGGGGGAAGCTCGGGAATCGAAGCGACGAGGACGGGCGCTCCCTCGAACGTTTCGATATTCATATTCGGTCGGATGGCGGGTGTAAGCTTGGTGGAACACGCTTCGGCCAGAGCGTCTTGCGCGCGCTTGGCGTCGAATCCAGGGGCGGGCTTGAAGCCTTCTTCTTCGGAAAGACCTAGCACGATGGTGCCTCCCGAACCGTTTGAAAAGGCGGAGACGGATTCGGCGAGGTCTTTAGGGAGCTTGCCGACCGCGCTTTTCACTTCGCACGATTGAAGATCGGTGCCTGCTGCGCGCATGCACGCAATGGTTTTGGCAAGGTCGAACGGAAGATCGTCTTCCTTCATTGGGACCGCACCTCCTGGTTTGCTCATAGTTGCTTGCAACGAGTATGAAAGCAATGAAAGCAATTTGCAAGGATGAAAGCAAATATGAAAGCAATGAAAGCATTCTGCAAGGATGAAAGCAAATATGAAAGCAATGAAAGCATTTTGCAAGGATGAAAGCAAAAATGAAAGCAATGAAAACATCTTGCGAGGACAAAAGCCCTTACGGGATGCTCTTGCTCATGCAGCGAGCGGCAAACGTGTGGCATTTCGGTGCATCGCCGTTTCGGCATTCCAGTCGCAAGGGCAGTCCAGTACAATCCAACGTATAGATTGTTCAAGCAGCGGCATATGGAGAAAGGTTCCATTCCATCATGAGAAGGAAAATCGGCATCAAAGAGATCGAGGACATGGCGCTTGGCGCGACGGTTCTCGGCGCCGGCGGGGGCGGCGACCCGTACGTCGGCAAGCTCATGGCCATTGAGGCCATCAAGAAGTACGGCGAAGTAGAGCTCATCTCGCCCGACGAAGTTCCTGACGATGCCGTGGTGTGCGTGTCCCAGATGATGGGCGCCCCCACCATCATGGTGGAGAAGATCTGCAGCGGCCTGGAGCCCATGGCCACGTACGACGAGCTGGTGAAGGAGCTGGGCCAGGAGCCGTACGCCATCTACGCGGTGGAAGCCGGCGGCGTGAACTCCACCATCCCGTTCATCCTGGCGGCCACGCGCCGCATCCCCGTGGTGGACTGCGATCTCATGGGCCGCGCGTTCCCCGAGCTGCAGATGACCACGCTGGGCATCAACGGCGTGAAGGGGCAGCCCGCCGTCATGGCCGACGAGAAGGGCAACACGGTCACGGTGCGCGCGATCGACGACAAGTGGCTCGAGCGCATCTCGCGCCAGGCCACGTCGGTGATGGGCGGCTACACCATCCTGGCGTCGTATCCGTGCACGGGGCGCCAGCTCAAGGACTACTGCATCCCCGACACGCCCACGCTGTGCGAGGAGATCGGCCGCACGCTGCGCGAGGCGCGCGAGCAGCATGCCGACCCCATCGAGGCCGTGCTGAACGTGACGAACGGGTTTCGCCTGTTCCGCGGCAAAGTGGTGGACGTCGAGCGCAAGACCGACGGCATGTTCGTGCGCGGTCGCGCCGTGGTGGACGGGCTCGACCAGGACAAGGGCAGCCAGCTGATCATCGAGTTCCAGAACGAGAACCTCATCGCGCTGCGCGACGGCCAGCCGGTGACCACGTCGCCCGACCTCATCATGTCGCTGGACATGGAGTCCGGCTCGCCCGTGACTACCGAGGGCCTGAAGTACGGCGCCCGCATCGTGGTGGTGGGCATGCCCTGCGCGCCGCAGTGGCGCACGCCCGAGGGCCTGGCCGTGGTGGGGCCGCGCGCGTTCGGCTACGACATCGACTACGTGCCGGTTGAGCAGCGCGTCGCCGCGATGAACAACGAGGAGGTGCAGGCGTAATGGCAGATCAGAAGCGCATCTGGCGTCTGGGTATCGACGTGGGCGGCACGAACACCGACGCGGTGGTCATCGACGGCGACCTCAAGCTGGTGGCCGCGACGAAAAGCCCCACCACCGAGGACGTCATGAGCGGCATCGTGGCCGCCATGCACGAGGTGATCACCCAGATCGGTGCCGACGCGGCGCGCAACATCGGGTTCGCCATGCTGGGCACCACGCACTGCACGAACGCCATCGTCGAGCGCAAGCGCCTGAACAAGGTTGCCGCGCTGCGCGTGGGCGCCCCGGCCACGACGGCCATCAGCTGCATGGCCGACTGGCCCGACGAGCTGAAGAACGCCATGCGCGTGCACGACTTCCTCGTGCACGGCGGCAACGAGTTCGACGGTCGCGAGATCAGCGCGCTGTCGGAAGACGAGATCCGCGAGGTCGCGCGCGTCGTGCGCGAAGAGGGCTTCGAGTCCGTTGCTGTGACCAGCGTGTTCTCGCCGGTGTCCGACGCGCACGAGAAGCGCGCCGCCGCCGTTCTGCGCGAGGAGCTGGGCGAGGGCTTCCCCATCACGCTGTCGTCGGAGATCGGGTCGCTCGGCTTCCTCGAGCGCGAGAACGCGTCCATCCTGAACGCGGCGCTGTACGACGTGGCGCGCACGACGGCCGACAGCTTCGAGGCGGCGCTCGCGTCTGAGGGCCTTACCGACGTGGCCGTGTACCTGGGCCAGAACGACGGCACGCTCATGAGCGTGGACTATGCTAAGCGCTATCCTATCTTCACCATCGCGTGCGGGCCGACGAACTCCATCCGCGGCGCGTCGTTCTTGACGCAGGAGAAGGACGCCGTGGTCGTCGACATCGGCGGCACCACCACCGACGTGGGCGTGCTGGCGCACGGCTTCCCGCGCGAGAGCATGGTGGCCGTGGAAATCGGCGACGTGCGCACGAACTTCCGCATGCCCGACCTGGTGTCGGTGGGCCTCGGCGGCGGCTCGCTCGTGCGCCAGCTGGAGGACGGCAGCGTGACGGTGGGCCCCGACAGCGTGGGCTACCTGGTCACGAAGAAGGCGCGGTGCTTCGGCGGCGACACGCTGACTGCGACCGATATCGTGGTGGCGAAGGGCCTGGCCGAGGGCGTGGGCGATCCGGCGTTGGTGGCCGACCTCGAGCCGGCGCTCGTGGACGCGGCCTATGCCGAGATCACGCGCATCATCGAGGACGCGGTGGACGCGATGAAGACTTCGGCCGGCGACGTGACGGTGATTCTCGTGGGCGGCGGCTCCATCCTGGCGCCCGACCGCTTGGAAGGCTCGGACAACGTGCTGCGCCCCGAGAACTTCGGCGTGGCGAACGCAGTGGGTTCGGCCATCGCGCAGGTGTCCGGCCAGATCGCCAAGGTGTTCTCGCTGACCGAGACCCCGCGCGACCAGGCGCTCGCCGAGTCGAAGCAGCGCGCGTGCGACGAGGCCATCGAAGCCGGCGCCGATCCGAGCACCGTGGAAGTGGTCGACGTCGAGGACATCCCGATGGCCTACTTGGGCGACGCGCTGTGCATCCGCGTCAAAGCCGTCGGCGATCTGATGCTGTAACTGATTTTTGTCGGTTCGTCGTTGCCTTGGCTCGCGTACGCGTTGCTTGTATAATGAGGTAAGCCGCAGGGAGGGGCTAGACTCCCCACGGCTATCGGATCGCTCAGGCGGTTTGGGTTTGGTGTTTGCGCTCCTTTCCCCGATGGGTTAGGAGCGCCTCTTTTATCACCAAAATAAGCTCGATGACGCGAGAAACAAACTCCAAAAGCGCACTAGCCAGCACCATAAAATCCCAAGCGGTCACGGTCTTCACCTCCATCCATCAAAATTATGAGGGGGAGAGGCACCGCGCCGCCTTCGCTGCATCCGCGCTATATAGTATAGGCAGCTCGTCTTACGTCTCGATGGCGCGCATCACTATGGAAAGTCGCTCGAATCTCGCACAGATTCCACGCGGTTCCAATGCTATTTCTACGTACCTTGCCCGGTATTCCGACGCGTTTCTAGCGCCGGTTCAACTGAGGGCGTGCAAGGCGCTTTGATCATGAGATAATGCAGCGAAACGGTTTGAGGCGTTGAAGGAGAAACCCATGACCGAAACGAAACAAGCGGCTGGCGGCCGCACGGTGCATTTGGCACTGGTTCAGTTCGAGAGCGTGCTGTGCGATCCGGCAGCGAATACCCAAAAGGCGTGCCGGATGATCGCCGAGGCGGCTGCCGAAGGCGCCGACCTCGTGGTGTTGCCCGAGCTGTTCTCTACAGGCTACGAGCTGAACATTGTCGGCCCTCACGTGCCCGAACTGGCCGAGCCGGTAGACGGCCCCACGGTGCGTGCGCTGCAAGACGCTGCCCGCGCAGGCAACTGCTACGTGGTGGCGGGCCTCGCGCTCGCGTACGATATGGCTGGGGTCCCGTTCAACAGCTCGGTCGTCATCGATCGCCAGGGGGAGCTTCTGGGCACGTACGACAAGCAGCATCTGTGGGCGCTCGAGCGCTTCTACTTCCGCTCCGGCTGCGACTGCCCGGTGTTCGACACCGACTTCGGGCGCATCGGCGTGATGATCTGCTACGACATGGGCTTCCCCGAGGTCGCGCGCATGCTGGCGCTGCAGGGGGCTGATCTTATCCTGTGCCCCTCGGCGTGGTGCCAGGAGGATATGGACGTGTGGGACGTGAACGCGCCCGCCCGCGCGCTAGAGAACACTGCGTTCGTGGCGGCCGTGAACCGTTACGGCGTCGAGGATCAGCTGGTCATGCCGGGCCACACGAAGGTGTGCAACCCGCGCGGCCACGTGGTGGCCGAGCTGGCCGAAGAGGCCGAAGGGGTGCTGCATGTGGAGCTCGACCTGAACGAAGTGGTCGATTATCGCCAGCGCAGCCCCTACCTGCGCGACCGTCGCCCCGACCTTTACGATCTGGTGCTGCTCCCATAAAACGAAGTCCGACACAGGATCTTGCGTCTGAAGACGTCGCCGCAAAGCAAGAAGCCCCCGATGTTTCACGTGAAACATCGGGGGCTTCGCATTGTTGATCAGGGGCTTCGCATTGCTGATCGGGGTTTTCGCGGCGGTGGGGTGTGCTTTCGCTTCGCCCCGCCCACACCCACCGCATCGCGGCGAGCCTTACAGCACTTGGTCCGTTTCCGTGAACGTAACGGTGTCCACCTTCTTCATGGAGGCGTACACCTTCATCACGATCCAGTACAGCACGCCGGCCAGGATCAGCGAGTTCAGGCCCGGAATGCCCACGTTCATGATGCTGGTGATCTCGCCCACGGCGAAACCGGCGATCCAGCAGACGATGGCGATGGGGTTCCACTTCTCAACCTTCTCGGGCAGCTCGCCCTTGGCGCGCGAAGCGTCAAGCGTCGCGCGGCTGCGCTTCAAGATGAAGTAGTCCACCACCATGATGCCGGCGACGGGCGGGATGGCCACGCCCAGCAGCGTGAGGAAGTTGGTGAAGTAGTTGATGATGCCGATGACCGACAGCAGCGTGCCCACGATGCCGAGCGCCCACACGAGTCCGTTGCGGCTGATGGCCTTGTTGAACAGCGCGTTGATCATGGTTGCCAAGCCCAGGCTGGACGAGTACAGGTTGATGTCGTTCAGCTTCACCGTGGAGGCGACTACGATGATGACGCCGATGATGCCCGACGTGCCCATCATGATGTCGACGATATTCTCGGTGCCCATGGCGTGCGCCAGCAGCACTGCAAGCAGGTTCATGCCCAACTCGCCCACGAACGTGCCGATGAGCGTCATCCAGAACACCTGGGTGCCGTTCTTCAGGAATCGCGCGTAGTCGGGCGTGCAGATGGCGCCCGCAATGAAGCCGCCCGCCACCATGGTGGTTGCCGCGCCCAGCGACAGCGCCGGTCCCGGAGGGGCCGTGGTGAGAAGTTCGGTCAGCGAATGGTTTTGCAGGATGATGGCTGCGGCTACGATGACCACGATCACGAACAGCGGCACGAACACCGTGGCGAAGTTCGCGATGGCCTTGATGCCGAACACCACGAGCAGCGTGATGCCCAGGCCGGTGATGATGGCCCAGAAGATGTACTCGGGCGTGATTCCAGCCATGATGCCGGGCAGGATCTCCTGCGTGCCGAGGAAATCTGTGAACGGGACGATTTCAGCCATGCCCTGGCCAAACACCGCGTTCTGCACGCCGAACCAGCCCACCATGGAGATAGCCACCACGCCGCCGAACAGGGCGGATCCTACCTTGCCGAACCCGGTCCAGCGGGACAGCAGGCTGGTGGACAAGCCTTCGCGCGCGGCCGCCGTGCCCAGCGCCCAGCTGACCACCTGAAGCAGCACCGAGCCGAGCATGGTTGCTAGGAAGGCATCCCAGAACGTCAGGCCGTAGCCTAGTGCCGCGCCCAACATGAGCTGGGATACGCAGCAGATCGCGCCGATCCTGATGAAAAGAATCCGCCAAAATGGCTGTTTCGCTTCATCAGGAACGCGCGACAGCGAGTAATCGATGTCGTTTTCAGGAGCCATGATCGTACCTTTCTCGTTCCTCTTCGCGTTTTTTGATCGAATGATCAAAGAATGGTGGGATTATACCTTGCTCATGCGTGCTTCGATAGCTACGCGTGTAAACTTTATTATGGAGAGCGTCGAACGGCCTTCCTGCGAGCCTCGCGGCGCCCAAGTCATCATCATTGTGTCTGTTGCCGCGCCGGGCGTATCGCACAGCGGCCATTTGTACTAGAATACCCGCATGCGCAAAAGGAACAAGGACATCCGACAGGTCATCGAGACGCCGCTGCTGGGTTACAGCGTGGTGCTGCTGTCGCTGTCGTGCTTCCTGTTGCTGCTGTGGGCGCTTATCATCTTGGTAAGGATCGTGCTGGGTTGATCGACATCGAAACACTCGCCCGTTTGCGCGGTTCGAGGCAAAGGTAGACGCAGAATGTGGCAACGGTTCACATTGTACGACGTTCGGGTCATCGGCCATTATCTCGGCGTGCTCGTTCTCTTCTCCAGCCTTGCTCTGCTGGTGCCGTTCGTCACGGCTCTTGCGTGCGCTGAGTGGACTCCTGCGACGCACTATCTGCTGACCATCGGCATTGCGCTTATCGTCGGATCGGCGCTGCGGTTCCTGCGCATCGATCCGGGTCGGCTCAATCGCCAGCAGGCGCTCGCCGTTACCGGGTTCGCGTGGATCGTGCTCGCGTTCGTGGCGGCGGTGCCGCTGTACCTGTCGGGCCATTACCTCAGCTACCTCGATGCCCTGTTCGACGGCGTGTCGGGCCTCACCACCACAGGCGCAAGCGTCATCGTCGATCTCGATCACCTGTCGAACGCCGACAACATGTGGCGTTTCATGATGCACCTGTTGGGCGGTTTCGGTCTTATCGTGGTGGCGTTGTCGTTCGGTCTGTTCGGCAAACGCGCTGGAGCCAGCCTGTACATGTCCGAGGGTCGTAGCGAACATGTGGTGCCCAACGTTGTGCAGACCACGCAGTTCATCGCGAAGATCGGCATGGGCATGATCTTTGTCGCCACGGTGATTCTCACGGCCATGTGCCTGTTCCTCGGCATGGAACCGCTGCGCGCGTTCCTGCAATCGCTGTGGTTGGCCATCTCGGGTTTCACCACGGGCGGCTTTGCCCCTATGAGCCAGAGCGTCATGTACTATCATTGGTTCCCGCTCGAGATCGTGCTCATGTTGCTTATGTTGCTGGGCTCCATCAACTTCGTTCTGCACTCCGAAATGTGGAAAGGACACGTGGAGGTTTTCTTCCGCGATCTGGAAATCCGCACGATGGTGCTGTGGTTGGCCGTGATGACATGCGTGCTGGCAGCCTCGCTCAGCGCAAGCCCCGAGTTTTCCAGTCTGCCTGCCATGTTGCGACGCGGGCTGTTCATGGTGATATCGGCGTTCTCCACCACCGGCTTTCAGAACATCACCACCAACGAGCTGACAACCGCGCTGTCGTCGGGCGCGTTCTTCGTGCTGGCCATCCTCATGGCCGTGGGCGGCAGCGGCGGGTCCACTTCGGGCGGCTTGAAGTTCAGCCGCATGGGCATCATCATGAAGTCCATCGTCGCCACCATCAAAGAGGCGCTTGCGCCCGATTCGGCGCGCGTCGTGGTGTCGTACAACCATGTGGGCCGGCGCATTCTTTCACCGGAAGTCGTGAAGGAGGCCATGACGGTGTTCGTGCTGTACGTGGCCACGTACGCGGTGGGCACGCTGGTGGGCATCGCGCATGGCTACGAGGCGCCGCAGGCCATTTTCGAATCGGTGGCCATGGCCAGCAACGGCGGCGTGTCGTCGGGGCTTGCCGCTCCGGGCATGTCTCCGTCGTTGGAGCTCTTCTACATCGCGCAGATGTGGGCAGGTCGTCTGGAATTCGTCACCCTGTTGGCTCTGGTGGCGGAGATTATCGTGTCGCTCAATCCGAAAAGGCGGGTGTTGAAGTCATGAGGTGGGGAACCCGTCAACCGCTGCCGCTGCCGATTGCGTTCGTGCGTTTCGTCGCGGTGCTGGCCGTGCTGCTTGCGGCGGTGTTTGCGCTGCCGGCTGCCGCGCATGCCGATGAGCCTGCCGAGGGCGACAATGCGGTGAACACGCAGCAACTGCCCGACAGCTCGTTCATCTACGACACGTCCATCGTCGACCTCAGCGGCGCCGATGCCTATTACGACAATCAGACCGTGCAGGTAACAGGCGAGGTCATCGGCGACAGCATCCGTGCCGGCGTGTCGGGGAGGCATCGGTGGATCACGCTTTCCTCTCAGGGCGATTCTGCGACGATCTCGGTGTATATGAGCAACGAATCGGCATCGAAGATCGACACGTTCGGCGAGTATGGTACTACGGGCACCATCTTGCAAGTGCGTGGCACGTTCCATCTCGTGTGCGCCGATCATGAAGGCCAGAGCGACCTTCATGCGGAGGCGGTGACCGTCATCGCGCCGGGCGAACGCCATCCCGACGAGTTCGACTTCAACGCGTTCGTTCCGGGCATTGTCGTGGTGGTCGTCGGACTGGTGATGCTGGGCGTGTTCTATTGGCTGAGGGAACGGCAGCGGTAGGCGCGCTGTTCGTGACTCGAAGGAGGGCTTTTGCAAAGAGGCCAGGTCGTCAAGCTTGATCGAGGATATCCGCTCGTGCGCACCGACGAGGGGTCGTTCGTGCGTTGCGAGCATGCCACCGCGCTGGTGAAAGGCGAGGAAGTGCGCGCCGTGATCGGCGACTTCGTCGAGGTGACCGTGCCGGAGGGCCATGACAAGGGCATCATCGAGAGTATCCTGCCGCGCACGCGCGCGTTCGTGCGCAAAGATCCCACCGAACGCGCGCTCCCGCAGGTGCTGGCTGCGAATTTCGACCGTGTGTTCGTGGCGCAACCGCTATCAGACGTGAACGTGAGGCGGCTCGAGCGAGAGCTGGTGCTGGCTTACGAGACGGGTGCGGCCGTGACCGTGGTGCTGACGAAAGCCGATCTCGCCGAAAGCGATGCCGAAGTGGCGTCGGTGCGCGATCGCGTGCGCGCGTTGGCCGGCCCCGACGTGCAGACCGTCGTCGTGTCGGCCGACGATCCTTCCAGCGTGGAAGCGGTACGCGCGCTTGTGCCGCCGAACACCACGGCCGTGCTCATCGGCAAAAGCGGCGTGGGGAAGTCGAGCCTGATCAACATGCTGGTAGGACACGAGTTGCAAGAAACAACCCCCGTGCGAGACCGCGACGGCAAGGGCCGGCACACCACGGTGAGCCGCGAGATGGTGGCCATTCCCGGCGGTGGCTTCATCATGGACATGCCGGGCGTGCGCGGACTGGGCCTGTGGGAGGCCGATGCCGGCATCGGCGCAGCGTTCGCGGATATCGAGGAGGCGGCCGAGCGCTGCCGATTCCGCGATTGCAGCCACGAGGACGAGCCGGGATGCGCCGTGCGCGCCGCCGTCGAGTCGGGCGATATCAGCGAACAGCGCTACGCATCGTACCAGGCGCTTCGCCAGGAGACGAAAGACCTGCGCGCGCGCCGCGAAGAGGCTCGCCGCATGCGCGGCGAAAAAGCCTCCGACCGGGGAAAAACGCCCAAAAAGGGCAGGCCGCGCAAGAAGCGCTGAGGTTTTCGCTCTTTGAGCAACGAGATCATAATAGCCAGATGAGCGATGCGAATGCATGTGTTTCCCCAGGTCGCTGATTCCTTGTCGCAGCTTTGCTTCGATCAGACGATTATGCTACGGTGCTTGCACGCTGCGAATTTTTCCGAACGCAGCGTAGGGGGCGCTCATGGGGAAGCATGCTTTCAGTCTGAAGACCATCTATCTTGCCGCTCTGACGGCGGTGTTCGCCGTGTCGTTTTTCGCGTTCGTCGCGTTCGATTTGTACTCGCAGCAGCGGCAGACCGAGCAGGCCATGCTGGAGGAAGCGCGCACGTTCGCGCGCGAGATGGACGCGGTGTGGCAGTTCATGGACAACTCCCAAAGCATCATCAACAATTCGTCCAGCGGCGGCTACGAGTTCAAGGGCCTGCACTGCTCGGTGGTGGGCAAGAGCGTCGGCCGGCTGTTCTCGGCGGGCAGCGACTACCACATCCGGTACACGAACTTCGACCCGCGCAGCGAGCAGGATATTCCCGACGAGTTCGAGACGAAGGCGCTCGAGGCGTTCAACGCCGATCGTTCGGTGACCGAGTACTACGGCGTGGCCCCGTTCGACGGCGAGGATCGGTTCCGCTACCTGCAAGCGCTCGAAGTGGACGACAGCTGCCTCGAATGCCACGGCGAGCCGGTCGGCGAGCTCGACATCACCGACCACGCGAAGGAAGGTTGGACGCTCGAGTCGGTCGGCGGGGCAATCAGCATCGTGATCCCCCTCGATCAGCAGCAGGCGGCCATGCGCGGCAACGTCATCCGAGACATGGCGTACTTCCTGTTGATCACCGTGTTCATCGGCTTGGTCATCTTGGTGGTGACCACTGTGTTCGTGCTGCGGCCGTTGGGCGGCATGCACGCGGCGTTCGGCGAGCTGAAACAGGGACGCTTGGGCGCGTCCGTCAGCCAGCGCTTCGCCGCGAAGGAAGTGAGGAGCCTCATCGCCGGCTTCAACGACATGGCGGGCGAGCTGCGGGGCATGTACGAGCATCTGGAATCGCAGGTGCAGGAGCGTACGGTGGACCTGCGCGAGGCGAACGCCCTGCTGGAACGCCAGCGCGACAAGCTGGAGCAGCTTAACGCCGACCTGGCGCAGGAGACGCAGTTCAAGTCCGACCTGCTAAGCATGGTGAACCACGAGCTGCGCACGCCGCTGACGTCCATCATCACGTTCGCGCAGATATCGCGCGAGGCGTGCGACCCGGCCAACGAGCACGACCGTCGCTCGTGGGAGGAGATCGAGAAGAACAGTCGCATCCTGCTCAACATGATCAACAACATGCTGGACATCGCGCGTTCGGATGCGGGCGGCATGCGCGCCACCTGCGAGCCGATGGATTTGGGCGACGTGGCGGCATCGGTGAAGGGCACCATGGCTCCGCTGGCGCGCAAGTACGAGGTGTCGTTCAGCACGAAGGTGGCGTCGGACGTGCCCTTGGTCAACGGCGACTACGAGAAGACGACGCGCATGCTGGAGAACCTGGCCAGCAACGCCATCAAGTTCACGCCCGACGGCGGCTCCATCGAGCTGCGCGTGGCGTACGACGCCGAGGCGCGCGTGGTGACGTTGTCGATGGTGGACGACGGCATCGGCATCGCGCCCGAGGACCAGGCGCGCATCTTCGAGCGGTTCGTGCAGGTGGACAGCACGTCCACGCGTAAGTACAACGGCAGCGGCCTCGGTTTGGCACTGGTGCGCGAATACGGCGACATGCAAGGGTTCGCCGTGTCGGTGGAAAGCGAGCTCGGTCGCGGCAGCAGGTTCGTCATCACGATTCCCGCGAGCGCGATCGTGGGCGAGATAGAGGGGGAGGACGATGTATAAGGTCATGGTCATCGACGACGAGGACAACCTGCGGCAAGCGCTCGAGCAGCTGCTGGTGTCGAACGGCTACGCGTTCTGCGGCGCTAGGGATGCGGAAAGCGGGCTGGAGCTGCTGGCCAGCGAGCATCCCGATTTGCTGCTGCTGGACGTGATGCTGCCGGGCACGAACGGCTTCGATCTCTGCGCGCGCATCCGCGAGCAGGGCCGCCGCATCCCGGTGATCTTCCTGTCTGCGAAGTGCGACATCGTGGACAAGAGCATCGGCTTCCGCGCCGGCGGCGACGACTACGTGACGAAGCCGTTCGATTCCACCGAGCTGCTGCTGCGCATCGAGGCGAACATCCGTCGCCACAAGGACACCATCGATTTCGCCCGCTGCCGCAACCGCGAGGGCGTGGCGCGCATCGGCGAGCTGGAGGTGCGGTTCGGCGAATACGAGGTGCGCGTGAAGGGGCGCCCGGTGGCGCTGACCACGAAGGAGTTCGAGATCGTGGCGTTTCTGGCCGCGCATCCGGGCAAGGTGTTCACGCGCAGCCAGATCCAGGAGTACATCTGGGGCGAGTCGGATGCCGACTGCAAGCCCACGAACAACATCACCGTGTTCGTCCGCAAGATTCGCGAGAAGATCGAGGAGAACCCCTCGGAGCCCAAGTACCTGCTCACCGTCCAGCGGGTAGGCTACAAGATGGCCGACACCTTGGAGTGAGAGCCGCTGCCGCGGCTTCGGCTTCCGCGGAGCAACAAGCTTGCAAAAAAGTGAACACCGTGTTTACTTTTTGCGCAGCCTAGTTTTGGTTTGTCAAAATATTCACACCGTGTTAATATTTTGACATGAATGAAGTTGTATTCGACATAGATCGTCTTCGCGAAGTGGCTCTAGACCAATACGGGTTCGTGACGACTGCTCAAGCGGAAGAAGCAGGGGTAAGCGCGCCTTCTCTGGCCATGCTTGTAAAAAGAGGAAGGCTCGAGCGCGTCGTTCGCAGCGTCTATCGCGTTCCCCAAGTACCTCCGGCGAGTTTCGATAGGTTCATGTTGGCGCTCTTATGGACGGGGTGCGACGAAGCTGCGCTCAGCCATGAAACGGCGCTCGATGCGTACGATGTTTGCGATGTGAATCCCACTTCGATACATGTAGTAGTTGATGGCGGGCGCCGGATTCGTAGGAAGGGCGGCGAGGGTTATGCGATCCATTATGAAACGGTGGACGCGAAACAAGTTGGTTGGTGGGAAGGGATGCGCTGCGTGAAGCTGGCTACTGCGATCGAGCAGTGCGCGGCTACCGGAACGCCGCGCTACTTGTTGGAGCAGGCTGTCGAAAACGGCAGGAAAAGGGGGCTGCTGGGAAAAAGGGAGGCCGAGCGGTTCGAAGCGATGGTAGGGGGAGCTGATGAGCAAGAACAAAGAGGAGAGCCTTCATGAGCTGATGGCCGGCATGAAGCCCCGAGGCAAAGAGCCCAGAAACGCTGGTGTTCTAGACTCATGGATCGATCATGCCGAAGCTGATTTCGGTATTGCTGCGAGTGGAAGGGTGAGATGGCTCATCGCTTCGACGGTTATAACCGCCATGCTTCAACAAGTGGTCGATGATGACAATGCGTGCAGGTTCTCGCTGAAGGGCGGCACGCTTCTCCAGCACGTGTTCGGCCTCGCTTCAAGAGCCACTAAAGATATCGACGGGATAGTCCGTGGGGATTTGGACGAATTCTTGGAACTAATGGACGAGCAGTTCGTTAGCAGAAATTGGGGGCCGTTCGAGTTCGCTCGTTCGGAGATTGAGCAGATTAGGGTGCCAGGCAAAAGCATCTGCCCGCGCAGGTTCGTCGTAACCGTTTCTCTGAGGAACAAAACCTGGCGCAAGATTAAAGTGGAAGTGTCTCCTGATGAAGGCATGGCGGGTTCAGCCCAGGAGCCTTTCGCCGCGCCGTCGCTTGAGGGTTTTGGCATACCTACTCCGGAAAAGCTTGTCGGTATGGCCATGTGCTATCAAGCGGCTCAAAAAATTCATGCGGCAACCGATCCTCATGACCCTGACAAGGGGTATAGAAACAATCGACCGAGAGACCTGGTCGACCTCGTGCTGATCAAGCAGCTTTCCGATTCGACAGGGCATCCCTCTAAGTCGGATATCAAGCGTGCCGTCATCGACATTTTCGAAGCCCGTGCGAAAGAAGCGGTGAAGGCCGATCGTGAACCGAGGGTATGGCCTACGAAGGTCGTTGTCTATCCACATTGGGCTAACGATTACCTTGCGGCTGCTCAGGCCGTTGACTTGAGGATGAGCGCTGAAGAGGCGGCGGAGGTCGTCAATGCCTGGTTGCTCGAGCTGGATGGCGCTTGATCGCTGTAATGCCTCGAACAGCTCTTTGACCAGCGGCGTTAATACGTGGTTAAGAATTTTTTAACGCAAAACTTATTTCCGATTTATCGCAATATCCTTCGGCGCTCCGTAAAGTGAAACTCATGAAAGGCCAGGGGAACGAGGCTTTTCACCCCGCCCTTCGCAGAACGCGATCCCCTCCCCGCTATCTGCGAAGGGCGAGCATCGGAAGGCCTTGCGGCCGAGGAGTGAAAAAGAGAGGAGCACACATGGCTGAACAAGCAACGCATGGGTTCACCCGCAGGAGCTTCATCAAGGGTGCGGCGGCGCTGACGGCGACAGGCGCGCTGGTAGGCTGCAGCCCCCAAACCCAGAACCTGGAAAAAGCCGAACCGCAAAAGGGAGCCCCCGAGACGCAAATCTTCTCCGGTGCCTGCCGCTCCCAATGCGGCCAGGGCTGCTATCTGGATGTCCATGTTCGCGACGGGCAGGTCGTCCGCACCACGGCGGGCCATTTCGAGGACGGCCCGGAATTCGACCGCATCTGCCCCAAGGGGCTCTCGCAGCCTGCGCGCGTATACAGCTCTGAGCGTCTGCAATATCCCATGCGTCGCGTCGGCGAACGTGGCGCGGGAGAGTTCGAGCGTATCACCTGGGACGAGGCCATCTCCGAAATCACCGATAAGTGGAAGCAGTACATTGACGAGTTTGGTCCCACGTCCATTGCGTTCTTCCTGGGTAGTGGCAACACCGCCGAACTTGGCGGAGGAGCCCCGGAAGGCTCCGTCATGGCGCGTCTGCTCAATGTCATGGGGGCGAGCCGTGTTCTGCCGGACCGCGATATCGCCACGCCCATGTCTTGGACCTACATGTTCGGCCCCGGCTCGGCCGGAAACCGTGCTTCGGACGTTCCCAACGCTGACCATCATGTGATCTGGGGTGGTGACACTGCGGTGTCGGACAAGCAGCGCACGCATTTTTATCTCGAGGCCCGCGATGCCGGCTCCGAGCTCGTAGTCATCGACATCGCCTACCGCACCATGGCTTCGAAAGCCGACTGGTTCGTTCCCGTTCATCCTGCGACCGACGGCGCGCTTGCTCTGGGAGTCGTGCGCGAGATTCTCGAACAGAGCTGGGAAGCGACGGACTTCCTGCGAGATCATACCGAAGCGCCGTTCCTCATCAAAGAAGACGGCATGTTCCTGCGCATGAGCGATTTGGGGGTAGAACCTACTACGACCACCAACGCGCAAGGCCAAGAAGAGAAGGTCGATCCGTGCGTTGTGTGGGACGAAGAAGCCGGCGAGGCCGTTGCTCACAGCGAAGCCAAGAAGCCTGCTATGGGCGACGTTCCCGAGATTGCCGGGCATGCCGTGAAAACGGAGATGGAGATGATCCGAGAAGCCGTCGCGCCGTGGACTTTGGAACATACCTCGGAAGTGACCGGCGTGAGCGCTGACGACATCAAACATCTCGCTCATCTGTACACGCAAGAAGGCAACGTGCAGACGGATATGAAATTCGGCCTCAATCATTACAACAACGGCATCTACAGCTCGAAGTGCGTTAACACGCTCCTTCTGGTCGCCGGCCAGATGGGCAAGCCGGGTTCGGGCCTGTACACGGGTGAGCCGAATTTCGGAGAAGGCAACGTGCAAGCCTGCCTCCAGCTGCCGAGCACGACAGGCGAGGTACCTCAAGGAGTGGGTGCCATAATCAACTGGAGCGACTTCTTCAATGTCGTATCGAGCGGTCAAAAGCTTGGCGAGCCGTTCCCCGTCAAGGCTTTCTACGCTTCGTGCACCAACATCGTCTCAAACCAGACGGAGCAGAACGAGACCATCGAGCTTATGAAGGCGCTCGAGTTCATCGTTATCCAAGACATGACCATGAACGACACTTCTCTATACGCTGACATCCTGCTGCCTGCGTGCCATTGGTTCGAAACCGAGGACCTGCGTGTGCGCTATTACGGCAACCCCTATCTGCTGTGGAACCAGAAAGCCATCGAGCCTTTGTACGAGAGCAAGCCCGACTTCGAGATTTACAAGCTGTTGGCCGAGGGCATGGGCTATGGCGACTTCTTCCAGTTCACTGCTGACGAATACCTGAACACCTGCCTCTCAACGCCCTTCGGCAAGGAGAACGGAATCACCATCGACAAGGTGCGCGAGAAGAACTACCTGCGCTGCGACACCGAGCCGGCTGTCGCTTTCGAAGGCGGTATCTTCAAGACGGCATCGAAGCGGGCCATGTTCTATCGTGAAGCTCCTAAGCCTGATTACAACATGGGTCAAGAGGTTGATCTTGAGAAGGAGAAGTTCTCCTGCTACTGGGAGCCGGCGCGCGAGGCAGATCTCGGCAATCCCATACGCGAGCAGTTCCCCTTCACCATTTGCTGCGAGCATATGCGCACGCGCACGCACACGCAATGGTACGACGTGGATTATATGAAAGAGTTTGAAGCGCAGCCGGTGTGCCGCATCAATCCCGAAGATGCCGCCGAGCTTGGCATTGAAGAGGGCGATGAGATTCGCCTTTACAACGATCGCGGATCCGTCACCTTGCTCGCCGTGCTCAACGCGGGGCAGCAGCGCAAGTCGCTCCATTGCCCTCGCAGCTTCCTGACGCGTGAGCATATAGATGGCGATCTCGCACGTACCACGTTCAATGATTACAACCAGGCTTGCAGGAACCAGTCGTACTTCGACTGCGCCGTGGCCATCGAAAAGCTCTAGGAGGTTGGGAATATGACTCGATACGGAATGGCTATTGATCTTCGTCGCTGCATTGGCTGCCAAGCTTGTGCGACTGCTTGCAAGTTTGCGAATAACCTTCCGAAAGACCTCTCGTACAATGTGGTGTACACCAAGGCGGACGATGACTGGAACACGCTGGGGACGGCAGTGGTGCGCGGGGCTCTCGCAAACGACAACGCGGGTGGCACGTTCCCCAATTGCACGTTGAACTTCCTTCCGATGCAGTGCCAGCATTGCGAGAAGCCTGCGTGCCTCGATGTGTGTCCGACGGGCGCTACCGCCAAGGACGAGGAGACGGGCATCGTTTCGGTGGACAGCGAGCTGTGCATCGGGTGTGAGTCGTGCATCAAGGCGTGCCCGTACGAGGGCGTGCGCACGCTGATCAAGAGCCCCGAGTACTACCTCGACGTCGTGGTGGGCGAGTACGATGCCCCGCCGCATAAGGGTGGCACGGTGGAGAAGTGCACGTTCTGCAAGAACCTCATCGACCGCGGCGACGTGCCCGCCTGCATGCAGCTGTGCCCGGGCCGCGCGCGCTACTGGGGCGACCTAGACGATCCCGAGTCGGACGTGTCGAAGGCCATCGAGGGACGCGAGACGATGTTCCTCAACGAGGAAGCCGGCACGAAACCGAGCGTATACTACTTGCAGTAAATAAGGCGCTGACGGCCTAAAGGGGATCGCCCCCTTTAGGCTCCGGCGCACGGGGCATCTTCGCTCCAAAAACACGCCTCACGCGCTGTGGCGTGTTTTTGGGGCGAAGATGTCGGAACAAGGGGGACTTATGGGGCGAGAAGAAGCGGTGAAGCGGGCGGTGGGGAAGGCCGATGCGTTCGAGTTGTTGTCGTGCGCGTTCGCGTATCCCGATGAGCGCCTGGCGCAAGGGCTGGTCGACGGGTCGTTCGCCGACGATGCCCGGGCATGCCTGCTCGATGCGGGCGCCGACCCGGCGGCGGCGGATTCGACGGCTGAAGCGCTTGCTGCTTGGCGCGATGCGTCGGCGGCCGATCTGTTGGCCGATATGCGCATCGTGTACTCGCGCCTGTACCTGGCACCCGGCGGCCACACCCCCATCTTCCCGTACGAAAGCGCGTTTCTGCACGTGGAGCGGGGGATGAAAGGCGTTCCCGCGCTGTTCCGCACGCCGGTGACGCTGGATGTAGAGCGCTTGATGCGCGAGGCGGGCGTGGTGGCGAAGAATGCGCGCAAAGAGCCGTGCGATAGCGTGTTCGAGGAGTTCGAATTCCTGTCGTATCTGTACGCGAAGCTCGCCGATGCTCTGAACTGCGACGATGCCGAAGCTGTCGCTGCTTGGACCGAGCGCATTCAGACGTTTGAGCGCGAGCATGCGCAAGCGTGGCCCCCTGCGTTCATGCAGCGCACGCAGGAGCTTGCGGCCGAGAAGCCCTATTGCGCGTTCGCGGCGCTGGCGTTGACGGTGATGGAGGTGCACTCATGACGCTCATCTTGGTTCTTGCGGGCGCTGTGGCATTCGCGTTCGCATGCAAGCGGCCCATCAAGTCGTGTCCGTTGGCGTTCTACGCCCTGGCTGCCACGCTTGACGTGCTGTTCGTGGTCGGCTCGTTCGCGGGACTACCGCCGATGCTGTACGACGCGCTGTTCCTGCTGTTGCACAAGTGCACGCTGGCTACCGCGCTGTTCGCCGTCGTGATGTACATCGGGGTGTTCGCGCGCGACTCGCGCGTGGCGACGTACCTGCGTCCCATCCGCGCCGAGCTGTCCATCATGGCGTGGCTGCTGTCGCTGGGCCACATGGCCATCTACCTCTCCTCGTACGCGGCCAACCTCTCGACGGGGCTGCCGCAAACCAATGTCGCCGTGGCGCTTGCGCTTGCGTTGGCGCTGTTCGCGCTGCTGGTCGTGCTGGGGGTGACGTCGTTCAACGTGGTGAAGAAGCGCATGAAGAAGGAGACGTGGAAGCGCGTGCAGCTGCTGGCGTATCCCTTCTGGGGCCTCGTGTACGTGCATCTGCTGCTCATGCTGGTGCCCTCCGCCCTGCGCGGCGGCGCTCCTGCGCAGATGGCCGTCGCCGTGTACTCGGTGGTGTTCGTAGGCTACGCCGTCCTTCGCATCCGCCGCGCCGCGGTCGACCGCCGCAAGGAGGAGTCCGGGCGCGTAGGCGATGCCGTGCAGAATCCAGCGTGATGCACGCTCCGCGTGCTTCTACGCACAAAAAGCGCCGATGTGTGATTTCGCCGACCGTTCGCTTGCGATAGGCTTCTGCGCGATAATGTGAAGCGCCAGGTCAGAGCATCGTGCATAATCGAAGGCCTGAAAGCTGCACCCTTGGGCGCGCTTTCGGGCCTTCTTGTTATCGAACGTCGCGGGTTTTTGTGCAAAAAGCGCTTCATGGCGTGCATAGCAAGCAGGGCGGTTCGTCCCCGTGTTCGATGCTTGCGACATGCGGCGCCCCTCGTGCTTTTACCGTGCGCCCTCGGCCGCGCCTCTGCTATACTTCCTTTCGGCCTTTGCCGGTTGCGAAACTCACGCTCGCATCCGTCGACGGCTCCGCGTTTGCATCGTTGGGCCCTGCACTCGCGGATTACTAGCTGCCCAAAGCCCGCGGCACCGCGCCGCGCGGAGAACAGGAGCATATCCATGAACAAGAAGACGACGTACGTCGCCCAAGCGGGCATGATCGCGGCCGTGTACGCGGCTGCCACCCTCATCACGCTTTTGGCGCTGCAAGGACTGGCTTGGGGGCCGGTGCAGTTCCGCATCTCCGAGGCGGTGTGCGTGCTGGCAGTGCTTACGCCGGCGGCCGTGCCCGGCCTCACTGTCGGGTGCATCATCGCGAACCTTATGGCGCTCGCCATCAACGGAACGGGGGCGCTGGGCATGCTGGACGTGGTGTTCGGCAGCCTGGCCACGTTCCTTGGCGCGCTGTGGTGTTGGAAAATGCGCGAGCGTCCGAAGCTGGCGCTGCTGGGCCCCGTGATCGCGAACGCGCTCATCGTGCCTGCGTATCTACCCCTTCTGCTGCAAGGCCTGGGCTACTACACCATCCCGTTCACGTCTATCGCGCTCGACGGGCTGTACCTGCCCATGTACCTGTTCGGCGTGGTGGCCACCGGTCTCGGCGAAGCCCTGGTCATCTACGTGTTGGGGCTTCCGCTGCTCTCCGCGCTCAAGCGCTTCGACGTGGTGAAGAAGGCAGTAGCCCGCTAGCGGGAAAGCAGGCGCGGAACGCGTGAGCCGCGCCTGCTTTCTTTTAATATATGACCAAATAGCTCGCCTTCACTGATTCGATGAATTGACAAGGCTGCGGGGCGTATATCGCTACAATATGGGGTTGGGCCGAGCCCTCGCAGTTGTACCCGAGTGAAGGACGTGCATGAACCCCGTTATTGTGATCCCCACTTTCGTGTCCGCGCGTCGCCGCAAAGAAGGCGGCAGCGTGCTCACGACCTACGATCACGCGACTCCCATCTCGCAACCCGGCGAGCTCCCGCGTTTGCTTGCGTCGTTGCAGAAGGTGCGCGGCGCCGGCCAGATCATCGTGCTCGTGGTCAGCGAGCCGTCGATCGAGAACCAGGCGGCCGAGAAGGTTCAAAGCGTTGTCTCGCGCTTTCCCTCGCTGAACACCGTGGTCATCGGCGCTCCCGAGCTGGCACTTATCCAGCAGCGCATGGAGCAGCTGGGTTTGGGCAAGCTGCAGAAGGAGATCGGCCTGTCCGGCTACGGTGCGGTGCGCAACCTGGGTCTGGTGATGGCCGACGTGCTGGGCTTCGACTCGGTGGTGTTCCTCGACGACGACGAAGTGGTGGATGACGCCGACTTCCTGCAGAAGGCCATGTACGGCCTGGGCAAGCTCACGAAGAAGGGCATTCCCATCCTGGCCAAGACCGGCTTCTACTTCAATTCCGAAGGCTCCTACCTGTCGAAGAGCCAGGACAAGTGGTACAACCATTTCTGGCAGCAGGGAAAGGCCTTCAACAAATGGATCTCGAAGGCCATGCGCGGCCCTCGTCTTTCCCGATCGAACCATACGTGCGGCGGCTGCCTTGCTTTGCATAAAGAGGCGTTCAAGCGTCTGTCGTTCGATCCTTGGATCGCGCGCGGCGAAGATCTCGATTACATGCTTGACCTGCGTATGTACGGTTCGGACATCTGGTTCGACAATCAGTGGAGCCTGCGCCACCTTCCTCCCGAAACCGAGAGCGAGGGCACGCGCTTCCGTCAGGATATCTTCCGATGGCTCTACGAATACCGGAAGATGGAGTACAGCCGCACGCAGATCGACCTTTTGCAGGTGAAGCCGTCTTCGCTGGAGCCGTATCCGGGCCCGTTCCTTGAGCCAGGCATCACGAAGCGCATTCGTTTGACCGCCTTTCTGAGGAGCTTGGCGCGCCCCGACAAGAAGGCGTACCGGAAAGCGGCGAAGGCGGCCACCGGCGAAGCGACGACGTATGCCCAGCGCAACTGCTCGAAGTACTTCGAGTTCCAGTTCGTGTGGCCGGAGCTGATGGCGCGCATGGAGAACGATCAGATCCTGCGTACGGCGCTTATGCAGTCGGCCGCGCAGCGCCAGGCCAGCGCCGGCAACGGAGCCGATCGACTTGCTTCGGCGCAGGCGGCCATCGCGGCGGCCGGCATCGATCCGGGTGTGACGAGCGAGATTCGCCTGAACGTCGCGGAATAAATAAGCACGCTCGGCAACGTTTGCATGACGGAGCCTCCACGGGGCGCAGTCTAAGCTGTACGATGGCGTGCAGTTGAGCGGCTCGCGTGTTGAGAGATCGGGAAAGGATCGGGCGTCAAACTATGGATGTGCTCGCTATGTTCGTGCTGCCGGCTATTGCCGGCGTGGCTATCGGAATTTTGTCCGGATTGCTGGGCATCGGAGGCGGCACGGTCATGGTTCCCATCTTCCGTTTGGCGTTCGGCATGAGCCCCGTCGTTTCCACGGCCACGTCGCTGTTCGCCATTATTCCCACGTCCATATCGGGCGCGGCATCCCATATACGCCATAAAACGTGCATCGTGTCGCTTGGCGTGGCGGCAGGCCTCGGCGGAGCGCTCACCTCGCCTTTGGGCGTGTGGCTTGCGCAGATTTCGCCCGCCTGGATGATTATGGTGGCTGCGGCGCTCATCATCGGCTGGTCGGCGGTGAAAATGCTGGGCAAGGCCTTCAAGATGCGCTCGCAGAACCGCACGCAACAGCATGCAGCGTCGAGCAGCACGATCGAGCCGGACGAAGCCGCCATCGAGCGTGTAGGCGACGCTGCGGCGAACGACGACGCGATTGACGATCCGACGAAGGTGAGCGCACAGGCTGGCGCTGCCGTCGACCCTGTGCCGCGCAAACTCACGCGCAAGCAGCTGCTCATCGGCGCAGGGATCGGCCTGGGCGCGGGCGTGGCATCCGGCTACGTCGGCGTGGGCGGCGGGTTCATCATGGTGCCCCTCATGCTGTCTCTTATCGGCATCGAGATGCGCCAGGCGTCCGGCACGTCGCTGATCGCCGTGATGATCCTCGCCATTCCCGGCGTCGTCGAGCAGGCGTTGCTGGGAAACATCAATTACGCGGCGGGCATTGCCATCGCCGTGGGCTCTATTCCCGGCGCGGTCATCGGCGCGCGTCTTGTGCGGGTGGTTCCCGAGCTCGCATTGCGCTTCGTCTTCGGCTTCTTCCTGATTGTGGCCGCCGTCATACTTGTTCTCAACGAATTCGGTATACTGGGCTGATGGGCTCAAGCGCGCTGCTTGGGCAGGGTTGAGCAACGCGGGGAGGTACCATGCAGGAAGAGACCAGGGAGTCGAAATCGGCGCTGCCGCGCTTCTTCACGCTCGAGATGTTCATGTTCACGGTGACGGCGCTTTCGGGTCTTGTGTTGCTGTGGTCCATCGCGGTGCCGTATCGCAATGTGGCAATCATGGTATGCGCAGGCGTGGTGTTCACGCTGTCCATAGTGGTGGTCATCCGTCTCATCATGGATCCCGATTCGGTGCGCGCTCGTCAGTCTGACTCCATGTTGAAGCTGGCTAGCCAAACGCTGACCTGCATGAACGACGGCATGGATTACAAGGCCGCGCAGAAGATCTGCGGGTTGCTGCTGCCGTCCACCGCGGCTATCGCCGTGGCTATCACCGACAAAAAGCAGATTTTGGGATACGCAGGCTTCGAGGAAGCTCAGAACCTGCCGGGCAGCATCATCCGCACCCACGCGACCCATGCCACGCTCGCCGACGGCAAGTTGCGCATCCTGTTCACGCCCGAAGATATCGGCTTCCCCAGCGAGTCGTCGAATATCAAGGCGGCCATCATCGTGCCGCTTGCCGTAGGCCGCAACGTCGAGGGCACGCTCAAGTTCTACTATCGCCGAGCGAAGCACATCAGCGAGACGCAGAAGTCCATCGCCGAAGGGTTCGGCAAACTGCTGTCCACGCAGATGGCGGCATCGGCGCTGGAAGAGCAGACGCAGTTGGCCACGCGCATGGAGCTGAAGATGCTCCAAAGCCAGATCAATCCGCACTTCTTGTTCAATACCATCAACACCATCGCCTCACTCATTCGCACCGACCCCGAAACGGCGCGCAAGTTGCTGCGCGAATTCGCCGTGTTCTATCGCCGAACGCTTGAAGACTCCGCCGATCTGATCGTGTTCGCGCGTGAGATGGAGCAAACGAAGCGGTACTTCACGTTCGAAGTGGCGCGTTTCGGTGCCGACCGCGTGGAGATGGAGATGCGGATCGATCCTCGTGTGGAAGACATGCTGGTGCCGCCTTTTTTGCTGCAACCGCTCGTGGAGAACGCTGTACGCCACGCCATGCCGAGCGAGGGGAAGTTGACTATCGAGGTGACGGGCGAGGTCACGGGCAACGACGTGATTGTGCGCGTGTGCGACAACGGCGTGGGTATGACCGAAGAGGCGCGCTGCAACATTCTTCATCCCGAATCGTCGCTCGGCCTCGGCATCGCGGTGAAGAACGTGCACGATCGAATCTGCGGCTACTTCGGTCCCGGTACGCATATGGAAGTGGAAAGCGAGCTCGGCAAGGGAACCTGCGTGATCCTCGTATTGAAGGAAGGGGCTCTGCGCGAGTACCAGTAGGAGGAGGGCGGAACGCGCTTCCGGCTTGCAAGAAGAAACGGCGCCCGAGAGGCGCCGTTTTGCGATCAGATGGTGCCCCCGGCGCGATTCGAACGCGCGGCACCCGCTTTAGGAGAGCGGTGCTCTGTCCCCTGAGCTACGGAGGCGCGTTTGATATTGTAGCATTAATCGTCCGGCTTGCCCCGAGCTTGCAGGACGCCTTGCAGGACGCATAAAAAAAGCGATGCGCCCGAAGACGCATCGCGGAGATTCCTAGTTCTTGTTGGTGTCGTCGGTTGGCTTGGGATCCGGCGTGGGGGTCGGGCCGGGCGTGACCGCCTGGAACGTGACGTTCACGTTGACGTTGGCCTTCACGTTCGAGATGGTGAACGTGCCGCCCGACTTCGGCACGTCGTCCAAGCCGCTGGCGGATGCAACCTCGAAGCCGTTATCGGGCGTGATGGTGATGGTGACGCTGTCGCCCTCGGTTACCGACGAAGCGCTGGCCGAGATCTTGCCGCCTCCATTCGCGTTGACCGCGACGGAGAACGTCTTCTTCTCCGGACCCTTGCTCAGCGTAAGCGCCACCAGGCCGTCTTTCTTCAGCTTCGATCCCGCCGCCGGAGTCTGGCTGAGCACCGTGCCTTCCGGCTGGTCGCTGGCCTCGTAGGTGTAGTTGTCGGTATCCACGATCAGGCCTGCGTTATTCAGCGTGGTCACGGCGTTTCCGCGCGACATGCCCACCACGTTGGGAACCTCGATGCCCTCGGAGCCCAGCGACAGATAATACGTGACCACGGTATCCTTGGCAACGTTCTCGCCCGCAGCTACATCCTGGCGCGCCACGTGGTCTTTCTCAACGGTGTCGGAGTACTCGGCGGCTCCCTTGGCGTACTTCAACCCGCTGGCCGTGAGCGCTTTCTGCGCTTGATCGGAGGTCATGCCCGTCAGATCGGGCACGGTGATCTCTTGCACGCCCTTCGACACGGTGAGGTTGATCTTGGTGCCCTTGGCCTGCTTGCTGTCGCCCTTCGGATCCTGGCTGATCACCTTGCCGGATTCGACCTTGTCGTCGAACGACTCCTCCACCTTGCCCAGCTCGAAGCCGGCTTCCTCGATGGCGGTCGTGGCCTGATCCACCGTCTGGCCTACCACGCTGGGAACGGCGACCTTGTCTTTGTCGTTCCCGCTGCCCGACATGAGGGCGAACGCGATGCCGCCCACCACGGCAAGCGCCGCGATGATGCCGATGACGATGGCGATGGTCTTCTTGTTGTTCTTCTTCCCGCTGGTGTTGTTCGCGTTGTAGGAGCGCTGCGCCGCGGTGGGGGATGCGGGGCTGACGCCGCCCATCGCGGGCATGACGGCCGTGCCGTCGGCCACGCCGACGGGGGGCACCACGCCGCCCATGACCACGGTCTCGGCGCTGGTGAAGCCTTCGCCCAGGTTGACGGGCCGTCCGGCCAGGTAGTCGTTCAGCGCGAGGCGCATGTCCTTCGCGGTGGCGAAGCGGTCGGCCGGGTTCTTCGCGATGGCCTTCATGATGATGGCCTCGAGCGCGGGGTCGATGTCGGGGTTGATCTCGCGCGGCGGCACGGGCAGGTCGTTGACCTGCTTCATGGCCACGCTCACGGCATCGGGTCCGTCGAACGGCAAGCGCCCCGTGGCCGACTCGTACAGCACGATGCCCAACGAGTAGATGTCGCTGGTGGCGGTGAGGTCCTTGCCCTGCGCCTGCTCGGGGGAGATGTAGTGAGCCGTGCCCAGCACCGAGGAGGTTTGGGTCATGACGGAATTCTTCGCGCGCGCGATGCCGAAGTCCATGACCTTCACGTTGCCGTCGGGCTGCACCATGATGTTCTGCGGCTTGATGTCGCGGTGGATGATGTCCAGTCCGTGCGCCACGGAAAGCGCCTGGCATACCTGCGAGCCGATCTCGGCGACTTTGCGCTGGTTGATGGCGCCGCGCTCGATGATGGCGGTTTTAAGGTCGGACCCGCGCACGAACTCCATGACGATGTAATAGGTGCCCTCGTCCTGACCCCAATCGTACACGTTCACGATGTAGGGGCTCTGAAGGTTGGCTGCAGCGGCGGCTTCCTGCTTGAAGCGCTGCGTGAAGTTCGGGTCGGCGGCGTATTGGGGCAGCATGACCTTCACGGCGACCAGACGGCCAAGCACGTTGTCCTGCGCCCGGTACACCTCTGCCATACCGCCGATGCCGATGCGCTCGGTTATCTGGTAGCGGTTGTTGAATACCCTGCCTATCATGTTTCCGGTCACGTTTTAGCTCCTTTAGGTTACATGCTGGGCTGCATACTTCTTCCAGACAGTATACGGGCCATCAGCATACCTTATCTACAAAAGTCCCTGAACTTCCAAAGCTGTTTTCAATACATTCTGCGCTTTAGCGGTTCCCACTCCCTCTTCGCCGTCCTCGATGACGATGGCCACCACGACGCGCGGATCCTCGGCCGGCGCCATGCCCACGAACCAGCTGTCGTTGCCGTTCTCCTTCTCGGCGGTGCCGGTTTTGCCGGCTACGTCGATGCCGGGGATGGCGGCCGCGGTGCCGGTGCCGTTCTGCACGACGCCCAGCAGCACGTCGCGCACGCGTCCGGCCGTGGTCTTGCTGACGGCTTGCATCAGTTTCGTCGGAGAGGCCGAGAAGCTGCGTTCGCCGTTGGCGTTGTTCACGCTGTCGACGAGGTAGGGCTGCATGATGACGCCGTCGTTGGCGATGGCTGTGCCCACCATGGCCATCTCGAGCACGGTGGCCTGGGGGCCGGCCGGGCTCTCGCGGCCGGGGCGCGTGGTGTCTCCCACCGGCTCGCCGGCGGCTGCCCATGCCAGCTCCCAGGGACTCTTTTGCAGGTCCTCGGCCGAGGGCATGAGCGATTCGGGCGTGTACAGCGGGAAGTCGATCTCCTTGTTGAAGCCGAAGCTCTCGGCTCCGGCGACCAGCTTGTCAGCGCCCATCTCGACGCCTAGCTGGCCGAACACCGTGTTCGACGAAAGCTCGGTTGCTTGGGCCAAGGTGAGGCTGCCGTAGTTCGCTTTGTTGAAGTTAGAGACGGTTGCGTTGCCGATCTCCATGGTGCCGGGCGAGGAGAACACCGTGTCCTCGTCGGCCACGTCGTCCTCGAGCGCGGTGGCCAGCGTGACGATCTTGAACGTGGAGCCCGGTGCGTACAGCGATCCTGCCGCGCGATCGACGAGGGTGCTGTCGTCAGGGTTCGCGTTCGCCTGCTCGATGACCGCCGCGAAGTCGGCCGCGTTGTACGTGGGAGCCGAGGCCATGGCCAGGATGGCGCCCGTGTCGGGATCCATCACCACGCACGCGCCCTTGCGTCCGGCAAGCGCATCCTGTGCGGCTTGCTGGATCTTCGAGTTGAGGGTGAGCGTCACGTCGTTTCCCGCGGTGCCGAGGCCGGCGAACGAGTTCAGCACGTCGGTCCACGATGCGAAGTTCTCCTCGCCTTTCAGCGTGTCGTTGTACGCCTTCTCGATGCCGGAGTTGCCGAACTGAGGCGACGAGTAGCCTACCACGTGGCTGGCCAAGTCGCCCGCCGGGTACTCTCGCTCGTAGGTGCCGTCTTCCTCCTTCACGCTGCGCGCCAACACCACGCCGTCGTACGTGGCGATGGTGCCGCGCTCCGAGCGCGCTTCTTTCGCAAGCGTATGGTTGTTTCCCGGCATGTTCTGGTAATAGTCGGCCTGCACCACCATGATGAGCGTGAGGTTCGCTACCAGCAGCGCGAACAGGGCGGAGCACAAGAGCATGCTGTGGTTCAGGCGCTTGCCCAGCGACACGCGGCCCAGTACGCTGTTGGCGTGCAGCGAGGTGGTGGCGCTGGCCATCTCCTGACCCACGCCCGTGCCCTCGTCGCCGCAGCGCAGCAGGAAGCCTACGATGATGAAGCTGGCCAAAAGCGACGAGCCGCCCTGGCTGATGAAGGGCAGGGTAAGACCCGTCAGCGGGATGAGCCTGGTCACGCCGCCTACGATGATGAACGCCTGCAGCACGATCATGGACGTGAGACCCACGGCCACAAACGAGCTGACGTCGCTCTTCGCGCGCGCCGCCGTCACGAAGCCGCGCACGGCGAAGCACAGGAACAGCAGCAGCACGCCGGCCGCGCCCAGAAGGCCGATCTCTTCTGCGATGGCCGCGAAGATGAAGTCGCTCTCAACGACGGGGATCTGTTCGGCCAGGCCGCGCCCGATGCCGACGCCGAACAAGTCGCCGTCGGCGATGGAGTAGATGGCCTGCGTCAGCTGGTAGCCCGTGTTCTGCGCATCGGCGAAGGGGTCGAGCCAGGTGTTCACGCGCACCTGCACGTGGCCGAAGGCCATGAACGCGCCGATGCCGCCGATGGCGATGAGACCCAAACCGATGACCAGGTAGAACTTCTTTCCCGTAGCCACGTACAGCATGACCAGGAACACGAAGAAGAACACGAGCGCGCTGCCCAGATCCTTCTCGAACACGACGATGACCAGCGCGATGCCCCACATCAGCAGCAGCGGCAGCAACGTTCGGATGTCGGGAAGCCTGAACGGGCCCACGCGCCAGGTGAACACCGACAGCATCTCGCGGTTCTGCGCGAGGTAGCCCGCCAGGAACAGCACGATGACGATTTTGGCGATCTCGCCCGGTTGGAAGGAGTAGCTGCCGATATGCAGCCAGATGCGGCTGCCGTAAATCTCCTGGCCGAGGCCCGGAACCAGCGGCGACAGCAACAGCAGGAAGCCCACGATCATGAGCGTGTACTTGTAGTTCGCCACCTTGTCGAGGTTGCGTACGAACACCAGCACCAGCACCATGCACGCTACGCCCACGAACAGCCACATCACCTGGCCGACGGCCAGGTTGGGCGCCAGGCTGGTGACGAACGCGATGCCGATTCCGGACAGCGCGAACGAGAGGGGCAGCAGGGCCGGGTCGGCGTTGGCGGCGAACTTGCGCACGGCGAGGTGCGCGATGACGAAGGCCACGAAGATGGCCGCCGGCACGCCGAGGGTGGTCATGTCGAGCGATTGCCCCTGGTTGATGGCGATCATGGCGAACAGCAGCGCCACCACGGGCGCCGCCACCAGCAGCAGGACGAGTTCTACGTTGCGGCGCGTCACGCGGCACCGCCGTTCTTAGCGTCCGACGCATCCTTCGCGTCCGCGTTTCGGCCGCTTTCGGCGTTGCCGCCTTCCGCCTGGTTCTTGGAGCGTGCGGCGATCTCGTCCTCGTACTCCTTCACGAGAGCATCGGCCGCTTCCATGTCGTCCACGCGGATGCCCTCGTTCAGCCGGTTGGCCACGCCCGGCTGCAAATCGGCCACCGTCACGTCGGTGGTGCGCTCCAGATGCGAGAACGACAGCCCCAGCACCGAGCCGGGAACCCCCCGATAAACGGCCACCTTGCCGTTGTCGTTTGCCAGATAAGCGGCGGTGTTCAGGTAGGTTTGCGTGCCCCAGGCGGCTCCGGCGATGATGGCCGCGAACAGCACCAGCACCAGCGCAATGGACAGCTTGGTCTTGCGCGCAAGCTTCTTACGGCGCACTTCGGCGTAGCCGGTCACGTCGGCCACGATGACGGTGACGTTGTCGTGGCCGCCCGCCGCGATAGCCTCGTTCACCAGCTGCGACGCGCAGCGCTGCGGGTCTTGCACGCGGCGCAGGGTGTTCTCGATCTGGTCGTCGAAGATCATGCCCGACAGGCCGTCGGAGCAGATGAGCAGGCGGTCGCCGGTTTCGACGTTGATCTCGTAGATGTCGGGGTGGAGGTGCGCGTCGCTGCCGAGCGCGCGCGTGATCACCGAACGCTGCGGATGCGTGCGCGCCTCTTCGGGCGTGAGCTGCCCGGCCTCGATCATGTCGGCCATCAGGCTGTGGTCGCGCGTGAGTTGCTGGAGCTTGCCCTGGTGCAGCAGGTACGCGCGCGAGTCGCCTACCTGGGCGATGACCAGTCGCTCGCCTTCCAGCATGGCCGCGGTCATGGTGGTTCCCATGCCTTGGCGGCCGCGCCCTTCGCGCGCTGCTTGGATGACGGCGCGGTTCGCCTCCTCGATGGCGCGGCCGAGCGCTTCCACGTCAGGATGTTCGGGGGCAAGTTCGGACAGCACGCGCACGGCTATCTCGGACGCCACTTCGCCTGCGGCGTGGCCGCCCATGCCGTCGGCGACGGCAAACAGGGGCGGCGTGACCACGAGGCTGTCCTCGTTGTGATCGCGAAGGCAGCCGATGTCGGTGCGGCTGCCGAACGAGGTGAGCGCCCCCTTGCGGGTGCGCGGAGTGGATTTGTACGAACGATCGGCGGCCATTAGGCGAACCTCACGCGAATGGCCACGTCGCCCACGTTCACGACGTCGTTGTTCCGAAGGGCGGTAGGCTCGGTGATGGGCTGGCCGTTCACGCCCGTGCCGTTCGTGGATCCCAGGTCCTCAACGAACAGGTTCTGCCCCATAAGCTGGAAACGCGCATGGCGGCCGGACACGTATCCGGCACCCACCACGATGTCGGCTCCGGGGCTGCGGCCCACGATGACGGGCCCGCGAACGACGATGGATACGCCGCGCAGCTCCTTCGGCCCCTTCTCCACCGAGAGGTTCCAGGTGCGTTCCTTCTTGCGCTGGCCGCGCACCAGCCCGATGCCCGTTTTCATAATTGCGAACAGGAACAGGTACAGTAGCGCGACGAACAGGAGGCGTACGATAAGAAGTACGACGTCGATCACGGGTTATCCTTCCGTTTCCGCTCAGGCTTGGGTGAACATGAAGTTCGTCATGCCGATAGTGATGCGGTCGCCTTCGGAGAGCGGCTGGGTGGCAACCTCGCGGCCGTTCACCAGGGTGCCGTTCGTGGAGCCGAGGTCGGTGACGGTCCATACGCCTTGCGGCTCGAAGCGCAGCTCGGCGTGCGTGCGCGATGCGTTCACGTCGTGCACGGCGATGTCGTTCTTCGACTCGCGGCCGATGAGCAGGCGCGCCGACGCCAGGTCGTACGCGCGGTTGTTCGTGGTGTCGATGAGGCGGGCGCGCACCGCGGCCTGCGCGGGCATGGGGGTCGCCGCTTGCTGCCCGCCGGCGAACACGACGGTTTCGGCGGCCATGCGCGGCTGGGCCTGCGGTTGCGGCTGCGGGGCGGGGTAGGGCTGCGACGTCGCGGCGCCCATACCCGCTCCGGCAACGGCGCCGGCGGCGACTCCCGCACCGGCTGCGGCTGCGCCGATGGCGAACGGATCCACGGCTTCGGGACGGTCGAGAGGCTGGATGCTGTCGCGCTGCTCGTCGAAGTCGCGGCTGTCGAAGGTGTACTCGCCGTAGTCGATGGATCGGTCGATCTCGTCTTCCGGCACGTAGGGGAGCTGCTGGGGCTGGCCGTACGCGTCCACGTTCATGGGCGCGGGGTCGTACTGGCCCTGGGGATCGTGCTGGTCATAGCCGCCGTACGGAGCGGGCGCGGGAGCCGGGGCGGCATAGCCCTGGTTGTATCCGCCGTACTGCTGCGGAGCCGGCGCCTGGGGGCGCGGCGCGGGGTAGGGCTGCGCGGGGGCTCCGTACCCGCCGGGCGCGGGAGCGGCGGCCAGGCCGTAACGATGCATTTCCTCGGCGCGCAGCTGCGCGATGATGGGAGCGGCCACCGCTTCGGCGATGATGTCGAATTTGCCGTGCTTCAGGTCCTCGTCCACGATGAAGCGCACGAGCGGCTGGCCGTCCATCACGAGGCCTTGCTCGGAAGCTTTCGCGGTCAGGTACGTTTCCGTCTCGCCCGCCAGCGTGGGGTAGTAGCCCATCAGGCGGCGGTCGTCGTCCGGGTTCACCAGCACGGTGTACAAAGTGGGCGCGTACTGCTTGCCGGCGCCCACCATCTTCTCGCGGCGCATCTGCTTCTCGGCCTTTTTCGCTATCTGGACCGGCGAGATGGGGGCGTCGAACATCTTGTCGGCAGCGCCCTCGAACGTGTCTTCCATCCTGCCTTCGAATCTCGAAAGAAAGCCCATTGCATCTCCTTTAATGGTGCGTGGCTCGAACCTCGGCGGATGCCGGGTTCGCGCACGGGAGGCAACGCCGCGCTGGCGTGTTCCGCGCGATCGCGTGCCCAAACGCAACCAGGTTACTTCATGTGTCCCTGCATATGACTATGCAATGTTCCATCTTGCCATAAACCCCCTGCCCGCGCCCCATCCTTTACGCAATCGTCATTATTGTGAAGCGGGGCTTGCGCGAGGGCGTGGACGATAGGGAAGCGGGATCTGCGAGGGTGCGGACGATTGGGAAGCAGGGGTTACGCCGGAGTGCGGGTGGCTGAGAGGCGGGGTTTGCGCGAAGGCGTGGACGATTGGGAAGCAGGGCTACGCGAGGTTGCTGACGAATTTGCGCGCTCGTTGCGCCGTGGTGCGAGCTTGCGTTTCTCCCTCGTAGTCGCGCGTCGACGGTCGGTTGCGTACCCAAAGCGGAAATACGACCCGTATTTGTAAGTTTTTCGACTTCGTGGCACGCGCGGCAATCGTTTTCCCTGGTCGAGGTGTTCGCCGATTTGTCACGGTAGTGCGTGCGCTTTTGAGATGCGGAGAAAAGCCTGGTCAGAACATCTCATGAATAAGAGGCGTTGCCACAAGGTCGAAAAATTTGCAGAAGCGCCCTCGAAAACCGTTTCTTGCTCGCGTTGACGGCGTAGCTGCAAGGGATGTCGTGCGGTTGTGCGAGCGCGAAGGCGCCTGGCGTTTCAGCGGGAGCTGGGGTGAGGCGAACCTTGCGTCGCGAACTGCACGACGGCGAAGGGGAACGCCGTGCAACCGCGCGAGCGTGTCGAGATCGTGCGAACGCGCCTGCGGATCGACGACCAGGTTTGTGCACGGAACGCGGGATTTGCGAGCGGTCGCGGAGGCCGCGCGCTGCAATCGGCGAGGGGCAAGCTCGCTATTCGGCGGGATCCGCAAGCTCGACGAGGCGCATGAGCTCCTGCTGGCTGTGGACGTTCGTCTTCTTGTAGACGTGGCGGATGTGGGTTTTCGCGGTGCCTTCCGAGATGTAGAGCTTTTCCTGGATGTACGCGGCGTTGTGCCCCTTCGCCAGAAAGAACATGATCTCCGTCTCGCGCCGGGAAAGCAGGTAGGTGTTGGCAACCGTCTCGCACTTCGCGCGGAAGCGGCCGCCTCCCTTTCGCTCTTCGCCCTCGTCTGCTCGGCGTGCGCTGCTGAGTTCCAGCAGCGAAGGGGCGCGCCGCGCGGTCGGTTCGGGTTCGGGCGCGATCTCGGCGTCAGGTGCAGGCGCGTTGGTCGCTGCCGTCGCGTTGTTTCCAGATTGCGCGGCCGCGGCGGCTCCCTCGCCGGCCGATCCCGCTTGCCCTAGCGGCCGCACGCGGTCGCTCAATTCCAACGACACGGCTTTCACCAGCGGACACGGTGCGACGATGGCCTCGATCTCGCGCTCGCGCGGCAGCAGCGCGTATGCCACCACCATAATCAGCAGCACGATGACGATGACGCCCTGTTCGCCGAACGGAAGCAGATGCACCCAGTTCGCCGCCACGATGGGAAACAGCGAACCCGCCAGCCCCGCCAGCGCCAACATGCCGCGTCCCAGGCCGAACACGTAGATGGGCGACAAGCGGAAGCGTTGCGCCAGCTCGCCGAAGAATATCCACATCAGCGCCTCGAAGCACAGGTAGCCCATCACCAAGAACATGGTGGCGAACGTGTTGTCGCTCATTTCGGAAAGCGGCAGGAAGAACAGCGTGACGGCGATGAAGGGGACGAGCGGGCGGAAGTACCGGCTCCATTTGTCGCCGCCGCCAAGGGCCACGATGGTCACGAGGATGACTACGGAGGCGAATCCGGCGGCCAGCAGCATGGCGATCTGGTCGCCTACGTTCGAGGCGGGCACGATGTACTGGATGGACGTTTGCCGCAGCGTGCCCAACGCCACGCCGAACACGAACACGGGAATGCCGAAGCGCAGGAAGAACTTGGCATGGTTCACCGGAAGCGGTTTGAAGATGGGAACCTCGTTGCGCTCGGAATACGGCGCCGGCGTTTTGTTCCAGAGGATGGCGAGCTCCAGCAGCGGGATGATGCCCGCGAGGATGCCGGCGATGGGGAACGGCCCGTAATGCAGGCCGATGGCGTACACCCCGATGGCGATGGAGATGGCGATGGACGAGTTCAACACGATGGAAGCGCTGTCGCAGCGCGCGAACGCGACGCCCCAGAACAGAATCAGGATGGCGGAGCCGATGCCCGTCATGACGCCCGATACCGCTTCCAGCGCCGGGCCGCTGATCACGGGCGTCGCAAGCAGCAGCAACGTTCCGGCCGACATGAGCGCCGCGCCCGCCGCGAGCGTCTTCTTCGAGATGTACGTCCTCAACAGCCGTTGGTCGGTGATGCCGGCGAACAACAGGCACAGCCCGAACACGACGATGGAGACGAGGAACGGCAGCGACGCGTGGCTGCCGTACATGCCGGTGACGTAGGTTTGCGTGCCGAAGATGGTGGGCGTTCCGAACATGACGGCGTACACCCAAGCCTGGTGCAGTCCGTAGCCCACCGAGAGCAAGCTCAGGTCGCCGAACGCGGTGTCGTCGCCGAAGTCGGCGTTGACGGTGATGCGAGGAACGCGAATCCCCATGAAGCCCCCTCCTTGATTCCCTGGGCATCATCATACCGTGCAGAGGTTGTTTTTTCTAGCGAGGTGAGCGAGTCGATCAGGGTTTTGCGCTCGATGCGCAAACGTTTGATCTGGGGTAATAGAAAAATAATCCTCTGAGGATGATGTTCGGAAGGGCGCCCGTCTGCTTTCGAGGGCGTGCTGAGGCGTCGCGGTGCTGCATCGGGCCGGCTTGTGAAGAATAACGGGGCGCTTGCCGAGCCGGAACGGGAGGTGTGCGGGGGCCCGGCTGGTCGTCCGAACCCCCGCGCGGCGGATTACGCCACCGTGAACACCACGCTGTCGAAGCGCTCGAGCGGCGTGCTCTCGCCCTCGGTGCCGCTTCCGTCGAACGCGGTGTGCGTGCCCGGCTTCTGGCTGTCGGCCTTGTGCACCGTGCACGTGTACTGCTTGCCGGACAGCTCGTCCGCCAAGCTGGAGACGCTGTAGTCGTGAATGGCCGCAAGGCCGTTCTGACTGTTGCTGGAAACCACGCTCTCGTCCAGGCAAGCAGCGGCGGTGCTGCCTTCGGGAACGATGATGAGCGAGGTCTTCACGCCTCCGCCCTGAGCGGTTTCGTCCACCGTGCACGTGACCTCGATGACGCCCTTGCTGGTTGCAGCAACGTTCTCTTCGCCGTGGACGTAGTAGAACGCATAGGCAGGAACCGCGATCGAGGCGCACAGGCAGCTCAGAACCGCAACGGCAAGAATCTTCTTGCCCCAAGCTACGTTGGCCATTGGAGCTTCCTTTCCTAAGAAGCCCCGCTTCTCGCAACGCGCCCCGATTATAGGGAGCCGGCGAAGCGCGCGTCAAGGTGATTTCGCGGCCCCGGCGTATGATGCGCGCGAATCCCTGCGTAATTACGCCTTGTAGGATGATGAGCCGTCGCGCGCAGCCCCTATACTCGAACGCAGCGAAGAGAGAAGAAGGAGGAATGATGCCTACCGTATCGTTCGACGACGTGCTGGGCTTGGACGACGAGTTCGATCCTCTGATGGCCGACGATCTGGAGATCGACCAGGAGGACATGGACGACGACAACCCGCTTGATACCGTCGACTATCCCACCATGCGCAACATGCCCCAGAGCATGCAGCGCGAAGCCGTGTACACCCCCAAGCGCCAAGGCGGCGTGGAATCTGCCGTGCTGGAGCTGCTGGATCACAACCCCGGTCGCCGGCCCGTGCTGCTGAGCATCATGGGGTTGTGCCGCGGCGGGTGCGCGGCGAGCCGCGTGGCCGAGCACGTGGAAGCGGCGCAGGCCAGCAACCGCTCGGTGTACGCGCCCATGACGCTGTGCCGCATGCTCGAACGTGCCGGCGCCTTGACGTTGGAGATGCCCGAAGCCGCCGAGCCGCACGAGGACATGGAGGAGGGCGTTGCGTTTCTCGAGATCAAAGAACGCGTCGACCCTGTGTGGCGCACAACCGAAGAAGGAAGCGCGCTGTACGAGAGGCTGACGCAGGGCTCTGCGTTCCGCGACATCGTGCTCGATCGCGACAGCCGTTACGTGGAGGTGTACCGCGCGGTCATGTGCGCCGTCGACGAGCGTCCGTGCACGAAACCCGAGATAGAAGACCTGGTGGACACGTTCGACGAGGTGAAGAGCCCGCGGCGTTTCGGCGGCCATTTCATCGACATGCTGGAGCGCACCGATGCGCTGGAATGGAGCGAGCACGCGTGGCGTCTGACCGATCTGGGACGTGCGATGCTGCCTTCGGTGGAAGCAGCCGCCGCTGCGAAGAAGGAGGAGAACCATGTCTGAGGAAACCGTCGACCTGGTTGCGCTCATGAACATGCGCGCTCGAACGTACGGCCTGCTGGCAAACTTGTTCCGCGAGGAAGTGGACGCGGACTCCTTGCGGGAGCTGCAAGCCATGCGCTTCCCCACCGCTACGGGCAACGCGAAGGTGGACGAAGGGTACCATCTGCTGTACGACTATCTGAAAACCGCATGGGACGACAGCGTCACCGAGCTCGCCATCGACTTCGTGCGCACGTTCATCGGTCACGGGGTGAACGCGTACTCGGCCGCCTATCCGTACGAGAGCGTGTACACCTCCGAACGTCGCCTGATGATGCAGGAGGCGCGCGCCGAAGTGCTGCAGACGCTGCGCGAGAACGGTTTGAAGCGTGGCGCATGGAACGAGGGCGAGGACCACGTGGCGCTGGAGTTCGAGTTCATGCAACGCATGAGCCTGCGCGCGGCCGAGGCGCTGGCGGCAGGCGACGAGGACGAGGCCGTGGGGCAGTTGCGCACTCAGCGGACCTTCCTGCACGACCACCTGCTGAACTGGCTTCCGCTATTGACCAACGACATGCGGCTGTTCTCGCGCACGTTGTTCTACCAGGGGTTGGCCCAGCTTGCCATGGGCTTCGCCGAGGAGGATGCGTCCATCCTCGCCGAGCTGCTGGACAGTGTGGAAGTCGCCGCATAGTAGGTTGCCGAAACCTCTCGATATTGCCTCCCTCCCGCCGGGCCTGCAGACGATCTGCGGGCCCGGGTTCCTTTCGGGCCCCTCCGTGCAAATTTTTCGACTTCGTGGCAAGGCTTTCGAAAACGGGAACCCGTTCATCAGGCGTTTTCGTTCCATGGAGAATGAAGCGGGGGCGCTTGTCGGAACTGTGAACGAAAAACCCCAGGTGGGCTTCTGCCGTATTTGCCACGAAGTCGAAAAACTTGCACGGAGGGCTCTTTTTCCCGTTTTGGGATTCGGGGACCCAAAAGACGGCTAGCCATTCGTCCGCTCGCCCGGTATGCTGCAACCATGAGCGTATACATCGGATATTGGTCTGCCTACGAGTACTGGCGCGTGAGCGATGCGTTGCCGGTTCCCACGCCGTCGCGCGCCCATCCGATCTGCGGCGTTCGTATGGGGGATACGGATGGAGAGCTGGATGCGTTTGGGGTGCCGCTGCACGTCGTGGTCGCTCAGGCAAACGATCGCGTGCGGACGGGCAGCCCCGTGTGCCACGTGTGGAGTGCCGGTTTTCCGGCTGGATCTTTCGTCCGGTTGCGCGACGGGCTGTACATCAGCTCGCCCGAGCGGTCCTTCGTGGAGATGGCGACGGAGCTGTCGCTGGTCGAGCTTGTTCGGTATGGCTGTCTCTTGTGCTCGCGATATGCGTACGATGGCGACAAGCGAGGTTTTCGGAAACGCACGCCTTTGACCGACGTGCGCTCGCTCAGGCGCTTCGTCGAGAAGTCGCGCGGCTGCATCGGGTCGAACAAGGCGCTGCGAGCGCTGCGCTTCATTGCGGACTCGTCGGCATCTCCTATGGAGACGAACCTGGTCATGGCCTTGTGCTTGTCGCGGATGATCGGCGGATACGGCTTGGACCTTCCCGAGCTCAACGCGTGCATCGAGGTTCGGACGAAGGGGTTGGTTCAGCGCGAACGCTTCGAATGCGACCTGTATTGGCGAAAGCGGCACGTTGCCGTCGAGTACGACAGCGGCGAGCATCACAGCGGCAACGCGGCCGAGACGCGGGATTCGGCTCGTCGCAGCGCGCTGATTTCCCAGGGAGTAACGGTGGTCTCGATTACGCCCGACCAGTTCTTCGATGCTCGGAAGTTCGACGAATCGGCGCGTGCGGTGGCGAAGCTGACGGGAAAGCGCCTTCCGCCGAACGACGCGAGCTGGATGATGAAGCGCTACCGGCTGCGGAAAGAGCTGCTGCAGGATATGCGGCAGGGAAAGCCTGCGTAGCCGCGCGTCGGAAGGCTCTTCTTGGTCTGGAGCGCCGGTACGAAGGCAGCTTCGCGCCGCCGCTGGGCGGCGGCGCGTTGGCGGCTAGTTCAGCCCGTGCTGGGCGAGGAGGGCTTGGCCGCCGGTGGTGACGGGGGCGGCGTTTCCCGCTTCGGCCAAAAACGCGGTGGGACGCACCGAGGCCACGCGGCCGTTGCCCTCGGCCTTCACGCGCACCACCTGCATCTTGGCACGCTCGGCAAGCTCGAGCGGCGCTTTGCTGAAATAGGAGACGACCAGGCGTTTGCTGGCCTTCGACACGCTGTTGCAGAACAATCGGCGCTCTTCGTTCATGATGCGCTCGCGGTCTTCCTCGGTGCTGATCACCTCGAACGCATCGCGCCGCGGCATGAAGCCGTCCACGGCGGCGATGGCGAAGATGTTGTCGTATTCGACGCCGCACAGGGCGCCGTATGAGGCCACGTGCAGCACGTGAGGATCGTCGGGCAGCGCGGGATCGGTGACGTTGGCGCGCTGCAGGGCGAACACCGCTGCCGCATCCTCGTCGCCCACGAGGGCGCGCGCCGTCTCCTCGAACTCGGGCAGGCCGTCGGCTCCGATGGCCTGCAGCAGGCCGAAGCCCTTGCGCCCGACGTTCGCGGCGATAAGCTTCTGGCCCGCGCGCCAGCGCTCGACCAGGGCGTGCGCGCGCAGGAACGGTTCGTCTTCCAGCTGGTCGGCCAGGGCGAGCGCGTCGTAGAGCGTGAGCTCGCGCTTTTCAGCGAAAGCCTGCAAGCCGCCCCATGCATCGCTGTTCGTGAGGTAGTTGTCGAAGCCGCACCAGCTGCGCCAAGCCGTCATGTCGCGCGGATCGGCCAGCAGGTTGAGCTTCGTGTACGCCACGAGCGCGCGGGCGCGGGCGCTGTCGCGCGGGTCGCCGCCCAAACGGGAGAACGCTCCGGCCAGCGCCACGGCGAAACCGCGCTGCTTGAGCACCTGCTGCGCCATGAGCGCCCAGCGCTTGTTGGGCACGAGCACGCACGTGCGGTTCTCGTGCAGGTCCTCTTCGCCGTCGAGCAGAATGCGCAGGTACTTCGTGATGCCGTCCAGCTCGTCTTCCGGCGTCGACCACTTGACGGCCATGATGCCGTCCGACGTCTGCGCGTCGCTCGCGATGCCCGCTTTGAAGGCGGGATCCATGTCGCCCTGGTCGCAAAGCCCGTCGGCGAACGCGGCGATGGCGGGGTTGCCGTGCGCTCCGGACAGCGTGAACACGGCTACGTCGCGGCGGCGAGCGTCGAACTGCACGAAGCCCTCGGCGCAGGGGAACGACGCGCGCGCGGCCTGCTGCTGGTTGGGGTTGCCGCACGCGATGAGCTGGCGGTCGGCCAGCAGGCACAGGCACGTCTGCTCGGCGCGGCTCATGTTCTGGAAGTCGTCGCACAGCACGTAGGCGTAGCTGCCGCGCACGCCCTCGCCCGCGTCGCTGCGCAGGTACGCGGCGCACAGGCTGGGCGCTTCCTGCGCCAGCATGGCGCCGCGTGAGGCCAGCACGCGCTCGAGGTGGGACAGCACGGCTTCCTCTTCGCCGCCTGCGAGCCAGGAGTCGCGCGGCTCGAGGTCGCTCATCTGGCGATAGAAGAAATCGAGCATTTTGCGCAAACGGCGGATGGGCTGGCCGAGCGTCTTCATATCCTCCAGGAAGAAGTTGTACTCCGCATCGTTCAACAGGCGCGGCACGCGGCCGGTGGCGGCGCGCGCGGCGGGCGCGTCCAGCACGGCGACGCACGTTTCGAGCGCGGTGCGCACATGCACGTCGTCGGCGGCGTGTTGGAGGTCGGGGCCGATCGCGCGGCGAAGCCGACGGCGGAACGCCTGAGCCGCTGCGGCGCTCGACGTTTCCACGAGGATGGTTTCCGGGGCGGCGCCGCCGCGCACGAGGCAGGCGCAACGCCGAACGAGCGCTTCGGTCTTGCCGCTTCGCGCAGGTCCTTGCACCTTGGCGATGCGCCCGTCGAAGGAGGCGATGGTTTCGATCATGGTAAGGCTCCTTTTCGGTTACGCGAGGGTTCTGGCGTGCGAGTCGAACGTGCGCGTGCTGCCGTCGGCGTATTCGATCAGCCACAAGCGGTAGTCGACCTCGAAGTCGGGCTCGTCCAGGGCGAACGGCTCAAGAGCTGGCTCGGCCTCTTCTTCGGAGGCGGCGTCGTCGGCCAAACGCGGCAGCTCCAGAAACGCCTCCTCTGCCGCGGCTTCGGCCGCCGCGGCCGCAGCCCGGGCCTCCTCTTCTGCCGCAGCCAGCTCCGCCGCCTTCTGCGCGTCGCGCTCGGCCTTCGCCGCCAGCCCGGCGGCCTTCTGTTCCTCGTATGAAGCGGGCGCGGGCAGGTAGGCGCGCACGACGTCTTCGCCCAGAGCGCCTTCGTTGTACGCTGCGCGCAGCTGCGTCAGAAGCTCGCTGGTCTCGGGTCGGATGCCGCTGACGTTGTCGCAATGCAGCAGCGCATGCAGCTGGCCGTTCTGCAGCTCCACGTCGATCCAGTCGAACACCAGCTGGGGGTTGCCCACTTCGCGCTGGCGGCGGTTGTAGATCAGCATGTTGTTACTCACCTTGTACAGCTCGTTGTAGAACCAGCGCTCCATAACGTCGTTCCACAGCTCGTCGGCGCCCTCGTCCTCGGCGCGCAGGTAGCGGCGCGTGCCCAGCTTCACGAGGAAGCGCATGATGTTCTGCGGCTCGCCGTCGCAGGCGGGATGGGTGCGCACCAGTGTCGACCCTACGTACGAGTAGCAGCGGTCGATTTCCAGGCGCACGTCCTCGCTGTCGAGGCGCTCGTCGAGGTCGAGGATCAGCGTCAATGACGGACGCGGTTGTGCCATGGCAGTCTCCTTCGTTCACAGGTTTCTTCCCGTTGCCGCACGCTCGGATGACGGGCGCGAACGGCAACCTCTTCGCTGCCATCAAGTATAGGTTGGGCGCAAAAAGCAAAATAATCCTTTGGGGATGATATCGGCGCGTTTCATCCATCCACCCCTTATGATTTGGGCTTTTGCTCCGTTCCTAGAATGGGGAAACCGGTTCCGGCGTATGGTCGCGCCGGGTTCCGGCAGAGACGAACGAAGCGAGAAAAGGAAGAGAGGAGGGGCACATGGCGAACCTATCACTGAGTCGTCGAAGCTTCTTGAAGGCCTCTGCCATGGCTGCCGCGGCAACCACGGTGGGCTTCGCAGCAACGCCTTCGACGGCGTTGGCCGAAGGTGAAGACGCCTCAGCGGGCGAGATCAAGCGCATCCGCTCCTGCTGCCGCGCGTGCGGCAAGGTGGAGTGCGGCGTGTGGGTGACCGTTCAGGACAACAAGGTCATCAAAGTCGAGGGCGACGAGTCCAACGCTCACAGCCGCGGTCACTGCTGCGCGAAGTCGCAGTCGTCCATGCTGGCTCTGTACCATCCCGATCGTCTGCGCTACTGCATGAAGCGCACGAACCCCAAAGGCGAGGACGACCCCGGTTGGGTGCGCATCACGCTTGCCGAGGCGTTCGACGAGGCGGGTGCCAAGTTCAAGGAGATCGTGGAGAAGTACGGCGGGGAAGCCAACTTCGCCATGGGCGGCACCTCGCGTGTGTGGGCGCAGCCGCCGTACGGCACGCTGAAGTCCATCTTCCCCACGCCGAACGCGCACCTGGCCTACGAGATCTGCAAGGGCCCGCGCCACTTCGGCGGCATCCTCACCGACGAGATCGGCTCGCCGTGGATGGAGGTGGAGCAGGGCCCTCTGGTGTACGTGCAGTGGGGCACCGCGTCGGAATACTCGAACTACGACTCCACGAACCGCACGGTGGTGGACTGCTCGCAGCGCGCCTACAAGCACATCCTGGTGGATCCCCGCATGACGCCGCTGGGCAAGGAAGCCGACGTGTGGCTGCCGCTGCGCGTGGGCACCGACCTGTGCCTGTCGCTGGGTTGGCTCAAGTGGATCCTCGACAACGAGGCGTACGACGACGCGTTCGTGCGCCGCTGGACGAACGCCCCGTTCTTGTGGAACCCCGAGAAGGACGGCCGCACGGCGAAGGGCTGGTTCATGGAAATGAACGGCGGCATCGACATGGAGAGCCGCATCCTGACCGAGGCCGACTGCGACCCCGAGTGGATCGGCCAGTACTGGGACTACGAGGGTCGCTACCAGCGCTTCATCTGCTGGGACGAGAACAACAACAAGCCTACGTACTGGGATGCCGAGGCCTGCCAGTGGGAGGGCGAGAAGCACAAGATCCCGACGACGGGCACCTGGATCGAGCATCCGTACAAGCCCATCATCGCGGACGCCTGGCTGCCCGACCCCTCCAAGTTCGCCGATCCGGCCGACGCGCAGTACGACGCCTACTGGGACGAGGGCAACGAGGGCGGCAAGCGCTCGAACCCGGCCGGGCTGCCCAAGAACCCGGCGCTGTTCCCCGGCGGCGTGGAGGTGAAGCTGAAGGACGGCTCCACCATCAGCGCCGACACGGTGTGGGAGGCGTTCTCCGACAGCCTGGAGCAGTTCACGCTGGAGTACGTGTCCGAGGTCACCGAGGTGCCGGTCGACAAGATCGAGGAGGGCGTGCGCATCTACACGACGCGCCTGAACCCGCTGCACGGCAACGGCGGCATCCACTACCAGCTTGCTCCCGACCAGACGGGCCACGCGGTGCAGAACACCCGCGCGCTGCAGCTGATCGCCTGCATCACCGGCAACTCCGACGAGCCCGCCGGCAACCGCGGTTCGTCGAAGGCCCAGGTGGACGGCTGCTGCGGCCGCGCCAACATGCTGGTGACCGACCATGAGCCGAAGGACTGGGGCTTGGACGTGGGCACCATGGAGCTGGGCAACACCCCGCGCGACCTGTCCGTGGAAGACCAGATCCCGCTGATCCAGAACTTCGTGCAGTACCTCATCGACGAGAAATCGCCCTTGGCCGAGCGCTACGGCAACAAGGTTCCCACCGCCGAAGAGGCGCGCTGGATCGCCGAGCGTAAGGGCGGCGCCTACAAGCCCAGCCGCTCGTGGCCGGCGCTCAAGACGTCGTTCGACAGCAACGAGAAGCAGATTTCCGCCGAGCGCTTCCCGCTGCTGCGCTACTGGAACCGATGGGCCGACTCCGCTGCCATCTGGGACTCCATCAACGGCATCGACACGCCGTACCAGATCCACGGCGGCGTGTGCATGTCGGGCGACTTCATGAACGAGTCCAACCTGCTGGAGGCTTGGGAGGCGCTCACCCGTCTGGACTTCTGGCTGGACTTCAACCTGTGGTCCTGCCCGAACAACGGCTGCGCCGACATCGTGATCCCCGTGCTGCACTGGCTCGAGGTGAACACGGGCCGCGTGTCGCAGGGCGCGGGCGGCATCTTCGGTGCCGGGCAGCGCTGCGTGGAGCCGATGGGCGATTGCATCTACGACCCGGTTGCCGTCATCTGCCTGTACAAGGCCATGGGCGTGGTGTGGAACAACCGCGACCCTGAATACGACGAATGGAACAACCTGGACTACCACGACTTCGTGCAGATGGGCGGCAACGTCGGCTACGAGGAGCAGGAGTACCGCGTGCTCAAGGACGCCACCGACTGGTGGAAGACCGAGGAGTACCCCGACGGCCCCGACTTCCCGCAGTACGCGGCGAAGTTCCAGGAAGAAGGCTGGTTCGACTGCCGCAAGTGGCACCCCGAGCGTTGGGGCACGTACCGCCGTTGGGAGATGGGCTACCGTCGCCAGCAGGGCGGCTACAACCTGTACGCGGCCATCGACGAGAAGTGCGGCTTCATGACCCCCACTGCCAAGGTGGAGGTGTGGTCCACCATCGCCGAAACGTACATCCCCGACGGCGCAGCCACCTTCGCCAGCACGAACACGGTCGATCCGAACATCCCCGACATCGACAAGTTCCCCCACTGGGTGGAGCCGAAGAACTCGCGCGTATCGAACCCCGAGTACTTCGACGCCTCGCTGGTCGACCAGATCAAGACGTCGGACGCCTACATCAACGACAACTACCAGGGCGATCATCTGGTGGAGGAGTACAAGGAGGCGCTGACGGCGCATCCTGACAGCGCCTTCATCATGACGACGGGCTCCCGCCAGCCGGTGTACTTCCACTCCGAGCATCGCCAGCTGCCGTGGTGCCGCGAGCTGTGGCCCAGCCCTCGTTTGGAGATGAACCCCAACGACGCGGCGCGCCTGGGGCTGGAGCAGGGGCAATGGATTTGGATCCGCAGCCCGTGGGGCGCCATCCGCGAGGTCGTGGACTTGTACTACGGCATCAAGGAGGGCACGGTCAACGCGAACCACGCCTGGTGGTACCCCGAGATCGACACCGCTTCGCACGGCTTCGAGCTGGTGAACATCAACTGCACGATGGACAAGTACGCGCAGTGCTGGATTTGCGGCGCGTCCCAGCTGCGCGGCGTGCCGGTGCTCGTGTACCCCGCGACGCCCGAGAACTCGCCGCATGGCAACCCGGTTCCGTGCGACCCGCAAGGCAATCCGGTCATCACGAACGCCAACGACCCGCGCCTCAAGGAATGGCTGTCGAACGACCCGCGCCTGGAGGATTCCAAGGTGGAGCTCACGTTCGCGAACATGGCCGCAACGGGCTTGAATCCCAGCATTCAGACCGCCGATCTGTATTCTGGCGGCAAGCTGGCCGTCGGCAGCGTGGGCGGCGATGCGCTGGGCGCCTATTCGAAATCGATGTAAAGGAAGGAGGTTCACCACATGGCAAACTACGCGATCGTTACCGACTTGAACCGTTGCACCGGCTGCCTTGCGTGCACGGTTGCGTGCAAGGCCATCAACGGCGTCGACGTGGGGTCGTTCTGGATCAAGACGCTGCGCGTCGGACCACATCCCATCGAGGGCGGCTCGGGCACGTTCCCGGACGTCGAGATGTACTTCCTTCCCGTCCAGTGCCAGCACTGCGAGAACCCCGAATGCGTGAAGGTGTGCCCCACGGAAGCGTCCCATGTTCGCGAGGACGGCACGGTGCAGATCGACAAGTCGAAGTGCATCGGCTGCCAGTTCTGCGCGATGGCGTGCCCGTACGGCGTGCGCTACCTCAATCAGGAAGAGCGCGTCGTGGAGAAATGCACGCTGTGCGAGCAGCGCATCTCGCAGGGCGAGCTTCCCCAGTGCGTGGCCCAGTGCGGCGCCCGCGCCCGCTTCTTCGGCGACCTCGATCAGGGCGTCGACAACTTCGAGGGGCCGGCACATCCCGACAGCCCCGGCTGCCAGTACGAGGAGATGACCCAGACGCGCGTGAAGCTGAAGGACTACGTCGAGCCGTACGCCGAAAACGATATCCACCATCTTGCGGATGCGGGCAACGAGCCGAAGCTCATGTACCTCATGCGCGAGGGCCGAAAGTGGAGGGAGTAGACTATGCATCCTGAATGGCCCCTTATTCTCTTCACCTTCTTCCTGTGCGTCGCAGGCGGCGCGCTGGGCGCGCAAGGCCTGCTGAACGTCATGGGCAAGGGCAAGAAGATGCAGCTTGCATCGCTGGTCACGGCACTGGCGGCGCTGGTGGTCGGCGGGCTGTCGGTGTTCATGCACCTGCAGCATTGGGAGCGCATCTTCAACGGCTTCGGCCACATCACCTCGGGCATCACGCTGGAGTTCATCGGCTGCATCGTGTTCGCGGTGGTGCTGGTGCTGTACTTCCTGATGATGCGCCGTGCCGAAGACGGCATGGCGCCGAAATGGTGCGGCGTGCTGGCCATCGTCGTGGGCCTGGCGCTGCCGGTGATCACGGGCATGAGCTACCTCATGGCGTCGTTGCCGTCGTGGAACACCCCGCTGCTGCCGGTGTACTACTTGGCGAACACCGTGTTCATGGGCGGCTTGACGGCGCTGGTCATCGCCGGTTTGACGAACGATGACAGCGCGAAGGACCTGGGCGTAAAGGTGGCCTTGGCCGGCGGCGCGCTGCAGCTGATCGCCGTGTTCACCTACGCGTTCATCATCAACGGCTCGGCCGGGCTGTACTCGGCCGACATCCAGTATTACTTCGATCCGACGCTGCCCGACGTGGCCATGGTGGACCGCGCGTCCATCGTGGGCAGCATCTTCGCCGGCGCCAATGCCGTGATTTTCTGGCTGGGCGTGGTGGCTGTCGGCCTGGTTGCTCCGCTGGTGCTGACGTGGCTTGCGAAGAAGGTGGAAACCGGCAAGAAGCTGGCCGCGTACGCGGGCGTCGCTCTGGCGTGCGTCGCCGTGGGCGGATTGTGCTGGCGCGTGATCCTGTACGTGGTGGCTATCAGCATCTTCGCTTTGTACTAGGAGACGGAAGGGCGCGCTCGGGCCGAGACTCTGGTCGATCTTGGTCCGAGCGTTCGAACCGGTTGCGTCGCTCAGCGCGGCCGGCGCTCTTGAACAGATGTGATGGACGGGGCTTCTCGAATGGCACAGCTCCGCTTCTCGCAAGGCAGGGAAGCCCCGTCATCGGCGTTCCGTCGTTCTGACGAACGACGGAACGGCCGACGCTGCGGTCTGCTGTGGCACCCCATCTCGACGCTTTCGCACGTGCCCTCTCGTGCGAAGCGCGCTCGGCCGTGCGACGCGCCGATATGCGGCACCACAGTAAACCTCGCTGACTGATAAGGACCAGTGGGCAAAGGAGGAGACATGAGCGAAGAGGACGAGATTTCGTCGAAGAGGGCGAAGGGGCCGTTGGACGTGTCGCGGCGCGCGCTGCTCATCGGCGCGGGAAGCACGGCGGCGCTGCTGGGATTGGGGGCGCTGCGCTATGCGGGGCACAACCCGTTGGTGCGCCCGCCGGGAGGGCAGGACGAGGCGCGCCTCGTGTCGGCGTGCATCCGATGCGAGAAGTGCTACGAGGCATGCCCGCGCGGCATCATCGTGCCTGCGCATATCGAGGACGGGCTGCTGGGCATGCGCTCGCCTGCGCTGAAGTTCGACGCCGATTTCTGCGACTATTGCGCCGACGAGAACGGCGGGGAGCCGTTGTGCGTGAAGGTGTGTCCCACCGAGGCGCTGGCGCTGCCCGCGGGCGCAACGGCGGAGAACACGCTTTTGGGTTTGGCCGTGATCGACGAGGCGCAGTGCCTTGCATTCCGCGACACGGGGTGCCGTTACTGCTACGACGCGTGCCCCTACGAGGCCATAGAGCTGACGGGCGAGGGCGCCAACCCGCGCGTGTCCGTGCTGGCCGACAAGTGCAACGGGTGCGGCGCATGCGAGAGCGTGTGCGTATCGCTGAAGGCGGGGTCCATCGTATCGGGCGCGCAGGAGCGCGCCATCGTCGTCAAGCCGATCGAGTCGACGGAATAGGAGGCGGCTATGAACTCGAACAAGCTGCGCACCATCGTGGCGGCCGCGGTCTTCGTCGTGCTGTCCGCCGGACTGATCGCGGGCGTGAGCATGGGTACGCTTTCGGGCTTCGGCTGGGAGACGTTCTCGGCGTTGTGCCCGTTAGGGGCGCTGGCCACCATGATCGCCACCAAGACCGTGGTGCCGCGCGCGGTGGTGTCCATCGTCATCATGGCGGTGCTCGTGCTGGCGGTGGGCCGCGCGTTCTGCGGGTGGATCTGCCCCGTGCCGCTGCTCGACCGCGTGCGCGGGTTCTTCCGCTCGCCCAAGAAGCGCACGGCGCTTGAGCAGGCGAAGCGCTCGGAGATGCTGGGCATCGCGAAGAGCGAGCTGGGCGAGGCGGCGGCATCCCCTGAGCGAGCGAAGCGAGTCGAAGGATATCCGACGGCGGCCGACGGCGCGTGCTCTCACGATTGCGGGAGCTGCTCGTCGTGCAAGGGGGTGCGTGCGAAGCTGGATTCGCGCCACTACGTGTTGGGCGGCGCGCTGCTGTCCACGGCCGTCTTCGGCTTTCCCGTCTTCTGCCTGGTGTGCCCCATCGGGCTGACGTTCGCCACCGTGCTGGTGGTGTGGCGTCTGTTCGCGGCGGGCGATATGACGTGGTCGGTGGTGCTCATCCCGCTGTTGCTGGTGGTGGAGCTGGTGTTCCTGCGCAAGTGGTGCACGCGGTTCTGTCCGATGGCGGGGCTGATGAACCTCGTGTCGCGCTTCAGCAAGACGTGGCGGCCGGTCATCGATGAGTCGAAGTGCCTGGAGACGGTGAACGGCGCGCCGTGCAGCAAGTGCGCCATCGCGTGCGAGGCCGACATCAACTTGCGGCATCCCGATTTCGGCGAGCGCACGCTGGCCGACTGCGCGCGATGCCGGGCCTGCGTGGACGCGTGTCCGGCGAAGGCGGTCAGCATGCCGTTTTTGGTGAAGAAGGGCGCGGGATCTCAGGCAAGCACGGTTGTGCTGGCCGACATCGACGAGAAGACGGCCGAGTGATGGACGGGCGCACGAGCGAGCGGTTGCGGTCGAACCGAAGCATCATGGGCGTGCTGGACGGGGTGTCCAGCGAGGCCGTCGTGGTGCACCAGGAGCGGTGCGCGAAGGTGCGCAACCGCAACGTCGCGTGCTTGAAGTGCGCCGACGCATGCACGTCGGGCTGTATCGTGCTGGTGGACGGCGAGCTGCGGGTGGACGCGTCGAAGTGCGTCGGATGCGGCACGTGCGCGACCGTGTGCCCCACGAGCGCGCTGGAAGCGCGCAACCCCAGCGACGCGCAGCTTGCGCAGGCGTGCTTGAGCGCGCGGGTTGGCGACGAAGTGGTGGTGGCGTGCGAGCAGCTGCGGCGTGCGGCGGGCGGGTTGCTCGACGAAGGCCATGTGGCGAACGTGGTGTGCTTGGGACGTGTGGACGAGTCGCTGACCAGCGGGCTTGCGGTTGAAGGCGTACGCCGGATCCGGCTTGCATGCGGCGACTGCTCGCGTTGCGAGCAGGAGCACGGCGTTGCCACGGCGCGCCTGGTGGCCGCAACGTCCAACGCCTTGTTCGAAGCCTGGGGAAGCGATGCTCGGGTGCAGGTGGTCGAAGGCGTGCCTGCCGGCGCCTGCGCCGAGTGCGTTGACGCCGATGAGGCGGCGGCTGCCGTGGCGGCGTACTTCGCCGAGCGCCGCGGCAACGAGCGCATGGCGGTTTCGCCGGCTGTTCCTGGGGCTGCGGCCCCCGTTGCGCTTCCGCGTGTTATGAAGGACGGCACGTTGCCTCATTTCGTTCCCGATCGGCGCGAGGCGCTGTTGGACAATCTGGCGCAGCTGGGTCAGCCCGTACTGCCCAGCGTTGCGACGCGCCTGTGGGGCTGCGTGGTGATCGACGGTCGTGCGTGCTCGTCGTGCCGCATGTGCGCGGCGTTCTGCCCGACGGGCGCCATCCGCAAATTCGACAACGACGACGGAACGCTGGGCGTCTACCACTATCCCGGCGAATGCGTGAAGTGCGGCAGCTGCCGCGACGTATGCCCCGAGAACGCCATCGAGCTGCTCGACGAGGTTCGCCCTGCGTACTTGCTTGAAGGCGCGGTGCATCGCTACGCTATGGCGCCGCGGCCGGTCGAGTTGGGCACCGCCCAGCAGATGGTGGACACCATGCGCCTTCGCATGCGGGGATCAGACATTTTCGAGAGGTAAGCGCTTCCTCTCCCTCTTCGCTCGGGAGCGCTGTGCCCAAGCCCCGCCTACCGGAACCCCCTCCTCCGGTTGGCGGGGCTGTTTCGTTGCGGAGCGATCGGGCTGATGGGGTTGCGTGGCGGCGATCCGCCCATCGAGCGACGGTGAACGCGCGTCGAGCGGCGGGCGGCGATCCGCCATCAAGCATCTGTGTCGAAGCCGGCCAGTCGGTTTCCGAGCCGGTTCTGCAAGTTTTTCGACTTTGTGGCAAGTTCCCACGAAAGACCGAAGCCCTCACCAGGCATTTTGCTTTTGCGGCAAAACGGGATGACGAAGCGCGCCGAAGCGCTGATGAGAAACCCCTGGTCGCTCATTGTCACGCGTGCCACAGAGTCGAAAAACTTGCAGAACCGGCTTCGTTTTCGACATTCCGCGTTCGCCCTTACCAGTGGCAGACCACGACGTCGCCGGACTGGATGATGCCGAAGAGGTCGGCGGCCGATCCGACGGGGAGGTTCACGCAGCCGTGGCTGCCGCGGCCCTGCTGGTACAATGTGCCGCCGAACGCGGCTTGCCAGTCGGCGTCGTGCAGGCCGATGACGTTGCCGACGAACGGCATCCAGTAGCGCACAGCGGATTCGTACTTCGAGCCGTCGAGGTTCGTGCCTTTCAGCACCGACGGGCTTGCTTTCTGGTTGAGCCAGAACACGCCCGTGGGGGTGTTGTGCGCGCCGTTCGGCGTGCCGCTGACGCAGGGGGCTTCCCAGATCAGCGTGCCGGTTTCATCGTAGAAGCGCACGTGCTGCTCGGAGAGGTCGATGTCGCAGTAGCGCGCCGACCAGTCCTGCGCGCCTGCGCCGTTGTACGCGGTGCCGGTGGTTTTGCAGGGGATGTCCACTGCGCCGACGGTTCCGTTCGCCACGCCTTCCTTCACGAGTTCGAGCAGCGCTTCGCCGTCGGTCAGCCAGCCGTACGGGCCGCCCGCCACGGTGATCACCTTGCCGTCGGGGCGCGTGTAGGTGCGCTCGGTTCCCACGGTGTCGCATGCGACTTCGAGCTGTTTCGCCCAGGCGACGAGCGCCTCCTCGTCGAGGGAGGGCGTAAGACTCTCGTCGAAGCTGATCCAGGTGGAGACGAGGGCCGGGTTGACCTCCGCGGCCACGTCGCCGCCCATCATCAGCTGCATATCGGCTTTGACCAGCTGGTTCGCTGCTTCGGCGGCCGCTTGGAGTTTCGGGTCGGTGGCGGGCACGGCGGGCTGCTGCAGCGCGTCGGCGGTCAGCTTGGCCGTGGGCTGCATCGAGGCGATGGCGGAGCCGATGGCTTTGGCCACCGCATCGGCGTCGAGGGCGGTGCCGGTCGCCTCGGGCCGCACGGCGAACGCGTTCTTCTGCTCGTCGAATGCGACGACTGCGTCCGTCGGCGGGGTGGCCGTGGCGTTGAACTCGTCGACGGCGGTGCGCACCGCGTTCGCGAGGCCGCTCCCGCTGGAGGCGGCCAAGCTGTCGGTTTCATCGTGTTCGCGCGTGATTTCGAGCGGCCACAGCCAGGGGTTCGTGTTGCCCAACGCGTCGGCGACGATGGCTTGCCCGTCGAACGAGACGCCCGCATCTTTCGCGGAGAGCTTCATCGAGAAGCCCTGCCCCGAAACCGCCACGGTGTAATCGCTCAAGGCGTCGTCGAGGACGGCTTGCACTTCGGACGACGTTTTCAGCGACACGTCGTGATCTCCCAGCACGGTGTTCGGCATGAAGCGGTCGGTGAAGTAAAGGCCGCCGGCCACGTAGGCGATCAGCAGCAGGCCCACAATGGAGCCCGCGACGATGCCGATGATCTTGGGTGCCGAGAAACGCCGTCGGGCGGTGGTTTCAGGCGAGCTTGTAGGAGCGGGCGTCTGGTCGGCGGGTGCGGCGTGTTTCATAAGGCGTCCTGGGTGATGAGGCGAATGTGCGTCGTCCTTGTCGAGCGCGTCGCCCCATTCTAAAGGAAACCATCTCGCCACGATAGGGTGAGTTATCTCATCACGGTAATCGGTTGAAGCTACGGGGCGTGTCGCGTATAATGCAGGCGAGCCGCAGGGAGCTGCTTACTCCCCACGGCCCTCGGACTTGCTTCGGCGGTTCGGATTTATTTGGGTCCCGGTTCGTCCCCTTGGGACGACCGGGGTTTATCTTTCGACTGAACTTGCAGAACAAGCGCAGCCGCCTCCACTCCCAAGTTGCAGAGAGCAGCGAGCAAGCAGAGAACCTGCAAGATAACTCCGGTAAGGTCGAACACCAATCCATCCATAGAGGACACCCCCTTCCGTTATCTAGAATCGGAAATGGATGTAAAGAGGGTGCTATCCTCTCCGCCCAACAAGGCCGTGTCCCTAGTATAACGACCTCGTCTTACGCGCAGATGGCGCACGTCTAGCGCGAATCTTTCTCAATCTAGCGCTAATCTGACCCAGTTCTCACGCGAATTCCATGCGGGTTGCCCTTGGATCCAGCGCGGTTCTTGCGTGCTTTGCTGCTCAATCTAGCGCGTTTCCTGCGCCGCCAGATAGCGGCATCTCGAAGCGCCCGATGCTTCACGTGAAACATCGGGATGGGGCTTGGCAAGGTGATCGGCGGCGGAGAGGTGGAAAGGCTATGCTTCCCGCTCGGGGTCGTCTTCGAACGGGAAGGTTTCCGCTTCCTGCGGTTTCATCGCGCGCGCTCGGCGTTTCTTCTCTGCGCGCAAGGGGAGGTATTCGCTGATCACGATGCCGGCGAAGATGAGGGCGAACCCGGCGAACAGCGGGCCGGTGAGGATCTCGCCCAAGAACAGCACCGAGAACGTCACGCCGAACACCGACTCGGTTGCCAGGAACAGCGATGCGGGCGCGGGGTCGACGTGCGCGACGGCGAAGTTCTGCAGCAGCAGCGCGATGCACGAGGCGAACACGGCCAAGTACCCCAGGCTCACCCACGTGTCCAGCCCCAAGCTGGCGAACGCGGGCATGGGCTCGAACGCAAGCCCGGCGCCGAAGCCCAGAACGCCGGCCACCAGGAACTGCACGACCGTGAGCAGCGTCATGTCGCGACCGCGCGCGTACTTCGCCGTGTACAGCACATGCAGGCTGAGAAAGAACGCCGACAGCAGCGTGATCAGGTCGCCGAAGCGCAGCGAGAACCCCGAGAGCCCCGCGAACGAGACGCAGCCCACGCCGGCCACGCACACGAGGGCGGCGGCGATGTTGAAGCGAGTCGGGCGCGGCCCGCGCAGCGCCCATCCGAGAAACGGGATGATCACGCAGTACAGCGATGTGAGGAACGCGCTGTTCGAGGCGGTGGTGTCGGTGAGTCCCGTGGAGTTCGCCCAGTACGAGAGGAACAGGAACGCGCCCAGGATGGCGCCCTTTTTCAGGTGGTCGAGGTCCAGCGCTTTTCTGAACCGCGGCAACATGACGATGCCCAAAATGATGCCCGCCACGGTGAAGCGCACGCCGACGAGCCATGCGGGCGGGAACTCGTCGACGGTCGACTTGATGACCACGGTGCCCAATCCCCAGATGGCAGCCGCCACCAGGAGGAAGGCCTTGTACATCCAAAGAGGATGCTCGCTATGTTTCACGATGCGTGCCATAGTGCAGCATCATAGCATGGGCGCGGCTTGCAACTGCGACCTCGCCGGGAAACATCTTCGCCCGAAAAACACGCATTAGCCCTCTGTGGCGTGTTTTTCGGGCGAAGATGGGCTCGCAGAGCGGCGCCCTCACTCTTCGAACAGCGCGATGACGTCGGTTTTCGAGTGCACGCCCAGCTTGGCGTACAGGTGCCGCACGTGCGTCTTCACCGTGTTCTGCGACAGGAACAGCTCCTGCTCGATCTCGGCGCGGCTCTTCCGCTGGGCTATCAGCCCCATGATCTCGGTTTCACGGGCGGTCAGGTCGTACTGCGCGGCCAGGTCGTCGCAGCGGCTCATGAAGCGCTCGCGCGGTCCCGGCACGTGCAGCCGGTCGGCCAGCGACAGGCCCGACGCGCCCCAGTCGCCGTTCACGGACTTCTCGCTCATCCAGATGACCACGCACACCAGCACCAAGACGATGCCGGCCAAGGCGAACCCCGCGAGCGTCGTCGGATCCGCCAGCAGGTCGGTCTGCCACAGGGCGCGTCGCACCAGGATGCCTGCCAGCAGCGCAGCCTCGCTTGACGCGCGCGCGATGGCGAACAGCCGCAGGCTGGGAATCTCGAAGCGGTAGCAGATGTTCGCCAGCATGAGCAGCACGAAGAACGTGAACCATACGTAAGCGAACCGCATGAGCACCGACACGATGTAGCCCTGCATGGGGGCGACGAAGGGGATGACGGCGAATGCGACGACGGCAACCGGCAGTCCCACCTTCGCCAGGAAACGCGCGTCGAAGCGGTCGCGCTTCGAAACGGCCATCACGAGAATCACGACGCCCACGATGCCGGTGGCCGCGACGCGATGGATGGCGCCGACGTATTCCGTGGCCGAGAGGAACGCGCCTGAGAAGCTGGACAGCAAGCCTGCAATGGCCATGATCACGATGAGCTTCCACGGAATGGGGTAGTGCACCCCTTTCGCCACGGCGCGCTCGGTTGGCAACAGGCGAAAGCTCAGGTGCGCGCATGCCAGCGATGCGAGGGGCAGCAGTGCGGTGGCGATAACGCCGAACGGCGCCTCCATCGTGGAGATGAGGAACGACGCCGCGGCTGCCGCGATGCAGGACAGCGCGCCGTACATGAGCGTGCGCGTGGCTCCCATCTGGCTGTACGCTTCGGCCCACAGGCAGAACAGCACAGCGCCGCCTATGGCGGTGACGATGCTGGCAGGTATGATGACCGCCTCGCCGACCCCGCCGGGAATGAGCGCGAGGCCCACCGCCGCCGTGCCAGCCGTCGTAAGGGCGACCGCTGCCCACGAGAACGCCTTGTGCCTGCTCAGCCGCCCGATGCGCGGCGCGAATAGAACGAACGCGAGGAATGTGCCGATGTCGCCGATGCGCATGCCCGTGTCGAATGCCGAGCGCAGCGCGGGGTCGAACACGTCGCCCGGGAAGATGGAGGCGACGTGCGTGCAGCACAGCCAGGCGATGAGCAGGCCCATCCCCAAGAAGCGCAGCGGGTACATGAGCGCCGACAGAGGCTCGTCCTCGCCGGCCTGATCTGCGGGCGCCAGCGCGCGCACCACGTCGCTTGATTTCATGGGAACCTCCTGTTCGTCGTGTCATTGTACCAGGGGTGAGCGCAGGGGTGAACGCGGATTCACCCCTCGGCGCGCGACTTCACCCGCGACAAACCGCCTGATGCGAGGCATGCTTTCCTCAGCGCCTCGGGAGGGCGCGCCGCTCGATCGGAACGGTCGAGCGCACAGGGAATCCTTTAGGAGGGACCTCACATGGCTACTTTAAAGAACGGGCTTTCTCGTCGCAGCTTCCTCACGCTGGGCGGCGTTGCGGCGCTGGGCGGCGCGGCCGCGCTTGCCGGATGCGCCCCGCAAGCGTCAAGCAGCGCGAACGCCGACGCGAAGGGCGCGACCGACGACGCAGCTTCCGCGATGCAGACCGCCGATCAGACGAAGGAATGCGACATCGCCATCGTGGGCGCGGGCGGCGCGGGCATGTGGGCCGCGGTCGAAGCCGTGCGCGCCGGCAAGAGCGTCGTCGTCATCGAGAAGGGCGGTAACGTGGGCGTGGCCAACGGCTCGCTGGCGGGCGGCCCGTTCATGGTGGGCTCGAAGCTGCAGCAGGAAGCCGGCGTCGAGTTCACGGTGGAGGAAGCCTTCAACCATATTATGGAGTACGCGCACTGGTCCACGAACGCTGCGGCCGTCAAGGCAGCCGTCGCCATCTCCGGCGAGACGGTCGACCAGTTCACCGACGACTTCGGCGTGCCTACCGGCCTGCGCCCCGACAACTACGGCGCAGGGCATGCGTCCGTGCGCGCCAACTTCCAGAGCGACCCGAAGGACTCGAAGACGCAGGCCAAGGGCGAGGATCGCATGAAGCCCCTCCAAGAGTTCGTGGAAAGCAAGGGGGGCGAGTTCCTGTTCAACACGGCGGGCAAGCGCCTCATCATGGAAGACGGCGCATGCACGGGTGTGCAGTGCGAGGGCGACGGCGTGACCGACGTGAAGGCGAAGGCCGTCATCGTGGCCACGGGCGGTTTCCTGGGCAACGTCGACATGATGCGCGAGAAGTTCGGCACCTTCGTGAACCCGCTGGGCAACGTGCTGTCCGTGGGCGAGGGCATCGACATGGTGCAGGCTGCGGGCGGTCAGCTGTCCACGCAGTGGGGCATCGCGGGCAACGAGTTCACCGGCTCCAACCAGAAAGCCGACGGCCTGTACGACCGCAAGAGCGCCGCGTTCACCATCGGCATCTACGGCACGCTGCTGGTGAACAACCAGGGCCGCCGCTTCTCGAACGAGGGCAAGTTCGCGAATCTGCCGCTGGCGCTGGGCGGGGCCATCTCGCTGGTCGGCGGCAAGTACTACGCGGTGGTCGACCAGGCGTACGTGGACGGTTTGAATTCCGGCAAGGACGCGTGGACGCTGTGCGGCGCCGACGAGGTGAACTGGCGCACCGGCATGATGACGCTCAAGGACAAGCCGCTGGAGAACGTGCAGGGCAGCATCGATGATGCCGTGAGCGCCGGCTGGGCTTTCAAGGCCGACACCATCGAGGCGCTGGCCCAGGCCATCGACGCGCCCGAGCTGGTCGAGACGCTGGACGAGTACAACGGCTACTGCGCCGACGGCAACGACGAGCAGTTCTACAAGCCGGCTTGCTTCCTGCAGCCCGTGACCACCGGCCCGTTCTACGCATTCCAGTATGAGCCCAGCGCATGGGTGACCATCGGCGGCATCCGCACGAACGACCGTCTGCAAGCAATCGACGGCGAGGGCGTGGCCATCCCCGGCCTGTACGTGGCCGGCGCCGACAACGGCACGCTGATGAGCGCCCCGTACTGCGACTACGAAGGCTACTCGCTTATGTGCGCCTACTGCGGCGGCCGTCTGGCCGGGCAGTACGCCGTCGAGACGATCGACGCGTAAGCGGCAATGGCGTCGGCCCGGCATGCGGGATCGCCCGCATGCCGGCCGCTCGACCGATCATCCAATCCGACGGGGCGCACGCGTTCTCTCCCCTCCCTCCGCGTCGCGCCCCCTTCAACCGCCCCGGTCTGCGCAGGCCGGGGCGGCGTGCGTTTCCGCCCGTCTTCCTCCGGCTCGGCATCCGTCCGATAACCGCTGGGCAACCGGTGCACTCGCCGCATGGTGCCATGGTACGCTGGGCTGTCGAATGTAGGTTGAACAGGCGAGACGAGGAGGTGCGGCGTGGCCACGCTCAAGGAAGTGGCGCAGGTGGCCGTGGAGGCGCGACGCGACAAAGGGTCGGGGTCGGGGAGGCGCCTGCGCGAGATCGAGCGCATCCTGCGGCAGCATCGCGTGCTGTCGGGCCTCACGCCGGAAAAGGCGACCAGCTTGCTTGAGGACTTGGGGCCGACGTTCGTGAAGATGGGACAGATCGCGGCGAACCGCAGCGACGTCATCCCGCCCGCGTACGCCGACGCGTTCAAGCGGCTGCGCGCCGACGTGCCGCCCATGCCGTTCTCCACGGTGCTCGCCACCATCGAGGAATCGCTGGGGCATCCGTGGCGGGAAACGTTCTCGTGCATCGAGGAGAAGCCGCTCGGATCGGCGTCCATCGCCCAAGTGCACCGGGCGCGCATCGCGCCGCATGCGGTTGGCGATGCGGGAGCGGGCACCGGCGCCGCGGCGGTCCCGTTGCCTGCCGACGCTCCGAAGGCGGGGTCGTACGTGGCCATCAAGGTGCGTCGACCGCACGTGGTGGAGCAGATGACGCAGGATCTCGCGCTCATCCGCCAGGCGGTTGCGCTCGTAGGGCTCACCCGTGCAACCGACGGCATCAAGCTGTCGCTGGACGACCTGGTCACCGAGCTGGAGCGCACGACGCGCCAGGAGCTTGACTTCTGCGTCGAGCAGCACAATCTCGTGCGGTTCCGCCAGTTTCTCGACGATCAGCCGGGAGTGGAAAGCCCGCGCCCGTATCCGCACCTCAGTTCCGACGACGTGCTGGTCATGGACTTCGTCGAGGGCCCCATGATCAACGACGTTCCCGCCCTGCGCGCTATGGGCCTTGATCCGGCGAAGCTGGGCCAGCGCCTGGCCGAGAGCTTCGTGACGCAGATCGTGGACAACGGGTTCTTCCATGCCGACCCGCATCCGGGCAACATCCTCGTGCGCGGCGACGACATCGTGTGGATCGATTTGGGGATGGTGGGCCAGCTGTCGGCGCTCGAGCGCGCGCTGATCGGGCGCATGTTCCGCGCTGTGGCCGAGAACGATCCGTATGCGCTGATGGAAGCGCTGCTGGGCGCCGTGCGCTCGGAGGGGCCGGTCAACCACGGGCGGCTGCTCAGCCAGCTGGGCAACCTGCTGGTCTCGTACACCACGGTGAACCTGGCCGACATCAACGTGGGCTCGGCGCTGATGGACGTGTTCGGCGTGCTGCAGACGCAGAACCTGGCGCTGCCGCCTTCGTTCACCCTGCTGGCGCGCGGCATGGTCACCATCGAGGGCGTGCTGGTGGACATCGCGCCCGACACCAGCGTCATCGACATCATCGCCGCCCACGTGAAGCGCCGCGAGCGCACCTGGGAGGCGTTCGAAACCAAGGCGCGCGAGTTCGTCTCGACCGCGGCGACGTCCGCGCAGGCCGCGGTGCGCTTGCCCACCCAGGCATCGCACACGCTCGACATGATCGATCGCGGCCAGGTTCGCGTCGGCGCCGACCTCGGCATCCCGATCGACGCCATCGCCGCGCTCTACTCCGTCAGCGGGACGGTGGCTATGGCGCTCATCTCCGCCGGGCTGTTCATCGGATCGAGCCTGCTTGCTACCACGAACATGCACCCGCAGTTTCTGGGCGTGCCCCTGCTGGGCGTGTTGGGCTACGTGGGCGCGTTCGTCCTCGGTGCCTACGTGGTGTGGCGCAACCTCGTCATCCGCCACAGGCAAAAGAACGAGGAGAAGCTGTAGCGAGCTGCAACTCTACTCTGCTACTGCTGATCGGCGAGGCGCCTGAGGGCATCCAAGTCCATCCGATAGTACGTTTTACGTCCTTCTTTTTGCGCGACGAGCACACCGCGTTCTTTGAAGGGAGCGAGCTTCTTGTACATAGTCTGCCTTGATGCGTCGAACGTGTAGGTGAGTTCCGCCATGGTGATCCCGTTGAAGGCGAACAGCGCAGCTGTCACAAGAACGCTGGCGATTTCGATGGCCTTCTCGTCTTTTGCGAACACGATCTCCGCCATCCTCTCGCCCTCTTCGAGCATGTTTCGGAGCTCCCTCAGGGAATTGCGCATGCTTTCCATGGCGGAAACGATTATTTCCGAAAATGCTATCACGAACGGGGTCAGATCGCCCTTGTTCAAGGGGTGTTCGCAGACGGTGTACCCTCTATAGTATTTCTCAATGTCCTGCTTTACGGCATAAGAAAGCCGGAATCCAATCAATGGCTCGTACTCTTTCGACAAAACATAACTGCTGATAAATCTGTTTGTTCTGCCGTTTCCGTCGTAAAAGGGGTGGATGTAGCCGAAAAGAAAGTGGAACAGCGATACGCGAGCGATAGGTTCGATATCCGTATCATTCAGAATATCGAGCGCTTTCTCAAGGCAAAGAGTGATCTTCGATTCTGGCTCCATTCCCTTGTGAATGGGGATACCGGTGGCGTCGCATACTGATACAGGGCCTTTTCTGAAGAGGGTTCCGTCGGGAACGTGATCCGGATTGTCGCGTGCAACCTCGTCCAAGACCAAGTCGTCGTATATGCTTCTGACATCTGCGCAGGTGCAGATTGCGATGTCTTCCTCGCGGCTCAGCATTTGGTATTTTTGAACAAGACCGTGGAAGCGTCCACGTTTGTCGTTTTCTTCCAGTCGTTCGAGGACGTCTCCGATTTCGCGCCTTGTAGATCGTACGCCTTCGATTTCGTTGGTGATAACGATTTCATCGATAAGGTTCGACTCCCGATAGCTTTGTATCGCTTTCCCAGGCAAAGAGAGAATGAGCTGGTAGATCTCTTTGTCGATTTTTGCAGCATCGATTGCCGCCTGGTAGATCTCTGGAGTCATGACGAAAAACGCAGGGCTCCCGGATACGTCGAAACCGACTTTATGCGACTGGTCGGAATTGAACCTGGACTCGTATTCGGTAGCGTACGTCTTGGGATAACCGTGGAAGATTTTTCTTAGATCACGATACGCCATGTGTAGCCTTCTTTAACTCGATTCGATCGATTTACTCTAATAGAGTTAAAATTATACTACAAATTTAACTCTATTATAGGTAAAACAGCGGAATGAGTTAACGTGACAACAAAAACGAGCGACCCGCATCAAATGCAGGCCGCTCTCAAATGCTTTATGGACGCGCTCGGCGTTACGCGAATACCACGATGGCGGCGGGGTCCTTCACGCGGAGGGCGGCTGTTTCCATGATACGGAACGTGTGGTTGAAGTCCGCGAGCTCCAGGTAGCCAACCGACAGATCCAGGCCGATGGCAAGATCCAGGTACTCGGGCTCGGCGCACACGAGCACGGCCTTGCCGGGACCCATGACGCTGGTCATGTACACGTTGTCGCCGATGAGCTTCTTGATGCGGTCGATCTCCAGCAGACCGGTGTTCGGCTGCAGGCGCTGCAAGTCGAGGAACAGGTCGGGCGACACCACGAGCGCGTAGCGGCCCAAGTAGCCGGTCTTGGCTAGCTGGGCGACGCCGGCGGTGATATCGGCGAAGCTGTTTTCGCCCTGCGACCAGTCGCTCTTCTTGATTTTCGACGACCCTTTCACCGTGAGCAAGCCGTCGGTGCCCAGCGCCTTGCTGCCGTTGAGGATGAGGTCGTCCTCGCGGCGCGACGCCTTCTTGGCGGCGGCGATGGCCACGGACAGATCCAGCGGGTAGCCGGTCTGCGCGGCATACTCCATGTCGCGGCTGAGCAGGGTGAAGTCCTCGTAGAACAGCGGCAGCTCGAGCTGCGTGCGGCCGACGATGCGGCCGATGCCGTCCTCAAGCACCTCTTCCTTGTTCACGCCGTCGACGGCTACGGTGGTCACGCCGGCGCCCAGCGGGCCGAACACCTTGAGGAATCGACGGCAGGTCAGCTGGGCGCGGGCGGTGCCGATAGCGGTTTCGTCGATGCGGTTCCACAGGCCGTCCGAAAGGTCGGCCGATTCGCGAGCGAGATAGTCCATGAGGGACTCCTTTCTTGAGAAGGCGGCAGCACGTACGAATGTTGCACGTGAAACATTCGTCGGCGGCTGCGCGCCGGAAGTCGGTTGCGTTAGGAAAGGTCGCCGACGGTGGGGGCGGGAGCGGGCTCCGCGGGCGCCGGGGCGATTTCGCCGTCGGTCTTGATGCCCAGCTCGGCCAGCTTCTCCTGCACTTCGCCTTCGCCTTCCAGGAAGAACTCCGTCTCCGTGGGGTCGAGGTGGCGCATCAGCGTGATGAGCTCGCCCATGTGGGCCTTCTCCTCGTCGCGGATGTCGGCCAGCACGGCCTTGGCGGCCGGGTCGTCGGTTGCCTGATAGTGGGCGTCGTACAGGAAGATGGCTTCAAGCTCGCCCGCGATGTCGATACGGAGCGCCTGCATGAGCTCGGTGTTCGTCATCTTGCGGTCGACGTTGCCTGCAAACGGATTGGGGAAACTGGGCATACGATCCCTCTCTTTCATGTTCGTCGCGCCGCCGTGATCGGCGGTGGTTCAGGTCTTCTCTCTGCCCGATATGATACTCCGATAATCAGGATTGAAATGTAACGATACCATTATTATTGATAATTATTCTCAATAACTACACGTTATAAACGAACCTACTCGGCGGTGTTTGCCCAAGCGAGCGAAGCGCTCAAGCGCCCTTGTTCGCTGCGGCTGAGGAAAGGGCGGGGCCTCGCATCGCCGTCAGGGCACGACGAAGGGGCGTCGTCCGATGCTTCGCGTAAAACATCCTCGCAAGCGCAAGTCGAAAGAAGGCTACAGCACGAAGTAGTAGGACTCCAACAGGTAAGGCTGGTCGTACTTCTCGGCGAGGGCGTGCAGCTTGCGCTTCGCGGCGGGGCGATCGTCGTGCTCCAGAAGGCGCTCGAACGCCGCGTGCTCGCGCGCGGTGGCGTGCGGCGCCACGTAGCCCCATACGTGCTGCGCGGCGTTGCGGAACGATCCCGGTTCCACAGGTGCGGCCAGCGCGCGTTCGACTATCTCGTAGAACGGAACGGTCGGCCACGTGCGCTTGTCCTTGAGCAGCGCCCGCAGGGCGAGGTAGGCTGCCTGGTCGTGTTCGAGCACGGCGTACTTGTAGCGCGCCCATTCGCGTTCGAGCCGGCTGAAGCGGCCGTGCTCGCTGGTGCAGAGGATGCATTTGATGGCGGAGAGGTTCTTGTCCTTCACTTCCAGCATGATGTCGGGCATGCCGAAGGAGCTGTCGGTCCGATGCTCTGCGAGCGATCGGTAGAACGCGAGAAAGGGCGCAAGCTCGATGGTGTCGGTGTGGCTGCCCGGCCTGCGACCAGGGGCTTGCTGCGCGTAGTGCATCTTCTGCGCGCCGTCCTCGGGCTTCCAGGTGGCGGCCGCCTCGTCCAACAGCGCTCGCCAGTCCGGCGCGTCGGGCTCGCGGTTCAGCTCGTGATGCAGCGTGTCGAACACCATGGGCGCTCCGGTTGCACGGCTGAGCGCCAACACGTCCTGGGCGGTGAACAGCCGGTCGTCGTTCTCGATGACGAGCCGTCGGCGCACCGCGAGGGGCAGCGTCGCGTACGCGTTGGCGAACCGCTCGAGCGCGCGAGGCTTGTCGCCGTACGCGCCGCCCACGTGCAGCACGATCTTTCCGCTCGCATCCATCCCGAGCGCGTCGAGGAACGCCGCGTGGTATGCCAGGTCGAGCTTCGCCCGCTCCACCACGTCGGCATCGGGCGAGTTCAACACGGTGTACTGGCCGGGGTGCATGCTCAGCCGGATGCCATGGCGCCGCGCCTTGCGCCCGAGCGCGGCCAGATGCGGCTCGAAGTCGCGCATCCAATCGAGCGCGTTCACGGGGCTCGACCCGAAGGGGATCACGTCCGAGCTGATGCGGAACAGGTGGATGCCGTTTTTCGCCTGGTAGTCGAGGGCGGCGTCCAGCGCGCGCAGGTTGCCGTCGATCGCCTGCGCCAGGCGGTCGGGCGTCGCCAGCCGCTGCACCACCGATTGCATGCGCGCGCCGGGCGCTGCCAGCGTCTTCGATGCGTACCCGATGCTCACGACGCCTCCCTTCGATCCGGTTTCCGCGCTACGATGGCTCATCTTACGCGCGTGCGGAGGGAAGCGGGATGCGCCCAGGTCACCGCCGGAGCACGATCCCGTGACGGAGTGGCGCTCGGCGCGCGCCTAGGCTCCCATTGCGTCAGCGCTAGAGGCCGCATCCTCGGCCGCGTCGCTGCGCTTCGCCAGCTGCCGGTACGCTATCACGCCCGCCGCGGCCAGCACCGCCGTCAGTGCGATCACGAGCGCCGCCCCCAGGTAATTGCCGTCGCCGAACGCGCCCGCCGCCAGCGTGGACGAGACGATGGAGGGGATGCGACCTACCGTGGTGATGGCCACGATGCGTCCGATGGAGCTAGATCCCAGTCCGGCCACATAGGTGAGCAGGTCTTTCGGCGTCCCGGGAATGAGAAAGCACAGGAACAGCAGCATTTCGAAACGTCGGGAGTCGCGCAGCCAGCGCATCGACGTGATCTTGTCGGGCGAGAAGAACAAGCCGACGATGCGGATTCCGAATGCGCGGACGAGCGCCATGACCGCCGCGGTTCCCAAGGCGCTGGCCACGAGGCACCACAGCGTGCCTTCCCAGAAGCCGAACGCGTAGCCCGCTCCCAGCTCAAGCGGTTCGCCGGGCAGGAACGCGAACACGACCTGCGCCATGTTGGCCAGCACGAACACGATGCGGCTGATCCAGCCGGTTTCGTCCACCCAGGCGCGGAAGCGCGGAGCGTCGGCAACGAAGGCAAGCAGCTCCGGCCCGTAGAGGACGCAGAACCCTGCGAGCCCCGCCGTCAGGGCCAGCAGCCCGACGATCACGGCAGCGCGCTTCTTCAGCAGGGAACGCCGGTCCGTCGCGATCGTCGCGTTATCGGGAGCGTTGCCATGCGTACGAGGAAGCGGGGGCAGGGTGACGGTCGAAGTTCGCAGCGGGGCGGTGTCTTCCATGGGATGCTCCGTTTCTCGGGTGCGTTCGGTACGCTTCCGATGGTACGGAGCAAATATCTACCGACTGTCTACTCGGCGCAGAAATCCAGGGAGAATCGCGCGACCACGCGCGCGCCTCCCCCCTCGCGGTTCTCCAGCGTTACGCCGCCGCCGTGCTTCTCGCACATGAGCGACGCGATGTTCAGCCCCAGGCCGAAATGCTCTGCCGAGGGCACCTCGCTGAAGAAGGGCGCGCAACCGCGTTCGAGCGCGGCGTTCGAAAAGCCCGGCCCGTCGTCTTCCACCATGAGAACCAGCGCGCCGTCACGCACGTCGAGGCGAGCGTCCACTTGGGACGACGCATAGCGCATGGCGTTGTTCAGCAGGTTCTCGGCCACCTCGCCCACGATGGCCTGATCCACGCATAGCTCTGGCCGCTCGCGGTCGCAACGTGCGCTCACCGACAGCGCGAAGGTCCGGTCGGCGTGCGCAGCAAGCCCCGTTCCGGCGTCCTCCACCATGCCCGCCACGCTGTCGAACCTGGTCGGGCGCGCAACGACGGCGCGGTCTTCCAGCTTTTGCAGCCCGCTCATAGCGGCGACGTAGCGCTCAAGGCGTTCCACCTGCGCGGCCAGCGAGGCGACGGAGGCCGTCAGGCGATCGGCGGGCACGTTGCCGGACTGCACGTGCGCGTCCAGCAGCTCGATCTTGCCCTTGAGGATGGTGAGCGGCGTGCGCAGGTCGTGCGCGAACGCGGCGTTCAGGCGCTTGCGCTCCTCGGCCGTGCGCCACAGCGCGCGCTGCGATTCGGCCAACGAGGCGCGCATGGCTTCGAACGACGAAGCTAGATGGCCCAGCTCGTCATCTCGATCGTACGACACGGAGAACTCGAGGTTCTGCTCGGCGATGTTGGACGCTGCTCGGTCGAGCACATCGAATCCAGGTTGGAGGCGCTTGCCGAAGAAGCGCCGCGCCGCTGCGAAGATGCATAGGCCGAACCACAGTGGGAACATGAGGAACGTTAGCAGCTCGAGTGCCGAGGACAGCGCCTGCGCCTCCTCCGATGGGGGCGTGTTCACGTAGTAACCCACTGCGGAAGTGAGCAGTCCGACGGTGTTGCCGTCCTGGCTGTCTCCGTCGAAGAACGACGTGTAGGGGCTATCAGGGTTGGCAGCCAGCCAGGCATCGAACCGATCGCGCGCTTTCGCGTCATAGGCGGGCAGCTCGGCGGGCGTGAGCTCGGTTTGGTCGGGCGCTTCGGGCGTTTCGACGCTGAGTGCGTCGTCGTTGGCGGAACCATACAGATACGCCGTCCCCGGCGAGTACTGGTAATCGCTCGCGTCAGTGATCTCCACGAGCGACGACAAGTCTGTCAGCGGCATCTCGGTCATCTCGCCGCGCACGGTTTGAACGAACACGCTGCTGCCGTTCTCGTCGATATCCACGGCGCGCGCGGGAACGAGCGTCCGGTTGTGCGCATCGTAGAGGTAGAGCCCCGAGATTTCGTACGCGTCTGCGATCACCCGGTGCTGCAATCCGCTGAACATCCCGGCCGTCACCGTGGACATCACCAGCGCCAGCAGCAAGAACCCCAGCATGTACACCATGAACGACGTTTTGAGCGACGCGTGGTGCCAACGCGCCCGCAAGGCGTCGAGGCGTTCGGCGCCCCTTACGCGCGCCATCGGTACCCCATGCCCCATACCGTTTCCACCGGGTCGGGTTCGGCGCCCGCTGCGGCCAGCTTCTTGCGGATGCGCCGGATGTGCTCGGTCACCACCTGCGAATCGCTCTCGTTTTCCCAACCGCCTACGCGCTCGTGGATGCGGTCGCGATCGAACACTTGGCCGGGATGCTTCGACAGGAATGCGACGATGTCGAACTCGCGCCGCGTCAGCTCCACCGGCCGTCCGGCCGCTGTCACGGTGCGCGAGCGGTAGTCGATGGCGATGTCGCCGTCGAAGCGTACTTCGGCGCGCACGTGCTGGCGGTTGTCGCGGGCAAGATGCGCCTTCACGCGCGCTCCCAGCACGGCTAACGAGAACGGTTTCAGCACGTAGTCGTCGGCACCGGCTTCAAAGCCCTCCAGCGCGTCGACGTCCTCGACGCGTGCGGTGAGAAACAGGATAGGGCAGGTGAGATGCTCGCGTAGGCGGCGGCACACGGCGTAGCCGTCCATAAGCGGCATGCCCACGTCCAGCACGATGAGGTCGGGGCTCTGTTCGGCGCGTTTGAGCGCGGTTGCCCCGTCTTCGGCGGTGAGCACGCGGTAGCCTAAACCCGTGAAGTACTCGTCCAAAAGCGCGACGATTTCCGGCTCGTCGTCGACCACCAGCAGCGTGGCCTCGCCGTTCCGCTCGATGGCCGCTTTCTGTTCGCTCACGTTCTTCTCGCTCCTCCGCATTCGTCTTGCCGCGCATATACGGAGGAGCATAGCACGAGAATGTCAAGAAACCATCAACAGCCCCTGGGCGCCGCTCGCTCGGGATGACAGCTCGTCCTACTCGTTCGTGCCTTCCTTGACGATGAGCACCGGAACGTCGGCGTTGCGCAGCACGTAGCTGCTGACGCTGCCCAAAATGCCGCGCAACGCGCCCAGACCCCGCGAGCCCATGACGATGAGGTCGCACAAGTTGTCGATGGCGTACGTCACGATTTGCCCGCCCGGCTGCGTTTCCTGCAAAAGCTCGATGTACACTTTGTTCATGAGGCCGCTCAGCAGCGGGTCTATTTCGCGATGCAGCGCCTTGCTGGCTTCCTCGGTGACCTCCTCGTAGGTTTTCTGGAGCATCGCCGACGAGGCGACGGTCTGTTCGTCGCGCCCTTCGGCTTCCAGCTTGTCGATGGCAAGCTGATCGGTGTCAATGATCTGGACGATGCGAAGGGTCAGTCCGGGGTCGTCCTTCGCGAACCGCACCGCTTCCGCAAGGGCTGCTTTGGACGAAGCCGATCCGTCGTAGGGGATCATAATATTGTCGTACAGCATGGTGCATCCTCTCTCGCGAAGGTTGCTCGATACGCCCAGTATACCAGCGTCGTGCGGGCGAACGCGGCGGGGATCGGCTCCGCGAGGCACGCAAAGGGGGCGTCCGGTCCCTACGCCGAAGCGGGGGAAACGAATTCGTAGCTTGTTTGGGACTCCATCTCGTCCAAAAGAGGTTCGCCGCCCTTGACGAAGCGGATACGCGCGGGTACGGAAGGGCTTTCGTGAATCGTGCGATCCATCAGACCCTGGGCGGGTGCTTGCAGCTTGTGCCCGCGATCGTCAAGCACCTCCACCCGCAGGCTCATATCGCCCTGCCGCACTTCCGCCATCGTGGGCGTATGCTCCACGATGCGCACGCCCCGGTACGTGGCGAAGCGGTATTCCGTCTCGCCGAGCGCGACTATGCCGATACAGCCGGTGAAGCGGATCGGACCCAGCGGTATTTCGGCGATGGCCAGCATGACGGAGGCGTCTTGTCGAACGTCGAGGCACTGCATCCAGAAATAGCTGCGGGGAAACGTGTGGCCGCGGTCGCCTTCCATATAGCCGATGCCGTTGCGAATATCTAGCGCGTCACCGTTGAGGCGGATCGATCCGGTCACCTGGTGCCGCATGCTGAACACGGTATGCTTCGTTTCCATGGGCACGTAGGCGAACGGCCCCATGATGTCCGAGCGCAGCGGCAGCAGATGATCGTAGCGAACGCTTCCTACCAACTCGAAATCCGGTTCGTCGATGCGCAGCTGCATTCCGTACGGCGTGAACAAGCTGTCGCCGATTCGCATGCTGCCGTCGGTGCGGTCGAACGCCTCCAGGGGGTACGGCAAGAAGCGCGAGCCGCGGTTGGAGACCACCTGGATGAATGCGGAGTCCTGCGCGCGCCCCGGTATCACGGCCAGCACGTCTTCGCCTTGCTGCTGTTTCATGTACCAGCCTTCGTAGTAAGGTTTCATGGCGCGCTCCTCCGGTTGCCTTCGGTCGGGTCGTCCGGCGATAGTACCACCGGTAACGCTCGGCGCTTATTCCGTTAGCGGAAGCGTAAGGAGGACGAAGAAGGACGGTGATCCGAGTTAGCGCAGCAACGCGAGAAAGAGCGTGAACCTTAGGTGGAAAGGCGGTCGTTTTCGCGAGTAAAGATAGCGCGCGAAGCCGTTGGGGCTTCGCGCGGATTCAAAGTCGCTCAAGACCACCTATCGGCAAAGGGGCCTTTGCAGGGGACTTCGACTTGCTTGAGCATGCGCACCGTCGAGACGATGATGGGGATGTACAGCAGGAAGAACACCCCGTACATGACGACTGATGCGCTGGCCATCATCGCGTCGTTGTTGACGTACGTGGTGGACGTGGTGCCGGAAAAAAGCGCGTCGCCCAGCATCACGAAAAGGTCGTTGAGGCCATGAACCAGCGCGATGCCCCAGATGTTACGCGTTTTCAGGAACAGGGCGGCCAGAAACGCGCCCAGGATGCCGGCTTGCAGGGTTTTGAGCGCCGCTTGGGCCATGTCCAAACCGGTGACCACTTGGCCGTTCATGATGGACGGCGTCACATGGACGAAGCCGAAGATCAGCGATGAGACTATCACGGCTCCGATCAGACCTCGACGCGTCTCGCCGAAACGAGCCAGCAGCCCGCTGAAAACGATGCCGCGGAACAAGCCCTCTTCGAACGTGCCCACAAGCAGGCAGAGCATGATGACCAGCGCCAGCTGCAAGGGCCAGTCGGACACCATCCCCTCGTTTTTCATTGCGGTGCCGAGCAGAACGAACACGCCCATGACCAGCGCTACGACCAACGGGTAGATAGACTTCTTGAACGAGAGGCCGATGCTTTTGGCGTTGGGCACGATGATGTTGCATCCTGCCGCGACGGCCATGATGGCGAACATGACGATGGTCAATCCCAGGCGAATGAACATCATGTTCGCCAAAGACCCGTCGGATGGCACGAACCAGATCACGGCCAGTCCGATGGCGAGCCCGACGGCGGTTACGAGCAGCGGATGGGATCGTGCAAACGTGCGTATCGTCGACATGCGGTTCCTCTTTCATTGGCAGGGTCGAAATAATGAAGCATGCGAGATTGTAACCGGGTAGCAGGACGATTTTCAGATGCGCGGAACGAACGCCCCTTCAAACGAAACGAACGACCTCTTTCGAAGAGTCCCATCGGTGGAAGAGCTTGTCATACGGCTTCTCAACGCCCGTCGCTCTTGCCATTGCCGGTACCGTCCCTTGGTTCTCCCTACGTTGGATCGGGATTCGGAGAAGTTGAGGCTCCGAACGGCGTACCGCAATCGGGGCATATCAGCGCGCTGCTGGTTTTCGTGACCGTTTTCGCTTCATGGCATCTGGTGCAGAAGAAGACGATCTGGTCGGGGCAGCTAATACCGCCCGATGCCTGGTCGAGGTCGTCATCGTCAAGCTCCATACCTTTGTCGGAAAAACAGGCGGCGAGCTTTTCGTCGTCTATCATGATCGAATCGCCGCCCTTCCGATCGCATTGCGGAACATTCCTATTCCGAAATCCCCATATACCACTGGATTATAGATCGAACCGCCGGCAAAGAGCGATCCCCTGAGAACGAATGCCCGTTCAAACGCAACGAACGCAGCGGTCGGCAGATTGCTCTGGCATGTTGCGCGGGAGAGGTCGGCGTCGCGCGACGAGGTGTGCTACAAGGTCAGTTCGAACGATTGCTTGATCTCCCGGCTGCGTCGCTCCGCGATGGGGTAGGAGGAGCCGTCGTCGAGCAGCGCCTGATGATCCTCGATGCTGGCGATGCGCCCGCGATGCACCAGACAACTGCGGTGCAAGCGAAGGAAGTCCTTTGCAGGCAGTTCCTTTTCCAGGCTTGCCAAGGCGCCTCGCACCGCGAACTTTCCGTGCGCATGCCTGATGACGCAGCGTGGACCGTCGGATTCTATAGCGTACAGTTCGTTGGGATGCAGAACGTGAACGTCTCCGTCCGTGTCTCGGAAGCTGAGCTTGCCGGCGCCGGATCCCTGGGCATCGAAGTGCTCGTACAGGAATTCGATGGCGTTCTGGCCAGGATCGAGCGAAGGCAAGAGCGGGTTCGCATCGGTGGCGTTCGACACGTGCAGATGCACGATGCGAGGTCCGTCCGGCGTAGGGGCCCATACGTAGGTAGCATGTTGCTTGAACGGCATGCTGCGCTCTCCGCCGGCCGACACGACGAGCAGCGTATAGCGTGCCGAGACGATCCAGGTGTTGGCGCGTTTACGGGCGCGCCAACGCTCGTCTGCCAATGCGAGCCGTATGCTGTACTCGGGTCGTAGGATGTCTTCCATGGTCTTCTTGTCCGAGGCGGTTTGACAGCTGAACGGACCCAGCCATTCAACATCGTCGGCCATATAAGCTAAGGCGGCATCCATGTCCCGCACTACGAAATGGTTGACGAGCGATCGTCTGCATAGCTCGATGACGGCGCGATCTTTGGAGAGCTGTTCAGCGACGAGCGCCTCGCTGCCGTTCGCTTTGGACATGAGCTCATCTCCTTCCAGGGCGCTGAAAGAAAAACTCCGGAAACAAAAGCAGGTCAGGCAACTCTCATCGCCTGACCTGCATTCTTTTTCTGGAGCCAACGAGCGGATTCGAACCGCTGACCTACGCATTACGAGTGCGTTGCTCTACCAGCTGAGCCACGTTGGCATACGGCTTCTAAGCGAAGCGCGAGTAAGCAGTATATCCGAACCCCCGCGCTCCTGCAAGGGGTTGAGGCGAGTTTTTCGCTCGTGTCGGTTGCGCCTCGCGCCCGTGCGCTTACGCTGGAGGGAAGCGCACCACCAGGTATACGCCGGCTATCAAAATGGTGAGCAGCATGATGGGGAAGCCGGTCTTGAAGAACTTCGCGAACGTGATCTCGTACCCGTGCTTCTTGCTGATGTCGGACAGCACCACGTTGGCGCTGGCGCCGATGAGCGTGCCGTTGCCGCCCAGGCAGGCGCCCAGCGACACGGCCCACCACAGCGGCGTGACGTCCATGCCGGTGGATTCCATGGCCAGCAGGATGGGGATCATCGTGGCCACGAACGGGATGTTGTCCAGGAAGCTGGAGATCACGGCCGAGCCGATGAGCAGCACCAGCATGGTGATGAACACGTTGCCGCCGGTTGCGTCGATCAACCCGTTCGCCAGCATGCCGATGACGCCGGTCTCGGCCAGCGCGCCCACGATGACGAACAGGCCGGCGAAGAACGACAGCGTGGTCCACTCCACGTTCGACAGCGCTTCCTCGATGCTTTCGCCCGAGATCAGCATGATGATGCCCGCGGCGCCTAGCGCGATAATGCACGATTCCAGCCCCAACGCGCCATGCGCCATGAACCCGACCACCACCAGGGCGGTCATCACCACGCTTTGCTTCAGCAGCCGCCGGTTCTTGATCTGCGCGTGCTCGTCCAGCTCCATGATGCGGGCCTTGTGCTCGTCGTCCACGTTCATCTTGCGGCCGTATAGCGCGTAGAACACGCCGAGGATCGCGACGAGGATAATCGCCACGGCGGGCGCATCGTACAGGATGAAGTCGAAGAACGAGTATCCGGCTGCCGAGCCGATCATGATGTTGGGCGGATCGCCGATGAGCGTTGCGGTGCCTCCGATGTTCGACGCGAGTATCTCGGTCATGAAGAACGGGATGGGGTTGACGTCGAGCAGTTTGCATACGGTCAGCGTCATGGGCCCGATGAGCAGCACGGTGGTCACGTTGTCCAGGAATGCTGAAAGTACGGCCGTGAGCAGCACGAACAGTAGCATGATCTTCCAAGGGTCGCCTTTTGCAAGTCGTGCGCACTTGATGGCAAGGAACTCGAACACACCCGACAGCTTCACTACCGACACGAACAGCATCATGCCCAGCAGCACGCCCAGGGTATTGAAGTCGATGTGCTCCATGGCCGCGTCGAACGGCATGACATGCAGGGCCAACACGATCATCGCGCCCGTGATGGCCGCGAGCGACCGGTGCAGCTTCTCGGTCATGATGGTGATCATGACCACGACGAACACAGCAACGGCAACGATTTGGCTAACGTCCATGAAGCACCGCCGACCCCTCTTTCTGAAACGGTCGCACCCATGCGCGGCCCACGTACTTTACTATAGCAATGTCTATGTTGAGGAAACAGGTGGTTTCGATGATGTTTGTCGCCAAAGGCACGACGTCTCGCGGCGAACGATCCCGAAGAAGATCAAAGGAGGCCTTCGTCCGGCGAGCGGCAGAAGCGAGGTTTAGGAGAGCGGATAGCCGAGCAGCTCGTCCATGGTGACGAAGCGGTAGCCCTGCGACTTGAGATAGGGGAGCGCGTCTTTGAGCGCCTCGACCGTTTGCGATCGGTCGCCGCCTCCGTCGTGCATGAGCACGATGGCGCCCGGCCAGGCGTTTTTCACCTGGTTGGCGATGGCGGCGGCTCCGGGCTTGCGCCAGTCTTGCGAGTCGATGTTCCAGCCGATTTCCGCGCTGATCAGCGGCCCGACATTGCGCATGACGCCTTCGCCGTAGTTGCCTCCCGGCGTGCGGAATACATGGCTGGCTTCGGCGCCGGTGGCGGCTTCGATGGCTTCGTAGCCCTTCTGCACTTCGGCGACCTGATCCTCAGGCGTCATGTAGCCGAGGTTCACGCTTTGACCGTCGCCCGCCGCGTGGTCGAACGAGTGCGAGCATATCTGATGGCCTTCGGCTGCTGCGCGCTTTACGAGGTCGACGCCTTCTCCGTCGATGCGATTGCCCACGGTGAAGAATGTGGCCTTCGCCCCTTGGTCGGCCAGCACGTCGAGCACTGCGGCGGTGGATTCGGGCCAGGGGCCGTCGTCGAACGTGAGTGCCACCACTTTGTCCTCGCCTACCTGCGGCGAAACGTTTCGGCGCACCACGTTGGAAGGCTCCTGCACGACTTCTTCCGTCGTCAGGCCGGAGACCGAGCCGGTTTTCGTGCGCTTCAATCCGTCGGCGCCTTGCCCCTCGAGCACGTGGATAGGTCCGCGCCCTTCCTCTTCGATCGAGTAGGGGATGCTTTCCTCGGCGGTTTCGCTCGGCTCTTCGATGGCGCTGCCGTCGCCCAGTTCGACCACGTCGCCGTTGTTCAGCTTCGTATCCATGTCGGTAGCGACTTCGCCGTTGACGGTGGCGTGAAACGGCTCGCCCTTTCCTGCTTCGATCACCGAGCCGTCCACGGCAACGAAATCGCCGGGTTTCGGCTTGATGCCGCTGGCGCGCAGCGCGTCTTCCAACGTCTTGTGACCGCCTACTTCCAGGTTGGCTCCATTGAGGGTTATGGAGGCAGGCAGGCTCTGCACGACGAAGTACCCTCCAACGGCGAAAGCGGCCACTACGAGCAGGCTGGCAATGATTCCAACAGCGCGCCGCCTCGGTTGTTCGGGGCCCGGCGGTCGATGGTAACGTCCTGGTTTCTGGTAGGATGCCGCATTGCGCGGTTGCTGCTGTGTTGCGTTCAGGCGGGAGCGGGCGGCAGTGGAACGTGCGGTTTGCCTGGTGTTGTACTGGTGTGGTCGTGAACCTGGAGAAGTCGACTCATCGGAACGACGGGAAGCTCGCTCGTCATTCGAATGCTGGAAAAAAGCGTCGTCGTAATTGCGTTCGGGCATAACCTTCCTGGGTCGCCGGGTGCATGCGGCCGCGTGCTTCGGCCGACGGCTGCACAATCACCTTATCTCATCAGTATAGCGGCATCAAGCTTAGTTGAGGATAAATCGGGGCGCGGTTCTTCTTTTGGTTGAAGCGGCTGTTAGGTTGACGAGGGGTGACGAGTGAGCTTTGCGCTGGCGCTGCTCGTCCTGAAATTTGTATGGAGGGCGGGTGTCAGTGCGGGCGGGGGCGGCGTGCGGGGTGCGGTGGAACCACTATACTGAACGCAACGTGATCGAAAGGAATGACCTATGGGTTTGCAGTTCGCCGGCGCGCGCGCCGTCAGCGCCGTTTCAACGTGGGGTCTCAAAAACGTGTTCCGCCGTCCCGCCGCGAACTTCCCGGGCAAAATCGCGCTGTACGTGGATCCGCGTCTCATTGCCGACCTCGCGCCGAAGCTGGAGCAGGGCTCGGTGTGCGTGGTTGGAACGAACGGAAAGACCACGGTGACGAACCTGCTGGCCGACGCGCTTGAGCTGGCGGGCCAGCGCGTGGTGTGCAACCGGACCGGCGCGAACCTGGACTCGGGGGTGGCGACGTCGCTGCTGCACGCCGGCCCGTCGGATTGGGGCGTGTTCGAGTGCGACGAGCTGTGGCTGGCGAAGATCCTGCCGCAGCTGCAGGCCACCTACGTGGTGCTGCTCAACCTGTTCCGCGACCAGCTGGACCGCGTGGGCGAGATCGACCGCATCCAGGACAGCATCGTGGGCGCGCTGGAGAAGTCGCCGGACACGGTGCTGGTGTACAACGCCGACGACCCGCTGTGCGTCCGCATCGCCGAGCGCGCGGCGAACCCCTCCATCGCGTTCGGCGTGGACGAGGACCTGGGGCTGCCGCAGAATTCGGTGGCCGACGCGCAGATGTGCCAGCGCTGCTCGTCCATGTTGGAATACGACTATCGCCAGTACGGGCAACTGGGATCGTTCTCGTGTCCCACCTGCGGGTTCGCGCGTTCCGCCCTGGACTTCGCGGCAACGGGCGTGAAGCTGGGCCTGAACGGGTTGTCGTTCGACGTGCGTCGGGACGGCGAGGGGGCAGCCGCGGGTTCGATCGCCGCGCCGTACACCGGCGCGTACATGGTGTACAACTTGCTGGCAACCGCTGCCGCGGCCGGCCTCGCCGGTTGCCCGCTTCCCGCGTTGCAGAAGGCCATCGACGCCTTCGACCCGCAGAACGGGCGCCTGCAAACGTTTGACATCGCCGGTCGGCGCGTGCTGCTGAACCTCGCGAAGAACCCCACCGGCTTCAATCAGAACCTCAAGATCGTGGCGCAGGACGCGGGTGACAAGGTGGTAGCCTTCTTCGTGAACGACAAGGAGGGCGATGGCCGCGACGTGTCGTGGCTGTGGGATATCGACTTCGAGGAGCTGGCGGACGATCCGGCCAAGCTCACCGTGTTCGCGGGCGGCTTGCGCGCGAACGACATGCAGGTGCGCTTGAAGTATGCCGGCATCGAATCGCAGGTGGTTGCGGATGCCGAGGACCTGCTGGCGCGCATAGCCAGCCTGTCGGCCGAAGAAAACGCGTACCTGATCGCGAACTACACCGCATTGCCCCCGGTGCATGCGGTGCTGACCAGCCACGGCGCGGCGGGCGCCGCGGCCGAGGATTCCGCCAACCCGCATGGCACGGATGAGGGCTTCCCCCGCCCCCATGGCGCGGGCGATGGCTGTGGGGGCGACCGTTCCGTCTCCGCGCCAGGAGAGGGGGAGACTCCTGCGCCCGCCGCCTCCCTCACCATCGCGCACCTCTTCCCCGACCTGCTCAACCTGTACGGGGACGGTGGCAACGTGCGCATCCTCGAACAGCGCCTGCGCTGGCGCGGCATCCCCGTGGAGGTCAAGCGCGTCAACCACGGCCAGGCCATCGACCTCTCCGGCGTCGACCTCGTCATGCTGGGAGGCGGCCCCGACCGCGAGCAGCGCCTGGCGTCGGCCGAGCTCATGAACATGCGCGAGCAGCTGCATGCCTACGTGGAGGACGGCGGCGTCTTGCTGGCCATCTGCGGCGGCTACCAGATTCTCGGCCACGAGTGGCTGCTGGGCGACGAGGTGGTGCAGGGCCTGGGCATCGTCGACATGACCACCGAGCGTGCGGCGGGCGGCTCCGGCGACCGGCTCATCGACAACATCGTGCTGACCTCGCCGCTGGCGAAGCGCCCTGTCGTGGGTTACGAGAACCATGCGGGACGCACGCACCTCGGCGCGGGCGTCGAGCCCTTCGGCGCCGTGGCGTCTTCCACGGGGCACGGCAACAACGATGCCGACAAGCAGGACGGCGTGCGCTACAAGAACGTGGTGGGCACGTATCTGCATGGCCCGCTGCTGGCGAAGAACCCCGAGGTTGCGGACGATTTGCTCGCACGCGCTCTCCAACGTTTCGCATCGCGAACGGGCCAGCCGGCCATCGAGTTGGCGCCGCTCGACGACGCCGTCGAGCAAGATGCGAACGACGCCATGGTCAAGAAGCTGGGAGTGCACAGGTAGCGGGAAGCTCGCCGGTGCGGCGTCAACCTGGTGCTCGCTCGGGATGACACCGCTTCCGCTGCGCTGCCCTGTGGGCTTTTCCTAGTAAACCGATGGAGGCGGTTGCGCGGGTAGAGCGCTGCCGCGAAAATGGCGCAATGGACAACAAACGCAGCCCTCAACGGCGCCCTGCGAGCACCGAGCGTTTTTCCCGCTCCTCGTACGGCCGCTCCCGTCAGACTGAACCGGGTCGTCGCCCCAGCGTTCAAGGCGAATCCGCTCCCACGCCGCGCCGCGTGTCGCGAGCCGATTACGAGCGCACGCGCGCACGCTCTCGTCGCCGCACGCTGGTTATCGCGCTTGCCGTTGTGGGCGTGCTGGTGCTGGGCGGGGCGGGGGCTGCGTTCGCGTACTACAACGTACTCTCGGGAAACCTTCACGACGGCGTCAGCGCCGAGCTGCGCAATGCGCTCGTGGAAACCGATTTGGCGAACGAGCCGTTCTATATCCTGCTCATGGGAACCGACGGGTCGAACGACCGCGAAGCGTCGGCGGAATTCGCCGGCGATCAGTTCCGCAGCGACAGCATCATCCTCGCGCGCATCGACCCGGTGGACAAGAAGGCGACGCTCGTCTCCATCCACCGCGATACCCTGGTAGACATGGGGGAATACGGGCAGAACAAGCTGAACGCTGCACATGCCATCGGCGGAGCCGCTCTCACGGTGAAAACCGTATCGAAGTTGGCGGGTGTGCCCATTTCCCATTATGCCGAGATCAACTTCGACGGCTTCAAAGACATTGTCGATGCGCTGGGCGGCGTCGAAGTGGATGTTCCGATGGAGATCGACGACGAGGATGCCGGCGGCCATCTGGATGCCGGGCTGCAGACGCTGAGCGGCGATCAGGCGCTCATCCTGTGTCGTTCGCGCCATGCCTACGACGAGTACGGCGACGGCGACTCCTACCGTGCAGCGAACCAGCGTCTCGTCCTGTCCGCCATCGCGAAGAAAATCCTGTCGGCCGACGTGGCCACGATGGCATCCACCGTCCAGGCGCTTTCCCAATACGTGACTACGGATCTCGAGATTTCCGACATCATCGGCCTCGCGCAGACGATGCAGGGCCTCGACCCGGCCACCGACATCTATTCGGCCATGGAGCCGACTACGTCCAAGTACATCAACGACGTCTGGTACGAAATCAACAACGTCGACGAATGGAAGAAAATGATGACTCGCGTTAACCAGGGCCTTCCGCCCACCGACGAGGACATCGTCGACGAGATGTCGAACACCGTGCTGGCAACCACCGGCAGCGGCCAGACGCATTCCAGCACGAACGAGGACGGCACGCAGAAAAAAGCGAAGCGCACGGGCAGCGTGGTGGTGCGCAACGGCAACGGCATCACCGGCGCAGGCACCGAGGCGTCCGAGCGCATCGAGGAACTGGGCTATTCGGTGGAGTCGGGCAATGCCGACAGCTTCGACTACCCTAAGACGCTGGTGATTTACGACGATGAGGCGAAGGCATCGCGCGCGCAGGAGATCGCGGATGCTCTTGGCGTTGGAAAAGCCATGAAAAACGACGGATCGTATCTGTTCGAGAGCGATTTCCTCGTGGTGTTGGGAAGCGACTGGAAGTAGCCGTCCTCTGTCATCCTGAGCGGAGACGCGCAGCGCCGGAGTCGAAGGATCCCGTGCGGCGTCAGCGGTGGCTGCTACCACAATCCCAAGACGTGCTGCATTCCCAGGCTGACGGCGGCGATGGCCACCCAGCAGCAGAGGCCCATGAGGATGGGCTTGCCGCCCGACTTCACGAGATGCACGATGTCGGTGTTCAGGCCGATGGCGGCCATGGCCATGACGATGAAGAACTTCGACAGCGTTTTGAGCGGCTCGAACACGGCCGCGTCGATGCCGGCGGACACTGCTATCGTGGTGATGACGGACGCGGCCAGGAACAGCAGGATGAACACGGGCAGCGCGCGACGCAGGCTGAAGCCTCCCAGCTTGCCTGCCGGCTTCACCACGCTGTGCCCCTGCGCTTCGAGTGCGATGGGGTCGCGGCTTTCGCGACGCGCCACCCAGATGCCCAGCACCAGCGTGATGGGGATGATGGCCAGCGTGCGGGTGAGCTTCACGATGGTGGCCTGGTCGAGCGCGTTGGATCCGGGATGCATGCCGTCCCATGCGGCGGCGGCTGCCGTCACCGACGAGGTGTCGTTCACGGCGGTGCCGGCGAACAGGCCGAAGCCCTCGTTGGTCATGCCCAGCGCGTTGCCCAGCGATGGGAAGATAAGGGCGGCCAGCACGTTGAACAGGAAGATGACCGAGATGGCCTGGGCAACGTCCTTGTCGTGCGCCTTGATGACGGGCGCGGTGGCCGCGATGGCCGAACCGCCGCAGATGGACGAGCCCACGCCGATGAGCGTCGAGATCTCCGAGGGCATGCGCAGCACTTTGTGCAGCAAAAACGCCACGATCAGCGCAGTGGCGATGGTTGAGCCGATGATGGGCAGCGACATCATGCCCACCTGGGCGATCTGCGCGAGGTTCAACCCGAAGCCCAGCAGCACGACGGCAGCCTGCAGCACCTTCTTGCCGCTGAACGCGATGCCGGTCTGCACGCGGCCACGCGTGGGCTGCTTCCAGAACACGGCGATAGCCATGCCGGCCAGGATGGCGAACACGGGCCCGCCGATGATGGGGAACTGCTGCCCGATGAACCAGCACGGCAATGCGAGGGCGAGGCATACAGCCAGGCCGGGTATGTTCTTCAAGGCGTTGGTCACGGTCGATCCTTCTGCTATCGAACGGGTGCGCGCTCCGTATGCGTGAGCGACGGCGTCAGAGTATACCATTGCCGTGTGGCTGTCGCGGTTATCGAACTCGTTACAATACTGAAAATTTACGAACATATGTTTGTAAATCTGTGATATGATGCTAGCATCATAAAAGAACCAGTGCAAGTGCTTGCCGGTCTGCGTGCTCGGCCGGATGCCCATAGAGGCGGCGGATGTTCCGCGCCGCCCGTACCATGCTTGCAAGATCCGCAGGATCCTCTCAGATCATCGGAACAGATAAAGAGAGGTGTATGCCGTATGTCTGATCGTGCGACGATCAACGCGCAAGGTATCGAAGTGACGTTTTATAAAGGCGACGCCTATGCTGATTACGTTTCGCTTACCGATATTGCGCGCTATAAAAGCCCCACGCCGAAAGATGTGATAAAGAATTGGATGAGGACTCACGATGTTATCGAATATCTGGGTCTTTGGGAAACCTTGTACAATCCAAGCTTTAAAGGGGTCGAATTCGACTCCTTAAAGCTCGTTCGGGCAGCAATTTGAACCGGGCGGCGCGAGAGCGGCTCTCGCTGCTGCTTCGGTCGAGCGCAGCCGACGGGTTGGAGGGCGGAGAGCTAGGCTCGGGGCGTGCGTTGCCCTCCGCTTCGTAACCGTTTACTAACGAACATCTGTTCATGTTACAGATGCTGTGATACACTGGATCTCCTGCGAAGTTTTACGTTGCGCGGCTCCGACGCGTCGGTGCTCCGCTGTTGTTCGGAAGGAGCAGCATGGCTCATCTTTCCAATATCGAAGGCATCGAGATGGAGGGCAAGCTGCCCGAGGTTCGTCTTGCCTCCACGCCGTTCAAAGTGGTGTCTCCGTACGAGCCGGCGGGCGATCAGCCGCAGGCCATCGAGAAGCTGGCGACCGGCGTCAAGGAGGGCTTGCGCTATCAGAACCTGCTGGGCGTCACCGGTTCCGGCAAGACGTTCACCATGGCGAAGGTCATCGAGGCCGTGCAGAAGCCCACGTTGGTCATGGCTCCGAACAAGACGCTGGCGGCGCAGCTGGCCAGCGAGCTGAAGGAGTTCTTTCCCGACAACGCCGTGGTGTACTTCGTGTCGTACTACGATTACTACCAACCCGAGGCGTACGTGCCCTCGTCGGACACGTTCATCGAGAAGGACGCGTCCATCAACGAAGAGGTGGAGAAACTGCGTCATGCGGCCACGTCGGCTTTGCTGTCGCGGCGCGACTGCATCGTGGTGGCGTCGGTGTCGTGCATCTACGGCATTGGCAGCCCGATGGACTACGCCGGCATGGCCGTGTTCGTGGACAAGCAGAAGGACATGGATCGCGACCAGGTCATCCATGAGCTCATCGATATCCAGTACGACCGCAACGACTACGAGCAGAAGCGCGGCACGTTCCGCGTGCGCGGCGATGCGCTCGATGTGTTCCCGCCTTATGCCGACCATCCGATCCGCATCGAGTTCTGGGGCGACGAGATCGAGTCCATCACCGAGATCGACAACGTGACGGGCGAAGTGCTGAGCGAGTTCGAGGCTCTGCCTATCTGGCCGGCCTCCCACTACGTGACCGCGCGTCCGAAGATGGATCGCGCGCTGGGCACCATCCGCGACGAACTGCGCGAGCGCTTGCAGCAGTTCAAGGAGGAAGGCAAGCTGCTGGAGGCGCAGCGCCTCGAGATGCGCGTGAACTACGACCTCGAGATGCTGGAGACGATGAACTTCTGCTCGGGCATCGAGAATTACTCGCGCCACATGGACGGACGCGAGCCGGGAGAGCCGCCCTACACGCTGATCGACTATTTCCCGAAAGACTTCTTCTGCATCATCGACGAGAGCCACGTGACGGTTCCGCAGATCCGCGGCATGCACGAGGGCGATCGCTCGCGCAAGATCACATTGGCCGAGCACGGCTTCCGTCTGCCCAGCTGCCTGGACAACCGTCCGCTGCGCTTCGACGAGTTCGAGGATCGCATCCCGCAGTTCGTGTACGTGTCGGCCACGCCGGGCGACTACGAGCAGAAGGTGTCGCAGCAGCAGGTGGAACAGATCATCCGCCCCACCGGCCTGCTGGATCCCGAGATCATCGTGCGCGGCTCGGCATCGCAGATCGACGACATCATCGACGAGTCGAAGGAGCGAGCTGCGCGTGATGAGCGCGTGCTCATCACCACGCTGACGAAGAAGATGGCCGAGGACTTGACGGATCACCTGCTGGACCAGGGAGTGAAGGCGCGCTACATGCACTCCGACATCGCCACGCTCGAGCGCGTCGAGATCCTGCGCGATCTGCGCCGCGGCGAGTTCGACGTGCTGGTGGGCATCAACCTTTTGCGCGAGGGCCTGGACCTGCCGGAGGTATCGCTCGTCGCCATCTTGGATGCCGACAAGGAAGGTTTCCTGCGCAACCACCGCTCGCTCATCCAGACCATCGGGCGTGCGGCGCGAAACGTTTCGGGTCAAGTGATCATGTACGCCGACAAGATGACGGATTCCATGGCACTGGCCATCGACGAGACGAAGCGCCGCCGCGCCATCCAGATGAAGTATAACGAGGAGCACGGCATCGAGCCGCAGACCATCCGCAAGGCCATCAACGACATCATGAGCTACGTCACCGACGAGATGGGCGGCACCACGGCCGAGCAGGTGAACAAGGAGCTTGCCGAGCTGTCGCGCGAAGAGGTGCTGCGCATCATCCAGTCGATGGAGGACGACATGGCCTCGGCATCCCAAAGTATGGACTTCGAGGAAGCCGCCCGCCTGCGCGACCAGGTGGTCAAGCTGCGCGTCCAGGTGGAGGGCGGCAGCGAGGACGACGTGTTGAAGGACCTCAAGAAGAACGCCCGCAAAGGCAGCGCGTACGGCAATCGAAAGAACGCCGCATACGGCAGCGCCCGAAGGTCGTGAGGTTGCCCGAGAGGCCGCTCGTCGCGTGAAGCGCGCCGCTCGACGCGATCGTTTCGGGTGGAAAAGCCGCTGGCCGAACACGTCTTTGAGTTCTCAGGGCGCGATAGCATGCCCGCATGCGCGCCACGGTACCATACGGGGCAGGCTGTGCAGGCGAATCGAAGGAGAAAGCATGGACATGGGCTTGAAGGACAAGGTGGTGCTGATCACCGGCGGTGGCGGCGGTATCGCTCGGGGTATCGAGCGCGCATTCGCCACCGAGGGTGCGAAGTTCATCCTCACCGACCTGTTCCCCGGCGGTCTGGAAGCGGCGAAGGAGGAGCTTGAGCGCGATTTCGGCTCCGAAGTGTTTACGATTCTCGCGAACGGATCGGTGGAAGAGGAGGTGCGTGCGGCGGTCGAAGCGGGCGCCGAGCACTTCGGCGGGCGCATCGACGTCCTGATCAACAACGCGCAGGCGTCGGCGTCGGGATTGACGCTGGTCCAGCATTCGGAGGAGGACTTCGACCTGGCGGTTCGATCCGGCCTGTACGCGACGTTCTTCTACATGAAGCACGCCTACCCTTACCTGAAGGAGACGGCGGGATCCGTCATCAACTTCGCTTCCGGCGCGGGCATCGGCGGCAATCCAGGACAGAGCTCCTACGCTGCGGCGAAAGAGGGCATCCGAGGCATGAGCCGCGTGGCCGCATCGGAGTGGGGCCCCGACAACATCAACGTGAACATCGTATGCCCCATCGTCATGACGAAGGCGCTCGAGGAATGGCGCGAGCGCGAGCCCGAGATGTACGAGAAGAACGTGAAGGCGATCCCGCTCGGACGCTTCGGCGACGCGGAGAAGGACGTAGGACGCGTGTGCGTGTTCCTGGCCAGTCCCGATGCCTCGTTCGTAACGGGCGACACCATCATGGTGCAGGGCGGCTCCGGTATGAAGCCGTAAAGCTGCACCAAACGCCAACCCTCCCTAACTCGGCGAAAACGGGGGCTGCTCGACAGTGTCGGACAGCTCCCGTTTCGATGTCTCGAGCAAAAGAGAGCCGCTAGCCCTCTTCCGAGACTGCTCCGATCTCCGCGTTCGCCTCGGCCGCGCTGTCGCGCAGGACGTGCGGCTCGTCATGATCGAGGGCGCGCACGCTCTTGAACAGGTACACGGTCAGTCCCAGCGCAATGCATACGAGGCCGTCCGCCACGAAAAACGCTGCCACGCCCATAGCTTCGGCGGCCACGCCGCCGATGGCGATGCCCACGGGGGAGGCCAGTCCCATGGCGGCCATGGCCAGGCCCAGCGCGCGGCCCGTCTTCTCCTCGGGCACGTTGTGCTGGATGAGCGTGATCAGCGGTCCGTTGAACCAGGAGCATGCCAGCGCCATGACGGCGCACAACGCAACGAACGCCCAGAACATGGTGGGGGCGAGGAATCCGCACGCCGTGGTGGTGACACCCACGATGAGGGAGGCCACCGCGATGAGTCCGGCCAGGCGCTTGCCGCCGCCCCAGGCCATGAGCACGACGGATCCCGCGATCATCCCTACGCCGAACGCGGCTTCTACGACAGACGCCATGTAGCCGTCGCCGCCGAAGTGATCGTACGTCATAAGCGGGAAGATGGCGCCCAGCGGGGCGAACGCCATCATGCCGATGGTGATGCCGGCGATGAGCACGACGAGCCCACGGGTTGCCGACAGCGCTTTCCAGCCGTCGCGAAGGTTCGCCAGCACATGCTGGTTCTCGGCGGTCTCGTCGGCGACGGTGGGGATCTTCGCCAGCGCAAGCCCCGCCACGGCCACGAGGGCTCCGGCGAAGTCGAGGAACATCACGGAGTGGAATCCGATGGTGGTGTACAGGAAGATGCCGAACGCGGGTGCGCCGATAGACGCGACGGACATGAGCAGCTGGTCGAGCGTGTTGATGCGCAGCAGATGCTTCTCGGGCACGAGCAGCGGCATGGCGGCCATCATGGCGGGGCCGTGGAAGGCCTGTCCGATGCTGCGCACGATGACGAGGATCATGAGCAGCGGAAACGATACTTGCCCGAACAGGATGACGATGCCCAGCCCCAGCGACACGATTCCCACGGACAGGTCGGCCACGATCATGACCGTCTTGCGGTTGTGCTTGTCGGCGATGACGCCGCCGAAGGGCGACAGCAGTCCTTGCGGCAGATACGCGCAGATGGCGGCCGCGGCCAGCATGATGGCGCTGCCCGTGGTCTCGGTGATGTACCACACTACGGCGTATCCTGCGGCGTAGCTGGTGATCATGGAAGCGGCTTGTCCGCCCCAGATGGTGGCGATGATCGCAAGCCAGCGCTTCGGCAGCTCGCGACCGGCTGCGCTCAGGGGCGCGGTCGATGCAGTCATGGATAGCTCCTATAGAACGAGATGGTCGGATGAACGTCAGTGTGAGGTAGCGAACGCGGTTGCGCTACCAATTCTAGATGGAAGAAGGCCGCCGAAGCGGCAACTATGCGTTGCGCGAACGCGCGGCGCAGGGATGAATCGCAAATCGACTGAGCGATTTAGCGGAAAAGGCGACCAGCCATCGAGCATGCTCCTCATGATTTCGAGCGAAAAGTGACGGCCAGTGTATCACGAACCGATGAACGTGCCAAGGGCGGGTTTTACTTCGCGGGTGGCAGCAGCAGGTTGAGGTCGACGGCGGTGTCGATGCCTGCCACGGAACCGCCGTTGGTGTACTGCCAGATGGCGAAGTCGAACTGCGCGTGCGGCTGGGCGGCGTCGTACTCGGCGAACCAGACGGGACGTCCGCCCAGATCGGCGCGGTCGTAGCGCGCCATGTCGCCGCTGTTGCCGTAGATCATCGTCCCGTAGCCGCCCTGCTCGAGACGCTCGCAGAACGCCCGCGCGCACGCGGTGAGCGTTTCGCGGTCCATGTTGTTCGCACGGCCCGCGCCGTCGGCGACGGGCTCGTGGTCGTACGCCACGGGCAGCGCCAGGTAACGGCCGGCCAGCAGCCGCAGCACGAACTCGGCTTCTTCGCGCGCCTCCTCGACGGTGACGGCTTGCGAGAAGAAGTACGCGCCCACATCGAGGCCCGCGCTCGTCGCATTGTCGATATTCTCGGCGTATCGGGCATCGGCGTACAGCGCGCCCTCGGTGTAGCCGCGGTTGCCCACGCGCACGAAGGCGAAGTCCACGCCCTCGCTCGCCACAGCGCTCCAGTCGATGGCGCCTTGATGGTCGGACACGTCCACGCCTAACTGGGAGCGCACCTCGCCGTTCTCGCGGAAAGCCAGGCGGTCGCCCGAACGTTCGAGTCCGCTCCAATCGTAGGGGCTCACGTATGCCTGCGCCGCGGGCTCCGCTGCATCTTCGGGGCCGCATGCCGCCGTGAAGCCGAGCGATCCCAGCAGGGCGACGGCGGTCAGGGCGGCTGCAACGGTGGTTTTGAATCGTTTCATGCGGCTTATCCTACCAAAGCCCCCGTCGTCCGTGCGCGCGAACCCGTCGGCGCTACGACGACTACAGAACCTGCATGCAAGGCGTGCACCGCTCTGACGCGGTGTTCGGCGCGAGCGGATCGATGGGACGGCGCGTCATGCGGCCAGCGCGCGCAGGTTTCCCAGAATGTGCTGTGCTGCGTCCTGCCCGAGGTAGTCGTAGGATACGAGCTTCCGCAACACTTCCTGCTGGCGCTCGCGCGCGAGGCCAGGGTTCTGAGACAGCGCGTACACGCTCGGCGCGTTCGGGATGCCGGCCAGCAGCGTGCATTCGTCGGCATCGAGCGCGCTGGGGGCTTTGCCGAAATAACCCCAGCTCGCACTGCCGATGCCCTCGTAGCCGTCGCCGAAGTAGATGGAGTTCACGTATAGCTCCAGGATAGTGCGCTTCGAGAAGTGCTGCTCCATCGTCAGCGCCATGAACACTTCGGCTATCTTGCGCTCGACGGTCTGCTCTTGGGTGAAGTACTGGTTCTTCGCCAGCTGTTGGGTGATGGTGCTGCCGCCTTCCACGATGGCGCCCGCTTTGAGGTCGTTCACGAGGGCGCGCGCCGTGGCGATGGCGTCGAAGCCGGGATGGGCGTAGAACCGATGATCCTCCACGGCCACGACGGCCTGCAGGTACAGGTCCGGCAGCTCGTCGATGGGCGTGAACGACTCGCTGCTCTGGATGGATGCGGCCATCTCGTCGAGGCCGGCTTCCTCGATCGCTTCGCGGTACAGGTTGAACCCGCGTGCAAGAAAGTACACTTCCACGAGCACGACGAGGATGAGCGCCGCCAGGGCGAGGCGCCCGATGAACGTGATGGCTGGATGCGCCGTCGATGCCCGATGCGCCGTTCCTTTCATGGTTTCCACCTTTCTGTAGAGGAAAACTCCCCACTGCGTTATACCAAGCGGTTCTTAACGCCGCCTTACCGACCGCTTGCCCCATCCTTACATTCCTGCAAGAAAGGCGTGTTCTATCAGGTAAACGATGGGCTATACTTTTGAAAACGACACGAACGAGAAGGGTGCGGCCGTCGCGTGCGGCAAGGCCGGTAACACCATCGAAGGACGGTGCGACGAACATGATGATATCGACACGGGGACGCTATGCGTTGCGGCTCATGATCGACATCGCACGACAAGGGGAAGCCGGCGCGCTGGTCACCATGCGGCAAGCGGCCGAGCGGGAGGATCTGTCCGTCAAATACCTCGAACAGCTGGGCGGGGCGCTGGTGAAGGCGGGCGTTCTCAAAAGCGTGCGCGGCGTGAGCGGCGGGTATCTGTTGGCGCGTCCGGCTGATCAGATCACTGCGGGAGACGTCTTGCGCGCCACCGAGGGCAGCTGCGCGCCGGTGTCATGCCTCGAAGACGGCGCGGAGGCGTGTCCGCGCCGCGATCGGTGCGTGGCCATCAATTTCTGGCGTGGGCTCGACCAGGCCATCGAGGATTACGTGGACAACGTGACGCTGGCCGATCTGGTTCAGATGGGCTAGAGGTCGCGCGTCGCGTACCCGCGAACCGCCGCGCGCTCCGATACGACGTACAAGGCGAGCGCCGCCGCCGTGACGCATCCTCCCACGACGAGCGCGCCGCCCAGCGACTGCGCGGCGACGACGATCCGGCCCACGAGGGGAAGAAACGCGTCGAAGTTCATGGAGCGGAATATGTAGATCCAGCCCGCTATCGCCATCATGAACGTGAAGGGGATGTAGTTGATCGCTTTGCGGTGGTTGTCGGAAAACATGAACGGCAGAGACAATCCGAACGCGGCAATCGTGATGGAGAATGTGGCGGCAGAAAACGAGATGAGTCCCGGCGCATCGAAACCCTGCGTGAAATGAGCGATCAGCGGTAATCCGGGTACGATAACGTCGATGACGCATGAAATCATATAGATGGCCGCACCGAGCGACACGCTAGCGGTAACGACGATAGCGATGCTGGCGTAGCGCCCCGCCACCACGTCGGTACGCGAAAGCGGTAGCGCTTGCCGAAAGGCGTTCCAGCCCCGATCCTGATCTCGCATAAGCATGGGCGCGAGCACCGTATGGGCAAACGGGAAGCTGATGAACAGTATGAGGGCGGGGGTGCCCCCGAAGACCAGGCACATGCCGAAGGCGAGGAGGACGTAGAGCAGCGCCCACTTTCGCAGCGATTTCGCCAAAGCGAGGAAATCGGCAAGCATCATGGTCTTCATGGGGCGCTCCTTTTCCGTCCGCTAGAGCTCGCGCTTCTGGTACAGCTTGGTGGAGATTACGGCTGAGATCGCGTAGACGGCGGCCGTGATCGCAAGAACTCCGGCAGCGATGGCGATGGTGCCCGCGGGCGACTCCAACAGGTTCAGCACGTTCGCGACGAACTCGGGCGGCGGCCCGTTGCCGTCGAGCTGGAACGCGAAGAACACGCCGATTATGATGAGCAGCGGCAGGTAGCGGACGCCCTTCGTCATGCCGAACCGCGAGAACAAGGGCATCGTGACGGACAGCATGACCAAGATGATGGCCAATCCGGCGACGGACGCGAAGAGCATGGTCTGCCACGAGAAGTTCCCCATGAGGTCGGCTAGCTGGGGAACGCCGGGGGCGATCTGCGCGACGGCGACCATCACGAGCGTCACCAGCAGGCCTGCCGCGATGCCCAGCAGCGCCAACAGCGCGAAGCTGACGTAGCGGCCTGCGATCACGTTCGATCGCGACATGGGCAAAGCCAGACGGAACTGCTGCCAGTTGGCGCGTTCGTCAAGTGCGAGGATGGTGATGGTCAGCGAGAAGGGGATCATCACGCCCACCATGGGAGCGGCGACGTAGAGGTTGCCTATCATGACGGTTATGAAGATGCCCACGGCGATGGAGACGCCCAGCTGTTGCAGCAGGTATTTCTTCGCGATCAGAAGATCGGACATGATCATGGCTTTCATCGGACCTCTCCTTTCAGCATCATGCCCATGTAGACATCGATATCGGCCTTGTCGACGGCGATGTTCTTGAAGTTCTCGGCGAACGCGAAACGGTCGGGAGCCAGTACGTCGATGCCGTAGGGGTGGCGCATGCTGCGCAGCTCGCCGGGGGCGAAGAAGCCGCTCTCGGCGATGCGCTCGTAGTCGGTCGCGCGGCAGTGCGCGATGCCGGCCAGATCGGTGATCGTGTCCTTCTCGACGGCGAACACGATGCGACCGGCGTCGATGCACACAATGTAATCGGCGATCTTCTCGAGGTCGCTCGTGATGTGGCTGGACATGAGGATGCCGTGGCGCTCATCGCGCATGTAGCCGCGCAGGATGTCGAGCGCTTCCTCGCGGGCGAGCGGGTCGAGCCCGGCGGTGGCCTCGTCGAGGATCAGCAGGTCGGGGTCGTGTGCCAGCGCGCAAGCCAGCGACAGCTTCATGCTCATGCCGCGGGAGAGGTCCTTCACCGTCTTGCTCTTAGGCAGCTGGAACTGTGCCAGGCGCTGCTCGAAGTCGGCAGGGCTCCAGGAGTCGTAGCTGTACGACATGAGCTTGCCCACCGAGGCGACGGTCATCTCCTCGGGGAACGAGCAGGTGTCGAACACCACGCCCGTGCGTTGCTTGGCGTCCTTGATCGCCTTGCTGCCGGCATGTTCGCCGACGTTTTGGCCGAGCAGCTCGATGGAGCCGGCATCGGGGTATATGAGGCCGAGGATGGCCTTGATGGTGGTCGTCTTGCCGGCGCCGTTCGAGCCGATGAAGCCGACGACGCTTCCGGCGGGCACGGTGAGGTCGACGTTTCGGAGGTCGAAGCCGTCATAGTGCTTCGACAAGCTGCGTATGCGGAGGAGGTCGTTCATCAGTCGTCACTTTCTGCGATGAGGTCGAGCATGTCATGGAGCTCCGGGATGCCGACGTTCGCGCCGCGCGCTTCGTCGACGGCCTGGACGAGCAGCTCCTCGATGTGCCGAAGGCGCTCCTCGCGAAGAAGCTCGAGGTTGCCGCCGGCCACGAAGCTGCCCTTGCCGGGCACCGTCTCGATGAAGCCTTGGAGCTCCAGCTCGGCGTACGCGCGCTTGGTCGTGATGACGCTGATGCGCAGGTCGCCGGCCAGTGCTCGGATGGAGGGCAGCTGCTGCCCTTCGCCCAGCTCACCCGTCAGGATGAGGGCCTTCATCTGCGAGACGATCTGGTCGTAGATGGGCTTGTCGCTCGCATTCGAGATGATGATGTCCAACTCAGGCTCCCTTTCGTGGTTTCGTGCGCGAGCGCCGGGGCGTCCCCCTGCGCTCGGGTGGCGCGTCGCGGCGTCCCGCTTCGCGCCGGGAGAGGCCAAGCACGTTCCTCGTCCCCTCCGGCCGGGCATCGTCCACTCCGTAACGTGTAGAGTGTATATACCCGATATGCACACTATAAACAATAGATACGGAAGCGTCAAGACAGCGCATGCGATCAACTGCCGTCATTGACGTAATACGGTATTGCGCATCTATGCTCGATGAAGCGAAAGGAGCGTGTCATGGTTGCCGTCATCGACAACGAAGAGCTTCCGAAAGCTTTCCCCTCGCTTGAAGACCTAAGGAGCGGGCATCGTGCATTGACGCCTGAGCGAAAGGCGGAACTGCGGGAGCTTATCCGTTCGACGACGCTTGAGGCGCCCGACGGCTGGGGAGAGCGGTCGTTCAAGGAATTGCTTGAACGAGGCTAGGGAGGAGCGTTATGCGCGCTTGGGAGCTTTCGCGAGGACGGGGTTGACGTAGCGGCCGCGACGCTCGGTCTTCGCACCGTACTGGATGGCGTTCACGGGGCAGCGGTGCAGGCAGGCGAGGCACTGCGTGCAGCCCAGCTCGGCCCAGCGGGGCGCGCCTTCGATGATCGTGATGGTGTTGGTGGGGCAGAGGTCGGCGCACTGGCCGCAGCTGATGCAGGTGGGCAGCGCGAAGAACTCCGAGGTGGATCGCGGCTTCTCGTCCTTTTCGGTGAACTTGGACAGCACGATGCCTAGGGGATTGCGGTGCTCGGCGCGCACGTGCTCGCGGGCTGCGATGCGATTTGCCGTCTCGCGCGCGGCAAGTTCCGCGCCGGCAAGCAGGCGCTTGCGCTTCTCGCCTTGGGCGGGCGCGTACAGGTATGTGCAGTTGCCCACCGATTTCACGCTGAACGAGGCGTCGAGGTTGATGCCCTGCGCGTCCAACAGGCGCTTGCCGAAGACGCGCGCCGTGCTGCCCACGAACGCGCCGCAGCTGATCACGGCGAAGCAATAGTCGGGCGTGAAGGTTTCCTTGTTGCCCGTGCGGAAGCGGGCTCGCTTGAGGAACGCATCGATGATGGGCGGCGTGGTGTAGTTGTAGACGGGGAAGACGAAGCCCAGCTGCTCGCCTTGCGCGAGCGTGAAGTCGAAGTCCTTGTACTTGTAGGCCGCGCCGATGTCGACGAGCAGGTCGTCCGTTGCGCGCGCGATGGTCTGCGCCGCCGCGAGCGAATTGCCGGTGCCGGTGAAGTAGAAGATCATGAGCCGCCTTTCCGTCTGTATGCCTTCAGTATACCAAGCCGAGCCTGCGCGAACGATGACCCTTTTGCAACCGAAGGCGGTTACGATGTTTCACGTGAAACATTTGTACGTTTGATCGACGTGCGCGTCTGCTTCGCCTCGGACGTCCTTCGCCGTTTCCGGCAGGATCGAAGCGAGCGAATGTTTCACGTGAGACATTCCGCCGCCGAGGCATGCGGCGCCCGTTCGCTTCGCTTTGCGGCTGCTTGAGGCCGCTCTGGTATGATGAGCGGGATACGAAGGCTGCAACGCGAAGGAGAAACCCATGGCGGACGTGCTGTTCATCGAATATCCGAAGTGCTCCACTTGCAAGAAGGCTAAGGCGTGGCTCGACGCGCACGGCGTGGCGTACGCTGACCGCCACATCGTGGAGGACAACCCGACGTCCGACGAGCTGGCCGCTTGGCATGCGAAAAGCGGACTGCCGCTGCGCCGTTTCTTCAACACCGGCGGCATGCTGTACCGCGAGCGCAACGTAAAGGCCCTGCTGGATGCCGGCATGAGCGACGCGGACGCCTACGCGCTGTTGGCCGAGAACGGCATGATGGTGAAGCGCCCGCTGGTGGTGGGCGACGACTTCGTGCTGGTCGGCTTCAAAGAGGTCGAGTGGGAGCGGGCGCTGCTCTAGCGCGACAGCGCGCCGGAGCATCGTCGCATCGTCGCGCTAGAGCGCGTCGGTGTCGAGCCACAGCGTGAACGGACCGTCGTTGGTCAGGCTCACGTCCATGTAAGCGCCGAAGCGCCCCGTTTCCACGCGAGGCACGTCGCGGCGCGCGCGTTCGACGAACCATTCGTACAGCCGGTTCGCCTCGTCGGGCGCGCCCGCCTCGGTGAACGAGGGGCGGTTGCCTCGTCTGCAGTTCGCGAACAGGGTGAACTGCGACACGACCAGCACTTCGCCGCCCACGTCGGCTAGCGACAGGTTCGTCTTGCCCTCGGCGTCCTCGAAGATGCGCAGGCGCGCGATCTTGCTCCAGAGGCGTTCGGCCTGCTCCTCGCTGTCGTCGTGACCCACGCCTAGCAGGATGAGCAGCCCGCGCCCGATGCTGCCCGCCGTCGCGCCGTCGATATCTACCCGCGCGTTCGACACGCGCTGAACCACCGCTCGCATAGAAGCCTCCTCGCTTGCAGGGCGCTTGCGCCCGTTGGATTCTCTCGTTTCAGTATAACGGGGTTTACAGCGGGGTCGGACGGGCGTATAACAAGCTGATTCGAATGCGGCGCCCGCGCCGAGGCATGTAGGGAAGGAACGCTTATGAGCTACGCGATCGTGTACGACAGCCGCACCGGGAACACTGAGGCATTGGCGCGGGCGGTGGCCGCCGCGCTGCCGAGCGAAGGGCGCCTTGCGTTCGGTCGGGTGGACGAGGTGGATCGCGCCGCCGTCGCGCAGGCCGACCGCGTGTACGCAGGGTTCTGGACGAACCGTGGCGATTGCGGCGACGAGTTGGCCGAGGTTCTGGCCTCGCTCGCGGACAAGGACGTGTTCCTGTTCGGGACGGCCGGGTTCGGAGCCGACGAGACGTACTTCGCGGGCGTCATGGCGCGCGTGGCGGTGCATCTGCCCGAATCGGCGCGGATCGTGGGCACGTTCATGTGCCAGGGCCGCATGCCCGCCAGCGTTCGCGCCCGCTACGCGCAAACCGCCGAGGCTAAGCCCGAGCAGGCTGCGCGCATGCATCAGCTCATCGAGAACTTCGACGAAGCGGCGAGCCATCCCGATGACGATGATCTCGCGCGTTTGCGCGAAGCTGTCCAAGCGGCGAGCTAGCATGGCGAAGCCGGCGAGCCTTCCCGGCATCGGCTTCCATGCCGCGTTGCGGCTGTCCGATGCGGGCGTCGTAGCGCGTTAGCCCTCGGCGGGTTCCTCCAAGCGCGACCTGAGCAGCTGGAGCCCGCCGACCACGGCGCCGCCGATGAGGAAGAACACGATGCTGAACGTGTCGAGGCTCATGGCCGGCTGCGGCTCGCTCAGCGTGAGCGGCCCTTGCGTGATGGAGAACAGCGACCCCAGCATCATGCCGATGATGGCGTAGATGGTCTGCGAGCGGAAGCGCTCGAGGCACATTCTGATGAGTCGGACGAACAGAAGCATGCCGCATGCGATGCCCGCCGCGAACACCATCAGAATAGGCAGGTAGGACAGATCGAGCCCCATCGTCGCGCGCACCGCACCCATGATGGGCACGTACAGCCCGAAGATCAGCAGCAGCGTGGAGCCCGATATGCCCGGCAGCACCATTGCGGAGATGGCCGCCATCGCCGCCAGGAACACGTACGCCACCAGGCCGAGGTCGAGGCTCTTCGCCGCAACGTCGATGCCCTCTCCGCTCACGGGGCTCAGCAGCGTCACTGCCACGACGAATGCGACGCCCACGACGGCGAACGCGAGGTACGGCAGCCGTTTACGCAATGCGTCCAGCTCCTCGCGCACGACGATGGGGATGGCGAACACGATGAATCCCATGAACAGCGAGCTGACCTCGTAGATGTGCGTATCGAAGAAACTGGTCAGCACGAGCGCCGACAGCCCGAACCCGATCGCCCAACCTGCGCCCAGCTTCAGCAGGAAGCGCACGGCTGCGAAGCGCGCAGCCCTCGCGCCGTGGAACAGGTCGTCCAGCGAGCCGATGAACCGGTCGTAAAAGCCCAGCAGGAAGGCGACGGTGCCGCCCGACACCCCGGGCACGCTGTCGGCCAGGGCCATGCAGAACCCGCGGACGGAGTTGACGATGAGTTCGGTAAAGCCCTTCACGGATGACTCCCTTTCGGTTTCCAATGTGAACAGCATGGCGTATTCGCAGGGGAATCCTCGAGTCGTACACCGATCGATGGAGGATATTCAGACCGCTTAAGATTCGGTAAAGCCCGTGTAAAGGGAAGGTAAAGCCGCAGCGTTTTCGACGAATCGGGTCTGATGTGCAAGACGACCAAAAAAAGCCCGGGGCCGTAAGCGGCCTCGGGCTTCGCGGTGATCGCAATCGTGCGCGCTCTAGATATGGATGTTCCCGAACGTGATGACCGAGTAGATAAGGCCGGCGATGCCGAGCGCCAGCACCACGGCCAGGATGACCTTGTCCGACCGCTTCTCGAACAGCTTCGCCTGTCGGTCGTGCTGGCGCACGCCCACGATGTACAGCGGCAGGCCGATGGCGTACACGATGCAGGCCACCATGAGGTAGTTCAGGCCGGCCGCGTAGATCAGCCACAGTCCGTACAGCGAACCGGCCGCGCCCGTGAACACGGCCATGCCGCGGCTGGCGAAGATGCCGGACGGGTACTCCTTCTTGACGGCGATCTTGAACAGGAACAGCGTGCAGAAGAAGTAGCACGGAAGCGCCATGACGCTGGTGATGCTGATCATCGTGGTCCAGGCGTTGTTGCCTATGAAGAACGAGATGATGAGCACCACCTGCACGACGATAGTGGTCCACAGAAGGGATGTGGACGGCGAGCCGTTCTTGTTCTCCTTCACGAACATTTTGGGGAAGATGCCGCTTTTGGAGGCGGCCAGCGGCATCTCGCCCAGCATGAGCATCCAGACGAGCCAGGAGCTCAGCACCGAGACGATCACGCCGGCGTTCACCATGATCTCGCCCCATTTTCCGAACGACTTCAGCATGATGGCCGCCATCGACGGGTCGGCCATGCTGCCGACTTCCGCTTGCGAGTACACGCCGAGGGGCAGAAGCGACACGACGATGTAGAGCGCCAGCGTGACGAGGAAGCCGATGGTGGTTGCTTTGCGCACTGCGGCCTGCGATTTCGCCTTGCCCGACACGACCACGGCGCCCTCGATGCCCAGGAACAGCCACAGCGTGACCAGCATCGTGGACGAAACCTGAGGCATGACGTTGCTGAAGTCCAAGGTCAATGCCACGCCGTCTTTCATGCCCCAGAAGCCTTCCATGAACACCGAGAACTTGAACACGGTGGCCACGGCCAGGATGAAGATGAACACGGGCAGCAGCTTGCCGATGGTGCCGATGATGTTCAGGAAGCTGGTGGACTTCGCGCCGCGCAGGGCCAGCAGGTACATGATCCACGTGATGATGGAGCCGCCGATGATGGACGGAATGTTATTGCCGCCCGTGAAGTCGGGCACGAAGTAGTTCAGCGTGGCCATGACGAGCACTGAGTAGGCAACAAGCGCGAAGCAGTTGCAAATCCAGTAGCCGTACGCCACGAAGAAGCCGATCAGCTTGCCGAAGCCTTTCTCGGCGTACGTGTACAGGCCGTTCGTGAGCTCGGGTCGCGCGGCCGACAGGATGCGGAACGTGTTCGCGATGAACCAGATGCCGATGCCGGTGACGACCCAGGCGATGATGATGGCTCCTGCGGAGGCGTCTGCGGCCATGTTCTGGGGGAGGTTGTAGATGCCTCCGCCGATCATGGCGCTGATGACGATGCCTACCAGGCCGATCAGGCCAACTTTTTTCGAGCTGTCCTGGGCCGATGATCCGCCGGAACCGGAAGCGGTTTTGTCTGCCATGTTTCCAGTCCTTGTCTAAACGTGATCGAGCCGCCCGGGGGTTGCCTGGACGGCTCGATCAGGGGGATACCGTCGGTTACGCGATGTCCGTGAGCGGCTCGAAGTCCATTTGCTTGAGCCAGTCGGACAGGTGCAGGTTGTTGAGCGAGGCGAATCCGGTAGCGGGCACGGCGTTGCGGGCCAGCGTGACGTAGGGACCCACCGTGATGGCGTTGCCGATCTCGCCCGGCTTCATCATGCGGTGAGCGAAGCCCACGTAGGTGCGGTCGAACAGCACGTTCTGGTCGCGGCCGCACTCGACGACGGACCAGACGATAGCTTTGCGATGCTGCTCGAGGAACGCGATCATGTCCTCTTCGTTGTCGTTCTCGGTCCACACGCCGGCATCCTCGATGAACAGGTCGGCCGCGAAGTCGCGATCGGCGGAAAGGGAGATGGCGATGAAGGACCACACGCCGTAGCCTTCGCCCTCCTTGAGCGGGCGGTCGGTCTTCGGGCGGTAGGCGACGACGCCCTTGTTCGCGCAGATGGTGTGCGCGCCCGGAATGGGATGGTAGCGGCGGTTCTGCTCGGTGCCGAACAGCTCCACGCCTGCGCTCAGCAGCGGGGCGGCGTCGTACACTTCCAGCTCGCGGCCGTTCCACTGCTTCTCGGTGAACAGCGGCTTGCTCTTGCCGTTGTCGACCGAGTCGTGGCGGGCGAGGTCGTAGCCCCACACCTGTCCGGCCATGCCGCAGAACGACGAGGCGGTCAGCATGTTGATCTGGCCGACGTACGCATCGGCGGCCTCGGCCTTGTCGTACGTGACGATGCGGTCGACCAGCTCGTCGTTGGTCTTCTCCACCGTGCCTGCCGAAACCTTCAGCACGGACACGTAGCCGTTGCCGTAGGCGCCGGGCATGCCGTATCCGTCGCAGTAGTCGTCGTACGGACTGATGGCCGTCTTGTCGATATGCGGCGCGCGCATGGTTGCATGGTGGTTTGCCTCGCGAGCGATAGTGCGGTTGCGTCGCTCCTCAACGTTCTTCATGGATGGAACTCCTTTCGTATGCGAACGATTTCAGCGCCGATTGTAGGACCCCTCGTGCGTGTGGAATTTCGCAGGGGGGTTTCGATGGCGAGCCGTGCTTTGCCCGACGATGCGCCGTCACGAAGATGAAAGGAAGGTGTTGCCGGGATTCGTCGCATCTCTTGACGGTGCTGTTGACATACCGTATATTACAAACGTTATATAACGGTTGTAATATACGGGAGGGTGAGGATGCCGGAGCAGAAAGTGGGGCGCGAGACGGTGCTCGATGCTGCACTGGGCTTGCTGCGAGAGAGGGGAGAAACGGCGCTGAGCGCACGGACGGTGGCCGAGCGGGCGGGCTGCTCGGTGCAGCCGATCTACAGCTTGTTCGGCGACATGCGAGGACTCGTGCGCGCACTGTACGACCATGCGCGCGCGTGGGTCGCGGCGTACAACCGCGAGCATGTGGACGACGGCCGCAATGCGTTCGAGGCGAACGGGTTGTCGCATCTGCGCCTTGCGCGCACGGAGCGTCATTTGTTCCAATTCCTGTACCTATCTCCGCACATGGAGGCGACGAGCTTCGCGGAAGTGTACGAGAGCGTGGCCGTCGACGGCGTGCAGCAATGCATCGAGGAGCTGGGGCATCTGTCGCCCGCGGCGGCGCGCGCGCTGTACCTGCACATGATCGTGTACACCCACGGTATGGCGGCCATGCTGGTTGCTGGCGCGCAATTTTCCGACGAGGAACTGGGCGAACGCTTGAACGAGGCCTTCACGGGTCTGCTGACGTTGGTGAGATGAGGGAAACCATGGAGGAGTCGGAGAGAAATTGTGCGAGCGATGTTTCACGTGAAGCATCGGGTGTTTCAGAACACATGTTGCATGATGTCGTTTCGGGCGTGACGCGAGTGGAGGAACCGAATGATCCGGCGCGAGGCGGGCGAGGACGTGTTGGCGCGCGGTCGGCCGACAAGGTGCGCGGGTCGGCGGTGCGATCGGCCGACGAGGTACGCGCGCAGCGCGAGCGGGGAAGGAAGCGGCAGAACGCGCGGCGGTTGGCGCTGCTCGTGTCGTTCCTGCTGTTCCCGGTCATCATCTTCTACTTCTCGCCGGCGCTGATCATCGAGGGCGCCTTGGAAGGGGCGGTGGCTGCCAGCATGCTCGTGTTCTGCCTGCAGTTCTTGTTGGCTATCGTGCTGCGTCGCGCGTGGTGCGGGTGGTTGTGCCCGGCGGGCGGCCTGCAGGAGCTTGAGGCGACCGCCGTAGGCAAGCCCGCGAAACTGGGGTGGAGGGCGCGCGTCAAGTATGTGATCTGGGTGCCGTGGGTGTGCTCCATCGTAGCGTGCGCATGGATCGCCGGTGGTTTCACGACGGTCGACCCGTTGTACGGCATACCGGGCGGCGTGTCTATGAACAGCCCTTTGGGATTGCCTATCTATTTCGGCATCGTGGCGCTGTTCTTCGTTCCCAATCTGTTCTTGGGGTGTCGCGCCATGTGCCACTGCATCTGCTGGATGGCGCCGTTCATGGTATTGGGCGAGAAACTGGGTTCGGCGCTGCGGGTTCCGCAACTGCGCATCGAGGCCGATCCGAATAGCTGCATCGGCTGCGGGAAGTGCGACCGCGCGTGTCCGATGAGCCTGCCGGTGCAAGACCTCCTGGCCGGCGGTGCCGTCGCCGACGCCGAATGCATCCAGTGCGCCGCCTGTGCCGACGTATGTCCCAAGGGCGTGCTGCGTCTGCGCATGGGCCGCATGCGGTAAGCGAGCCCGAATCGGAATGTTTCACGTGAAACATTAGTACTGTTTGTCCACTTCGATCAGCACGTGCCCTTCTTTCGAATAACGTCTGGCGAGGGGAGCGCCGCGCAACCTCAATCCGGTCGAAAAAAATTGCACGCGTCTGTTGACCCTCACGTAACGTGAGGGTGTACGCTGGTTGCACGCAGGAAAGGAGGCGCTCATGGAACGGGAACGGGCGGGCGGCGGGTACACGGTGCACGAGTTGGCCGAGCTGTCGGGATGCACGGTGCGCACGCTGCATCATTACGACGAGCTGGGGCTCGTTCGCGCGCAACGCGCCAGCAACGGGTACCGGCGCTACGGCGCGGCCGAAGTCGACCGGCTGCATCAGGTGCTGCTGTACCGGGAATGCGGCATGCCGCTTGCTGCCATCGGGCGTTTGCTGGACGACCCCGCGTTCGATGCGCGCGACGCGCTGGCCGGCCACCTGCGCGAGCTGCACGCGCGCAAGCAGCGTCTCGACGGATTGATCGCGAGCGTGGAGAAGACGCTCGCCTGTATGGAAGGTTCTGCAACTATGGAAGACGAAGAGAAGTTCGAGGCGTTCAAACAAGGCCTCGTGGGCGAGAACGAGCAGCACTACGGCAAGGAGGTGCGCGAACGCTGGGGCGACGATGCGGCCGATGCGAGCAACGCGAAGCTCATGGGTATGAGCGTCGAGCAGTACCGCCAAACCCAGAAGCTGGAGCAGGGCGTCAAGGATGCGCTGCTGGCGGCGATGGCTGCGGGCGATCCGACGGGCGAGGACGCGCACCGCGCGGCCGACCTGCACCGCCAATGGCTGTGCGAATTCTGGAAGGACGGAACGTACTCAAAGGCCGCGCACCTCGGCCTGGCCGAGATGTACGTGGCCGACGATCGCTTCAAGGCCTACTACGAAGCTGTCGCCCCCGGCGCTGCGGAATTCCTCCGCGATGCCATCAAGGCGTACTGCGCATAGGAATGTGCGCCCCGCCGCCTTTCGCGGCGGCGGGGCGCCATCTTCGCTCGCAAAACACGCCTCGGCTCCCAACGCGTGTTTTACGAGCGAAGATGCTTAGTTTTGCCGGAGCGTGATTATTCTTCTTCGCTTGCGAGCAGGCAGGTTGCTTCTAAGGCTTGCGACAGCTCCTCCTCGGTTGGCAGGCAGAGCACGTACTGCGATGCGAAGATTCCCTTCTTATCGGCGAGGACGGAATACTTGGCCACCGCTTCGTTGCGATTCGCGCAGAGGACGATGCCTATGGTGGGATTGTCGTCAGGCTGGGTGCACTGGTCGTCGAATAGGCGAACGTAGAAGTCCATCTGCCCGACATCCTGGGGCGTGAGCTTCCCGGTTTTCAGGTCGATCAGGACGAAGCATTTGAGGATGTAGTGGTAGAACACGAGGTCGATGTAGTAGTGGTCGCCATCGGCGCTGACTCGCTGCTGGCGCGCGACGAACGAGAACCCTTTTCCCAACTCCAATAGAAATTGCTGGAGTTTGTCCATGAGCGCTTGCTCTAAATCCGTTTCCAGGTAGTTCGAGTTGCCACCCAGATCGAGGAAGTCGAGTACGTAAGGGTCTTTGAGGATGCCGTCGGCTTTAGTTGGCGGCTCGAGGTTCTGGATCTCTTGTCGAACCTCGTCTTTTCCTTCTGCGCGAGTGGCCAAAAGTCGTTCGTAGTAGAACGAGTGGATCTGCCGGTCGAGCTGCCGCACCGTCCAGCGCTCTTCGACGGCGGAGCGCACGTAGAAGTCGCGACGGACGGGATCATCTATGCGTATGATCAGGCGATAATGCGACCAGCTCAATTCGGCACACAATGTGTGCCGAATTGGATATGCAAGATACAGCTGGCGCATGGCGCGAAGGTTTCGTTCCGTGAACCCCTTCCCGAATTCGGCTGTCAGCCGCTCGGACAGGTATTCCATCAGATGCTGGCCGTATTCTGCGCGGTCGCCCTGCGCTTCGACGATTTGCCGGCCGATCTCCCAATATGCGGAAACCATTGCGTCGTTGATTGCCGCCGCCGCTTTCGTGCGCGCGGTTTCGAGTGCGGCGCGAACCGATTGATAGACGGCTTCGTCCGGGGAAGGATCGTAGATCTGTTCCAAGGACAGCCTCCTTTCGAGAAGGCGGCTGTCCTTTACGGGAAAGTTAGGGTAGCACCCGACCAGTGAATACGATGTGCTTCATTATATAGAACATCAGTTCGTTTATCAAGCCTCTTCTTCTGTCAGATCCAGACGGTTGATGCGGTCGGCCAGGTCGGCTCCTCGTTCGTAGAACAGAAGGTCCTCGTTGTGGGCGAAGTAGCGCTCGCAGCCGTGGTCGTTGATGAAGGCCATGCCATAGCGGTTCACCGATAAGTCGGTGACCAACAGCAGCATCTCCTGGCCGTTGCCGAACGCGTCCTCCACGAAGCGGAAGGCGTTGTCCAGCGCGCTCGACACGGCCGCGATGCGCGCGTCCAGCGCGTCGACCATTTCCCCGAACAAAGTTTTCACCTGCGAGAACGGAACCCCGCCGCCCGCAGCGTCGCAACGCAGCGCGCGGTCGATCAGCGCAAGCGCGCGCTGGTAGGCCACGTACTTCTCGTCCGACAGCAGGCTCGCTTTGCGCTCGGTGTCCAAGCGCGCTTGGAGCGAGGCAGCTTCTTCGCGCAGGAGGGGCAGCGCGTTCGCGTCGTCGATCGCTATCGCCGCAGGGGATCCTTCGACTGCGCTCGCTCCGTTCGCTTCGCTCAGGATGGCATCCCGCATCGCCGCCAGCCGTCCGTGCGCGAACTCCACCGCGCGCTCTTCCATCACGGCGTCGCGCAGCCGTCCGCCCAAGGCGTCCGTGATCAGCCCCATGAGCGACACCCGTTCGTCGAACGCGGCCTCGCGGGCGCGCTCGACCACGCTCTGCTCGGCGGAGCCTTCCAGTATGCGCTCGATCTGATAGTCGGCGCGGTACTTCGTGAACAGGTCGTAGTATACCGAGAAGCGCTTCGCGATCTCGGCGTTCTGCACGTACTGCCCGATCAGCAGCTCGTCCACGGGGACGCCTTGCTCCTCGTACAGCTTCATCATGGCGGAGAGGTCGTCCCAGCCGCGCGCCGTGACGAACGACTTGCCGTCCACGGTGGTCTCCACGCGGTAGAAGTGGTCGCGCTCGATATCGAGGTACGTGAGCACGGCGGGGTGCACGCCCGTCTCCACGGCGAAGTCGCGCCAGGCGGCGAAATCGGGCTCCACGTCGATGCGCTTGAGGCGGTCCCAGGTGGCGATGTCGAAATCGTGCGCCGTGCGGTTGTACTCGGGCGGGTTGCCGGCCGTAACCACGATCCACCCGTCGGGCACGCGGTGGCGTCCGAAGATCTTGTACTGCAAAAACTGCAGCATCGCGGGCGTCAGCGTTTCCGACACGCAGTTGATCTCGTCGAGGAACAGGATGCCCTCGCGCTTGCCGGTGGCCTCCATCGCGTCGTACACGGCGGCGATGATCTCGCTCATCGTGTATTCGGACACGTCGTATTCCACGCCGTCGTACGTCTTCTTCGCGATGAACGGCAAGCCGAGCGCGCTTTGGCGCGTGTGGTGCGTCATCGAATACGACACGAACCCCACGTCGAGGTCCTGGGCGATCTGCTCCATGATGGCCGTCTTCCCGATGCCGGGCGCGCCCAGCAGGAACACGGGGCGCTGCCGTTCGGTGGGCAGACGGTAGTTGCCGAACTCGTCCTTCGAAAAGTACGCCAGCATGGCGTTTTTGATCTGCTGCTTTGCCTGACGGATGTCCATGATTGCTCTCCTTGCGAGTTGATGTCCTAAAAGGGGACAGGCACCTTTTAGGACATTTCTTCCAATACGACGGTTTCGTCGAGCTCCACTTTCATGGCCCACGCAGGGACGTTCGGACTCGCGGCGGCCGAGGCGTCGTCGACGAAGACGAACGCGGTGTCGTAATCGGGCTTGCGGGCGGGATAGGTTCCCTGCCCGTCGGTGAAGTAGATGAGGCCGCCCAGGTTCACGAGGTCGCCGCGCTCCACGGCGTCGTCCACGTAGGCGAACACGGGGCGGAAGTCCGTGCCGCCCAATCCTTTGATCTCGAGGCCGTCCAGGTAGTCGTCCAGATCGCGCAGGTTCGAGATGCGCGCGACGTCCGTGATGGCGGCGTCGCATTGCACGATGAGCACGTTCATGTCGGCGAAGAAGCTGGTCTCTTGGCTGAGGATGGCGTACGTCTTCTCGATGAAACGGCGCACGAGGCCGTCCTTGGTGGAGGCCGAGGTGTCGATGGCGATGACGAAGTCGCGGATGCGCCGCTCTTCCACGTATTCCAACGGCTCGATGAGCGGGAGGTTGCCGTAGCGCTTGAGCCCGTAGCAGTAATAAACGTAGTCGAACTCGTCGTCGTTCACGCGGATCTGCTCGCCCATCCGGGCGAACTTGCGCAGGAACTCGCGATAGTCCTGCTTCTCGCGCGTCACGGCGCGCAGGTTCATGGCAAGGTTCGCGCCCTCGACGCCCCACAGCTTCGCGTAGGCGTCAAGCTGCACGCCCATCTCGTAGGCCGCGCTCTTCCACTGCTCCTTGGACCGATCTAGGTTCACCGTGTCGGCGAAGCGGTCGTCGATGGAGCGTCCTACCTGTTCGGGAGCCTCTTTCTGCACGATGTCGTCCTGGCTGACCGCCTGGTGCGACTTGTGGTTCGGCTTCGCCTGGTCGGCATCGGACGGCATCTCCATGTCGGTTCCGCTCGTGGCGGATTGGGCCGACGCGGCTCCGTCCTGCGCGTCCGCCCCCTCATCGCGTTCGCCCTCTTCCGAATTCGTTTTGCGGGCCTCCTCTGCGGCTGCGAGGCGGTACCAGGGCTCATGGTCGTCCATGTAGAACGGTGCGCGCAGATCGGCCAGCTCGGCATCGTCGAGCCCCTCATCCTGCAGGTACCGGTACACGGTTTCTGCGGTTGCCAGCGGCAGCGCCGCGTCGATGCGCGCGAGGGTCGCGCGCTGGCGCTCGGCGCGAGCGGTGCGGGTGGCGGGCAGGTCGAGTTCGGAGATGGTGCGTTCCACGACGATGTCGCATGCGGCGTCCCAGCGCGCAACGTCCACGTGCGGGCCGGGGTAGAGGTGCAGGAACACGTTGTGCAGCACGATGTGCAGATAGGCGCGAGTGAGTTCGGCCGGTTCCGCGGCGTAGAGGCGCGCGAGCGTTGCGGGGTCGAAGCGGATGTGAAGGCCGTCAGTGGCCAGCGTGGCATCGCGCACGGGGAAAGGGCGCAGGCGCGCGAACGCAGCGTTCATGAAGCGCAGGTTCACGAGCAGCGCGTTTTTCGCAAGGTCGAGCGCTTGGCGGGCAAGCGGCTCGACGGCTTCGACGGCCATGATGCTCCTTTGAACGAATGTGCGTGCGCGAAGCGCGTGCTTGCTTCGCGGCGGCTCTTGCCTTCGTCGCTTCCCGCAGTGTAGCATGGGGGAAGCCAAGGGTAAACAGGCTCGTTGCCGAGAGGTTTTTGGGAGGTAGCACAATACTATGATGGAGAACACGCTGGTCTATCATGGTGCTCATGCGCCGATCGAAGAATTGCTTGATCATGCGATCAAGAATCCGGTGCGCCTCGACGCGCGCGATGTGGAGGTTGTCGAGGCTGCGCGGGCGGTGGAGGGCGAAGTGTGGTCTCCGCAGCTTCCGGCTTATCGGGCCTGGGCTGCCGAAGGGGAAGCCGGCGACGTCGCGGGCGGTGCGGGTCGCGAGGGGGATCTGTATTCCGCAGGCGCGCTGTGGATGGGCGAGTTCGACGAGCTGCTTGCCCAGGCGGCCGAACGCGATGCCGCCGACGCGCAGGAGACGCCGCGCGCTCGTATGGAGGAAGGGCTCCGCGGAGCCGTGGGGGTGCGGCAGGTGCCCGGCGGATATGCCCTGACCGCGTTCGATCTGCGGAGATTCGCTGCGGCGGTGGGGCAGAGCGACGATTTGGCGGTTCTGCTGCCCGCGTACGTGGACGGGATCCCCGTGGTGCGCGTGGCCGTGGAAGCGTTCGCGCGCCGCTTCGTGCAGGGCGTGGGGGTGCTGCTTCTGGTGGTGCCCGACACGGTGGAGCATATCGCTGCGAACGCGTTCGCAGCGATGTCGGCGCAGCGGATCCATATCGGGCGCGGCGTAAGCCAGCTAGGAGAGCAGCGCTGCGATTTGGCGGGAGTCTCGCCGCGGTTGGCGCGCCGGGAGTATTCGGTGGATGCCGGAAACGCGCGCTATCTGGCGCGCGAGGGCAACCTGTTTTCGGACGGCGGACGGGAGCTCGTGTTCTTGGCCTCTCCGTACGGCGAGCGCGTGAGCCTGCCCGATGGGGTGGAGCGCGTGGCTTCGTCGGCGTTTGCGGACGGTTGCGAGCCCCCTGCGGTGGTGGACTGCTCGGCGGCGCTTGCGCGCGTTGACTCTCGCAGCTGGGACGACGCGGTCTGGCGCTGCCCGGTCGAGGCTCCCGCGTACCGCGCGCTTCGCAAGCGCGGCGTCCGTCTGGCGGGGCCGGCAGCCGTCGAGTTGGAAGGATGCTGGTACGACTTCGACGCGGAGGGCGCGGTGCTGGTAGCGGGGCCGCCGAAGCCGATATCGGTGTCGCGGCGCTTCGCCGAGCAGGCTGCGGTGCGCGCCGTGGCCGTGCGCGGCAAAGACGAGGTTGCAGACGATGCCGACGTCTGCGCGCTTTCGCCCGCTGCGGCGGCTGCCGAGGCGGCCACGGAGTTCGCGGCCTCGGGGGAAGCGGGCTCCACCGTGGGTTACGTGTCGGCCAGCGCGAGCGACGTGCTGGCGCTTCCGCGACAGGTGGAAGGGCGGCCGCTCGTGCGCATCGGCGTAAGAGCCCTGCCGTTCGCGCCGGCCTCGGTGGTGGTACCCGAAACCGTGCGCATCATCGAACGCGACAACGCATGCCGCGGCACGAAGCGCCTGATCCTTCCCGAAGGGCTGGTTTCCATCGGCGCGCACTGCTTCTGGTCGCGTAAGCTGGAGGGGCCCGTGCTTATCCCGGCGAGCGTGCGCTCGGTCGGGGAGGGCAGCTTCGAGTACGCGGTGTGCCGCCTGTCGCACGTGGGGGCGATCGTGCACGTGTCGGCCGATCAGCTGCTCACCTGCTTTCTGACGGACGCCTCCGACGGCGTTCCGTTCGACTTCGGGCGCTACGACGAGCTTCTGCGGTCGGGGAAAAACCTGCCCGATCGTTTGGGCGCGCTGCTGCACCGGCTGGCCGTACCCTACCGGCTCGCCGACGACATGCGCTCGGTTCTGGTGTCGCACCTGCGGGGCTACGGGCGCGAGGCCCAGGAGCGCATCGCGCGCGAGGGAGATCGGAACATGGTGGAATCTCTGGTCAAGGCCGGTTTTATCGACGATGCCTCGTTCGATCGGCAGATCGAGCTTTTGCGCGCTTGCAACCGCACCGACTGCGTGGCGTACCTCATGGAGCATCATCGCGCCCAGGCCAAGCCGACGAGCGCGAAGGAGCGGTTCGCGCTGTGAGCCACGGCGCGTAACGCGCGTCGGAAAGGCGTGGACCCTGCGCTAGGTTTAAGCGGTTTGAGCGACTGGGCGAATCCGCTTCGGCGGCGCGCCCTCGCGCTGCTATACTTGATGGCTCTGGAACGAACGAGGCTGTAAGAGGTGCGCGATGATCGACGAGATCCAAGTTGAGAACCTGGCGCTGATCCGCGAGGCGACGCTGGTGCCGGCGCGCGGGCTGACCGTGCTCACGGGCGAGACGGGCGCGGGCAAGACGGCGCTGCTCTCGGCGTTGAAGCTGCTCATGGGTGCGCGCGCCGACAAAGACGCCGTCCGCGACGGCGAGGAAGCCCTCTCCGTGTCGGGGAGGTTCTACGGCGCCGTCTTTTCCGGCTTTGCGTCTTCCGACGATCTTGCGGGCCGGTCTTCCGCTGACGCGGTTGAAAGCGGGGAGGCGGACGACGGCGTTCCCGTCGAGCTGGTCGCCATGCGCCGCGTAACCTCGGACGGGCGTTCGCGCGTGTCCATCGACGGCCGCATGGCCAGCGTCGGCGAGCTGGCTCGCGCCATTGCTCCCACCATCGACTTGTGCGGTCAGCACGAGCACCAGCAGCTCATGAAAACGTCCCAACATGTTCGTATGCTCGATGCCTGGGCGGGCGACGCGGTGGTACAGGCGCGCACCGCCTACGAGGAGGCGTTCGCGACGGCGAACGCGGCGGCGGCCGAGCTGACGCGCGTGCGCGAGGCGGGCGAGGCGTCCTCGGCCAAGCTCGACGAGGCGCGCTTCGTGCTGCAGCGCATCGACGCGGTGGATCCGCGCGAGGGCGAGTACGACGAGCTGCTGGACGACCTCGCCCGCGTGGAGCATGCTGAGGCATTGGCTGTCGCTGCGAACGGGGCGCATGAGGCGCTTGCGGGCGAGCAGGGGGCCATCGACGCGCTGGGCAGCGCGGTGGCGGCGCTCGACGGTGCGGCGCGTTACGATGCCAAGCTGGGCGAGTTCGCCGACGCGTTGCGCGAGGCGGGCTACGTGTTGGAGGACATGGCGCGCGAGACGCGCGACTACCGCGAGGGCGTGGAGTTCGACCCCGAGACGCTGGCGCAGCAGCAAGAGCGCATGGCTTCGCTGCAAGGGCTCCTGCGCACGTACGGTCCGCGCATGGAAGACGTGCTGGCGCGTCGCGCCGAAGCGGCCGACCTCGTATCGCTCGTGGACGATGCCGCCGAGCGCGAACGCGCGGCGCAGCGGGAGCTCGACCTGGCCGAAGAGGCGCTCGCGCAGGCGGCGTCCGCGCTGGCCGACGCGCGCGCCGAGGCCGCCCCGCGGTTCGCCGAAGCCGTGACGGCGCAGATGGATCGCCTGGAAATGGGCGGGGCGCAGCTGGTGTGCGACCTCGCACCGCTCGAGCGCGTTCAGTGGACGAAGGCGGGCCCGCAGGCCGTGGAGTTCCTGTTCCGACCTGGCGCCGGCATGCAGGCGCGTCCGCTCGCGCGCATCGCATCGGGCGGCGAGGTCAGCCGCGTCATGCTGGCCGTGAAGGTGGTGCTGGGCGAGGTCGACGACGTGGACACGCTTGTGTTCGACGAGGTGGATGCGGGCGTGGGAGGTTCGACCGCCGTGGCGCTGGCCGACGTGCTGGCCGATTTGGCGCGCACGCACCAGGTGATCGTCGTCACGCACCTCGCGCAGGTGGCCGTCCGAGGCCAGGCGCACTACGTGGTGCGCAAGGCTGCGGGGGACGAGGGGGCCATGCCCGAAACCGACCTGCGGCAGCTGCCCGAAAGCGAGCGTCCCGCCGAAATCGCGCGCATGCTGTCGGGCGATGCTACCGAGACATCGCTTGCGCACGCGCGCGAGATGCTGGCCCGAGCGGCCGGATAGCCCAAGCGGGCGACTCGTTTTTCTTGCGTTCCGCGCCGTTCGCTGTTAGCGGCGATCCCCGTTGCGTTGTCTGCCGATGGCGGTTGTGCAGGAGATTTCCCCTGCGGTGCACAAAAAGATGCGACGTTTGACGCACGGGGCTGAGAAAAGGCGCGACAAAACGAAAGCGCGCTCCCTTGTTGGGAAGCGCGCTTCCTTGACCTGCTGTTTTCTTCGGCTGCTCGAATTGCTGCTGCAAGCTGCGACCGCGAAATATCAAACGTCGCGTCTTTTTGTGCAAAAAAGGACGCGTTTCGTGCAAGGACCCGCCGTGCTGGCGCTCGACGTGCCCTGTCCGTTGCCGGTGCCCTCTCTCGTTGGCTACGAGCGGTTGCTCCGCTTTTTCCGCGTGATCTGCATGGCGATCGCGCAGGTCAGCGTTACGCCGCCGGCGAGAAGCGCGATGCCCAGCGCAATTTGCGGCAGGGGCGCATCGCCCGTCGCGGCGAGTGCGGCGGCGTTCGCCGGTGCCTGCTTGGAGTCGGTCGTGCTTGGCAAGGGCTTGGGCGCATCGGGCTTCGACTCCGGCTTCGGTGCTGGAGTCTCGGGTTCCGGAGCGGGCGCCGGCGTGTCCGGCGTTGGGGGAACCGGGGGCGTGGGAGCCGCCGCGCCCTGCGCCGCGAGGAGCAACGGCCCGGTGACGACGCTCTTCTTGATCGCGATCGCGCCGGTGGCCGGGTCGTACGTGTAATCGGTGCCCGCGGCCAGTGCGAGCGTTTGCCCGTCGGCCGCCCCGCAGCGCACGTCGATCGCGTCGGGCAGCAGGTAGCCTTCGTTCGCGCTCAGCTGGTAGAGGTTCGCATCTGCGCCGTCCTTCTCGAACGCGGCGGTCAACGCGGCGGACGGTTCCGCCGGGAAGCCTGCAGCCGTGTTCTTCGGCATTGCGCTGGGTACCGCGGCAATGGACAGCCCGGTCAGGTTCGCGCGCAGCGGATACGCGCACGAGGTCACGGTGCCGCCCTGGTCGCTGATGACGTTCTCGAAGATACCGCCTTCGATGACGCCTCGGTTGGTCACGTCGCTAAGGAACGTGCCGCCTGCGATGGTTCCGTGGTTCGTCACGCTGCCGTTGAACGTGCCGCCCGTCAGGACGGCGTTGTTGTAGTCGGGGTCGGGATCGCCGTTGGTTACGGTGCCGTCGAACGTGCCGCCGGATATGGTGCCGCCGCCGGTGGTGGTGTCTTCGTCGTTGCTTGTCACGGAGCTGGTGGAGGAGAACGCGCCGCCCGCGATGACGCCCCTGCTGAGAATCTTGCCGCTGAACGTACCGCCTTCGATGGTTCCGAAGTTGTCTATTTCATCCGAGTTGAACGTGCCGCCTTTGATGGTGCAGGATCGGTTCTCGTCGGGATCGAACCTCATGTATCCGTTCTGCACGTATGCGTTGAATACGCCCTGACCTTCGATGGCTCCGCCGTTGTCCACTCCGATGTTGAACTCGCCGCCGCGTATCGTGCCGTCGTTGGTCACGTTGTTGTTTTCGCCGCCGTCGTTGAACGTGCCGCTCGAAATCACGGCGCCGTCGTAGTTGTTCACGTAGCCGTTGAACGTGCCTCCCGCGATGGCGCCGGCGCCGGCGTTGTTGGATGCGTTTTGCACGGTTCCGTGGAACACGCCGTCCTCGATGGTTCCCTGATTCTGCATGCGGCCGTTGAACGTGCCTCCGCAGATGGAGCCGCCGAGGTTGGAGCTGTTGCCGCTGTTCACCTCTCCGTTGAACGTTCCGCCGTTGATGGCGAAGCCTTTGAATATGTTCACGGACTCGTTGAACGTGCCGTCCTCGATCGCGCCGCTTCTCATCCCCATGACCATGCAGTCGAACGTGCCGCCCGTGATGGTGCCGGAGGAGGTGCTCACGTACGATTTTGTGGGATCGTTCGGGTCGCTGTTGAAGGTTCCACCTGCGATGATGCCCGCGTTTCCGATGCTTGCGGTGAACGCGCCGCCCCTGATCACGCCGCCCGCTTCGTTGCGCACGGCGAAACCGGACGTCTGCGACGCATCGACGAACGTGCCGTCCTCGATGACGCCCTTGTTCCGAAGGAGGTTCTCGCTCGAGACGTTGAGCGCGTGGCCCGTGAACGTGAACGCGTGCCCCGCGCCAAGCGTGAGCTTGCCGTCGGCGTACGTCCAGCCTTCTCCCGACGTGCCGATCGGCGCGCCGTCGGCGCCGATTTCGATGGTGACGGGAACAGCGCTCGCGAATGCGACGTTTGGGTCGAGCAGGCAGGCGAATGCGAGGGCGGTAGCAAGAGCGATCAGGCGTTTTCTCATGGGAGTTCCCTTCGGGCAGGTTAACGCTCAGATGCTAGCATGCAAGGGGAGTCTGTAGGCGACCGCTGCGAAAGCGGTGGGATGCGCTGCGAAAAAAGACGGCAGCCAAGCGGCTGCCGTCTCAGGGGAGCGAAAAGGGAAGGGCGCGTTAGATGGACGATGCCATCGCTTCGTCGTCGGGGAGCGCGGCGGCTTCCTCGGAGCGCTCCAGTTTCGACGCCGCTTCGGCGTCGCGCTCGGCCAGGTACTGCTGCATGGAGTAGTGCGTGATGTCGGAGCGGTTGATCACGCCCACCACCTGGCCCTCGTCCAGCACGGGCACCTTCTTCAAGTGGTTCTCGCCCAACACGCGACACACTTCGGGAAGGTCGGCATGCACGTCCACGCCGATGATGCCCTTCGCGCCGATGCTCTTCGCCGGCATGCCCATGAGCTCGTCGAGCTTGCGGGCGAAGTCCTGGTTGCCGCCGTCGGCGTCCACGGTCTGCATGATCATGACCACGGGGTCCATCAGCATCTGCGATCGCTTCGACAGGTAGCGCATGATATCGCCGTCGGATACGAAGCCCACGGCCTTGCCCTGTTCGTCTACCAGCGGGGCGGCGCTGATGTGCCGGTCCACCAGCACCTGCATGGCTTCGGCCACGGTGGCGTTGGCGGGCAGCGTGTACACGTCGCGCTTCATGATGGACTCCAGCACCGTGCGGCGGGAGTTGTCCCGATCCTTCTCGGCGGCCTCGCCCGGTTTGTTCTTCACCAGCGCCACGACCATGACGAAGCCGACGAGGCACAGCGCGCCGGCTAGGGCGAACGCCACGTCGATGCCGAAGATGCTGGCTTGCGTGGGAGTCATCGTCCGGGAGCTCATGTTCGTGGCGATAGTGGAGGCCGAAACGATGATGGCGGTGCCCAGCGAGCCCGCCACTTGGCGGAACGTGTTGTTCACCGAAGTGCCGTGGTTCACCAGCTCGTTGTCGAGCGCGTTCATGCCCCAGGTGGTGATGGGCATGTTCACCAGCGACAGCGAGAACAGGCGCACGGTGTACAGAAGGGTCAAGGTGATGATGCCGGTTTCGGTGCTCAGGAATGCGAAGCAGAACGTAGTCAGCGTGAGCACGCCCATGCCCACGAGCGCCAGCACGCGCGGTCCGTGCTTGTCGAACAGACGGCCGGCGATGGGCCCCATGGCACCCATGATGATGGCGCCGGGCAGCAACACGAGGCCGGACACGGTGGCGGAGTAGCCCATGAGCGACTGCAGGTAGATAGGCACCAAGATGCCTGCAGCCAAAAGCGCGCCTTGCACCAACATGCCGATGATCGTGGCGATGAGGAACTTGCGGTTCTGCAGCACGCGCACCTGCAGCATGGGCTTCTCCATCTTCAGCTGGCGTCGGAAGAAGAACACGAGCGCTACCGCGCCAACGAGCGTGCCGGCGATAGCGTCGGCACGCAGGCCGTAGGAGCCGATGGTGGACAGGCCGTACAATAGGCCGCCGAAACCCAGCGACGACAGGATGACGGAGGGCACGTCGAGCGTGACGTCCTTCTTCGTTTCGCCGCCCTTCTGCAGCACGAACGCGCCGATAAGCACTACGACGGCCGACAGCGCGGTGATGATGTAGAACATATCGTGCCAGGTGTAGCGGTCGATGATGACGCCCGCCACGGTGGGGCCGATGGCGGGGCCGAACGCGATGACGATGCCGAACAGGCCCATGGCCGTACCGCGCTTGTCCACGGGGAACGTCCACATGAGCACCGTCATCACAAGGGGCATGAGGATGCCCGCGCCGGCGGCCTGCACGAGCCGGCCCAGCAGCAGCACGACGAAGCTGGGACCCCAGCCCGCAAGGAAGCTGCCCAACGTGAAGATAACCATGGACACGAGGAAGAGCCGCTTGGTGGTGAAGCGGTCCGTCAAGAAAGCCGTGATGGGGATCATGATGGCGTTCACCAGCGTGAAGCCGGTGGTGAGCCACTGCGCCATGGAGGCGTCGACGCTCATCTCGGTCATGACCGACGGCAGCGCCGGGGCGACGACGGTCTGGTTCAGAACCGTCACGAACGTGCCGAACACCAGCACGGCCAGCATGACGATCTGCTTGCGCGTTAAACCCATATACCTGTTCCTTCCGAATGTGCGCTGCGAACAAAAACGCCTTTGAAGGGGAGCTTGCAGCTAACCCGACTTCAAAGACGCCCGTTGTCATGCGGTTGACGTGATTTACACTCAGTATAAATATTCATTCGGTAGATGAAAAGTGCTCGGCAGTAAAGTTGTGGTACCCTGCACCGAAACGGCACATCGCGGCGATGAAAGGGTGCGCGCAACGTGGAACAGACAAAGCCGTCGGCGGAAGGCCTGCGGTATCGTAAGAAGCTCAAAGCCAGGCTTTCGGTGGAGCGAGCGGCGTTAGAGCTGGTCATCGAACGGGGCTACGACGGCGTGACGGTAGAGGACATCTGCGCCCGTGCCGAGATCTCCAAGAAGACGTTCTTCAACTACTTCCCATCGAAAGCGGCCGCCATCATGGGTCGTCTGGACTCGTTTCCCGACGACGAACAGCTGGTTCGCATCCTCGAAGAGCATAGCGAAGCCTGCTACCTCGACGTGTTGGTCGGCGTAGTGGGAACGGGCGCCGCTTCGGGCGTGGACGAGGGCATTGTGAACCTGCGACGCGAAGCGCTGCGCTCCATGCCTCAGCTGTTCTTTCAAGGTCAGCGCGACATATTGGCTATTCAGCGCTCCATGGCCGACGCTTTGCGCGCGCATTTAGCCGAGTGCCCCGAACGGCGTATGCTGACGGATCGCTCGGTGGAGGAGGAGGCGCTTGTGGCGTCGTCGACCGCTATCGGCCTCGCCCGCACTCGCTCAATGCTGACCGTGTGCGGCGATTTGGAGCCGTCGGCGGCCGAAACGCGCCGCCTTGTCGCCGCGTACCTGTCGGCCGGCGACAAGGCGTGTCAAGGGGACGGGTGATTTGACACGCTTTGATGGTATCAAGGGAATGGTGCCAAAGGGGCGTGTGTCAAGACACCCGTCCCTTTGGCACGCCGGACACGTCCGACGGATGCTGTGAAAAACTTCTTGACAGCTTTTCCTAACACTGTGCTATAGTTTGCGCCACAACTTAATACCTTGAAACCGATGAGGCGAAGGTCAAGCCGTCATGAGCACTCACAGAGAGCGGGCGCAGCTGGGATTCCCGCAGTAAGCTGGATGGTAAATGGATCGCCGAGGGAAAGGGGAAAGGAAGGCGCGGCGCGCAAGCGGCCGGGCTGACCGAGTATCTGGACCGTGAGCCTGCGTTAAGGGCAGAACATGTGTTGGCATGTTCGTGAGAGGGTTCTGCATCGCGGAATCAACTGTGAAGGTGGCACCGCAGGTTTACAAGACCTGTCCTTCGATGAGAAGGACAGGTCTTTTTCATTGCGGGGGCGCACAGCGCCGAGGCCATGAGGTTGATTGCGCGGAGTGATCCTCGTCCGCGAAGTTCGTGCCGGCAAACCAGACGCCCCGGGAGGGGCACGCGACCGGCGGGGACTCCGCCAAGAGAGGATTGAGGAACATGGAACAGCAGATCAAGCGCGAGGTTGCGACGCAAACGGCGACGGCAGGCGAGGCGTCAGCGCCGCGCAAGCGCGAAGTGGCGGCGGCGCCGAGCAGGGCGGGCCTGTCCACGCAGGACCTCATCCTCATCGCCGTGCTGCTGGCCGCGGGCGCGGTGCTCAAGCTGACGGTGGGCTCGCTGCTCTCGTCGATGGGCATGAAGCCGAACTTCATCATCGCGATGTACTGCCTGGCCATCATCCTGACCCGTCCGAAGCTGGGACAGGCCCTGGTCATCGGCCTGCTGGCCGGCCTCATCTGCCAGATCCCCCTGTTGAACGCCACGCCGCTTCTGAACATCCCCTCCGAGGTCCTGGGCGCGCTCGCCTGCGGCTTGCTGATCAAGGTGCCCCTGCGCATCGGCGGCAAGCTCGACCTCAACCCGCTGGTGAACACGTTCGTCTCCACGGTGGTGTCCGGCGGCACCTTCGCCCTGCTGTCCGTCTACATCAACGTGGTGTCCACGGGCGGCGACGTCATGGTGGCCCTGGCCACGTACGCCGCCATCGTCTTCGGCACCGCCACGTTCAACTGCATCCTCGTCCAAGTCCTGGCCATGCCGCTGAAGAAGGTGCTGAAGCGCTAGGGTTTCGCCGTTCTCCGAACGGCGAAACAGCCCGCCTCGCTGACTCACTACGCCAACCTGCGACCCCAGAAAGACTCTTTCATGATCAAGATACGCGACTTCACGTTCCGGTACCGCGAGGGCGACCGCCCGGTGGTCAGCGGCATCGACCTCGACATTCCCGACGGCGCGTTCGTCGGGATCACCGGGGCGGCCGGCTCGGGCAAATCCACGCTGACCTACGCGCTGAACGGCATCATCCCGCATTGCTATCCGGGCGACTTCTACGGCTCCGTCGTCGTCGACGGGCTGGACACCTGCGAAGTCGCGCTCACCGACGTGTCGCGGCTGGTGGGCAGCGTCTGCCAGGACGTCGACAGCCAGTTCGTCACGTCGGTCGTGGAGGACGAGATCCTGTACGGCCTGGAAAACTTCGGCGTGCCGCGCGGCCAGATCGAGGATCGCGTGGCGCAGGCGCTGGCCGACATGGGCATCTCCGAGGTGCGCGACCGCGTGATCTCGTCGCTGTCGGGCGGGCAGAAGCAGAAGGTGGCCATCGCGTCCGTCCTGGCGCTGAACCCGCGGGTGCTCGTGCTGGACGAGCCTACCGCCGAACTCGATCCTCTGAGTTCGCGCACTGTGTTCGACCTCTTGGCGCGCTATGCGCGCGAGCATGGCGCCACCGTCGTGGTGGTGGAGCAGAAGATCGCGCTGTTGTCCCAGTACGCCGATATGCTGGTCGTCGTCGACGAGGGGCGGATTCGCTTCGCCGACGCCCCCGCGCAGGTGCTGGAACATTCGGACGAGCTGAAGGCCATCGGCGTGAACTGCCCGCGTTCGACCACGCTCATGAACCGCCTGCGCGCTGAAGGCCTGTACGCCGGCGCGCCCGTCCGTAACGTGCGCGAGGCGCGCGAGGCGTTGAAGGAGGTGCTCGCATGATCGAGTTCCGCGACGTGCACGCGTCCTACGACGGGTCGGCTCCCATCCTGAAAGGCGTGAGCTTCACCATCCGCGACGGCGAGTTCGTCGCGTTCGTCGGCACGAACGGGGCGGGGAAGTCCACCACGATGCGCCTGATGAACGGCCTGCTCAAGCCCGATGCCGGCCAGGTGCTCATCGACGGCGTCCCCACGAGCGACCTGCGCACCAGCGAGCTGGCCCGCCGCGTGGGCTTTTTGTTCCAGAACCCCGACAGCCAGATCTGCTGCAACACGGTGCGCGAGGAGCTGCTGTTCGGCTTCAAAGCGCTGGGGCTGGACGGACCGGACGCCGACTCGCGCGTCGACGCGATCGTCGAGGAGTTCGCCTTCGACCCCGACGACGACCCGTTCCTGTTGAACCGCGGCGCCCGCCAGCTGCTGGCGCTGGCGTCCATCGTGGTGCTCGCGCCGCCGGTGGTGGTGCTCGATGAGCCCACGACGGGCCTGGACTATCGCGAGTGCGTGAAGGTCATGGACATCATCCGCCGCATTCATGAGCGAGGCACCACGGTGGTCATGGTGTGCCACGACATGGAGGTGGTGGCCGATTACGCGGCGCGCTGCATCGTGATGAGCGGCGGCGAGGTGGTGGACGACGCTCCCACGTTCGACGTGCTGCGCAACCGCGAAACGCTCGAGCGCGCCTCGCTCGTCCCGCCGCAGATCGTGGAGTTGTCGCTTGAGCTGGGCCGCGAGATGCCGCGCCTCGCGGACGAGCCCGTCGGCCGCGCCAACACGGTGGACGAGATGGCCGCGGCCGTCATGGAGGAAGTTCGGACGAGCGAAAGGAGCGTGTGCGCATGAGCTCGTTTCTGGAATACGTGCCCGGCACCAGTCCGCTGCATCGCATGAACCCGGTGGCCAAGCTGGCGGCGGCCGCGGCGTTCGCGCTCGCGTGCTTCTGCTCCAGCAACCTCGCGTTCTTGGCCGTGCTGCTGGCGGCAGGCTTCGCGCTGGCCGCGACGTGCGGCATGGTGAGGCCCGCCATCGGTCTGGCGAAGGCGGTGTTCGCGTTCTCGCTGATCTTGGCTGTAGTGCAGGTGCTCACGACGCCCAGCGGCGCGGTGCTGGTAGAGCTGCCGTGGGGCTACGTCGGCACGGGCAGTCTGCTGGCGGCGTTGACCACGGTGGTGCGCCTCGTGGCTGCGGCCATCCCGCTGTTCCTCGTGTTCTACGTCACCAAGATGAACGACATCACGAACGCCGTGGTGAAGGTGCTGCACGTGCCGTACAAGTACGCGTTCACCTTCACATCCACCATCCATTTCATCCCGATGTTCATGAACGACATGAAGGGCATCATGGAAGCGCAGACGGCGCGCGGCGTGGAGTTCGACGCGGGCGGCATCGTGCGGAAGGTGCGCCTGATGGTGCCGCTGTGCGTGCCGCTGCTGGTGTCGTCGGTGCGCAAGACCAACAGCGCCGCCATAGCCGCGGAGGTGCGCGGCTTCAACCTGCGCACCGCGACAAGCGGCTACAAGGAGTACCCGTTCGTCGCAGCCGACGTGGCCGCGATGGCGGGATCCCTCGCGCTCGTTGCGATCGCCGTGGCCCTGGGAGTGCTGCTGTAACGGCTGCGGAAGCGGTTCGCTAGCCTGGAACTCCAGAAATAGAAGTGGCGGAGAAAAACCTCCGCCTTCCCGTCAGGCCCGGATCTTTCGACCAGCCCGAATGCCTACATAATACAGGTTGGAGCCAGCAAGCGCAATCGAACAAACGGTGGAGATTCATCAACCGCTCAGGCATCGATGTCCTTGCACGCGAAGTACGAGCCGATGATGCTGATGAGCGCCCAGGCTGCAAAGACGACCATGGTGGCGGCGAATGCGAGATCGCCGTCGAAGAGGATGCCGCAGACGATCATGAGGATGCCGGCGGGGATGGACGTGCGCGCGCCGAAGCGCTGGCCTTTCTGCCACGCGGCATCGCTTTTCTGGGTCCACGGCAGGCGAACGCCGAAGGCCGAGTTGCGGGTCGCTTTGGGCATGAGGTAGCCGAGGAACAGCAGCGTGGCGCCGATGACGAAAGCGGCGATCTTCGACATGCCGGCGTCGGGAGCGCCGAGGGAGATATCCGAAACGTCGTGCGACAGGATGTTCAGGGATGCGAACACCGTCACGGCGATGAAGATCGCCTGCATGCCGACGGTCAGCTTCATCATGGTTGCGCGGTTGCCTTCGTCGCCGAACCTCGTAAGCAACATCATGAACAGGCCGAACGCAAGCGCGAGAGCGGGCGCGGTGAAGCTTTCGAACCTGCTGCCGATGCGGTCGATCTCGCCGCCCGTGAAATGGACCGGCACCTGGTCGGGCATGATCGCCACGAACGCCGCCGTCACGGCGACGTCGATAGCGAACAGAACGCCGACGGCGATGTAGCCCTTCTTCATCAGGTTGGAGATGTGCACCGCCACGGAGGATCGGGTGATCCCAGCCTTGTCTGCCAGCTCCTGCTGGGAGATCAGGGGGTTCTCTTCGATCCAGTTCAAAAGCTGCCGCTCACGCTGGGTCATGACTGCCCCTCCTTT